>Ga0307487_1000501_pt1 | contig 30698 bp, 34 predicted proteins | sample CBIW12metaG_FD_203665 | JGI IMG/M metagenome (GOLD analysis project Ga0307487, IMG submission 203665) | Sea-ice brine microbial communities from Beaufort Sea near Barrow, Alaska, United States - CBIW 1.2 | ecosystem: Environmental > Aquatic > Marine > Coastal | place: USA: Alaska | collected... | reverse complement strand
TGATATGCTGTTGCCAGACCTGTGCTCGTTCGGTTGGGGGCATGCTGATTCCTCATGGAATGGGTGAGGAAGTCAGTGTGTGCAATTGGCGAACGGGAATGTAGGTGCTGATTTATTGGCGCTTACGCTGCACCGCGGCGCGTCCCAAGTTCCCCTCTCCAGCAACCGCTAAAAAATAGCGCAGTTTTCGTAGGTTCATACCTTCATACTCCAGCAATATACCTAAAAGGTATTATATTGTTATTCGAATAGTATTAGACAGTATGGTTTGCCGTTTCTAAACTCAAGTTAATTGGGGTCAAGGAATATTATTGTTGACTGAAGTCAAAATTGTTGTTTAAATTTGAACCAAGTGCTTGCTTGACAAACGGAGATTAAAATTGGAGAAAGTTATGTCATCATCCATTCCCACGATCAATATTGACGAGGCGCCTGACTATCACGATCTGATCCGCAGAGATCGCATTCACGGCTCGCTCTACACAAATTCGGCAGTTTACCGAGAGGAACTGGAGCGGATTTTTTACGGCGGTTGGGTGTACGTTGGTCACGAGTCGGAGATCCCGGGAAAAGGCAATTTTGTCCGTCGTACGATCGGCGAAGAGCCGGTTCTTCTGGTGCGTGACAAAAAGGGAGAGCCGTTGGTGTTGAAGAACCGCTGTGCCCACCGTGGCAATCTGGTGTGCATTGAGCAGCGGGGTAAGGCGAAAAACTTCATGTGCCCGTACCACGGTTGGGTCTACGGTCTGGACGGTAGTCTTTTGGATGTACCGTACCCGAAAGGCTTTACCCGGGAGCGAGATGGCTTCGGCCTGCAGGTGCTGCCTTTGGTGGAGAGCTATCGAGGGTTTGTGTTCGCAAGCTTCAACGCGGAAGCCGGCAGTCTGTCGGATCACCTTGGTAACGCTACCGATGCCCTAGACCGCGCCGTCGAGATGTCCCCTTCCGGGGATCTGCGGCTGACCGCTGGCTGGGTAAAGCAAAAGTTTTCTGCGAATTGGAAGATGTTGCCAGAGAATGACACCGACGGGTATCACGTCAACTACGTGCACGCCTCCTTTGCCAAGGTGATTCCTTCGCAATATGACGAAGCCACAATGGCCGCCGAGGATGACCTCAAGTCCCAAACCATCGACTGGGGTAAGGGCCACACCGAGCTGAATTTTGTTCCGAGCTACACCGATGAGTGTCAGTGGCTGGGTCTTCCGGACGCCTCCCGTTTCCCGGATTACGTGAAGCAGTTAGAAGAGGCTTACGGTTACGAGCGCGCTCACGAGGTCTTGCGCGCGGGTCCGCCTCACACGATGATCTTCCCGAACCTGTTCTTGGGTGAAATGAATATCGCCATGATTCAGCCCGCCGGCCCCAGCGAATGTGTTCAATGGCACACGCCTTTGTTGGTGGGTGATGTCTCCGACGCTCTCAATGAGCGCATTATGCGTCAGTCAGAGGCAGCGATGGGGCCTTCAGCGTTCTTGTTGGCTGACGATGCGGTTATCGCTGAGCGTCAGCAGATCGCGCTGGCCGGAGGCCAGGCATGGCTGGATCTCAGCCGCGGCGAGGAGCGCGAAGAACCACGTGAGGACGGCTCGATCGTCGGACACATCTCCGACGAAACGACCAATCGGGGCTTTTGGCGTCACTACCAGAACGTCATGAGCCGTTAAGGGCGACGAATTGCCACCGAACAAGCGTCCAAAAAGGAACTAACATGCAATTAGTATCAAATGATGAGCAGCGCCAGATTGAAGCCTTTCTCTATCAAGAGGCGCGCCTGGCGGATGAGTCGCGCTATGAGGCGTGGGAAGCCTTGGTCGATGACGACATGTACTACTGGGTGCCGGCCGGCGACACTGATCAGGATGGTGAAGGTGGTCTGAGGGTTTCGGTTACAGCCGACAACCGTCAGCGGTTGGCCACCCGCATCGCTCAGCTCAAGACCGGAATGCGTCATTCCCAACTGCCGGTCTCCCCCATGCGTCGGGTGCTCTCGAATATCGAGATTGAAGCGGTCGAAGAGCCTGTCAAGTCAAGCGCTCGTGAGTATCGGGTGGGTGCCAATTTCGTGCTCTATGAGCTTCGTGCTCAGTCTACCCACAAGCTGGAAGTCTGGCCCGGAAGGGTGGAGTACCGTCTGCGGGTCGGCACCGACGGTGAGTTTAAGATGTTCTTCAAGAAGGTCATGTTGGTGCACGGTTCTGAGCCGTTATCCACTTTGGGCTTTATTATCTAAACGAAATTCGTGGCTGGGTCGACCCGGGTCCGTATTAGTTATGGTCGGTTGGTGTTTTCGATGAGAGAAACTGGGGAGAGTAATGGTGAAACGTGCTAGTGCTAAGTCGGCGATCGTTGGGCTGGGGTTCAGTGAGCTCTCTCGTAAGTCTATCGGGAGTGCTCGGAAACTGGCGGCCGACGCAGTTCGCGACGCCATGGTTGACGCTAATTTGCGTCCTTGCGATGTCGACGGTCTGTTGATCAACCGAAGTCCGCTGGTCGATCCGGCGAGCATGCCTTTGGCTCTGCAGGACGATCTTCAGTTGGCGAACCTGCGCCTACTTTCTAGTATCGAAGGCCAGGGTTCCTCAGCGGTGCAAATGGTTCAGTATGCAACGGGTGCCATTCGGGCCGGAATGGCTCGCACGGTGGTATGCGTGTTTGCCGACACCCCATTGCAGTCACAAGGGGGCGGTCAGGCATTTGCAGCGCCGTTGGCGATTAGCGGTATTCCTGATTGGGAGGCTCAGTGTGGTCTATACGGCGCACCGGGTGCTTACGCTCTGGCTGCCGATGAGTACCTTTCCTATTATGGACTGGATCGAGATTGCCTGGGCGCGGTCGCTATGTCTGATAGGGAATGGGCAGTCCGCAACCCTCAGGCATTCTTGCGAAAGCCTCTGGATCTTGCACAGTATCAGGCGTCTCCTTGGGTAGTGGAACCGTTTCGGGTGCTGGATTGCGCTTATCCCGTCAATGGCGCGGTGGCGGTGGTTGTCACCTCGTCTCGACGGGCCCCCAACATCGCCGAGCGACCCGCATACGTTCATGGTATGGGGCAGGGGCACGCGGGCAGCGCGGCCCAGGCCGAGGCGCACGACGGCTTGCCACCCTTGGGTGCCGGGCTTGCTGGACGTATTGCCTGTGATATGGCTGGTGTGGCGCCTAAAGACATTTCTGCTTGCCAGTTCTACGAAGCTTTCTCGATCACCACGCTACTTGTCTTGGAAGCTAACGGCTTTTGTGAGCCCGGTGCTGCGGGGGACTTCGTGAAGGCGGGCGAGACTTCGCCCGGCGGCCGGTTGCCTTGCAATACGGGAGGTGGGCATCTGTCAGGCTACTATCTCCAAGGTATGACGCCATTGGCCGAAGCGCTGATTCAAGTTCGACGCCAGGGCGGGGAGCGCCAGCTCGATGACGTGGCTTTACAACTGGTGACGGGCAATGGAGGTCGCCTCGATTATCATGCTGCTTTACTGCTTGGGTCGGAGCCGCGCCTGTGAAATCTGTCAAGTCGGGGATAACGGTATGAGCGTTGAGAGTTTGCCAGTCAAAGATCATCCCTTCTATCAGGGGTTGCACCGGGGTCATTTGTTGTACCTGCGGTGCGATGTCTGCAATAGGGCTTTACCCTACGGTGCCAGCCTGTGCTCGCGCTGTCCGGAATCTACCATCCGGTGGGAGTCCAGTGCCGGCCTAGGGCAGGTGCGGGGACGGGCGACCTACCATCGCAGCTACCGCGAGAATCTGCCTGCGCCTTACGACGTGGTGGTTGTGCAACTGGACGAGGGGCCCAGGCTGCTCGGTCGTTTGTCGGCGGACGCGGAGTCGGTAAAGGCAGGGGCTCGGGTACGGGCTCAGATTGACCGCGACGAGCTGGTGTTCGTTGCTGAATAATAAACAGTCGGCGGGCTACGCCGGCGGATGCGTTTCCCTTTAAGAGACGTTCTATGAAGGAGGAAAAATAACAATGTTACCTCGTGATTTGCTTACACGTTGTGCGCAAAATTTTCCCAACAAGATTGCTTACTATTGCGGCGCTCGTTCGGCTACCTGGTCGCAGATGGACCAGCGTGCCGATCAGCTTGCCGCCGGGCTGCAGCAACTGGGGATTAGCCAGGGCGATACCGTCGCTATGCTGACCCATGAGACCATTGAGGTCTACGAACACTTCTTCGCCTGCATGAAGATTGGAGCGGTGCGAGTAGGCCTCAACTGGCGCTACGCTGCGGAGGAGATGCGTCACGTTCTCAAGGACAGCAATGCGAAGGCGGTGATCGTCCAGGCGCGTTGTCGGGAGACGATTGAACCGTTGCTGCCAGAGCTTGTCAAGGCAGGGGTCCTGGTGGTCGGCTATGGGGGCGATCACGGTCTGGAGCTGGATTACGAAGCCGTGGTTGAGAGCGGTCGTGATAATGCGCCACAGTGCCCGGCTATCGCCCCGGATGACGCGCTGTTCGTGAGTTACACCTCCGGCACCAGTGGTTTACCCAAGGGCGTCGTGCTGACCCATTATGGATTGCACGACACCGTAGTTTACTCCGTGCTATCAATGGGGTTCGCTCCAGATGATGTCTGGTATATGCCGGCAGCCTCGGCCTGGGTTGTGATTGCCATGAACGTCTGGGGTCTGGCGAATGGCATGACCCATGTCCTGCCCGATGGAGACTTCGAAGTCACCCAGTTCCTTCATGACATCGCCCGTTATCGCGTCACGGTACCGCTAATGGTGCCCACCATGCTGCGCTGGTTAGCTCGGGAATATCGATCAGTGAAATATGATCTCTCGTCGGTGCGGATGATTGCGTTTGGTTCCTCGCCTTCCAGTCCGGCGCTGATCCGCGAGGTCAGCGAGACCTTCGGTTGTGATCTTGTGCAGACCTACGGAATGACCGAAGCTACTGGCGGCTGGATTACTTTCATGACCCCGAAGGACTATCGGGAGGCGTTAGCGGTCGATTCCGAGCGGCTGAAGTCCGTCGGTCGTTGTGGCGTACACTTTGAGGCCAGTATTCGCAGCGAAGATGGGGCAGAGTTGGCGCCCAACCAAACGGGTGAGCTGTGGGTGCGCGGCGTTCCAGTCATGAAAGAGTACCTTAATCTCCCCGAGAAGACTGCGGAGGTGTTCCCGGGTGACGGTTGGATGCGAACCAATGACATCGCCCGAAAGGACGAAGATGGTTATATCTATCTCCTTGACCGGAAGAACTTCTTGATCATTACCGGTGCGGTGAATGTGTTTCCGTCCAACGTCGATGCCGTACTGGCACTGCATGAGGATGTGGAGGAAGTCGCTGTGGTCGGCGTGCCCCATCCGGACTGGGGCGAGGCGGTGGTCGCCGTGGTCAAGGCGCGTGAGGACTCGGAGCTGACGCAAGCGAAGTTGTTGGAGGTGTGCGAGGGACGGCTGAGCAAGCCTGAAATTCCGAAGCTCGTGTTGTTCGTCGATGAAGCGCTGCCCAAGACCCTCTCCTCGAAGCTGCGTAAAAACGATATTCGTAGTTGGATTCTGGATAATCCGAGCCTTGTACCCTGGTCGATGGAAGAGGCTTGAGTCCTTATAAGGAGTAGCTAAATGAGACATCCAGTGCTCATGGATCTGGATTCCGGAACTATGGTTCCTTGCAATGAGGACCTTGGTTTGGAATTCCACGAGGCGGAAGCCGGAGTCGCTCGGTGCCTTTGGACGCCCAGCCGACGGTCAATCAATGGTAATGGCGTCGTACAGGGCGGTTATATCGGGGCAGCCTGTGACGCGGCGATGGCCTTTGCCCTTGCTTCCCGATTGGAGAACGCCGAGGACTTTGCGTCGTTGAATCTGACCGTGACATATCACCGGCCGCTCCATCAGGAGGTCGTGGAGGCGCGCGCCGAAGTGGTGCGAGTCGGTCGGCGCACGGCCTATGTGGAAGCGACCCTGAGTATGGAAGGGCGGCTGGTGGCCAGCGCCGTCAGCACCCTATTGATTTTGTAGCGTAAAGGGAAGAGAAAGCTAGTCTACGGGCGAATATCAAACATCGATGACGGTTATACTGAAACACACACGAGCCGCCTGGTGAAGGGGGCTGACCTTGAAGGAGAATAAGAGATGAAACTACACCAATCCCTAATGAGCCTGGCCAAATGGGCTAGGCAGGCCACCTTGGTCGTAGTCGCGGTCATGAGTTTTGCCGCGATGCCGGCGATGGCGGAAGATCCGATTCGCATAGGGGCGGTGACGTCCTTCACCGGTCCCGCTTCCTACCTCGGCGAGCCCGAGAAGAACGCTCTGGAACTGATGGTCGACCAGGTTAACCAGGAAGGCGGTGTACTTGGACGCGAGCTGGAGCTGGTTCTCTATGACGATGCGACCAACCCCGAACGAGCCCGGACCATGATGCAGCGGCTGCTTACCCAAGATCGTGTGAGCGCAGTAATTGGAGGCAGCATTACGCCCAGCACTTTAGCGATGGAAACGCTGGCGGCCCGTCACGGCGTGCCGCAGATCACGATGGCGGGGGCGCGTATCCTGACTGATCCGGTAAAAAAATGGCTGTTTTCCGTTACTGAGAGCGATGTAATGTCTGCCAGGGTGATCTATGAGCATATGAAGGGCGAGGGCATCAACAGTATTGCATTGCTCTCCAGTTCTGCAGGTTACGGTCGCGCCGCGCGGGAAACATTCATCGAACAAGCGGCGAAAAACAACATTGAGGTTGTTATGGACGAATCCTATGCCAATGGCGATTCGGACATGACTGCGCAATTAACGAGCATACGGGGTAACTCGGACGTGCAGGCCATCATCAATCTCGATGCCGGTAATCAGCCGGCCATTGTGACTCGCAATCACGCTTCTTTAGGGATTGAGGCGCCGCTGTACACGAGCCATTCCATGGCTGCTCCCGAGTTTCCCAGCTTGGCGGGAAAATCTTCTGAAGGTGTACGTATGAATGCAGCGTCCATGCTCGTAGCGGAGCAACTGCCGAAGGGCTCGACGGAGCGAGAATTGGGCATGGCCTTTCGCAAGCTCTACCAGGATCGTTATGGCCATGCGCCAAATTCGTTCGCTGGCTACGGTCACGATGCCTTGGTGCTGCTGATTGAAGCGATCCGTCGGGCGGGCACCACCGATCCCGCTGCGATCCGTGATGCCTTGGAACAAACCCGTGACCTGGTGGGTGTGACCAGTACCCTCACGTTTAGTCCCGATAATCACGGCGGTGTGTTGGAAGAGAGTAACTCGCGAATGGTGGAGATCCGTGACGGTGGCTTCGTTCTCATTGAGTGATTGGCTGACTGGTGGCAGATGCGGTCGTTTTAGTGTTGAGCGGCGGCCAGCCGTTGCTATGCGAGGGGGGGAATAAGTAAAAGAAGTAAAAGAAGTAAAATAGATAATTTGCATAATGCACAATAAGTATAAAAAGGAAAATTCTATGTCTATGTCTATGTCTATGTCTATGTCTAAGGTTTTGGTATCTGGTGTTTTAGCCGCGAGTTGTGTGGGAATGCTCGCCTCGACCCCTGTGATGGCACAGGAAGACGGCTTCAAAGCGGGTAACACGACCATCACGATGGATGGTTTTATCAAGTTTGACACAATTGCGGTTCGAACCAGCGATGGCAATTTTATCGCTGAGCAGTTACGTGACTTGTATCTCCCTGGTGCCACGCCGGTGGGTGGCCAGGACTCTGAGGAAAGCCTGACAATGCATGCAAAAGAGTCGCGCTTTTCATTCAAGACAAATACTGACTTGGGCACAGGGACCCCTTTAAGGGGACTAATTGAGATGGACTTTGGCCCTGGTCGGGAAATGTTAAACGGTTCATCGGGCACCAACCGGGCTGCGGTGAACTTGCGTCATGCGTACTTCCAATACGGCGCATGGGGCTTTGGGCAGACCTGGAGCACCGGGTTATTCGGGCCGGCCATCTTGGAGTCTTTGAATTTCTTTACATTAAGCGAGGGTATGTTCACGCCGCGTCAGCCTCAAATCCGTTATACAAACGGGCCTCTCGCGATTGCGCTTGAACGCCCTACAACAACCGCTCAGGTTAATGGCTCTGATACATCGTTGGCCTCTTTGAAGAGTGAGTTCGGTGATGGTCTGCTCCCTGATCTCGTGACCCGCTATTCGTTTAAGACGGGTAATGCCCAGCTTGCGCTTGTAGGGGTTCTTCGTCAGCTTGAAGTCGATGGCAGAGTGAATAATTTTGGAGCTTCGGCGACTCCTACCATAGATGAGACAGAGACAGGTTACGGCGTTGGTGTGGCCGGCAACGTGGCGCTGGGTGGCGCTACGGAACTAAAATTCATGGCTTTTGGCGGGAGCGGCACAGGGCGTTATTCGGGTTTAGGGTTTGCCCCGGATGTTGTAGTGGCAGACGACGGCTCTGAGATGGAGGCGGTGGACCATGTATCGTTTAATGCGGGTATCGCCCACAAACTCAATACACGGTGGAGAACGAACGTCGGTTTTGGCATGGAAAAAGCGGATCTTGAAGGTGATAAGCTCTCTGAGAAATCTTGGAGTGGTTTGATCAATCTTTTGTACTCTCCGACTAAGTCAGTCACCGTCGGCGCTGAGGTGAAGCATGGTCAGCGGGAACTCGTTGATGGCACTGATGGCAAACAGACTCGGCTTCAGTTTTCTGCCAAGTACAACTTCGGGGCCTGATGTAGGTATAAAATGCCGGTCCGCCGCGCAAAGGAAACGCCGTCGCGGCGGCTGATGTTTGGAATCTCCGGTCGTCGTGACGACCTGAGATTCCAGTGTCAATGCAATAATAACAACGTAGGAAAGTAAACGTCATGTCAGAGTTCTTTCAGTATTTGATTACTGGCCTAACCATCGGGTCCATGTACGGGCTGATTGGCTTGGGTATCGTCCTTGTCTACAACGCGAGTCACGTGGTGAACTTTGCTCAGGGAGATTTGCAAATGCTTGGCGGCATGTCGGCGGTCGCTCTGCTGAGCGCTGGCCTGCCTTTGCCGGTCGCGTTGCTGGCCGGCGTGTTGGCGGGCGGTCTTGCTGGTTTGCTGATGTTTAAATTTACCATTGAACCTGCCGGGGAGGCGGGGCCGTTGGCACTGGTGATTATCACTCTGGGCGTTGGCTTGGTGTTGCGTGGCGCAGCGGAACTGGTGTGGGGCCAGGGTTTCTATTCGCTGCCCACGTTCAGCGGTAACGAGGTCATTCGCTTAGGTGGCGTCACGATTGTACCTCAAAGTTTGTGGGTTATTGGCATGACCGCTGTAGTCTTCATCCTGTTGGCCTATTTCTTTAGCCGTAGCCTGACTGGTAAGGCCATTCTTGCTACCTCGTTGGATCGCGACGCGGCCGTCCTTATGGGCATCAACACCGGACGGATGCAACTGGTCACTTTTGGTTTGGCCGGGTTGCTGGGCGCCGTGGCGGGTGTGTTGATCGCGCCAATTGCGTTCACTTATTCAGCCGTGGGTCTGATATTGGGCTTGAAGGGGTTTGTAGTGGCTGTACTTGGCGGGCTGGGGAGTTTTCGCGGCGCCTGGGTCGGCGGCTTGGTTCTGGGTGTGGCCGAGTCCATGATGGCTGGCTACGGCTCATCGGATTATAAAGACGCTATCGCCTATTTATTGATTGTATTAATTCTGATTTTTATGCCCCGTGGAATTTTCGAGGGTATGTCTGGGGAGCGCGTCTGATGTCGAATATTGAAGTTAAACGAAAGGGTTCCTCTATTGGGATGTCTAGCGGTACCAATGAGTACCAACGTCCGATCGCTGGGCATATTTTTCGCTGGCCGGTCACCAATGTCGCGGTGCTGGCTGTTCTTCTGGTATGCCTTCCCTTGGCGCTAAAGTCCGGCTTCCATTATCATTTAGCGGTATTGGTCGGAATTAATGCCACGATCGCTATAAGCCTGAACTTGCTCATGGGGTACGCTGGTCAGGTGAGCCTAGGCCATGCAGGCTTCGTTGCTCTGGGCGCATACGGTACGGCCATCTTGTCGTCGCGTTATGGCTGGCCGGTTCCCTTGGCGCTGTTGAGTAGTGCGGTCGGGGCCGGGCTGGTCGCTTTTGTGGTGGGACGACCAATCCTGCGCCTGAAAGGTTACTATCTGGCCCTCGGGACGTTGGGTCTTGGCATGTTGATCTATCTGGTGATCAGCAATGAAGTATGGCTTACCGGCGGGCCTGACGGTATGACCGTTCCAGTGCTGGAATTATTTGGGGTTCGCCTGATGGATCCCGCAGACTGGTACTGGCTGGTCGCCGTTATGCTGATATTGGTTTTTTGGTTGTCGACAAACCTGGCCAACTCTCCCTTGGGTCGAGCATTGCGCGCCCTGGAGGGACCGGAAGCGGTTGCTGGCTCCGTAGGCATAAATGTTCCATGGAATAAACTCCTGGTGTTTACGCTTTCGGCGGTGATAGCGGCGTTAATGGGCGGGTTTCTCGCCCTATACGCCGGCTTTATTTCGCCGTCACTTGCTGACTTCATGCATTCTATCGAGCTGGTGCTCATGGTGCTCATCGGCGGTCTTGGTTCGGTAGTTGGGGCGATCCTCGGCGCCGCGGTCATCACGCTGTTACCGCAGGTGTTAACCGTCGTGGAAGAATACGAAACGCTGGTTTTCGGGCTTATTCTTATTGGTGTAATGCTGTTCATGCCGCGGGGCCTGCAACCTTCGCTAAGGAATTTGTGGCGGAGGATTAAACGATGAGCGCCCTTGAAGTTATCTCACTGACTAAAAAATTTGGTGGTGTGCATGCGGTCGACGGTTTGTCTTTCAGTATCGCACCAGGCTCAATACATTCCATTATCGGGCCCAATGGTGCAGGCAAGACCACACTGTTAAATCTGATTACCGGAATCTATCAGCCGACACAGGGCGAAATTCGCCTGTTTGATGACAGCCTGGTGGGTAAGCCAGTTCATGCGCGGGTTATGGCGGGTCTGGGGCGTACGTTCCAGACCCCACAGATGTGTATGCACATGACTGCGGTGGAGAACGTCATGTTAGGGCGGCATCTCCATCTGGACGGTCGGCTGTTGCCGGCCGCGTTACGGTTGCCCCGCATTAGAGACGGTGAGCAAGAAGCACGTGGCAGGGCCGCTGAGCTTATGGAATATGTGGGTCTGGCGGACTATCTCAACGACGATCCCGGATCAATGCCATATGGCGCGCTCAAGCGTCTGGAGGTGGCTCGAGCTTTGGCCTGCGAACCGAAGTTGTTGTTGCTCGATGAACCGGCAGCGGGCTTGGGGGCGTCAGAAAAGGCGGATCTTACCGGGCTGATTGAGAAGCTTAGCGATGCAGGTCTGACTATAGTGTTGGTTGAACACGATATGAAGTTGGTGATGAGCATATCTCAGCATATCTTAGTGATGAACTTCGGCCAGATGCTGGCCGAAGGGCGGCCCTCTGAGGTGCGATCCAACCCGGATGTCGTGACAGCTTATCTGGGCAGCGCCGTATAATAAGTAAGACGATGAGGTTGTGCAAAAGATGATTAAAGCATTAGAGAAAATTCAGGCCGAACACCGCAGCATACGGCAGATCCTTAATGTTCTTGAAGAAAGCAGTAACGCGGCGCGACGCGGTGATGCGCCCGAATGGGGATTGGTGAACTTGGTACTCGAATACCTCGAGACCTTTATTGATCAGGTGCACCACCCGAAGGAGGACAAGTACCTGTTTTCGGCGCTAGCCGCGCGCAGTGAAGATACGCGCGACCTGATCGAGGATCTTCAGGGGCAGCACGAACAAGAGGCGGAGCGTTTGGGGCGCTTACGGGCGGTGCTGGTCGATGAGGATCCCGAACTGAAAGCTTTTTCCAAGGCAGCTGAGGATTATATTGATTTCCAGAGCGAGCATATGCGGCAGGAAGAGGGCGAATTGTTTCCGCTGGCGCGCGAGCATCTGACCGAGTCGGACTGGCGGGAGATTGAGGACGCCTTCGCCAATAATAAGGATCCCGTGTTTGGCGAGCATACGCACGAGAAGTACGCCGTATTGCGTTCGCGTATTACAGTGCTGGCTCAGCCACCGTTGGGATTGGGAGGCACTTCCGCCACACGAGTTAAGGCCGATGCTAAACCTTTGTTGGAGTTGCTAGGTGTGAGTGCTCACTATGGTCGCATCGCAGCCTTGCGCAGCGTGTCGATGCAAGTCGGCAAGGGTCAACTAGTCGCGCTGGTGGGCAGCAATGGTGCCGGGAAGACGACTTTACTTCGCACCATCTCGGGACTACAGACGTCCAGTGGCGGGCGCATGCTTTTCGAAGGCCGCGATCTGTCGCAAATCAAGCCAGCACAACGCGTTGCCGCGGGCATCGCTCACGTTCCGGAAGGTCGGCAAGTGTTTGCGACGTTAAGCGTGGAAGACAATCTCGCTCTGGGTGCCTACAGCCGGACGAATGAACGAGCTGCGGTACGCCGTGAAACCGACCGCATATACGACATCTTCCCGGTATTGCGGGATAAACGCAAGGTGCCCGCCGGTACATTGTCTGGAGGGCAGCAGCAGATGCTGGCCATTGGTCGTGCCATGATGGCGAAACCTCGGCTGATGCTGCTGGATGAACCGAGTATGGGCCTTTCACCGCTCATAGTCTCCGAAGTTTTTGAGGTCATCAACCGCCTCCAGCAGGAAGGGATGACAATCCTGATAGTAGAGCAGAATGCGGCTGCGGTGTTGGCCTTGGCGGACATCGGCTACGTGCTGGAGTCCGGAGAAATTACCCACTCAGGGGAGGGGCGGGTACTGCGCTACAACGAAGACGTTAAGCGGGCATACCTGGGCATTTAAATCTTCTTTTGTCGTTTCATCCTGGCTGGGTGCAGGATAATGCCGGGAGCCTTAACAGCTTTGGTTTGTTATAGTGAGTTCTGATTCAATACGTTGGTGACAATGAGCTATGTCAGAATTAAAAATGATTGCGACACTTTGCCCGGAAGTTCGGTATTCACGGCGGGATAGGATTCTGAGAGAAGCTGCCAAACTGTTCAACAAAAAGGGGTACTCCAAAACAACCGCACGGGATATAGGCACCGCAGTCGGCATACTCAACGGTTCTATCTTCTACTACTTCCCCACCAAGGCCCATATTTTGGCAGCGGTGATTACCGATGCGATGAGCCGCGGTGAGCAAGTGGTCCAACAAGCGTTGGCCGATTCCCCGCCTGATCCCCGTGATCGCTTTGAGGCACTATTAAGAACTCATTTAACACTCTTGTTTTCAGAGGAGTCACGTTACGCGCACCAAGTGGCGAATCGCGAGTGGAAGCACGTCCCCGCGGAATTACTTGGTCCCCTACGACAATTAAATCAGTCCTATCGCCAGGTCTGGTGGCAGATAATGGATGAGCTCGACGAAATTGGATTGTTGCGGATACCGAGGAGTACCTTGTTCCGTTTTTGCGTCGGTGGCCTGAACTGGACCAGCAGGTGCGACGTTGATAGGTCTCCAGAGGTAGTCAGTGGGCTTGCTAAGCAAATCCGAAAGTTAGTTCTGTGCGAGAGTTGATTATCTAGGGGATGGGAGGAAAAGGGGGCGTTTCAAGGTTTGACCAAGCGCTTGCTTTAAATTCAACTCTAGCCATATCGTGTCGCCCGATGGAATTCGTGTTTTCTATAGTGTGCGGTTGGTCATCCGTATCATAAAAGCAGATCGCATGGATCCGCTGTTGTGGCAAGAGGGGAAATTCGAGGGATTTTTGCCACGGTTTGTTTTGAGTGTGGCTGAGATAGCTTTTGTCGCACCCTGCTGGCTGTTTGGGTGCGGTTTTCGATAACAGACGTAATGACGAGGTTGAGAAATGGGACAAGAATTGGAGCTGAAACGCTACCGTGTTTGCAAGGTCACCGACATGGAAGACTGCGACGTTCTCCAGATTGAACCGCCCGGTCTTCGACCAGTGGCCGTCTATCGGCTAGATGGTGAATTCTACGCTACTGATGATACCTGTACTCATGGGAATGCTTCACTGGCAGACGGTGAGGTTGATGAGGAAGGCGTGGTTGAGTGTCCTTTCCATGCTGGCACCTTTGATGTGCGTACTGGCGAAGCCCTGTCTTTTCCTTGTGTGCTTCCTCTGAAAACCTACCCGGTGGTTGTCGAGGACGGTACGGTTTACGTGGATCTTGAACATGGACAGCTCCCGGAGGGCTGACTACCAGTGAGGAGGTTTTAATTTATGCCGCTAATTAAAATTGACAACACCGGTGAGCAATTTCAGCAGAATGACACCGACGACTGTATCCTGCGTGCCGGGTTGGCGTCCGGGCTTGGACTTTCCTATGAGTGCAATTCGGGTGGCTGTGGTAGCTGTAAGTTTGAGTTGCTTGAAGGCGAGGTAGAAACCTTGTGGGCCGAGGCTCCGGGACTGAGTGCTCGGGATATCAAGAAAAACCGGCGATTGGCTTGCCAGAGTCGAGCCCTCACCGACTTGCGGATCAAGATGCATACGGCTCCGGAATTTCAGCTGCCGGTTCCGGCGGAAAGGCAAAGCTTGATTCTACTCGAACGGCGTGCAGTAACTGAAGATATCGTCGAGTTCCGCTTCCAGGCTACGAGGGAAGCGGCTTTTCTGCCGGGGCAGTACGCTCTGCTACACCTCCCGGGCGTCGGCGCACCTCGCGCCTACTCTATGAGCAATCTGCCCAATCAGAATGGTGAATGGGCATTTTGGGTACGGCGGGTCGCGGGTGGCGCTGGCACAACCGTCCTGTTCGACGAGCTGCGTAGGGGGGATCACATTGCTCTCGATGGGCCCTATGGGATGGCGCATCTGCGCCCAGACAGTCCACGGGATCTGGTTTGTATTGCCGGTGGCTCTGGCATTTCTCCTATGCTGTCTATTGCCCGGTCCGCAGCCAATGATCCGGCTATGGCCGGTCGGCAGCTAGACTTTTTTTTCGGTGGGCGTCGTCCAGAGGATCTTTGTGGTCAGTCAGATCTGGCGGAGTTGTCTGGAGGGCCTGGTGCCCACGTTACCTACCATTGCGCTGTATCGGACCCAGACATAGGGCTTGATTGGAGTGGGGAGCGTGGGTTTATCCACGAGCTGGTTCAGCGCCAGCTTAGGGGGCAGCTTGCGAACCGGGAGTGTTATTTGGCCGGGCCGCCGCCGATGGTCCAAGCGACTCAACGTGCGCTAGTGTTAGAGGAAGGTGTGAGCCAAGAGCAGGTTCATTTTGACAGATTCTTTTAGTCCGTTGCTTATAAAAATTGATCGGGTACCAATTTCGTGCTCAGTCTACTCACAAGCTAGAAGTCTGGCCCGGAAGGGTGGAGTACCGTCTGCGGGTCGGCACCGACGGTGAGTTTAAGATGTTCTTCAAGAAGGTCATGTTGGTGCACGGTTCTGAGCCGTTATCCACTTTGGGCTTTATTATCTAAACGAAATTCGTGGCTGGGTCGACCCCGTCCCTTTAAGGGACATTCTGTTAGGAGGAAAAATAACAATGTTACCTCGTGATTTTCTTACACGTTGTGCGCAAAATTTTCCCAACAAGATTGCTTACTATTGCGGCGATCGTTCGGCTACCTGGTCGCAGATGGACCAGCGTGCCGCCGGGCTGCAGCAACTGGGGATTAGCCAGGGCGATACCGTCGCTATGCTGACCCATGGCAGTTTTTTATTAATGTTGGATGAATATATGTAGAGTAAATGGAGAGTTGTCTTGTAGATACACCGTATTTATTAGAGGAGAGGTCCGTGGTCGGGCTCCAAGTTTATAATCGTACAACGGGAGATCACTTTACCTGCCAGGATGGCCAGAGCGTACTCAAGGCCATGGAGCAGCAGGGTGTGAAGTGTGTGCCCGTGGGTTGCCGGGGCGGTGGTTGCGGATTCTGCAAGATCAGGGTGGTTGAGGGAGAGTTCGAGTGCGGAAAGATGAGCAGGCGACATGCTCCTCCCGAAGCTATTGAAAAAGGCGAAGTTCTGGCCTGCCGGATCTACCCTCTGACGGATCTAACCATTGAGTGTATACCTCTGCCTGAGAGGACACTTGCGAAGCAAACAACAAAACTGTTGAGGTAATTGTCATGAAAAAAGGTGTAATGCGTCCCGGCCACGTCCAGATCCGTGTTCTCGATCTGGAAGAAGCCGTCAAACACTACACGGACCTGATGGGTCTGATTGAAACCGACCGCGATGACCAGGGCCGGGTTTACCTGAAAGCCTGGACCGAAGTGGACAAGTTCTCAGTGGTTCTTCGAGAAGCGGACGAACCGGGCTGCGACTTCATGGGCTTCAAGGTGGTCGATGAGGCGGCGCTAGTTCAACTTGAGAAAGACCTGGTGGACTTTGGCGTGGATGTCGAGCGGATTCCCGAGGGTGACTTGAAAGATTGTGGTCGCCGGATTCGTTTCAGTGTGCCCTCGGGCCATGCGTTTGAGCTGTATACCGACAAGCTATACACCGGAAAGTGGGGGGTCACCGAGGTTAACCCGGAAGCCTGGCCACGCGGTCTCGAGGGTATGAAAGCGGTTCGTTTCGACCACTGCCTGTTCTACGGCCCGGAACTGGCTGCGACCTATGACATTTTTGTCAATGTATTGGGCTTCTACCTTTCCGAACAGGTTCTGGAGGGTGACGGAACCCGCATTGCCCAGTTCCTCAGCCTGTCCACAAAGGCTCACGACATTGCCTTTATTCATCACGAGGAAATGGGCAAGTTCCACCACGCTTCCTTCTATCTGGAAACCTGGGAAGACGTTCTGCGTGCTGCGGACCTGATCTCCATGACCGATACCTCGATCGATATAGGGCCTACCCGTCATGGTCTGACCCATGGCCAAACCATTTACTTTTTTGACCCGTCCGGCAACCGCAACGAGGTGTTCTGTGGTGGTGACTACAATTACCCGGATCACAAGCCCGTGACCTGGCAGGCCGAACAGCTGGGCAAGGCGATCTTTTACCACGACCGGGTCCTGAACGAGCGCTTCATGACGGTTCTGACCTGACTCTCTCTTGGTTTAACAGGACTTAGCAGCAATGAAAGAAATCAAGCACTACATCAACGGGCATTACGTGGGTTCGGCTAGCGGCAAGCTGTTCGACAACGTTGACCCGGCCACCGGCAAAGTGATCGCCAAGGTTCACGAAGCCGGGCGAGAGGAAGTGGATGTGGCGGTGCAGGCGGCGAAAGCCGCCCTGCGTGGCCCCTGGGGAAAAATGACCCTGGACCAGCGTACCGCCATTCTTCACAAGGTGGCGGATGGCATTAATGCCCGCTTCGATGAGTTCCTGGACGCCGAGTGTCTGGATACCGGCAAACCGAAATCCATGGCCAGCCATATTGATATTCCCCGCGGTGCGTCGAACTTCAAGGTGTTCGCGGACATGATCAAGAATGTGCCTGCCGAGTCGTTTGAGATGTCGACGCCGGATGGTACGGGCGCGCTGAACTATGCTGTGCGCCGGCCCAAAGGCGTGATTGGAGTGATCAGCCCCTGGAACCTGCCACTATTGCTGATGACCTGGAAAGTAGGGCCGGCACTGGCCTGCGGCAATACGGTGGTGGTCAAGCCTTCCGAGGAAACGCCTACCACCACCGCCCTGCTGGGCGAAGTGATGAAAGAGGCCGGCGTACCGGACGGCGTGTTCAATGTGGTTCATGGCTTCGGTGGTGATTCGGCGGGTGCTTTCCTGACCGAACATCCATTGGTGGATGGTTTCACCTTTACCGGCGAAACCGGCACCGGCGAAGTCATCATGAAAGCCGCCGCCAAAGGTATCCGGGATATTTCCCTCGAACTGGGCGGCAAGAACGCCGGTGTGGTGTTCGCCGACTGCGACATGGACAAGGCCATCGAGGGCACTATGCGCTCGGCCTTTGCCAATTGTGGCCAGGTATGTCTGGGCACTGAGCGGGTGTATGTCGAACGCTCCATATTCGACGAGTTCGTAGGCCGGCTTAAAGAAGCGGCAGAAGGGCTGAAAATTGGTCCGCCAGACGATACTGAAGCCAACATGGGCCCGCTGATCAGCCTCAAACACCGCGAGAAAGTCCTTTCCTATTACCAGAAAGCCGTGGATGACGGTGCCACCGTGGTTACCGGTGGCGGTGTTCCCGACATGCCGGCAGAGCTTGCCGGTGGTGCCTGGGTAGAGCCCACCATCTGGACCGGTTTGCCGGAAGATTCCGCGGTGATTACCGATGAAATCTTCGGCCCCTGTGTCCACCTGTGTCCGTTCGACAGCGAGGAAGAAGCCATCGAGCTGGCCAACAGCCTTCCCTATGGACTTGCCTCTGCCATCTGGAGCGAGAACATCACCCGCGCCCACCGGGTAGCAGGCCAGATCGAGGCGGGCATTATCTGGGTCAACAGCTGGTTCCTGCGGGATCTGCGCACACCGTTTGGTGGCAGCAAGCAGTCCGGTATTGGCCGCGAGGGTGGTGTGCACTCCTTGGAGTTCTACACCGAAATGAAGAACATCTGCGTGAAATTGTGAGCTGACCATGACTGCACCTCAAAACAGCCCTGAAATCGGGCGTGAGATTACCGCCGCCGACTACCGCACCAACGTTCATGACCATGGCGAGGGCGGTGTCCCGGTCATGATGATCCACGGCTCCGGCCCTGGCGTCACCGCCTGGGCCAACTGGCGCCTGGTGATTCCGGAACTGGCGAAGAACCGCCGTGTGGTGGCGCCAGACATGCTCGGTTTCGGGTACACCGAACGTCCGGAAGACAACACCTACAACCGTGAACGCTGGGTGGCTCATGCCATTGGCGTTATGGATGCACTGGATCTGCAACAGGTGGACCTGGTGGGGAACTCCTTCGGTGGCGGCCTGGCCCTGGCCCTGGCTATCGAGTACCCGGAACGGGTGCGCCGCCTGGTGCTGATGGGCTCGGTTGGCGTCAGCTTTCCGATCACCGAAGGGTTGGATGAAGTCTGGGGTTACCAGCCGTCTCTTGAAAACATGCGCCTGCTGATGGATGTGTTTGCCTTTAACAAGGGCCTGCTCACCGATGAGCTGGCGGAAATGCGCTATCAGGCCAGCATCCGTCCCGGGTTCCAGGAGTCCTTTGCGGCCATGTTTCCGGCTCCTCGCCAGCGTTGGGTAGACAACCTTGCCAGCGTGGAAGAAGACATCCGGGCATTAGCCCACGAAACCCTGGTGATTCACGGCCGGGAAGATGAAGTGATTCCTCTGCAGGCATCGCTAACCCTGGCGGACTGGATTGACCGGGCGCAGCTACACGTTTATGGCCGTTGCGGCCATTGGACCCAGATTGAACATGCCAGCCGGTTCGCCCGGCTGGTGAACGATTTTCTGACCGAAGCCGATCAATCGGCTGCAGGAGCACAATAATGGAACAGACACGTATTCAGGCACTGGGTGATGAACTTTATCAGGCCATGCTCAGCCGGGAAGCGGTTTCCCCGCTGACCAGCCGCGGCGAGGATATCACCATTAACGATGCCTACCACATTTCCCTGCGCATGCTGGAACGACGCCTGGCGGATGGTGCCTCCATCATCGGCAAGAAAATCGGCGTCACCAGCAAGGCTGTGCAGAACATGCTCAATGTACATCAGCCGGATTTTGGTTATCTGACCGACGACATGGTGTTCAACAGCGGTGAAGTGGTACCGATCAGCGATCGTCTGATTGCGCCCCGCGCCGAAGGCGAAATTGCCTTCATCCTGAAGAAAGACCTGACCGGCCCCGGCGTGACCAATGCCGATGTACTGGCAGCCACCGAATGTGTCATGCCGTGTTTCGAGATTGTCGACTCACGCATCCAGGACTGGAAGATCGCCATTGAGGACACCGTGGCCGACAACGCCTCCTGTGGCCTGTTTGTAATGGGCGACCAGGCCGTGTCTCCCCGCAAGGTAGACCTGGTGACCTGCGGCATGGTGGTGGAAAAGAACGGCAGCGTGCTGAGCGCCGGCGCCGGCGCCGCTGCATTGGGCTCCCCGGTGAACTGCGTGACCTGGCTGGCCAACACCCTGGGCGAGTTCGGTATCACCCTGAAGGCCGGTGAAGTGATCCTGTCCGGCTCCCTGGTACCGCTGGAGCCGGTCAAGGCCGGTGATTACATGCGCGTTGATATCGGTGGCATCGGCAGTGCCTCCGTGCGCTTCGCCTGATCCGGATCAAAGAGGACAACATTATGAGCAAGAAAATCAAAGCCGCCATCATTGGCTCGGGCAACATCGGCACCGACTTGATGATCAAGATCCTGCGCAACGGCAGGAATATTGAAATGGGCGCCATGGTCGGCATCGACCCGGAATCCGACGGCTTGGCCCGTGCTGCCCGTATGGGTGTGGCCACCACCCACGAGGGTGTGGAAGGCCTGGTCAAGATGCCGGAGTTCGCGGACATCGGTATCGTGTTTGATGCCACCTCGGCTGGCGCACACGTTCACAATGACAAGCTGCTTCGGGAACACAAGCCCGACATCCGCGTGGTGGATCTGACGCCGGCGGCCATCGGCCCCTACTGCGTCCCGGTGGTGAACCTGGAGCAGAACCTGCAGGAAGGCAACGTCAACATGGTCACCTGCGGTGGCCAGGCGACGATTCCCATGGTGGCCGCGGTCTCTCGTGTCGCCAAGGCTCACTACGCCGAAATCGTGGCCTCGATTTCTTCCAAATCCGCCGGCCCCGGCACCCGAGCCAACATCGACGAGTTCACGGAGACCACCTCCAGGGCCATCGAAGTGGTGGGCGGCGCCCAGAAGGGCAAGGCCATCATCATCCTGAATCCGGCCGAGCCACCCCTGCTGATGCGGGACACCGTCTACGTACTGTCCGATGCCGCCGACCAGGCGGAAGTAGAAGCCTCCGTGGAAGAAATGGTCAAGGCGGTCAACAGCTATGTCCCCGGTTATCGCCTGAAGCAGAAAGTGCAGTTTGACGAGATCCCGGAAGACCAACCCATGAACGTCCCGGGCCTGGGCCGCTTCAGCGGCCTGAAGACCTCCATCTTCCTGGAAGTGGAAGGCGCCGCCCATTACCTGCCGGCCTACGCCGGCAACCTGGACATCATGACCTCCGCGGCACTCGGCACGGCCGAGCGCATCGCCGAATCGCTGGTCAACTGAGGAGGAACGAACCATGACATTTAATCCCGGCAAAAAAATCTATATCTCTGACGTGACCCTGCGGGACGGCAGCCACGCCATTCGTCACCAGTACTCCATCAAGAACGTGCAGGACATCGCCCGTGCTCTGGACAAGGCCAAGGTGGATTCCATCGAAGTGGCCCACGGCGACGGCCTGCAGGGCTCCAGCTTCAACTACGGGTTTGGGGCTCACACGGACCTGGAATGGATCGAAGCCGTAGCCGAAGTCATCGAACACGCCAAAATCGCCACTCTGCTGCTGCCCGGCATCGGCACCGTCCATGACCTGGACAACGCCTACAAGGCCGGCGCCCGAATCGTTCGCGTCGCCACCCACTGCACCGAAGCAGATGTCTCGAAACAGCACATCGAACACGCTCGTAAGCTGGGCATGGACACCGTGGGCTTCCTGATGATGAGCCACATGCAGACCCCGCAGGGTCTCGCGGAACAGGCAAAAATGATGGAAGACTACGGCGCCACCTGTCTCTATGTGGTGGACTCCGGCGGTGCCATGAACATGAACGATATTCGCGACCGCTTCCGGGCGCTCAAGGACGTCCTCAAACCGGAAACTGAAACCGGTATGCACGCCCACCACAACCTGGCCTTGGGTGTGGCCAACTCCATCGTCGCAGTAGAAGAAGGCTGTGATCGTGTGGACGCGTCCCTGGCCGGCATGGGTGCCGGTGCCGGTAACGCCCCGCTGGAAGTGTGTGTGGCCGCCTTCGACAAGTTGGGGTGGGAGCACGGCACGGATGTGTACGCCCTGATGGATGCCGCCGACGACATCGTGCGCCCGCTGCAGGACCGCCCGGTCCGGGTTGACCGCGAAACCCTGGCCCTGGGCTATGCCGGCGTTTACTCCAGCTTCCTGCGCCACTCTGAAGTGGCGGCCCAGAAGTACGGCCTGAAGACCGTGGACATTCTGGTCGAGCTTGGCCGCCGCCGCATGGTGGGTGGCCAGGAAGACATGATTGTGGATGTGGCGCTGGATCTGCTGGCGGCGCAAAAGGAGCAGAACGCATGAGCAAGACATTAAGCCGCGAACAGATGCTGGCCTTGGCCGAGCATGTGGAAAACGCCGAACTGCAGGCCCAGGACATTACCAAGGTTACCAACGACTACCCGGACATGACCTTCGAGGATGCCTACGACGTGCAGTGGGAAATCCGCCGCCGCAAGGAAGCGCGGGGTAACAAAATCGTGGGCATGAAAATGGGCCTGACCTCCTGGGCCAAGATGGCGCAGATGGGTGTGGAAACGCCGATCTACGGCTTCCTGGTGGACTACTTCAGTGTGCCCGATGGTGGCGTGATCAACACCAAAGAGCTGATTCACCCGAAAATCGAGGCCGAGATTGCCTTCGTCACCAAAGCACCCCTGAAAGGCCCGGGCTGCCATATCGGCCAGGTACTCGCAGCGACCGACTTCGTGATTCCTGCCCTGGAAATCATCGATTCCCGCTATGAGAACTTCAAGTTCGACCTGGTGAGTGTGGTTGCCGACAACGCTTCCTCAGCCCGGTTCATCACCGGTGGCCAGATGGCGGATGTCGCGGATGTGGATCTGAAAACCCTGGGTGTTGTGGTCGAGAAGAATGGCGAAGTGGTAGACGTAGGTGCCGGTGCCTCCGTGCTGGGCCATCCGGCCTCCAGTGTGGCCATGCTGGCCAATCTTTTGGCAGAGCGGGGCGAACACATCCCGGCCGGTACTTTCATTATGACCGGTGGCATTACTGCAGCCATTGCCGTAGAGCCCGGTGACAATATCACTGTGCGTTACCAGGGGCTGGGAACTGTGTCCGGGAGGTTCATCTAAACCTTCAACAAATTACTGCCGCCGGAGTACGAAATCTATGAGTAAGGCTATCGATCTGTATCTGTATTTCAACTTTCGCAGCCCATACTGCTACCTGGCCAGCAGTCGCATGTTCGAGGTGTTTGACCAGTATCACGTCAATGTTATCTGGCGGCCGCTGGGGGGCTGGCATGGTCGTTCCGATCCGGATCGCGCAAAGATCAAAATGCCTATTGCCCGCCAGGATGTAGCGCGCTGGGCGCGCCGGTTTGGTATGCCGCTGACGCCGCCGCCAAAAACCACGGACCCGACCCGGGCGGGTGCAGGCTCCCTGCTGGCGGAAAAGGAAGGTTTGCTCAGGCCCTACCTGGTGGCGGTGATGCAGGCGGAGTGGTCGGAAGGTCAGGACATAGGCGATACCGAGGTGCTGCTTTCGGTTGCCGAAAGTGTCGGACTGGACCGTGAAGTCTTTGCCAGGGCAATTGATGATCCTGAAAACCATGCCCAACTCGACCGGAACTGGCAGGAAGCACAAGAAAAGGGAGCTCTGGGGGTTCCCACATTTGTCATTGGCGATCAGATTTTCTGGGGGCAGGACAGGCTCGACTTCGTGGCGGAGCACCTGCAGGAACTGAGAGCGGTACGCTGATGGGCAGGTTAAAACTGATCGACAAGCCCGAATGTCCGTTTTGCTGGCGGGTCCGGATTGCCCTGGCTCTGCAGGGAAGGCCTGTGGACAGCCTGGACCGGTCAGATCCGGATGTGCTTGCCCAGTGGCAGAGCCTGTCGCCCAATCGCACTGTGCCGGTGTTGATCGATGAGGACCTGGTACTCACGGACTCCGGTCCCATGCTGGAGTATCTGGCAGAAACGGGCCCGGCGCTGCTGCCCGACTCTCCCCGCCAGCGGGCGGAGGCGCGAAGCTGGATGGTGTACGGTGATCAGGTTCTGGGGCGCTGCATTCGGGAAGTGGTCTTCGAGAAACGCGATAAACCTGAGAAAGAATGGGACCAGGACAGAATTCGTGAGAGTGTCCGCGGATTCATGGAGGGACTGCCGGCATTGGAAGCAGCGCTTGGTAAGGAGCACTTCCTGGCCGGCACTCAGCCAACTCTGGCTGAGTGTGCCCTGTTTCCGAGGTTTGCGCTGGCGTTAGCCAATGATGTAGAGCTGCCCGAAGAGGTTCCCTCTATTCGTCAATGGGTTGGGCGCATGGCCGCGCACCCAGCTTTCGTGTCTGCAAGCCCGGAACGGGTCAGGAACTTTCTGTTTGATCTTGCTTGAGGAAACACCATGCCAATTGCACAGCTGTACATTCTTGAAGGGCGCACCGATGGGCAGAAGGAGCGCCTTATCCGTGAGGTGTCCGAGGCCATGGCCCGCACCCTTGAGGCACCTCTTGAGAACGTGAGGGTCATCATCACCGAAATGCCCAAAAACCATTTCGGGATAGCCGGCGAACCTGCCAGTAAAGTCAGGCCCTAGACGGGTCTTCAGGTCAATCTGGATTGCCGGGGGATATCGTGAACAGACTGCCAGTACTGTATCTGTCGTGTGAGACGAAAGCGTTGGACGGCTCCAAAGCCCAATCCCGTTTGCGTCGTCTGGTACCGCAGGACCTTGTCGTGAACAATGTGGCCTTTATAACGTCCGAGAAGGGCGGCACGCAGCCGGAAATTTTCCATCAGTGTGGAAAGGGTTTCCTGGCCAGGCGCCTGCAATCGGACATGCGGGCGCGCGGCTATGATGTCGCTGTCAGTGGTTCGCGGGAGCGAGGGCTGAAACAGCTGGCCGAGAGCATGATGCAACTGGTACCCGACGAAGTGATCGAGTTGCGGCTCAACACCGGGATGACGAGCGAGCATTATCGGGACATCGGCCATTATCTTGAAGTATTGCGGGATCAGGGGGTACTGCTGATATGCCTGGACCGGCTGGAAGGCGACGGCAATAATGCTGGCTACCATCAGCCCCATGCCAGCTATGTTCGTAACCTGATCCGGCGGTGGGAAGATGAGCAACGGTGGGTAAAGGCTATGGCGAAGTCGGATCTGAGCGATGGTCGCTCACTTGCCGCCAATGACAGCCCCGTTGCAGACCCGACATTATGTGTACTCAACACCGCCTTCAGCCTGGGTGGGATGAAAGCGCCCGAGTGTCTGTTCGGGTTTTCACTGAACGAAAACAGCCACTCCCTCGCGGGTTATGGCTGGATGCAATAAGATCCGGAAAACATGAGGGATTCCGTAAATGCTCAGACTGTTGGTAGCTGGTGCCGGTGGCATAGGTTGTTACTACGCAGCAAGGCTGCTGGATGCCGGGCACCATGTAATACTGACGGCCCGGGGCGCACACCTTGAGGTTCTCAGAGAAGCCGGCCTGACGGTTCACTACGAAGGACGTGACTTGGTCCACCGGCCAGAAGCCTGCGATCATCAGCAACTTATCGCCGGTTTTCATCCAGACGACTTTGACGTAATTGTACTCGGCCTCAAGGCTACAGCGACTGCTTCCGTGGTGTCTGAGCTTGGCGAGTGGTTGAGGCAAGGGCGGGCTCCTGTGCTGTCTCTGCAGAACGGCGTCGATAATGAGCCGCTTCTGGCGGAAGCGATTGGTGCGGATCGCGTTATTTGGGGGCTTGCCGTCCGGATTGGCGGCCATATTGTCAGGCCGGGTGTCATCGAAGCGGAAGGCGTTGCCGAGATTGTGATGGGGCAGTGGCCTGCCGCCGGCCAGGCCGACGATCCCCGCCGGCAGTTACTGGCGACGCTGGTAGAAGCCTTTAATGAGTCAGGCATTCCCACCACGCTTTCAAACACTATCCGCCACGAACTCTGGCGCAAGCTGGTGATCAACAACGGCGTGAATCCCCTGTCTGCGCTGACGGGGCTGGATACCCGCAGCCTCACCCATCATCCGGAATTCGGCAAAATCGTATATGGCATGATGGCCGAGACCATCGAAGCGTCAAAAGCCGATAACGTTAATCTTGGGCAGAAAGACCTGGACGAAATTTTCGAGCTGATCAGTAACTTTAATGCTATCAAAACGTCAATGTTAGTTGACAAGGAGAGGGGCCGCCCTTTGGAGTTGGACTGTATTGCCGGGGCAGTACTGCGGTGCTGTGAGCTTCTGGGGGTTGAAGCTCCGTATACTGCGACAATAAATGCGTTATTGCTGCACTCTGATGCGTGAATCCCTGGTGTGGACTTGGAGGCAGTCCAGTGTTCAGGAAGGCCAAGGGCTTTCATTTGCTTTCTGGCGCGCTTGGAATAACGATGTTCTTTACACATATGATCAAACTATCCGGCTATGATATGAAACTCACCTTTTCTATCATCCAACCAATATTACAGGCGCCAGTCTTCGGGGCTTTGCGGCACCCTGCAGGCTTCCATTCCCCTCGCTGAATTCGTCGACTTAATCGCCGAGTTCGGCGAAAACTCTGATCCGCCGACTGCTATCCGAGATATCGCTCGTATTGAGACCTTCAGTGGCCTTGAAGGCAATGGCCGATTTGGTTTGTTGGCAAGACATAGGTGACTGGAATCAAAGTTTGAAAATCAATTTCGTTTTGAGTCGTGAGGTTGTATGGGGTAACACTAAGTGGGGCAGGGGTGAACTTGGTGCTGCGAACTGGGTTCTGAATGCCTGAGCCTTTCGCTGTCGCCGTCAGGAAAGTGCCCACTTATTTTCTAGCGCACATTTAAGATGGACAGGGCAATGTTCTCAGAAAGAAATCGCTTTGGAACTTACCTGTTTATTTTCGGAGAGTTACCAACTTTATTACGACGGAAATTGGTCGATTTTTTGTAGGGCGCCTCGAAAATTACCAACTTTATTTATTTTTATAAGTGATCTGGTGTCGTAAAATGAGGCCTCAAGAGGCGTTTTGTTACTAACTTTATTCCGATCCCACACATGGTCGAGCTACTGGAAAGCAAAGGGTGTGAAGTCTTAGTCGGAGATATTCGGAAATTGCCAGTTCTTCAGGGCCATTCGAAGTATCGACTTCCTGACGGCAATCCTAGATGTCTGCTTTATCGCCTGCTTAGTTATGGGCCGCAGAGTTACGCGCTTCTGGAGGTGGACACTACCGACAAGGAGAAGAGACTGTCGACGCTTCTTCTGAAACAGCCAACCGACCCTTATGATTGGAATGCAATGGTTGAAGAGTTGAGTCAACTGCTGATCAAAAAATCGTTACGTTGGCCAACGAAAAAGCTGGAGAGGGAGTTCCCCGATGGGTACAAACGGATACCTCATGAGCGAACTACCCTGGAAAACAAGTCGTTGTTGGAACCGGCATCAGTGGAGCACTGGGCTGATAGGGTGCTTGCTGCTTTCTTTTGATTTTCTGAGCGCTGCTCAGCCAAAACCAGTCCAATCTGCCTAGACATGGGGGGAAGGACATTGCTATCCGGCCAAGATGTGAAACACTAAATTACAACAACAGCAGGAGAACCACCAATGACCGATGAGCAAATGACAACCGACGAGCTCAAGGACTTGGCTTTTGCAGAGGTAGTAGAGATGTTCGAGGGTGACCGCGTCGCCGCCGACAGGTGGCTATCTTCGCCGGCGCATGGATTGGGTAACCGCACACCTATTTCGCTCATGGAGACCAAACTGGGTATTGATAAGATCCGCACATTAGTTGGCCAACTAGAGCGCGGTGTTTTGCCATGACGGAATAAATGCAGAATCTATCTAGATAGAGGAACGGAAGGTTGACTGGGATTCGCAGCACCGAATGACGCCGCAGAGCATGATTGTGCTATAGGGCAATCATGTTCGGGTACTTGCTGAACAGCGCAGTCGCCGGAGGTATCGAACGATATGATCAAATTCATCATTGGAGGCCGACAGGTCACGCCCGGAAATTTCGGCGATGCCATCGAGCAAGCTGTCCTGGAGGGCATCAGGGAGCAGATACAGGAAGCCGTCGGCTCGATACGCGATCCGGATACCGGTGAGTTCCCCACTATTGTGGTAAGAGGGAACAGCCTGGACAATCTGACAATGGATGTCGAAGGCTCACCGGAAATGATCACGCTGGTCAGTGAACGGCTTGGCCTCACGGACGACGAAATAGAACAGCAGGAGCAAGAGATGGATAAGGAGCCAATTGTATTTCTGTCCTATACCTCGGATGACACCGAGCAGGCCGGGAAGATTGCCGAAGCGTTGATGGCCAATGGTATCGATACATGGTGGGACAAATGGTGTATCGGCGCAGGCGATAGTCTCCGGCAGAAGATCGATCAAGGGCTTGCGGAATGCACACACTTCCTTGTCCTGCTGACACCACAGTCGATCCTGAAGCCTTGGGTTAATCAGGAAATGGACGCCTGATTGGTCAGGAAACTCAACGATCAATGCCAATTCTTGCCGGTGCGGCACGGACTCCCGGCATCGGAGCTCCCTCCCCTGCTTGCCGGTTTGCATTCACCTGATGTCGTGGATGCAGAGCATATCCAGCAGCTCGTCAACGACATTCACGGCGTGAGCCGGAAACCGACGCTCGGACCGAAGCCGCAAAATGTTGCAAAGGCCGCCGAAGCTAAAGCAAAATATTCTCCGGCAGCAACAACGGTTGCGGGGCTGTTCGTCGAAAAGACAGAAAACGGTATGTTTGCCGACCCCCAGTACCGACTTGAAATTTTGGCACAAGAAACAGAACTTACCGTTCCCGATCTCAAGGACGCACTGTTCGAACTGTCTGCTTTCCTGAAAGAGTCTCACGGCATTGTATTGGTCCAACCCTCGCTGGTCACAGAATTTGACCGGTATTGGAAAACGTGGAATGCCGCTGACGATGCGCTACGACTAGCAGCAGATATCGCCAACGATCCTGCCTTCCCGTCAGCATGTAATGAGATTACAGAACGATACGGCTGGGAACCCCGCAGGCTCAATCCGGCCATTACATATCTCTTAGACCGCGGCATGTTGTCTGATTACAAGGTGCTAAATTCAAAGCCTTTCGTGACAGCCAGGGTCGTAGGAAAGGAAGATCCCATACGCCGCTTCGTGAAGAGCAGGTGTTGAATGGTTAAAGCCATACTGCCTCCTTGTAAGAAGGATGGTTGGTGTGGATCTGAGACGCGGTATAGTCCACACGCCTGCGCAAAGGATCGAAGTCCACCGCCCGATGATTTTATATGGCTTAATGGGATACATTTTCTACATCAGGCGTCCCTAAGAACATTGGTTGCTCGAAACCATCGAATGTCGACAACCACTCCTTGTCATTATCGTCAGCTTCATAATGATATTCTGTTGTAGAGAATATAACCTGAGCCCTTTTTCCTTTACATATATTTTTGAGTTTTGAGACAAATTCGGCAAAATCTTTGGTCTCGATATCATGTTGGCGAGGTGTGTCCAAAATAAGAAACTCTACTGAATTGCGTTCACTTGAAATAAATATTTCAAAAAACGCCGCTCTTAGCGCCAGAACAACTCTCAGCAAGGTACTACCGCTGAACTGAGAAAGTTTTTCCGTTCCAAAAAAAACGCCAAAATCAGAATCAATGGAAATATCTCTCGATACATTCTTGGTGCTAAGAATATCCAGCCATTTAACAACCTTTTTCCGATAAGAGGTCCTGAATTCAAGAACTCTTAGGTCATCAGAGCCCGTTCCCTGCTGAAGTGACGCTATATCGTTCTGAAGAGCTCTACGCCTATTTAGTAACCCAACATACTCCCGCTCTTCTTCTTCGATTCGATCAATGAGACCTTTCCTCCCCTGTAAATCGATAATGGACTGCGTGATAGCGCTTATGGCAGCTATTAACGATGTAGTTTCAGACCCACCCTCTTGTTTTTGTGAGTTTTCCCTGATTGACTCTATCTCGGTGTCAAGCTTCCGGAAAGCCTCTTGATATTCTCCTAATCTAATTTCCTGGAATCTTGTATTTCTATCTAAGTCCTTGATCTGATTCCGGAGGTACAAAAGGTTTTTACCGTAAGACTCCGAACTATTAAGAAAAAGCCCGCACCCTTTTAAAGAACAAATATCCTCGAATGAGGTAAATATACGCCTGGATTCTTCGTTCAAGGACAGTGTATTGATTTCGATTTCAATTTCATTCTGTATTTTTTTAAATCCGGAAATTCTGCTCTCTAAATCACGAATTGTTGCGTCCAGATTTAGTTTTTCGTTCTGCTTCTCACGCACCATTTGCTTTAAAATATATCCGGCGTCACTGGTTGCATCAAAGCTATCACGTAAACTATCAAGTTGATCGGTTAGGCTTTTAAGCTCATCATCGATTTCTGAGCTGCTCGACTGGATCGCCCCCCTTTGCTCTTCCAACCTCTGAATGAACTTTTCTTTATTAACAACTTCTATATTTATAGTATCTAGCTTTTTCTTCTCTTCTATTAAAAATCTTTTATTTTCAAAAGAATGCTTGGCAGGGATGCCGAGCGCCAACCTTACCATCTCCGAAAACTGGTCTTTGATAAAATTTGACGGTGCTTTATACGCACTGGTATAGCCTGTATCCTGATCAATATAATATAGAAGTAAAAACGATGACACATAAGGGTATATGGGTTCATTATTATTTGAAGTCAGTGCAACAGTAGATATACCGATCTCTCTAAACAAAAAATCCGAGGCATCCCGTTCATTATAGAATACATGGCTATCATCTTGATCGGAGGACTCGTATTTGAGATGAAAGCTCTTCGAAAGCTCGTAAGCGCCAATAAATCAGCACCTACATTCCCGTTCGCCAATTGCACACACTGACTTCCTCACCCATTCCATGAGGAATCAGCATGCCCCCAACCGAACGAGCACAGGTCTGGCAACAGCATATCA
>Ga0307487_1000499_pt1 | contig 30725 bp, 23 predicted proteins | sample CBIW12metaG_FD_203665 | JGI IMG/M metagenome (GOLD analysis project Ga0307487, IMG submission 203665) | Sea-ice brine microbial communities from Beaufort Sea near Barrow, Alaska, United States - CBIW 1.2 | ecosystem: Environmental > Aquatic > Marine > Coastal | place: USA: Alaska | collected... | reverse complement strand
CAAGAGGCTATACTGCATGGGATCCCTCTTCTCCTATTTTTATCTTGGAAAACACACTTTGTATCCCTACAATTTTTGTTTCCTACACAGGTGAAGCGCTCGATTATAAGACTCCTTTATTGAAATCTATTGAAGCTATCAATGATGCTGCACTTCCAATCTGTCAATTATTTGATAGAAATGTAAAGAAGATTACCGCATCACTTGGCGTAGAGCAAGAATACTTTGTTATAGATAAAGCACTTTTCTCAGCCAGACCTGACTTGGTAATGGCCGGCAGAACTGTATTTGGACATAGTCCAGCGAGAGGTCAGCAACTAGATGATCATTATTTTGGTGCAATTCCTACCAGAATTAAAGATTTTATGGTGGATTTTGAGATTGAATCTCACAAATTAGGCATCCCTTTATCCACCCGACACAATGAAGTAGCTCCAGGGCAATTTGAATGTGCACCACTTTTTGAAGAAGTAAATAAGGCGACGGATCACAATCAGTTACTGATGGATCTAATGGAAAAAATAGCTGAAAGACACCAGTTGAAAGTATTGCTTCACGAAAAGCCATTTGCCGGAGTAAATGGATCTGGAAAACATTGTAACTGGTCATTGATTACTGATACAGGCATAAACTTGTTCCAGCCGAGCAATTCTGCAAGAGAGAATCTTCAGTTTTTAACTTTCTTGGTTGCCACTATCAAAGCAGTATATGAGAATGCCGATTTGTTGAGAGCAAGTATTGCTTCAGCTGGCAATGATTATCGTCTGGGAGCAAATGAAGCACCGCCTGCAATAATTTCTGTTTTCCTTGGTACTACACTTTCTGAAATTCTTGACGAGTTGGAGAAAAACGGAAATGTGAAAATTGAAAAGGGTGACAATATGTATATGAAATTGGGTATCTCAAAGATTCCTGAAATCATTCTGGATAATACAGATAGAAACAGAACTTCTCCATTTGCATTTACAGGTAATAAATTCGAATTCAGAGCCGTAGGTTCTCAATCCAACGTAGCCGGGCCAGTCTCCACACTTAATGTAATCGTGGCAGATGTGCTTCAACGAATGACCAAAGACATCGAAAAAGAGATGGATGCGGGTAAAGAAAAGAAAATCGCTATCGTAAATGTGTTAAGGAAATACATTAAAGAAAGCAAGAAAGTAAGGTTTGAAGGTGACGGTTATTCAGATGATTGGGCTGCTGAAGCTGAAAAGAGGGGACTTTCAAATTTGAAAGCTACTCCACAGGCTTTGGATGTATACTCAAGAAAAGATGTAAAAGATCTTTTTGAGAGACACAATGTCATGACAGGCAAAGAGGTGCACGCAAGACAAGAGATCATGTTAGAAAGCTATATCAAGAAGGTACAGATTGAAGGTAGAGTGATGGGTGATCTTGCACTCAATCATATCATTCCTACTGCGATCTTGTATCAGAATAAATTGATACAGAATGCAAATGGTCTTAAAGGGTTAGGTTTGGATCATTCAGCAGCGGTAGATACCATTCAGGAAGTTTCTAAGCACATCGATGCGCTCAAGTCAAATGTAACTGCAATGGTAGAGGCTCGAAAGAAACTAAACAAAATTGATAATATAATAGAAGCAGCTAAGGGCTACCAGAAAGAAGTTAAAGAAGCTTATTTCGATAAAATACGATATTCCGTAGATAAGTTAGAGCTTTTGGTGGATGATGCTTCTTGGCCATTAGTGAAATATAGAGAGCTTCTCTTTTTGAGATAGGACCTAAAATAAATTCTAAAATAGCCATTTCGAAAGAGATGGCTATTTTTTTGTGTCATGCATGATAAGTAGATAGGCAAAATTCATTTAAATGGGGGGATAGTGTTAAAAGCTTCTACCGGATTGCACATAGCCCAATCCTCTTTACCACACTCAACAATTGCGTACTTCAAAAAATAAGGGCTAAATGGGATTTTAGAACACCTACAACCTGCTGACAAATCAAATACAGCGCTAGTTTTTAGCAAACCGCGGTATACCGAATGGTACTTACGATGTTGTGAGAGAACAGGTAGGGAATATATATTTATGGGACATGATTATCCGCTACTTTGCCAGTAATCGTAGTTTCTTTGATTGACTGGCAGGAAGACCGATGACGGAAGACTGAAGTGGCGTCAATTGCTGAGTTTACCAAATTTTTCAATGCTTTTGACTCGTTACTGGCAGAAAAGCGGGTATACATATATGGGAATCTAAAATACAAGCAACACAACAACCGATTACTATAATAGTCTGAATTATAGTATATTATGAAATATACTTAATAAGTTGGGGTCTTAATCTCTTAAGATCTCCATTAAGTTCGTGGTACAACTCTTTTTTTCATTATTCTAATTGGTAAATCTAAAGGGAAGTAGGATGGGGTCACCTGTCACTGGTGCTGAGCTTGCCGAAATATCTGACTTCCGGCTTTTAAAGAAAAGTGAATAGGGCAATTTGCATCAACCTATAGTTCCCGGATGCAGACCTATATCAATCTATCTCATACTCTTCCGATAAATACTGAAGGGCTTTTTCAATGACTTTGTCCTGATTTGCCTGTATATCGGACATAGTATTTTTAATGTAGATGTCAGGTACATTCCCTCTATTTCCGTCCAAATATTCGCCGTCAGGCCTTAAAAATAACTGAACAGGATATCTGTAAGTCCATCCATTTGGAAGAAAAATACGATTGCCAGTGGTGGCGAAATCTCCAGCAGTGGTGTCGCCTATTTGAGTTACATGACTAAATGATTTCATATGCAAGCCTAATATTTCGCCAGCACTGATGGTCTTCCGGTCTGTCAGTAGGATAACTGGTTTGAGAAATTGCGATTTCCCAGCCTTGTACGTGGAATAGAAGTTCTTCTCATCAAAATCACTGTGATTGATACCATTGCGTGTTTGAACACTATAAATGACTTTTTCGCTATCAGCAAAAGCTCCCGCAAAACGAGCAGCATATCTGTCATCGCCGCCAGTGTTTTGTCTGATGTCCAAGATAATCGCCTGATGAGTTTTAAGCACTTCAATCACCTCATCAATGGCAGCTGGATTTAGGCCATCTTCCGTTCCTAGATAAATATATCCAACATCTCTATTCTTGATTTTACCATAGGATAAATAGTCTTCTGACTTTACTGCCGTTCTGTACTCAAGGTATTTTGTAGAAATCAACTCTTCGCTGACTTCTTTTTTGGATTGTTCATTTAGTGTGTATCCAGATCTATAATATTTGCTCTCATCCTCATTATATATAACTACATGACTATCATCTAAATTCTCTATAAGACCTGCTATGATATCCCACAACTCTAAATCAGTAGTGTTAGGTGATACTTGTGGTCTATAAATATTATATAAGCTATCCCAGTTGATGTTTTTTGCCTCAAAATTGGAATAGCTTTTATCCAAATCCGTCCACAATAATTCAAAATTGTTCTCAGGACTACTAATTTCATCTTCTCCCAGAATTAATTTTTCACACGAGCTTAGAGTTAAAACTAATATTGTAAAGTAAACTATCGGTTTCATCAGCTTAAAATTTAATATTTGCACCAATTGATAGTTGGTTCTGTAGATGTATCACTTTGTTAATTTCTGATAGATTTTGATAGCGAAGTAGATAAGTCGCTGATAGATCAACTTTTTCCGAGATAGACAATAGGTAGTTAATTTTCCATTCCAGCGCGAGGTACTGGCCAACACTTGAGGGACTTCCATTGAATATTATTTTCGCAATGTTATCTTGATTCTCAATGATTTCTTCATCAATCCCATTGTAAGGTGGACGGGCCAAGAATTGAAAAACAGGAATAAATAATGAGGTGGAAAATCTATGAATGGGAGTGAGGTCATAGAATAGCAATCCTTTCACTCCAATACCATGACTGGCCAGATAGCTGAACGAATCAAAATCCTGCCAATCTACAATCTGCACATAGGAGCTATATTCTCCGCCGATATAGAAGGAGAGGTCCTTTGATGAACTTACTCTTCTGAGATAGGAGATTTCAAGATTAGCCAGAGTGGAATTGCTCACCAGGTAACTTGATTTTTTGGTTTTCAACTGGCTGGAACTGAACTCTAAATCTACGTTTAGTACACCTTTTTCCTTTGAACTTAGCTTCGTGTAGGTTAGCCCAAATAGCATTCCAGCTTCGGTGTAATTCAAGGGAGAAAAATTTAAATCCTTGAAGTAACCTTGATTATAACCTACACGGATTCCGAGGCTATTTTGGGAGGTTTTTGTTGTATCGACTTGTGAAAATCCTAACGTTCCGTGCATCAGAAGTAGGCATGATACAATATATTTTTTCATCGTTCACTAGTCAGATTAAACTTTTTTTGAAACTTCAGGCCTAATTGTAGCTAGTTAGTTACTGCCTACGCCTCAGTGGGCTATGTCGAGTCAAAAATAAGACTTTCGTCAAGATCATCTAGGCGTAAAAGAATATATTTATTGGAAAGCCTTAACACTCTTAGAATTTGTCATTTAGAGTAAATGCCTAAAAGTGACTAACTCAGAAAACTATGAAAGAGATCTAGTGCTTATTTCTCATCATTCAACTAAACCTTTATCCTAAAGTATATGGAGATGTTCAGATAGCACAAATTAAATAGTAAAATCGCTTACTGAGGTATAAATCAAATTAGTAGAATGCTATTTGCCAGAAATTAGTATTTTGGCAGTTACATTTCCTGCATACACAGCGCCATCCATATATCCGGGAGATTGTGAGGACGATTCAGCACTGGAAATGAATAATCTTTCATTGAAAAATGTATTTCTAAAAATCGGATTTCCGTTGTTTTGATGTGGCAAGAGCTCAGAGTCAGTTGATTCAAAGGTGTTTTCTTCTTCGCTCCAGACACATTCTGTATAATCAATAAATCCCTCGACTTGTGGTCCAAAAGCACCTTTCAACTGATTCATTACGCTAGCTCTACGTTCTTCATAAGATAAGCTTTTAAAGGAAGAATTTACAAATCCGCAAAGTGCGTATTTGGATCTTTCATGATTGCTGTGATCATAAAATTCAGTAATAGGGCCCGGATTACTGAATAGCATCCCGGATAGGTTTTGTTGCTGCCAAAAAGGGGCACTAAAGCTCAACGCAACTTTGATCGAGTCTTCCATCCAAGTTTGGGTTTGTGTAGCAACAGCCATTAAATTACTTGGTAGTGGTGGATCAAATGTGATTTTATTCGCCCATAATTTTGGGGGAAGTGCAAGCACAAGTTTATCCGCTTCAAAAGTTTCTTTTGCAATAACCTGAATCGAATCTTTCTGAAATCTTATCTCGGTCACGGCTTGATCTAGCAGAAGGTCATTTTTATCCAACTTATTGTACAAGGTATTTATAAGATGGGAAGTGCCTCCAGAGATTCTATAGCTTGGAGCTTGGCGAGGGATTTGAATTGCCTCTGCAGGTGCAGCGGAAGATGCCTGATATAAGACATTTCCCTCCATGTATTGCTCAAAGTATCCAATTCCTAATTCATCCAAGAGCGCGCGTAGATGCTGATGTTGGTCTGAAAACCAGGTTGCACCCATTTCAACCGGTGTATTATCTGATCCAATTACCGTGTTTATTCTTCCACCTATTCTTGTTCTAGCCTCTAGAATCTTGAATGGAATTCCTTCCATTTTTAGGCGATAAGCCGTCAATAGACCCGATAATCCTGCTCCAATTAGTATGATCATTTTGTAAAAAGGCGAAGTGTGAGAAAGTAAGTTTTCACTTTAAGGTAGGTTGATTGAAATGAGTACCCGTGAGCTTGCATGAATCAACATTATGTTAGGTTATTACATGTGAAGAATTCCACTAACCCCTTTGGAAAGGGGGAGAAGCCTAAATTGATCTTCAGCCATTGATTCATATAATCTACATTCTACATAGAGAACAGTCAGATTTTAGTATTGCTAGCCAAATTCTATCCATGAAGTATTTTTCTTTGGAAACTCATTTCTTTCGACCAACGAAGTGTTCCATTGTTTTATAAATGCCCATCACACTACCGGCAAACCAATCAAAAGCATTGACTGACAACAAACCTTGGCCTATCCGAGTCAGTCTATAAATGTATCCCGGAATGGTCAACATCCGAGTGTTATTCTCGATGGCTTTTATTATGGTAAGTGCGGCCGCCTCAGGTTCGAGAATCGGGATTTTTGATTTCACTCCGTCAAACATGCCGGTATTGATGTAATAGGGCATGATGGTAGTGACGTTTATGTTTTTATTCAGTTGCTTCATTTCCAATCTCAAACTATCCGACCAACCAATCAAAGCCCATTTGCTAGCCGCATATACGGACATTTTTGGATTAGAAATAAGTCCTCCAGAGGAAGCAATGTTGCAGATGTGGCCAGAATTCTGATTGATCATATCTCCCAAAAAAGCGCTAGTGACCAGCATAGGTGCATTGGCGTTCACTTCCATCGTCTTGGTAATATCAGATGTAGAATGCTCATGGAAGAATTTGCCTACCACTATACCCGCATTATTTATAACCACGTCAACAATGCCAATTTCTTGCTTCACTTTTGTAGCAGTTTCTTGGATCTCTTGAACTTTAGAAACATCCACTTGATAGCCAAAAATAGTTTCTCCGCCAGTGAATTGGGCGAGGGTTGCATCAATGTTTTTTTGATCAATATCCCAGATGATCACCTTGGCCTGTCGTTCTAGCATTAGCCGAACCATTATTTTGCCTATTCCAGATGCTCCACCTGTGATTAAAACTTTTTTCCCTGCTAAATCCTTCATCTGTTTCTTTGGTTGAGTGTGCTAAGCAAAAGACCTGCTTTAATTGGTTTGAGTATAGGTAATTCAAAACGATTATCTGTTTTTCTACCAATAACTAGATAAAAGCATTATAAAAACAGCCCTACTCTAGGATTGAGACTACTTCGGTGAACCGTGTTCGGTCTTCCAGCCTATAAAGCAAAAGTATATGGCTACTCGTATCGTAGGATAGCTATGATATGACAAGTATCAAATCTCGTCCACAAAATTTTGAAAGACTTTTTTGTGAAGTTCAAGATCCATAGATGGAGAAAGTGAGGCTCGTACAATATAATCTTTGTCGCCTTCTTTGGTCGTTCCTTGGGTAGAGGTAGCAGGTATAGTCCAATAACAGCCTTTCAGCTGCCCATAGCTTACACAATATTTGCTTTCGTTGGGGATCTCAGTAATCATCATCTTGATTAACTTCAGATTTAACGCTCTTTTATGCGCCTCTTTTTCTGCACTCGTATTGCCTTTAGTAGGCAGATCTAATGAAAACACGGAAGGAGTAAATCCTTGTTCGGCCAGTTCCTCTGATACGAAATTGATTTTCGCTGCCGGTAAAGTGTTGTGGATGAAGTTGACAAAGTCACGTGTATTAATATAGGCATCCTTGATCCTTTGATTCATGGAAGGTAATTGCTCTGCTAATATTTCATACTGGAGATTTGTAGCTTCGTTGTCGCAAAGTCGTAAATGCATTTCTATTTTGTCCATCAACGCTACTGCTTTATCATTTCCAACACAGTAGCCGGAAGTGCATTGCCCACCACTTGGGAATTTGGATCCACTGGCGTAAGAAATCGCTTTGACGGTTGAGAGTATTTCACCTTCGCCTAAAAATAGATAATTTGGACAAAAGGTTTGATCTAAAATAAAAACTGGAGCGATGGCAATTTCACCTGTAAGAGTTTTTCGATCTTCACTTAGTACAGCCTTTAATTGTTGAAGATCCGGAACTTCCACTCTTGGATTTGTTGGAATTTCAGCGATGATGAAAGGGATAGCATCTTCGCTAGCGATTTGTGCTAACACGGTGTCAATACTTTGTACCATGTCGTTATCACCATCAACGAGTAGGTCCACAATTTCTACCGTATCAAGACAAGCAGCAACGCGTCTTGCTTGGTCATTTGTACCCCCGTAGCAATTTGGAGGAACAATAAATTTGATTGCCTTGCCTTTATGGTTTTCCAGCGCATCATCTATGAGCCCCATCATAATGGCATACTGAACAGAAAGTCCACTAGATGCAACTATAGGTTTTGTATTAGTGCCAGTAATCTGCTTGAGTGTATTTAAGACTAGAGTTTTGCTTGTTTCGATATGGTACTTTGGTGCAGCAGAAGACTGTCCTATAAACGTCTTTAAGGCCTCAAGACAATTGGCTGGCGTCATCGCAATAGTTTCTCTTCGTCGCACATGTTGAATATCAGTGATGTAACGTTCATTCTTCTCGCCATTGACGACTAAAATACTCCCAAGTGAAGGGTGAAGAGTAAGGAAAAAGTCAATAGTATCCGATAATTCAATAGTGCCAAAGTTCTCTTTTTGCGAAATGAAAATGGTGCTTCCATCAAAAGTTGAACTGTCTTCCACTTTCTCAACCTGCTGTAAATCAAATTTATAACCGTAAATATTTCTCACTACCTCAGCGTCAAAATAATTTGGTAATTCGCCAGTGTAGTTGATTTGGGTGTTTTTATTTTCTAATAAATTTTTTCTGAGAACAGCCAAAATAGGGACTGTCTTTGACGAAAAACTTATCACGTTTTCTGATGGTAGATTAGACGATTTGGCGATTGCCCATTCCAAAATACAAGATAATGGATGTCCCAATCGGATATAGTCGTAGGCAGTGGGCAGTTTGCGCAGCGCCGTGGACGAAGAATTATTATCATTAAATAAACTTTCAAACTCAGTTAAGAATTGTGTTTTGGCCAACTCTTCCTCATAAATATCCAATCGGTGGGTGGTAAGGCCCAGCCAGTCAGTTGGCATATTTTCAATTACTTCTTTGATATAATTTGTTACTTTATTGCTTTCCATAAATTGGTGCTTTTGAGTCGATGCTTAGTCTTTCAATGAGTTATCACCTCTGTTGGTTCCTTGTCTGATGGACTTGTTTTGGAGCTTAATAAGAGATTGAATGTTAACTGTCTGAAAAGTAGGGAAATGTAGGTTTATGTGTTAGGATTTACGAAGTTTTTGATGATTACTTGATTCATTCTCCTTTGAACTAATTCTTAAAAACACATAGGTGAAAAAGCAGAAGAAAAGCCAATCATTTGCGCCATAGATCGTATAGAAGATTCCGGCCATGGCGTCTTCGGCATAGACTGCGGAAAGTTTATTGTTCAGCAACCATTTGGTCCAGACGAAGCCATAGATGAATTTCTCAATTGAGAAAACAACAATCAGCCATTTGGCCTTGGCAAAATCTTTTGCAACTGACAGGTAAGCAAGTCCCCAAATAAGGATCATTAAAAGTCCAAAGTTGGACATGACATCCGGGTCAAATTAAGAGATTGTCCAATTGGTAAAACATCTCGAAAAGATTAAAACTCCGCCGATATTCATCAGGCCAGCGGCAATTAAACCATAAGAGAGCGTTTTGTTTTTAATCTCCATGTCTAATCTCCACTAAATTTCATCAAAACTAGGTGGTATAGCTGTATTTTGGACAGATGAATAGTTCCGATAATTCCTCGAAGTTACATTAGAATGTGATACTTGCATTTTCTTGAAAATAAAGAAAAGTAGGGGAGCTCTTAATGCCAGCGATATCCCGTATCTGTCAAAGGATCAATTTCTTTAAACTTATCAAAGTCTTTATTCTTGTTATTTTCCCACCAGTCAAAGTAGGATTGAGCTACAGTTGCGCGAACCGCCTCACTTTGGGCTATCCATTCGAAATCTTCTCTTTTCTCCACTACGGGATTTTGGGAAGGGAAGGAACCAATCAGGTATTCACTATTTGCCGCACGAGCCCGGATGGATTCGATAGTCCATAAGACATACATGCCTAAGGTGCACTCAGCAGTTATTGACGATGAAATCATATTTATTGGAAAGTCTTTGATCAGCTGGCTTTCATTTCTATAGGCTAGAAGTGTTGGTATATCCTGAGAGGTGAAGTTCGGTAACTGGTCAGCCTCGTATTTCCCTTTCTTCAATAAATCCACATATCTTTCGACAGTGATATTTGTTGGATCAGAATCATTAGTACATCCCAAAAAAATCAATAGAAAGAGACAGGTGATGAGGGTTTTTAGAGTTTTCATGTGATTACTTATTCAATTTTGTGAGATATGTGGAGCTATCACTTCTGGCTATGAAGTTACACACGAAAAATAGACATTTTTCCCAGAGCTTAGTGCATTAATTATTCTCTTCATTTCCAGCCAAATACGAGTCCTAATGATCATTCGTTTAACCAATTTTTCGCAGTAGATAAAACTGGATTGTACTTGTCATGCAGTTCTTGTTTTATCTGATTGACTTTCTTCCTGAATTCAGCAGAACTTTCCCGACTTTCTTTACCTCCCTCAAAAAAGTCAGTTTGTCGTTGTGTATTTATTTTCATTTTTCTAAAAATTGAAGCGCTATATTTTTCGGGTTTGACTTTGTTACTACTAAATTATTAATTTCGTCGCTACTAACTAAAAAAAGCCGACAATCAATTTGTCGGCTTTCGTATCGTATAAGGTGAGATTTCATCTAGCTCATGCCTAAATCGCTGCTTTTTTATGGTTAAGCCTCAGGATCTCTTTTTACCCAGAAGTCTGCATTTTCTATGCCCACATCTTTGGCAATAAATACGGGGTCTTTACCTTCTTTCTTCTGACGCTGGTAATCTTTGAGTGCTTTCAAAGCTGGTTTGCGAAGCAAAATAATAGCGATCACATTGAGCCATGCCATCAACCCAACTCCAATATCTCCCATAGTCCATGCCATGTCAGCCGTTTTGATTGTGCCATAAAAGGAAGCTCCCAAGATCACAATCCGCAAAACCCATATCGCCCAGGGCGCTTTAAAATGTCTGGTAAGATAACTTAGATTGGTCTCGGCGATGTAATAATAAGCCATTATCGTGGTGAACGCGAAGAATAACAGAGCGATGGCGACGAATCCAGCTCCCAAGGTTGGGAACTGTGTGCCTACAGCAAATTGCGTGTACTCAGGACCAAAAGCTACGCCAGGTAAATTCTCCACAATGAAACCTCCCTCAGGATTCAGCACGTTATACTGTCCCGTAAATAGAATCATCAGAGCAGTAGCAGTACACACGAAAATAGTATCTACATATACGGAGAAGGCCTGAACCAATCCCTGCTTTACGGGATGACTCACTTCTGCCGCCGCAGCAGCATGAGGTGCCGTTCCCTGTCCAGCTTCATTGGAATATATTCCCCGCTTCACACCCCAGGCAATCGCCATACCAAACACGCCACTAAAAGCAGCTTCAAGATCGAAGGCAGATTTGATGATTAATTCAAAAATTGCAGGTACTTCATGAACGTTTAAAGCAATAATTATTACAGCCATTAATACATAGGCTGCTGCCATAAAAGGAATAACTACTTCGGCCACTTTACTGATGCGTTTCACGCCTCCCAAAACAATCAAAGCCAAAAATATAGTGATCCCTATTCCGGTATACTCCACCGGAACGTCAAAGGCATTATTCATACTCAATGCGATACTGTTACTCTGAACTCCAGGCATAAAAAGCGCTGTCGCAAGTATCGTGACAAATGCAAATAACAACGCGTACCATTTGACGCCAAGTCCTTTTTCAATGTAATAAGCAGGTCCACCACGGTATTCTCCGTCATTGACTTCCTTATATATTTGTCCTAAAGTGGATTCTACAAAAGCAGATGAGGCTCCCAAGAATGCAATCATCCACATCCAGAAGATTGCTCCTGGACCACCCATTGCGATTGCCGTGGCAACTCCGGCGATATTTCCTGTTCCGACTCTTCCTGATATGGCTATTGCAAAAGCCTGAAACGAGGAAACGCCTTTCTCTGATGATTCTCCTTTAAATAGCAACTGCACCATTTCCTTTATGTAGGTGACTTGCAAAAATCGGGTGACAATTGAAAAATATATTCCTGTGCCGAGGCAAAGTATGATAAGGGCATCACTCCAAACTACGGCATTTATTAAATCAACTATTTCTTTCATATTTTAGTTATAAACTAATTAATCTCTTAAAGTTATCTTGAATTGGGTTTTTTTCAGTTTCGAAGAAAGTAAAAAAATGGCATTTAATTCATTGGATTATAGTTTAATGTCCCTATTATTTTATGAATGACATGGCAGAGAAAGTACATTATTGAACATGGAAACGCAATATTCACATTTTCAAATAGCCTTTTCTTTTGCAAATAGTTAATTTTGCCTAAAGCAAATCCACCTTAATAATGCTTTCAAGAGATTCCTCTCTGTTATCCCAACCCACTAATAGCGACAGAACCCCTTTTCTCCTTTGGGGGCTTTCTTTGTTTTTTGTCGCTGCGTTGCTGGGCTTAAGTATGCGAGTATTCTGGGTGATGGATCTTCCGCATTTTTTATACACCAATGTTCTTCATGCGCATTCTCATCTTGCCATGTTAGGATGGGGTTTCACGGTAATTTGTTGCCTTCTCATTTATTTTTTAAAGGGTCATATTCAAAATTTCAGAACCTATTGGGCCTTACTTTTGGCAAACACCTTTGGAAGTCTGGCGATGGCTTTGGCTTTTGTTTTGAAAGGCTACGCAATTGTGAGTATCGCGTTACTGATTTTTCATTTAATACTCGCCTATGCGCTAGGATTTATATTATTGAAGGACTTAAAAAAAATGCCTAATAAAAATGCCGCACTCCTTGCAAGATGGGCAATCTATTGGATGTTTATTTCGACGGTAGGGGTGTGGCTGCTTCCAATTGTAATCGCTAAAGTTGGCAAACTTGATCCTTTGTATCAAGCCAGTATCGAGTGGTTTCTGCATCTCCAATTCAATGGTTGGTTTATTTACAGTGTATTGGCCTTGTTATTTCTGTTCTTAGAAAGAATAGGGAAGGACGTGAGATTCACTTCACTTGATTTTTGGGCATTGCAGTTATCATTGGTGTTGACATATGCTTTACCAGCTTACTGGAGTTATCCTTTACCTTTTCTCAGTCTGCTAAATTCACTTGGCGTGTTGATTCAACTCCTCGTATTCTGGAGGATAATTTCTCCTCTTTTCACCATTTTTAGAATAGAACTGGTAGCCAAAAAGAACTTTGGATATCTATTAATTGTGTTGGGCCTGATTTCCTTGTTGGTGAAAATTACCATTCAAGCGAGCTTAATATTTCCACTATTTTTAGCAGCTTCCTCTGAGGTTCACAATTTTTTCATCGGGTTTATTCACCTGCTCATGCTTGGGGTGTTCACTCTTATATGTCTGGGGATCTGTAGTATTCAAGGCTTACTGCCTCAAAATAAAAGCGCAAGGATCGGATTAGGAACTTTAGCACTTGGCTTTCTATTCACCGAACTAATTCTATTTGGGCAAGGATTATTGGTATGGAGCTTTCAAATGACATTACCATTCTATCACGAGACCTTATTGATCTGTACGCTTTTTTTACCTATAGGTATAGCATTGTTAATCTTCTCTTTCATTCCAACCTTTAAAAAGGTCAACGTTTAATTTAAGTACTTGGAGTTCTGTTCATAATTCTTTAATTATCAGTTTGTTTTGCCGGAGATTCAATTTTTTTTCGACCTTCGAAAGTGATATCAATGCAATTTTAAAGGAGTGAAAATAGATTGAAGGTATAGAAGCCGCACTTTTTAGATTTCATATTTACCACAAATAATTCGAGGTGCCGAGCTAATCTACTTTGCCTGTGGAGGAATGTTACAGGATTGAAACTCAAACTTACCTAGATACAAGGAAGAAATTATTTGTGGTGATTTTTGAAATGATGTTGAAAGGATATGCGGTAGACTTTAAAGGAGTAATTGTTAAATTTCACTAGTGTCGCTTGCTCCATAACTTCATTCCGTCACGGCGAATTTATCCAAACAACGCTATTCTGTTTCAGAAGAGAATCTCATTATCTCACTTCTTAAATTGTTTTGACCGATTAGTAGGGTTTTCTTCTTGGATATTGAGGTATGTCATAGATTATTTGGCGTTTATGATTTTTTATTCTCAAATAAATTTTAATTTGTAAAAGATTTTCAGAGTGAATTGTCCATAAATATTATGGTCATTCCCACTTAATTTTTGAAAGTCCAGAGGTGATTTTTTCTCATCTCCTGAATATTATTTTAGTATATGGATCTGCATTCATAGTTCATTCCCTCTCAGATGGAGAGGATATTCAATTGACTTTCTAATAAATTTTTAATTATGGCTACTTTGAAAATTAAGCTAAAAGGAAATGATCATTCACAATTTGTGAAAGGAGAGGATCAAGGTTTCGAACTTTACCGCTTGGATAAGGCATTTTCAGTTTTTGCTCCCACGAGAGGAGATGTTCCTGAACAAAATTTTGAGATTCAGGATAATCAGCTGATCGAATTGGAATTTACGGACGACACCATTTGGATTGGTGACAGGGAAATGCTGAGTATCCTTTTTCCAACTCAATACAAGCGATCAGGGGAAGAGGATGTGCTTTATTTTCCCGATGAATTAGAGTCTGATGCTCAAGAGCGTGGTATAATTAAAAAAGTGGGCATTAAACTGGTAAAGATTTTCGTTAAGAAAAACTTGATTCAGCCAAAAATGCGAGAAATGGCTCATAATCTTGAGAATAAGCAGCTGACCTTTGGGGGAATTAATTTTGACGATGTAAAATATGGAGTGCTGACTCAGTGCTCTCCACAGTTTGAACTAAAAATTGCCGGGAAGCTCGACTCTACGCGTAGTCACTTACTTTTTTTACATGGTACGGGATCTTCCACTGAAGGGAGTTTCGCAGATCTTGCAGGTACAGAAGAGTGGAGTTCGCTGGTAAACACGTATGGTGTGGATCAACTACTCGCTTTTCAACATAGATCTTTGACTGCAAGCCCACTTGAAAATGTCCTTGAACTGGTTCAAACATTGCCTGCCGGTATAGAGCTAGATTTGCTAAGTCAGTCAAGAGGTGGATTAGTTGCAGATGTCCTAGCTAGATTTTGTGCTTCAGATCAAGGTTTCGATCCCACTGAACGTGAGTTATTTTTGAAAAATGATCGTAAACGTGATCTTGAGGTAATCTCAGAAATCGAAGCAATTCTTAGAGATAAAAAAATTAGGATTAGAAAAATGATCCGGGTGGCAGGTCCCGCCAATGGCACTACGCTAGCTTCAAACAGACTGAATATTTACCTCAATGTAACTTTCAATTTGATTGGCTTAGCACTTGGGCAAGTAGGGAATCCAGTGTTTATAGCATTCAAAGAAATGATCATGGAGGCAGTCTCCTGTAAGGATGATGCTGATGTATTGCCTGGTTTGGAGGCCATGAATCCAAAATCGCCATTTATTAAAGCGCTGAATTTTCAGGCTACCACCATCAAAATTGCTGCTCCTCTTTTTGTGGTAGGCGGAAGTGCTGAGCTAAGTCTTAGTTTCAAAAGCATGGTGGTGTTGCTCGGGAAATTCTTCTTTTTGGCCAAAAATGATTTGGTAGTGGATACCGAAAGTATGAAGTGGGGAGGAGTGCGGGAGGAAGGCAAGGTTTGTATTTACATTGAAAAAACTGGCCAGATAAATCACTTCAAATATTTCAAAACCGAAGCTACTAGAAGAGCTATTTTTAGTGGGTTTGAAGCAGCCCCCGGAGTAATTCCATCTCAATTTGAAGCCAAACTAAGTACCGTTGAAAGAGGAGTATTGGGAATTGAGGGGGGAGCTTACAAAAGAAATGTAGTCTCCGGTGATCGCCCTATTGCTATTATGTTGCCTGGAATTATGGGATCCAATCTCTCTGCTGGAGATAATAGGATTTGGATAAATTATCTAGGGTTCTTATGTGGTGATTTGCAGAAGTTGAGTTATCTCGGTGCACAGGATACCTTGCTTGAGCCGGACTCTCTGATCGGAACTTCCTACCGGTCACTCGGTAAAAACCTTGAAAAGACCTACGATGTAGTGACGTTTGAATTTGACTGGAGAAAGCCTCTCAAGTTTAGCGCAGCCCTCTTGAACGATAAAGTTAAAGAGTTGATGAAGTATGATCAACCAATAAAAATCATTGGGCACAGCATGGGCGGCGTATTAGTTCGTGACTTTATTCTCTATCATAATGAGACTTGGAAATCCCTCAATCAGCTTGCCGGGTTTAGAGTATTATTTTTGGGATCTCCGCTCGGTGGTTCATACCGAATTCCTTATGTGCTTTTTGGGAAAGACAGTATCATCCAGTTATTAGGTAAGATTGACATCAGGCATTCGGTAAAAGAGCTTATTGGTATTTTCTGCAATTTTCCGGGTATACTAAATCTTTTGCCAATTAATAAAAGTGGAAGACATGATTTTGCCAATCGCAATTTCTGGGAAAAACTCAGAACTGCCTATGGTGATGAATCCTGGCCTATTCCTTCACAAGAAGTTCTGGATGAATTTGCAACGCATCAAAAAGTAGTGATTGAAAATTCGGATCAAATTGACTATTCCAAAATCGTGTATATCGCCGGACAGAGTGATAAAAAGAATTTCACCGTTTCAAATCTGGATATTAAAGAGGGGGAGTTGGTCTTTTACTGTACCAATGCAGGGGATGAGAGTGTGACTTGGGAGTCGGGAATTCCTGCGGGAATTCGGGCGCTCAACCAATTTTACTACGCCAACGTCACTCATGGAGGACTTTCTAATGAGCGGAAAATATTTGCTGCTATTGATGATTTATTAATTTATGGCAGTACGTCAAAACTTCAAAATAGTCTTCCCAAGCTGCGGGGGGAAGAGAAAGATTTTGAGGCTAAGCAGACAGAAGAGTTTGATATAAGTGAGGATCATGTAGTCAATTCAATTCTTGGCTTGTCAGAAGAAGACGAGAAATGGCAGGAGGAGATCCCAGTACAGTTGGTCGTGACCCACGGTGATCTTAAATATGCGCAATATCCAGTATTGGCTGGTCATTTTGAGCATGACGCGATTTTATCTACTGAGCGTGCAATTGACAGGCAGCTCAATGGAGATCTTAGCAGGTTGCATAGTTTGGGGTTATATCCCGGAGCGATCGGTAGTAATCAAGTGGTACTTGCGGAAGATTGCAACCAATCCTTCAAAGGAAGCGTCATCGTGGGTTTAGGAGTGTCGGGGGAACTATCAGGATTTTTGTTGATGACATCGATCGAAAAAGGGGTGTCACGCTACCTGACCATACTCAATAGACCTTGTGTAAGTGATAACTCAGAAGGACAAGATGATCCAATTGGACTTTCAGTCATTGCCATCGCCAACTCATATGGGGGATTGTCCACGGACAGCTCTGTGAGAGCAATTGTTTTGGGTGTGCAACGGGCCAATAGGAATATTCGAAGTATCTACGGAAGCAAAATTAAAGTCATCGAAGAAGTTGAAATCATTGAACTTTATCATGATAAGGCACTCTCAATATTAATGGCAGTGCAGCGGTTAGAAGCTAGCGAAAGCAAAGAATTCAATGTGGTTTTCAGAGATAGAGGTCTTCACTCTACCATTGGAAGAAGATGGCGAATGCCTTATGACAATTCTTCCGACTGGTGGACCAGAATTTCTGTTACTGAACAAAGTGTAAATGAAGACTTTCCGGAAGGAGAAAAAGAGATTCGTATGTCTATCTCCACCACTGGCGCCAGTGAGAAGGTTGAGATTGTCCCTTCCAATGATATGAATCTGGAGATTTTACTGGAGGAGATGACGATGAAAAATCAATACAGTCCTGAGATAGCTAAAACGATGTATGAACTGTTGATTCCATTTTCGTTTAAGGAGGAACTCAAAAGACAAAATAATATTTCTTGGATTCTGGACTTATCTTCAGCAGAGTACCCATGGGAAATGATGCAGGAAGACCTCGAGTCAGTGCCTCTGTGTATTCATTCTGGTATGATCCGACAACTTGCCACTATGAACTTCAGAGAAAGAATAGCGAAAGTGACAGAACGTACCGCGTTGGTGGTTGGTGATCCATTTCTGAATGGTTTTTTCCCGCAGCTATCCGGTGCTAAAAATGAAGCAGAGTTAGTGGCTAGTTTGTTGAAGACATTTAACTATCAAACAGAAAGCCTCATCAACAGTACTGCTCCAAATGTGCTGGTGAAATTAGTTTCTAAAAACCACAAAATCATTCATCTTGCTGGTCATGGAGTTTTCCAATTTGGTCCCAGAAAAGCGACGGGTATGATTATCGGAAATAATTCCTTTCTCACAGCAAGTCAGATTGGAGGAATGAGCTGCACTGCTGAACTCGTATTTGTCAACTGCTGCTATCTCGGAAAAATGGATAGCAACGCAGAAGTGACTAGTCAACAACGGAATAAATTTGCAGCTAACATTGGCACCCAACTCATTAATAATGGAGTTAGGGCAGTGATCGTCGCCGGCTGGGCGGTGGATGATGCAGCAGCATTGGAATTTGCAAATCAGTTCTATCTAAATATGCTGAATGGAGTGAATTTTGGTGAAGCAGTAAAGCGAGCCAGAAAGAGAATATTTGAGGAATACGGCAAAAGATCCAATACTTGGGGAGCATTTCAATGCTATGGAGATCCTTTTTATAAATTGACAGAAGAGTTTGGTAGTGCCAAATCTAAGTCTGGATTCCTGATCACTGAGGAACTGGAGATTGAACTTCAGAATTTGCTTCAGACTCTGGAGGCCAATGATTACGAGCCCAAGCAGTTGAAAGAAAGACTTCAGGAAATAGAAACAATGATTGGGAAGACTGCCACCAGTAATGATGCAATCAAAGAATACACCGCTTCTATTTATGCCGGTTTGGGGGATTATCATAGTGCCTGCGCCTGCTTTGACGAGTTATTGTCGTCGGAGAGTTCCCGGTATTCTACCAGGGTATTGGAGCAAAATTGCAATTTGAGAATAAAAATGTACGTACAGGATTTCAAAGCTGGCAAAATCAGTCTGGAAGAAATACTACCAAAGATAGATAACGTAATCGGTCAAATCCGAGCGCTGCTTCTGTTTGGTGATACTGCTGAGAGAAAAAGTCTGCTGGGCAGTGCGTACAAAAGAAAGATGTATCTCTTGAACGGCACAAAGAAAAAAGAAATGCTCAGCTCGCTCGAAGAAGCAGTGAGCTCATATCAATCTGCTTCTGAAAAAAACGGAATGTCTGATCCTTATCAATTGACCAATTGGATCACGCTGCTTCAGCTCAAATTAATTGTAGAAGGCATCACGGGGATCAGTGATATTCCGCTTAAAGCTAGAAAAGCTCTGGATGAACTGATTACAAAAAATGATCAAAGTGACTCGAAATCTTTGAGCTATTGGAATTTATCTCATGCTGCTAGCATGACCTTGACCAAACACTTGCTTGGACTGCCAAAGAATAGCAAAGATGACGTGCTACAAAAGTACAGATCACTCTGGAAGATGGCAGGGCATCAAGGGAATAAGAATGCAGAAATAGAACACTTTGATGTATTGATGGCGATTCTATCCATTGCCAAAGACAAGAGAGCCAAAGACTTCATTCAGACACTTACTGAGTTGAAGGAGTTGGAAGAATCTTAAAAGGTGTCTCGAATGCCTTGGAGATAATCAAAGCCATGTCCTTCGGTTGGTTCTATATAATTGCCTCCCAAGTATTCGTTCCAGCAGCAGATCATTACCGTATTTCCGTTGCTGGAGCGATATTTTTCTGAAACTGTTTTCACTTCTTTCAGCATCTTCGCAAAGGTTTTCTTAGTACTGATTATAGTATCTTTTGAAGTATCTGCAGAAGTATTCCAAGAAGGCATGAAATAAACGCCCACCAATGCTCTCTCTGACTTAACTTACGTTCTCAGACGCTATGTTATAAGTTGGCCAGTCAGATGATGTTCTTTCTGTGAAAAGAAAAATTGATACCAATAGAAATCCTGCTAAAACCGACAATTGGGTGAATAGGCGGATCATTTAGTAGCGTTTCTATTAAGGCGATAAGCATCGTTTTCCAGTAAAAAAAATATGTCCAGAGCTGATGCTTCTCTTTATCGCATACTTTTTCTTAGTATCTGGATACCACGATATTTTGTCAGGAGGGCTTCATATTCTAAATGATAAGTAAAGATCCACTCAAATCCGAATTTCCTATAAAATCTCTGCGCCTGAACTTGAGTGTCCATCACCTCTAGCCAGATAAAATTAAGACTCCGTTCTCGAGCCACTGACTCTACCCATCGCATCAGCTTCGCAGCCACACCTTTGCCCTGATAATCCTTGTGGATGTAGATTCTATGAAGTTTTAATGAATTTGGGAAATCAATAATGTCTGGTGAGCTGGGAAAATCATACTTCAAAATACCGATGTTCCAGCCATCTAACAATACGAAATAGTAGAAGCTATTTGGGTTTTCTAAATCGGTTTGGAAGGCTATGGGATTGTACATCTGATTTAAATACCATTCTCCATCATCTGACCAAATATGTTTATAGGACGGAATATAAATTTCTCTCATAAGATTAATTAATTCCGGCTGATCCTCGAGGGTGATTGGCTTGAGAGTGAGATCGCTACTGAGCTTGATCATTTTACGTGTCAGTAAATAGGTTGAGTAATAGGGCAAATGGAAATAAATAAGGCACAATATCCTTCAATACTCTTTCAAAGCAATGTGTTTTAAGGATTTTATGTACCTCATTTCTTAAACTATTTTCAATTTCAAATACAAAGACCACAGCTTATTTCTAAACTGTGGTCTTTGAGTGTATGTTTAATAGCTTTCAACTTATTTTATTCCAACCAAATAACTCAATTGGAATCAATAAATTAGGATTCAGTTCTATTTTCTAGCTAAGACTTTTTTGGCAGCCAGTACAATATCTGTCGCCTTCATACCATATTTCTCCAGAAGCTCAGCTGGTGTCCCTGATTCGCCAAAGCTGTCATCCACTCCCACATACTCCATAGGAGCTGGGTTGTTTCTGGCTAGCGTTTGGGCAACACTATCACCAAGACCGCCATTAAACTGATGCTCCTCTGCTGATACAGCACAACCGGTTTTTGCAACTGAATCTAAGATAGCTTCTTCATCCAACGGTTTGATGGTGTGGATGTTGATGACTTCGGCTGAGATCCCCTCACTTCTCAGCATTGCTTCCGCAATAACTGCTTCCCAAACAAGATGACCGGTAGCAAAAATAGTGACGTCTGTTCCTTCGATCATTTTCCAAGCTTTACCGATCTCAAATTTCTGCGCTGGATCTGTAAATATTGGCCAAGATGGACGACCGAATCTTAAATAGACCGGACCTTCATATTCTGCAATAGCGATGGTTGCCGCTTTAGTTTGATTGTAATCGCAAGGATTGATCACAGTCATATTAGGAAGCATCTTCATCATACCTAGATCTTCTAGGATCTGGTGGGTAGCACCGTCTTCACCCAAAGTCACTCCAGCGTGTGAAGCACAGATTTTGACATTTTTATCAGAATAAGCGATTGATTGTCTGATCTGATCATATACTCTACCCGTTGAGAAGTTGGCAAAAGTCCCGGTAAAAGGAATTTTTCCACGAATACTCAGACCAGCAGCAATTCCCATCATATTGGCTTCTGCTATCCCTACCTGAAAAAACCTCTCAGGAAATTCCTTTTGAAATGCTCCCATTTTCAAGGAACCAATCAAGTCAGCGCAAAGTCCTACCACATTCGGATTTTTGCGACCTGCCTCCAATAAGCCGTCTCCAAATCCGGACCGTGTATCTTTTTTCTCTGTATAGTTGAATTTTAAATCCAATTTCTTTTCCATGTTTTCTTTTCGTTGAATGGTCTAAAAGTAAGTGAGATTAATAATCTCCGAGAGTTTCTGACAGCTGGCCTAGAGCATCTTTTAACTGCTCATCACTTGGAGCTACCCCGTGCCATTTGTGAGTGCCTACCATGAAATCTACTCCATATCCCATCTCAGTATGGAGTAGGTTCATTACGGGTTTTCCCTGGCGAGTCAGGTTCTTGGCTTTTTCAAGACCTATCAACACAGATTCCATGTTATTGCCTTGTAGGGTATCTACCACTTCCCAGCCAAAAGCCTCATACTTCGCTCTCAAATCAATCAAATTCATGATCTCTCTGGTCGGGCCATCTATCTGTTGTCTGTTTAGATCTATGGTAGCAATTAAATTATCTACTTTCCAGTGTGCTGCATACATTGCCGCTTCCCAGACCTGACCTTCTTCCTGCTCACCGTCTCCCATCATCACATAGACAGTCTTATCGTCGCGGTCTATCTTCTTAGCCTGTGCCGCTCCGATAGCTACTGACATTCCCTGACCTAGAGAACCTGAAGCTATTCTGATACCTGGCAATCCTTCTTCAGTAGCTGGATGACCCTGAAGTCTTGAATTCAACTTTCTGAACGTTTTTAATTCGTCAGTAGAAAAATATCCTGAGTGAGCTAGGACGCTGTACCAAACTGGTGAAATGTGACCATTGGAAAGAAAAAATAAGTCTTCATCTTTTCCTTCCATGTTGAAATTGGGATCGTGCGTCAACTGGTTGAAATACAAGGCTACAAAAAATTCGGTGCAACCTAAAGATGCGCCAGGATGACCTGATTGTACTCCATGTACCATGCGGAGAATGTCTCTTCTTACCTGCGAACAGATATTTTCGAGCTCTTCAATTGATTTTTTTTCCATTATGGATAGGTTTTTATTTTAGAATTTGAGAGGTGTGGTCTTTTGTATTTACTTTACTGATGATCTCTTCGATCTTGCCATTTTCATCGATGATAAAAGTTGTTCTGGCTGTTCCCATATACGTTCTTCCATACATAGATTTCTCTACCCAAGTGCCATATAATTCGTGAACTTTTTTATCCGGATCAGCGATCAGAGAAAAAGGTAATTCTTGTTTTTCAATAAACTTGACATGCGATTTCTCCTCATCAGAACTAATTCCCAGAACTACGTATCCTGCTTTTTGCAATGCCTCGTAATTATCTCTGAGATTGCATGCCTGTGCGGTGCATCCTGGTGTAGCATCTTTTGGGTAAAAATATAATACTATCTTTTTTCCACGATAGTCAGAGAGCTTGATGGTTTCTCCTGTTTCTATTTTGGCTTCAAAATCGGGTGCCATTTGGCCTTCTTCTAATGTCATGTGTAGTGAGTTTAAGTTGGCTAATTTAACCAATCGTTCCTTTCCATTGGGCAGTATTTCCAGCTTTATCGGTAACTTTTAATAAAACTTCACCTTTGAACGATTCATTGTTGAGTTTTTCGGACCAAATCAAGGCCTGCTTATATTCGTATCGCATTAATACCCATTTGCCATTCACGTAGGCTTCGAAGGTATCGATTCCTGAAAGATCGTCGTGAATCACAAATCGTAATTCAGAGGAGTTTGCACGTACTACTTTGATGCTCGGTTTATTAAGATCTTGCAAAATTGAAATTTCCCCCAAATATCTTGATCCGAAATCTAATGTATCTCCTCGCCAGGTGCCTCCCAAAAATGATTTTGACCCTCCGGAGGTGTAATATGCATGCGCGCGGTCTTTATTTCCTGAGTAGCCAGGCAAATTCCAAATGATATTCATGGCGTTCCATAGGTACTCTCTGCTCGTATTGATGTCTAATCGGGGAGAAACAGCACTGCCTTTTTCGGAAACTTTGAGAAACAAATCATCCAGAAGCGTTTCATTGGTGAATCTGATCTGAATATTTTTTTCTGAAAACACCAATTCTTTTCCGACAGGAATGTAGGCGTTGATGTCGGGAAAGAGGATTTCAGAGCAAATGTCCACTTCTTTTGGCACCCCAAAATTCATATCCCAGAGGTACGTGCGGCTATTCCCATCCTGATAAGCAGGAAGCATTTCAAATTCATTGCCGCCAACCGAGAATTTGGCCAATCCTCCTTTAGACGAGGTAGGAGCTTCGATCTTCAAAATATTGTTTATATATGCTATATCAGCCTTATACAGCGTCAGTCCGTCATTTACTTCTGTTTCCTGATCCTCTCCCTTTAAAATAAAATTAATTAAACGTTCATTTCCACGCGTGTCCTTTAGCTTCAATTTGTAATTTTTGATTACTCCAGGGGATAAGCAAAGATGCCCAGTGCTGTCTGCTTTGGGCGTGAAATATTCAAATTTCAGATTCTTCTGGAAGTAAAGTTTCGAATAACTGTTTCTATAAGTATGCTGAAGAAACTGTCTTCCATAATTGAAATCAACTTTGTCAATCGTCAGATTAAACAATTTTCCTTTATCATCATCCAACTCAAAAATTGGATACCCATTTCTATTGCTTGCTCCATCCAATTGATCGTAACTCTTCACCTCGATCCCTACTTTTCCGGTGATCTTTATGGTGCTTGGTAGCTTATAATCAGTTCCACTAGCGATAGGAGTGACCTCGACCCTGGCGAATTTTCCATTTACTCTTGAGTCAATATCCAAAGGAACAAAGGCAATGCTCTGTGGAACCGGAGGCGTAGTGTCAAGGATTTCTTTGAAACCAAAACGAAGTGGATCCATCGCTCTTTCCAAACTGTCTCTAATCTCAAAATGTAGGTGAGGACCACCAGATCCACCCGTATTGCCGCTATCTGCTATCCGCTCGCCCTGCTTTACTGGCAGTTCTCCCTGCTCAGGATATACTTCCAAATCGTTAACGTTGGCTTCATACATTTTTTTCATCATGTAGGCTTCCAGTGTTGGATTAAAATTTCGCAAATGACCGTATAGGGTGATCATTCCGTTAGGATGTTTTAAATAAATCACATTGCCATATCCAAACGACGTGATTTTTATACGAAAAACCCAACCATCTGCTGAGGCAAGAATTGGAACCCCTTGTACTCCGCCAGTTTTAAAATCCAATCCTGTATGAAAGTGATTGGGTCGCAATTCCGCGAAGTTTCCAGCGAGATAAGCTCTCTCTCCGGGCTTGATTGGTGATTTGAAATAACCTTTATCTATTTCCTGTGCGCGTAATGCGCCTGCACTGATCATTGCGATAAAAATCAGAACAACTCTAAATTTACTTAACCTCAAAATCCAACAACTTTTCTGTTCCAATAAATCCTTCCAATTTGTCACCTATCTGCACTGGGCCAACTCCAGCGGGTGTGCCAGTGTAGATGAGATCACCTTTTTTTAACATAAAAAACTGCGAGATATACTCAATGATAGTCCCGAAATCAAACAACATTAAACTGGTATTCCCTTTTTGACGAACTTCCCCGTTGATAGTCAGGTGAAAATCAATATTCTTCAAATCTGTAAAGGCTGTCACCGCTTTGAAATCGCCAATAGGAGCTGCACCATTAAATCCTTTGGCAATCTCCCAAGGAAGTCCCTTCGCCTTGCATTGATCCTGGAGATCACGTGCGGTAAAGTCTATTCCCAGTCCAATCTCTTCAAAATATCTATGAGCAAACTTTTTCTGGATATACTTTCCCTCCTTACAAATCTTCAATACCAACTCACATTCGTGGTGAATATTTTTGGAAAAGTCAGGGTAATAAAACGATGCGCCATTTTTTAATTGTGCTGTATCGGGTTTCATGAAAACCACCGGGTTGCCCGGGGTTTCATTTTTTAACTCTTCAATATGTGCCGCGTAGTTTCGGCCAATACAAATAATTTTCATAGCTAATTTTTAATCTACTGCCTGAAAGGTAATTATGGTCTTTCCAGCCTCATTCATCAAGTAAAGATGATTCTCTTCCATCTTAAATGATCTGGTATCAATCAAAGCTTGCGAGATAGCCCGTTCAGCTTTCATATCCGGACAAGCCATCATAGTGGCTGCTCCTGGGCTTAGTGTCAGTTTTTGGCCATCATTTTCTTTAATTTCTCCACTTACTGAGTTGCAGCCCGTGTCACCCAAAAAAGTTTTTTCTGAAGCATTAAATTCAAATAGTAAGGTCTCATCAGTTTGCTCATTTTTAGGATCTTCAATGTTTTCCACACTGGTTACTTTCCAGATATTTGTCAGGTTAAGTGAAGAATCAGCTTCCTTGCTTAGTACCTTGACCAATTGGTAATTTAACGATGAACCATCTGCGGGCACGTTATCTTTTGGCGTAGATTTGACCTTTATTTGATAGATATTTCCTGGCTCGTAGGTAAAACCTTCTATGCTGCTGTAAAAGAATTCCCAGTCATCAGCATTAAATTGATCTCCTTTTTGAATTTGCAGGCAAGACATTTCAGATGAACCTGTACAAGATACTTTTGCAGAATTGACCCACCATGTGTCTACATTCTCACTTTCTTGCCTATTGCAAGCTACAGCTGCCATGAGAGCGCTGATCAGCACAAATAGGATAGTTTTCATTATTAATAAATTAAAGTTTTGACATGCGACAGAAGCTTCTCTTCCCATATTTCATACATTTTTGCACTTGGATGTAGTCCGTCGGCGGCAAGCATATCTAACTCATTGCCAGCATTTTCATATTCCTTTGTAATGTCGATGAAGCTAATTCCTTTCTCGTTGCATATAGTTTTCTGCGCTAGATTGTAGGCTTTTACTTCATTTTTCACCTTCTTTTTATCTACATTTTTTGCTTGTGCAAAAGGAGTAACTCCCCAATTTGGAATGGCGATAACCGCCACGTGAGCTGTGTTTCCACCTGCAAAAATTATCGCTCGATTTAGCATCTTCTCAAACTCTACTTTGTAGTTTTCTACCGAGCCGCCCCTATATTGATTATTTACTCCTATCAACAAGGTGACCAAATCATAAGTAGATTCGTCCATTTTTTCCTGTTGGATACCAAGTTCCAGCTCCTGGACTGTCCAGCCTGTCTGCGCAATTATTCTTGCTTTCTCCCAAGAATTAGAGTTCACTAAGTTCAATTGCTTCACCAACTGATTTGGGTAGCGACCCTCTTGTTTTACCCCTTCACCAATGGTGTAACTGTCGCCAAGAGCCAAATAAGTAAGTTTATCTGAATTGGAAGTTTCTTTCATAGGTTTATCATCATCACTTGGGAGCACTTTTTTGGCAGTGGTGCAAGAAAGCATAGCCAAAAAGAGTAAGGATAAAAAGGTGAGTTTCATAGTTTATTTAATCTTGAAAAACAGGTTCCATCAAAGTAATCGTTCCACCTTCAGCATCCATTCGGACTTTTGCACCCACAGGAAGTATGAATTGTTCGGAAATATGCCCAATCATCGCGCCAGAGTATGCTGGAATATTAAGCGGTAAAATATAATCATCCAACACCTGATCCAGTGACAAAGAACCATATCCCCCACCGGGTTCACACTCAGAACATTGGCCAAATATGAAGCCTTTCAACTTCGCTAATGTGCCGTTTAGCATAAGCGTACTCATCATTCTGTCAATCTTGTAAGGGTCTTCTCCGATGTCCTCAATAAATAGAATTGCATCCTCAAAATCAGGATAATAGGGCGTTCCCGAAATGGAAGTCAATACAGTTAGATTTCCACCCAATATCTTCCCTTCAGCATTTCCGCCTTTGAGAGTTTGGATGCGGTTTGATTTGATCACCAAGTCATCGCTGTCTGGATATTCGTTCGCATAGGTCACCAACTCCCGGTCGAAAAACAACTTTTCAAATTGACCCACATTAAAAGTATTCCAACTTCCCGAACCCATAGGTCCATGAAAAGTAATCAAACCAGTCTGAGTCTGAATGGCACAATGTAAAGCCGTAATATCAGAGTATCCTAAGAGAGGTTTGGGGTTTTTAGAGATGGTTCTGTAATCTATCAACGGAAGAAGCCTCGCGGCACCAGATCCACCGCGTATGCAGATGATTGCCTTTACGTCTTTGTCGGCAAACATGGCATTGAGATCTCCTGCTCTTTCCTCGTCCGTACCGGCCAGGTGACCCCTACGATTCATTAGATTTTCACCAAGTTTCACGGTGAATCCCAATGCTTCCAACGCTTCTTTGGCAAAGGTAAATTGCATTCGGTCCGCGGTTGCTGATGAAGGAGAAATTAAGCCCACGGTATCTCCTTTTTTGATCGCCTTCGGCAAAAGTGTCGTTGGGTCAAAAGAAGTTGCTGAACCTTTAAAAGAGAATAGTGGTAGTGATCCTGCCAATAGGCCAATTGATTTTATAAAGTCGCGTTTCTGCATTTGAAGTGGGTTTTTTCCAAAACGTGAAAATACGGCTTTTTTATTTGCACAACCTTCGAGTACTGATGGATTTCCGGATCTAAACCTCGAAGGTTTGGATATAATCTCCTACTTAGGAGCGAAACAATTTTCTGCCACGAATCTTAATGGTCGGAAAGGGCTGAAATTAATTCGTCCTACAGGAATGATTAAGTTTTGTGATGACTGGACGTTCTTATAATTTACCATGATTACCTGATTCAACGCCACTTCAAATTTTTTCAGAAAGCATTTCTTCCATCTGATCGATCATAGGTTTCAGTTCCCTATCGTATTTTTTTACTTTCCTTCTCATTTGCCAGTGCATAAAACCACCCACAAGCACAGTCAGTGCGAGATGAATGCCTATCCTTATGATCGTAGTTAAGGGTTCGAGTACGATATAATAGCTGATGTTGAGTGCTAGCAAAAGCAAAAAGGTATAGCCATACATGTGTTTTCGTGCAATGACATACCGGGCTTTTAGCTTCTTGATTTGAGTAGTTAGGTATTGTTCGTTATTGAACCGCTCGCTCGAATTATTTTTAACAACTTTAGATCGAAATGCCAAGCCCAGCACCCAAATCATCGCAAAGGCAATAATATATAAGCTCACTTCGATTCCACGACTTTCCCTCCAAGGCATAGACCAAAAAAGAAAACCTATAGTTAAAGGTGTGATAACCAGCATGAGAAATATTTCTCTCCGTTGCTTCAACTCGGTTTTTTTCAGCCCTGCCATCAATGCTGTCACGTCAAATTCCTGCGACTTTTGTGTTTGCCACAGCTTTTGTATGTCTTTGAAGTTATTTTCCATTGGGATTGAGAGTTTTCATAAGTGAGGATTTGATGCGATTGATTTTTACCGCTACATAGTTTTCTGATATACCGGTAACCTCAGCTATGGTTTTATAGGGGTTGTTTTCCAACAATAGGGTAGCGATCACCCGATCAGTTTCTGGAAGTGAATTGATCGCTTCATAAAGCTTTCTTAGTTGAAATTCCAGTTCTAAACTAGTAGATTCTGGATTGGCCAACTCCATTTCAGCTGGGAGTTCGGCATGATTAGCCAGTTTATTTTCTTTGGCAGAGAAAGTGATTGCCGTATTATAAGCGATTCTGTAAATCCATGTACTGATGCTACTTTCGTTTCTGAAGCTGTCCAAGTGATTCCAGATCTTGATCAATATTTCCTGGAAGAGATCATTGGCAACTGAGCTATCCTTTGCAAAGCCAAGACAAAGACGAAAGAGCTTATCTTTATGTATGTTGTACAGGTTTTCAAACTCAAGTTCTTTACTGTTTTTCATTTGATGAATGTCTGGACTTGATCCAAAAACCATTGTGGATTATCCCACATGATAAAATGATGGGCTGTGGGAGCCATCTCAATTGTTACATTCTCCGCTAATACATACTGCATCTCGAAATTACTTTTCACAGATTCTGCCGTCAAGCCATAATCCTTAGCAGCATACCATGCACCCAAAACCAATATCGGTGTTTTCAAGGTAGCTAAATCACCTCTGTAATCTGTTATCATCAGTTCGTAGAAAGCTTCTGCAATGGTTGATTGATCACTTTTAGCGGACCAGTCTTCTAGTAGTGGAATTCTATCTGCAGAGGAAGTCATAATAGGTAAGCCTGCTTTTTGTTGCTTCACAAAATCTTGCTTGGTCGCATCCTCAACCATAGTTCTCATTTTTTTGGCCATAGGCTCCATCATTTCAACCGTGGCTGCCGGGTTCATTGCCAAAGAATAAAATGGATAGGAATCTACAATAATAGCTTTTGAAATTAATTCTGAGTTTTCATTCGCGAGCTGAAGAGAAAGAAAACCACCAAGACTATGACCAATTAAAATGACTGGTTGATTCAGATTTTTGATGTATGATGCAATTTCTTCTTTCATCTTTGGGAGAAATCCGCTCGTTAAATCTATAGCCGGCTGTCCGGCAAATCCCGGTAAGGTAAGCACGTGACATTCGTTTGATTTGCTGAGCTCAGCCACGGTTTCCTCCCAAACTTCACCTGATGAGGCCAATCCTGGGATCAAAATAATTGTCTGCCCTGAGCCGGTAACTTTTACATCAAAAGAGTTTTGTCCAAAAGATGAGTTAAAGACTCCAAAAAATAAGAAGTAAAGAATGAGTGATTTTTTCATGGTTTCTTGTTGTTTTTCCTTTAGACCATGCGGATCCTGATTCCTTACAGATTTTTCGAAAAAGTTTTAAAATGGTTAAGGATCAATCTTCGTTAAGCAGCAGCTTATACCCCAAAGACTCCAAGATGAAAAAGGTAATTCATTTTATTAAAGTGCTTTAGCAAACCTGAACGTCGTAACAAGTCAACTATTGAAAATACAATTTAAGAGGGTATAGGGGGAAAGATCATTTTCACAATGCGAATGGATAGTCTGCGCAGATAGAATCTTTTTCACAAAACCTTGGAGGTTCAAAAAAAATCTCGAAGGTTAATATAGCTCCCAACTCACATAATATTCCTAACAGTAATCAGCACTTTTTCCATTTCTTTTCTGACTTCTGAAGCTTTGTATGGATAGTTGGAATTCATAAATGCAAAACAATACATTTTCCCACTTTTGGTTTTGATCAGGCCGACCAAACTGTGGTTATTACTCATCG
>Ga0307487_1000497_pt1 | contig 30818 bp, 34 predicted proteins | sample CBIW12metaG_FD_203665 | JGI IMG/M metagenome (GOLD analysis project Ga0307487, IMG submission 203665) | Sea-ice brine microbial communities from Beaufort Sea near Barrow, Alaska, United States - CBIW 1.2 | ecosystem: Environmental > Aquatic > Marine > Coastal | place: USA: Alaska | collected... | reverse complement strand
GCATCACAGGCGTTTCCGTTCAGGAACAGCGCCTCATCGCCCGTGCCGTCAAGAACGCCCGCGAAATGGCTTTGCTGCCCTACGCAGGCTCAGGCCGGTAAGGAAACCAAATGTCGAAATTGATTCTGACGCATGAGGTCTCCGGCCTCGGTGCACCCGGCGACGTCGTAGACGTCAAGAACGGGTTTGCTCGTAACTACCTTGTTCCCAAGGGCTTCGCTGTTGCGTGGACCCGCGGTGGCGAGAAGCAGATCGAGCAGATCAAGGCCGCTCGCGCGGCGCACGAGCACGCCACCTTCGAAGAGGCCGAGGCGCTCAAGGTCAAACTTGAGAGCACCAAGGTCACCCTGGTCGTCAAGGCCGGCGCCGGTGGTCGCTTGTTCGGTTCGGTCAAGACCTCCGATGTGGCTCAGGCCGTAGCGGCTGCTGGTCTCGGCACTGTGGACAAGCGCAAGATTGAGCTTGCCGCGATCAAGTTGACCGGCGAGCACAAGGCAACGGTTCGTCTTCGTGACGAGCTCAGCGCCACGATCACTCTCGTGGTCGTCGCTTCCAAGTAGCATCGTTTTGCAGTAGTCCCGGTCGCTAGACCGCTGGTCTACGTACCTCGCATAGCGGGGGGTTCCTGGAGGAGCCCCTCGCTATGCGAGGTTAAGAACCGTTTTAGGGCATTGACAAACTGCATTTGTGCACAGGTGAGCTTTAGTTCCGCCAAGGTTCAAGGTCTCATTGAAGTTACTTTATTCACAGCCATGTGTACAAGATAAATACCTGATCAAAACGCTTTTACTTCCAAAGATTTTAAGTTTGTCCACAGGCGAGTGCACAGGTTCTGCACAATCTTTACGGCGTTTCGCGCAGATTCTCCACAGAGTTATCCACAGGGTGGTTTGTGGGGGATGCTCGCGGATACCTAGGGTAAAGCAGTACCGGCATCTCGCTCAGGCTGGTGCGTCACGTCCCCGTGTCTGCGGGCCCTGATACACCTATAAGCACGACAGAGAAAGAGGTGCCGAGTGTCGATCGCTCATCTGGGCCTGGCCAATCAGCCATCGTCAAACGAGCACGGTTCGTCGGGCCGCGGCGGGCTCGACCAGAGCCGTGGCGAGAAGCCCGCTGAAGCCTGGAAGTCGGAGCGGGCTCTGCCCCACGACCTCCTCGCCGAGCAGAGCGCCCTCGGCGGAATGATGCTTAGCAAGGACGCCGTCGCCGACGTCGTCGAGACCGTGCGTGGTGGAGACTTCTACATCCCCAAGCATGAGATCATCTTCGACGCGATCCTCTCGCTGTATGCCCAGGGCGAGCCGACCGACGTGATCACCGTGACCGATGAGCTCATCAAGGTCGGTGAGCTCTCTCGTGCCGGCGGTGCTGATTACCTGCACACCCTGACAAGCCTCGTGCCCACTGCGGCCAACGCCGGCTTCTATTCCACCATTGTGGCCGAACGTGCGCTGCTGCGACGCCTCGTCGAGGCTGGCACTCGCATCGCACAGATGGGCTACGCCGGCGAAGGCGAGGTGCTCGACCTCGTGAACACCGCCCAGGCTGAGATCTACTCGGTCACGGGTGGCACCGAAACCGAAGATTACGTTCCCCTCACTGATGCTGTGACGGCTGCCATCGAAGAAATTGAGGCGGCCAAGCTCAAAGACGGCCAGATGAGCGGCGTGCCCACGGGGTTTGCCGACCTCGACGAACTCACCAACGGGTTCCACGGCGGCCAGCTCATCATCGTTGCGGCGAGACCTGCATTGGGTAAGTCCACGCTTGCGCTCGACTTCGCCCGCTCCGCGTCCATCCACCACGACATGCCGAGCATCTTCTTCTCCCTCGAAATGGGCCGCAGCGAAATTGCCATGCGACTGCTGGCGGCCGAGGCCTCCGTTCCCCTGCAGAGCATGCGCAAGGGCACCGTCGAGGCCCGCGACTGGACCACGATTGCCGCCACACGCGGGCGCATCAATGATGCACCGCTCTACATCGACGACAGCCCCAACATGACCCTCGTCGAGATCCGCGCCAAGTGCCGCCGACTCAAGCAGCGCGTCGGGCTCAAAATGGTCATTATCGACTACCTGCAGCTGATGACCAGCGGCAAGAAGGTTGAGTCACGTCAGCAGGAGGTCAGTGAATTCTCGCGAGCGCTCAAGCTGCTTGCGAAAGAGCTTCAGGTTCCGGTCATCGCCCTCTCTCAGCTCAACCGTGGACCAGAGCAGCGCGCCGACAAGATGCCGGCCATCTCCGACCTTCGTGAGTCGGGTTCGCTCGAGCAGGATGCTGACATGGTCATTCTGCTGCACCGTGAGAGCGCCTATGAAAAGGAGAACCCGCGCGCGGGTGAGGCCGACCTCATCGTGGCCAAGCACCGTAACGGCCCGACTCGCACAGTCACCGTGGCTTTTCACGGTCATTATTCTCGGTTCGCCGACATGGTCGCCGGCGGGTAGCTCGGCCGGTCAGAGTCACGACCGGCGCCGCGTGCAGCCCGCTCTCAGATCGGCGCTGACTCGCCGCGTAGACTGAAGGCGATAAATTCTGCAACGAAAGAGGTTGTGCGTGGCGAATGCCCAGGCACCATCAAACGTCGGCCCCGGGTACTGGTCCGTGGCCGTAGGGCGCGCCCTGATCGCCGTTATTCCGGCCGCAATCATTACGTTCAACCGTGACCACTCCGCTGAGCTGGGCCTGTTCGTGTTCGGCGCCTTCGCTCTCGCCAGCGGCCTGCTGCTCCTTCTGACGGTACGGCGCACCTTGCCCGACGCCACCGACCGGGGCCTCTTCCTCATGCACGGCATTGTGAGCATCGTGGCCGGCGCGGTTGCCCTCGGCTTTCACGCCGGCGGCCACGGAATGTTGCTGTTCGTGGTGAGCCTGTGGGGTGCCGTCACCGGTTTCCTCGAAATCTATGCCGGCATCCGGGTGCGCAATCGCCCCCCGCCTGCGAAAGACTGGCTGTACACCGGCGTTGCCACGGCGGGGCTGGCCCTGCTCTTTCTGTTGCTTCCGCCCAACCCGGTCGTGTCGGTCGGACTGTTCGGCGCTTATCTGGTCTTTATTGCAGTTTTTCTACCCATTGCCGGGCTCTCCCTCAAATGGGATGCACCCCGACAGCGTGACAGCGCCCCCGCGAACACCGCACCCAACGATTTGGACTCCCTGTGACTAAGAAGATTTCTGGCAACCCCGATTCTGCACACCAGCCGAGCCGATCTGATCGTTTGAAGCCGGTCGAGTTGCTTGCCATTTCCGGCGGGATGGCCCTGTTCGTCAGCCTGACCATTCTGCTCACCACGCGCGAACTGATGCTCTCGGTCATCGGGCTGGGCGTGACGTTCATCGTGGCGCTCGTGGTGATTGCGATGCTCGTGCTCGGCATGAAGCCCAACGCTTCGGAGCAGACCGATCTGGATGAGCAGAACGGCCACTAGCCCACGCACACACGCTATAAAAGCACCTCCGTTGAGAATCAACGAAGGTGCTTTGTGTGACTCTGCCGACGACTACGGCAGGTAGTCAATCAGGGGATCGGCGAGACCGACATAACTCGCCGGTGTCAGGGCCAGAAGGCGCGACTTGGCGTCGGAGCCGATATCGAGGCCGGAGACGAAGTCGGCCAGATCGGCGCTCGTGATGCGCTTGCCGCGGGTCAGCTCCTTCAGCAGTGCGTACGGGTCCTCGATCGACGAGCGTCCGGCCGAGACCTCCGCACGGATCACGGTCTGAATCGCCTCACCCAGGATCTCCCAGTTGGAGTCCAGGTCGCTCGCCAGCAGTGCACGGTCAATGTCGATCTCGCCCAGGCCGCGCAGAATATTGTCGAGCGCGAGCAGCGAATGCCCGAAGCCGACGCCGATGTTGCGCTGTGTGGTGGAGTCGGTCAGGTCGCGCTGCAGCCGGCTGGTCACGAGAGTGGCAGCAAGCGAGTCCAGAATGGCGCAGGACAATTCCAGGTTCGCCTCGGCGTTCTCGAAACGAATCGGGTTGATCTTGTGCGGCATGGTCGATGAGCCGGTGGCGCCGACCTGCGGAATCTGGCGGAAGTATCCGATGGAAATGTAGGTCCAGATATCGGTGGCGAGGTTGTGCAGAATGCGATTGGCGTGCGAGGCGCGGGAATAGAGTTCCGCCTGCCAGTCGTGCGATTCGATCTGAGTGGTGAGGGGGTTCCATCCAAGACCGAGCCCCTCGACGAACTCGCGCGATACGGCGGGCCAGTCGACGGATGGCTCCGCTGCGATATGTGCGGCGAAGGTCCCCGTGGCACCGCTGAACTTACCCAGGTATTCGCCGGCATCGATCTGAGCCACGATGCGCTCGAGACGGTAGACGAACACGGCGAGTTCCTTGCCCATCGTGGTCGGCGTCGCTGGCTGCCCGTGGGTGCGGGCCAGCATGGCATCCGCTCGAAATTCCAGTGCACTGCTACGCAGCGCCTCGATGACCAGGCGCAGCTTGGGCAGCCAGACGGTCTGCACGGCATCACGCACGGTCAGGGCATACGAGAGGTTGTTGATGTCTTCGCTGGTCGCGGCAAAGTGGGTGAGCTCGCTGATGTGGTCGAGGCCGAGAGCGGTGAGGCGTCGCCGAACAAGGTATTCGACGGCCTTCACGTCGTGGCGGGTGGTGGCCTCAAGCTCGGCCAGTTCGTCGATCTCGGCTTGGCCGAAGTCGGTCACCAGAGTACGCAGAGCTAGTTTCTGCTCGGCGCTGAGGGGAGCTGAACCGAACAGGCTGCGGTCGGTGAGGGTGATCAGCCATTCCACCTCCACGCGCACACGGGCGCGGTTCAGGCCGGCCTCGGACAGGAATTCGCCCAGATCGGAAACGGCGGCTCGGTAGCGGCCGTCTAGCGGGCTTAAAACCTGTACGGGTAGGTGACTCATCGGACTCCCTGTCGGATTGCGGGTGCAAGTTGTTTCACAAGTGCGTGGCTTGCCCTCTCAATCATGCCTAATACAGCGTCAAACAACGCATCGTCGGAATAGTAGGGGTCTGGCACGTCGAGCAGGGCAGCCTGTTCGACGTCAAAGCTCAGAAGAAGGTGCACCTTGGCGCGGTCGCGTTCCTCCAGTGCCCAGTTGCGCAGAATGCGTTCCTGGCCGCGGTCGAGCACGACGACGAGGTCGTGCTCGGCGAACCAGAGCGGGTCAAACTGGCGAGCTCGATGATGGCTGCCGTCGTAACCGCGCTTGGCCAGGGCCGCGATGGTGCGCCCATCGGCTTGCTCCCCCACGTGCCAGTCACCGGTACCGGCCGAGCTCGTTGCGACGAGGCGCCCGAGCCCGAGTTTCGTGACGAGGTCACGCAGCACGACCTCGGCCATGGGCGAACGGCAAATGTTTCCGGTGCAGACGAAAATGATTCGAAACGGGGTCGACTCATCCGGGGTGAGCGGGGCGAAAGGCATGACCACCATTCTTATGCAGTTTCGCCTTCTCCACACTCCCCGCATATGGGTTCCCTGCACAGATTCCACTCAGCGCGGTCGTCTGAGCCGGTGAATCTGCGACGATCGCCCCTGACCAGGAGGTGTCATGGCCGATCCTTACGGAATTCTCGCGCCCACCTACACAGATCAGCTTCCGGCGTTGCGATCGCAGCGGGGGCAGTTGGTGAGCCTCATCGAGGAAATCCGGGACGTTCACGGTCGGCTGGCCTGTCTGGATCCCAGCGAATTCTGGAATTCGAGCGCGCAGCGGGCCTACCGCGAGCGCGTCGACGACGTTGTGCAGACTCTGCGAGGCGTACTCAACTACCTCACCGAGGCTCAAGACCAAATATGGAGCAGTATCTGCCGACTGGAGGCGGAGGAATGAGCGAGAAACTGGGCGCAGCTGGCGGAGGTGACCTGACTGTCTCAGTCGGGGGAACCACGATCGTGGCGACGGACGCTGTCCTGGCTCAGGCCGAAGTATTGCGCTACGCCCAGCAACGGGCCGGTGACTGGCAGGCCTCGGTGGAAAACATTCGGCGACTCAATCCCGACGGACCCCTCAAATTGACTCCACAAGACCCTGGCATGACGTTGCTCTGGGCCTGGGTCGCGCTCCGTGAGCTGGAACAGCGCAGCGGCGATCTCGTGGGGAGACTTGTGGGGGCAGCCGAACGCTATGGCCGGACAGAGCAGGCCGCGATGCAACTGGCCGTGTTCTGGAGCGCAAAAATCGGTCATGACCTCGGAAAGTTCCAATTGCTGGCGCTTCTCGTTGCGGCGGGGCCCGTCGCCAGGGGGGCGCTGGCCTGGCGGGCCTGGAACAGCAAGCACGATGCAAACAGCCCCGCAAAGGTGGACCCCCGGCTACTGACCAATCCTGCGGTTGTTGTGCTGGCGAGACTGCTCGTTTCGTCGCTCGATGATGTCGCCGAGGGTGCCCTTGGTGTGCCCTTCGCGGTCGACCTGTTGCTGGGCGATTCCGGGTTGGGCCTGATCGGGGTCTCGAGCACAGCTGTCGGCGTGCTCGCCGCGGCGCGCACTGGTGGCTTTTTCCGGGAAAGTCCGGTGGCAGTGGCGGCGGTAGCAGCGCCAGCTCCAGCAATGCCGCCCACCGGGGTGGACGACCTCGCTGCGGGAATCCCGAAAGCCGTCGCGGGGCAGCCGCAGGTGCGCATCGAGAAATATGGCACGACCGAGCATCCGAGCTGGGCCGTCTATGTCGGTGGAACTGCCGACTGGAATGCCGTTGCCACCGATGAACCGTGGGACCTCACCGCCAACGTCACAGCGGTGGCCGGGCAGAACGCGGGATCATTTAGGGCCGTAATGCAGAGTATGCGCGCCGCGGGCATCGGACCCGACGAGCCCGTGGTGATCACCGGTCATTCCCAGGGCGGGCTGGTGGCCACCCAGGTCGCCGCCGCCGGGGTGTTCTCCGTGCGGGCAGTCGCGACCTTCGGGGCTCCAGAATCGCGCGTCCCAGTGCCGACCGGAGTCGCCACGCTGACCGTCGAACACACCGATGATGTCGTCACAGCCCTCGGCGGGGAGAGTCTGCTCAGCTCCGACGACCGTGTAACCGTGCGCCGGGAGGCCTTCGCTACGGTGCCTGTGCCAGAGGGAGCAGTGCTGCCGGCACACAACCTCGATGTCTATCGCGAGACGGCGCGGCGCATTGACGCATCACCGGAAACGACCCTGCAGGACTTTCGCGCCACGGTGACCGCCGTTCTCGGGAGCGCGCCGGGCGAGGCCGTCTTGTGGCGCGGCGTTCGTTCGTCGCCGTAGCGGCCTGCCGTCGGTGCCTGCGGTTTGGCGCCCAGGTTGGCACGCCAGCCTCGTCACAAGGCTCAGTCGCGGCGGGTGACCGGGCGCAGGATGAGGCCGAGCAGCCAGGAGATGATGCCGAGCACCAGCGCGCCGAGCACGCCCCACCAGAAGCTGTCAACGACGAGACCGAAGCCGAGAAATCCGGAGAGCCAGCCCACGAGCAACAGCAACAAGCCGTTGACGATCAGCGCGAATAGTCCGAGCGTCACAATGTAGAGCGGAAAAGCGACGACGCGCAGCACCCCGCCGACAACGGAGTTGACGAACCCGAAGATGAACGCGATGAGCAGGTAGGTGATCACAATGGCACCCGCGTCGGGCGCGTAGGGGGTGACGTGCACCCCGGTGACGAGCAGGGCGGTGAACCACAGGGCTACCGCGTTGACGATCAGCTTGATCAGGAATCTGGCCATGCCCTACTATCTCACTGGCCTGCGGTTGGCGAAAGTCAAGCGAACATTCATTCGCCATTGTGAATATGTCCGGGCGTAGACTCGCCGAGTGAGCCTCTCAGACCGACCCTCCGTCCGCCTGCGCCCGGAGATCGTCGCCCTCCCGGCCTATAAGCAGGGCAAACCCGCTGATGCCAGTGCCTTTAAACTCTCCAGCAATGAGAACCCGTTCGACCCGCTGCCCGGTGTCATCGCGGCAGCTAACGCCGAAACGGCCTACAACCGCTACCCCGACGCCTCGGCGCTCGCCCTGCGCGAACGGCTCGCCGCCACGTTCAGCGTCGACGTCGACCAGGTGCACGTCGGTTCCGGCTCTGTGGCTCTGCTGGCGCAGCTGATTCTCGCCGCAGCGGGTCCCGGCGACGAGGTTCTCTACTCCTGGCGGTCCTTTGAGGCGTACCCATCGCTCGTGACCGTCGCGGGCGCCACGAGCGTGCGCGTGGCCAATCGTCCCGATCACGGCCATGACCTGCCCGAAATGGCCGCCGCTATCGGGGACAACACCCGGGTTGTCATAGTCTGCTCGCCGAACAACCCCACCGGCACGGTCGTGACCAAGGACGAATTTGAGGCTTTCATGGCCGTCGTCCCGGCCGACCTCCTGGTCATTCTCGATGAGGCATATATCGAGTTCGTCACCGACGCGGATGCCGTGGCAGGCCCGCCCCTACTGGAGCGCTACCCCAATCTGGTGGTTCTGCGCACCTTCTCGAAGGCTTATGGTCTGGCCGGACTGCGTGTCGGGTATGCGCTCGGCCCTGTGGAGATTCTCAACGCCGCCCGATCGACGGCAATACCGCTTTCGGTGACCGCTCAAGCCGCCGCTGCCGCGCTCGCCTCGCTCGATGCCGAGAAGGTGCTACTGGACCGGGTTGGGATCATTGCCGCGCGTCGCGATGCGACTTGGCAGACGCTCACAGCGCAGGGCTGGAACATCCCCGCGCCCCAGGGCAACTTTCTGTGGCTGCCCACCGGCGGCGAAACGACCAGTGTGGCGGAGGCACTCGGCGAGGCCGGCCTCGTTGTGCGCCCCTTCGTGCCCGAAGGCATCCGGGTATCAATCGGCGAGGAGCAGTCTGTGGCCATACTCCTATCAATCAGCGCAGATCTTGTTGACGCCCTTCCAGCCGGTCACCCGGCGCGGCAGATAGGTTAGTACGGTGTCAGCCACCCGAAACGAGCCGACTGAACCCGTCGCTGCAGCGCCCACAGCCTTTGGTCGTGATGGAGCAGAGACGTGCGTTCGCATGATCTCCCCGGAGGGCGTGTTCGAACCGAATGCCGTCGCTGAAGAGTTTCTGCCCTACCTCGACCGGCTCACCGAGGCCGATCACCGACGTTTTTACCGTGACATGGTCGTCGTGCGCAAATTCGACACCGAGGCGGCCAACCTGCAGCGTCAGGGCCAGCTCGCCCTCTGGGTCCCCAGCCACGGCCAGGAAGCCGCCCAGGTCGGGTCGGCTTACGCCACGCGGCCGCAGGACCATGTGTTTCCGTCCTACCGGGAGCATGTCGTCGGAATGATCCGCGGCCTCGACGTCGTCGATATTCTGCGAATGCTGCGCGGTGTCACGTTGGGCGGGTGGGTACCGGAGGAACACGGAAACTTTCACCTGTACACCCTCGTGCTCGCGTCCCAGACGCTGCACTCCACCGGCTACGCCATGGGCATGCAACTCGACGGATCGACCGCGACCGGCAACCCGGAGACCGACCAGGCCGTCATCGTCTACTACGGCGACGGTGCCTCCTCGCAGGGAGACGCCAATGAGGCGCTCGTCTTCGCGGCGAGCTACCAGACGCCACAGGTTTTCTTTCTGCAGAACAACCACTGGGCCATCTCGGTACCCGTCGCACGGCAGTCCCGAACGCCGCTCTACCTGCGCGCCAATGGTTTCGGCATGCCTGGTACCCAGATCGACGGCAACGATGTGCTCGCGAGCTTCGCCGTCACAGCGAAATCCATGGACGACGCCCGCGCCGGTCATGGCCCGTCGTTGATTGAGGCACTCACCTACCGCGTCGGCGCACACACGACCGCAGACGACCCCACCAAGTACCGCGATCCCGAAGAACTCGCCTACTGGGTGGCCCGCGACCCGATCGTACGTTTTCGCAGCTATCTGCAGGGCCGCGGTGTTGAACAGGAGTTCCTCGACGCAGTCGACGAGGAAGCGGCCGATTTCGCAGCGGACGCCCGGAAAAGGGCGCTCGAGATCACCGGCCCGGAGCGATCGGTGATCTTCGACAACGTCTATGCCGAACCGCATCCGCTGGTGGCTGAGCAGAAGGCCTGGCTGGAACGCTACGAAGCGTCATTTGATGAGGGTAAGAACCGATGAGCGCTGCAACAGACACGAGCGTCGAATCCGCTTCACTGCCGATGACTAAAGCCCTGAACGCGGGGCTGCGTCGGGCGCTGCTTAATGACCCCAAGGTGTTGTTGATGGGAGAGGACATCGGCCCGCTCGGAGGAGTCTTTCGGGTCACCGAGGGGCTGATCGCCGAATTCGGCGACAAACGGGTGCTCGACACGCCACTCGCCGAGTCCGGCATCGTCGGAACCGCCATCGGACTGGCCATGCGCGGGTTTCGGCCCGTGTGCGAGATACAGTTCGACGGATTCGTTTTTCCCGGGTTCGACCAGATCACCACCCAACTGGCTCGTATGCGGAACCGCCACGAGGGCGGCGTCATCATGCCCATCGTTATTCGCATTCCCTACGGCGGACACATCGGCTCGATCGAGCACCACCAGGAGAGTCCGGAAGCCTACTTTGCGCACACTCCCGGACTGCGGGTGGTGAGCCCGTCCAACCCGCACGACGCCTATTGGATGATGCAGGAGGCCATCCAGAGTGACGACCCGGTTATCTTCTTCGAGCCGAAGAGTCGCTACTGGCCCAAGGGCGAGGTGCGCTTTGGCGAAAGCGGAACGCCGCTGCACGCCAGCCGGGTTGTTCGGGCGGGCACCGACGTGACAGTCGTCGGCCATGGCGCCATGGTGAGCGTGTTGCTGCAGGCCGCCGATCTGGCCGCAGCAGAGGGCATCAGCCTGGAGGTCGTTGACCTCCGCTCGTTGTCGCCGGTCGACTACGTACCGATTCTGGGTTCGGTGCAAAAAACCGGTCGCCTCGTCGTCGCGCAGGAAGCCCCTGGGTTCGTCAGCGTTGGCAGCGAAATCGCCGCTACGGTCGCCGAGCGGGCGTTCTACTCGCTCGAGGCCCCCGTGCTGCGGGTGTCCGGCTTTGACACCCCGTTCCCGCCTGCCTCGGTGGAAACGCACTTCCTGCCGAGCCCCGACCGCGTGCTCGAAGCCGTCGACCGCTCGCTTGCCTACTAATGACCTTCACAACCAGCAGGAAAGGCACCTCATGAGCGTGTCGAAATTCACCCTTCCCGACGTCGGTGAAGGACTTACCGAGGCGGAAATCGTTGAATGGAAGGTCGCGCCGGGTGACACCATCGCGATCAACCAGGTGCTCGTGGAGATCGAGACGGCGAAGTCGCTCGTCGAGCTGCCTTCGCCGTACGTCGGCGTTGTCGCGGAGATTCTCGTGCAATCCGGAACGACAGTTGATGTCGGTACCGTGATCATCACGATCCTCTCGAATTCCGATGCCGTAGATGCCTCCGAGCCGGTCGCCGCTCCGCTCTCCGGCCTGGCCGACGAGCTCGCAGACGCCGCAGCCGACGCCGAGTCCACCATCACCGACGAGGCCGACAAGGTGCTCGTGGGCCGCGCGGCGCCGGCGACAATGCCGACGCGCCGCCAACGGCACGGCGGAGTGGCGGTGGCTCACGCATCGATGATGCCGCAGGCAGCCCCGTCGACCGCCGAGCCGCTTGCGCCGCCGTCGCCCGCAGCATCCGCCGGCCCCGTCATCGCCAAGCCGCCGATTCGCAAGCTCGCCAAAGACCTCGGCGTGGACCTCGCGCAGGTCCAAGGCACCGGTCCGATCGGCGACGTCACGCGTGAAGACGTTTTGCGCGGCGCCACGCAGGCGAGCGTCTTTCGCAACATCGAGACTCCGGAATGGCCCGTCGACCGCGATGAGCACATCCCGGTGAAGGGGGTACGCAAGGCCATCGCGCAGGCCATGGCGAAGAGTGCTTTCACAGCGCCGCACGTGAGCCTGTTCGTCGACGTCGACGCCACCCGCACCATGGAATTCGTCAAGCGGCTGAAAGCATCCACCGACTTCGCCGGCGTTCGGGTCTCACCCCTGCTGATCATGGCCAAGGCCATGATCTGGGCGGTGCGCCGCAACCCCACGGTGAACTCGACGTTCACCGATGAGGAGATCATCGTGCGGCACTACGTGAACCTTGGTATCGCTGCGGCGACCCCGCGCGGGCTGATCGTTCCGAACATCAAGGAAGCACAGGACATGAGTCTGCTCGAGCTTGCTGCTGCCCTCGAAAAGCTCACCGTGACCGCGCGCGACGGTAGGACCAGCCCGGCCGAGATGAACAACGGCACGATCACGATCACCAATATCGGCGTGTTCGGCATGGACACCGGCACCCCGATCCTCAACTCGGGTGAGGCCGGAATCGTCGCTCTCGGCACGATCAAACAGAAGCCGTGGGTCGTTGATGGCGAGGTGCGGGCCCGGTTCGTGACCACGATCGGTGCGAGCTTCGACCATCGTGTGGTCGACGGGGATGTCGCGAGCCGTTTTCTCGCTGACGTCGCGAGCATTATCGAGGAGCCCGCGCTGCTGCTCGAGTGACAAAGCTTGCCGGGGTGAGAGCCCCGCTCATAAACTGAGCGAACTCAGTTGACCGGCGGGGGGAACGATGAAGCTGCTTCGGAGTTCCCTCGTGCTCATGTTTGCTCTGCTCTTGTTGAGCGGATGTGTGGCCGGTGAACCGCCCGCCCCTCCCGCGGAGCTTCGTGTCGCCGCGTCCGTCCCGACTGATTTTCTCACCATTGCCGCCGATGCCGATCCCGTGGTCAACACCCTCCTGGTCAGCGCGGCGTTGTACCGGCGTGCAGGTCTTGTCGTGGCGGCGCCAGCGGGCGACGACCGCGCTCAGCTGCTCGCGGCCTCTGCCGCGCTCGATCTGGGAGTTCCCCTTCTCCTCACGCCGCCCATTGGCGCGCCAACATCGGCGGCCGTTGCCGCCGAGCTCACCCGATTGCAGGCCTCCTACGTGCTGAGCGTCGGCGGGGACCCCACGTCCACGAGCGTACCGGCGCCGACCGGTACGACCGGTACGACCGGTACGACCGGTACGACCGGGCGCCGAGCGTCCGACCAGACATTCATTCACGTTTCAGCCACCCCGGCTGCGGTGAACGCCGTGCTGCCGGTACCGCTCCGCGTCGTGAAGGTCGCTTCCCTGCCAGAGGCATTTTCCACGCTGGCGGAGATGGACCCGCTTGCGCCGGCATTGCTGAACCTCCCGTCGATCCCGACCAGTACGACAACCCCGACGGCTGAGAAGGTTGCGGTACTTCCTGACGTGACGCGCGCGGTCCCGCTCGCCGGGGTGTTCGTGCTGGCCGCCGACGACCCGTCCGAGCTGGCCGGCGTCGCGACGGCGCGGGCCGCATCCGTTGCCGTGAGGCTCGTTCCGGCCGTGCAGCCCAACCCGCAGGCCTCTAAGGATGTTGTCTCGGCGCTCGGAGCGGCAGCGCCGACAGCCGTCATCGCGCTGGGCCCGCCCTTCGCCGGCGAAGTGGAACTCGAGTACAAGGTGCGTGCGGCGGTCACCGGGGTGCAATTGCCCGGCGGCGGCCAGGTTCTTTTCCCCGGCCGCCGCTTCGTCGCGCTCTATGGCACGCCGGGCGCCCCGGTGCTGGGGGTATTGGGGGAGCGGCCGGTGCAGGAAGCGATCGTACGCGCCCAACAGATGGCCGTGGCCTACCAGCCGCTCAGCGACCGCCCGGTGGTTCCCATGCACGAAATCATCGCCACGGTGGCGTCGGCCGGCGCGGGGCCGGACGGCAACTATTCGAACGAGATCCCGGCGGAGCAGCTGCGTGGCTGGGTGGAGGCGGCCGGAGCCGCCGGACTTTATGTCGTGCTGGACCTGCAGCCGGGGCGCACCGATTTTCTCACCCAGGCGAAGGAGTATGCGAGCCTGCTCGAGTTGCCGTACGTCGGCCTCGCGCTCGACCCGGAATGGCGGCTCGGTCCCGACCAGCGCCACCTCGTGCAGATCGGATCCGTGGATGTCGCCGAGATCAACTCAGTTGTAACCTGGCTCGCGGTGGTGACCCGCGACCACGCGCTGCCGCAGAAGCTGCTCGTGCTGCACCAGTTTCGACCCAGCATGATCCGAAATCGAGCCGACCTTGACCTGAGCCGTCCCGAGCTGGCAGTGCTGCTGCACGTCGACGGCCTCGGCGGCCAGCCGGACAAGCAGGCGACGTGGGCTGCCCTTCACTCGGATGCCCCGGCGGGCGTTGCCTGGGGCTGGAAGAACTTCTACGACGAGGATCAGCCGATGCTGACCCCCGAGCAAACCACAACCCAGGTTTCCCCGATGCCCGACCTGATCACCTACCAATAGTGGGTCATCAGTGTTCGCTAATGGTTTTGACAATCATTATCAACAACGCTAATCTCGAGTCATGCACACGAGATATTTTGCCGTTCCCGCGATCATTGTTGCGGCGGCCATCGCTCTGTCGGGGTGTTCGTCTGAGCCGTCCGGCGATGCCGCGGGCAGCGACCTCACAATCGTGGCGACCACCACCCAGATCGCCGATTTCACTCGCAACGTGGTCGGCGACACCGCGGGTGTCAGCCTGACCCAGCTCATCCAGCCCAACCAGAGCGCGCACAGCTACGACCCGTCTGCCGCAGACCTCACGGCGCTCGGCGCGGCGGATGTTCTCGTGATCAACGGTGTCGGCCTCGAAGAGTGGCTCGGCAATGCGATCGACGCATCCGGCTTCAACGGCCTGACCATCGATGCCAGCCACGACGTCACAGTCCTCGGCAGCACGGTCGGCACGGACCAGACCGAACACGCCACGGCTGCGCCAGCGGGTGACGGCGACCCGCACATCTGGACAGACGTGCACAACGCCGAAACGATCGTGGGGACCATCGAGAAGGGGCTCGTTGACGTCGGCCCGGCCGACGCGGCGGCCTTCGAAGCCAACGCTGCGGCGTACTCCTCGAAACTCGTCGCCCTCGACGCGTGGATCCATTCCAACGTCGATACAGTGCCGGCTGCCGAGCGCTTGCTCGTGAGCAATCACGACGCGCTGGGCTACTACACGGCCGCTTACGGCATCACGTACGTCGGTTCCGTGATTTCGAGTTTTGACGACAATGCTGAGCCCAGCGCCGCGGCCATGGATGCGCTCGTGGCTGCGATCAAGGCTGCAGGCGTGAAGGCCGTCTTCTCCGAGGCATCGTTGAGTCCCAAAACAGCCGACACTATTGCGCGGGAGGCCGGGGTCACGGTGTACTCCGGCACGGACGCGCTCTACGTCGACTCTCTCGGACCGGCAGGCGGCGAGGGTGACACCTATCTCAAGGCGCAGATCCACAACTCGACGCTTATCCTCGAGTCGTGGGGCGTGACGCCCACCGCGTTGCCCGCCAATCTGCAATAGTTGACCAGTGAACGAGAACCCTTCTCAAGAATCATCGACTGCTCCCGCTGCCCTCCGTGTGGCGCGCGCGTCCTTCGCCTACGGTCGAACTCCGGCACTGACCGACATCGACTTCGAAGTGCTGCCGGGGCAGGCTGTTGCGCTTATCGGGCCCAACGGCTCGGGCAAGTCCACCCTGCTTAAGGGGATCCTCGGCCTCATCCCGCGTGTCAGCGGCACGGTGGAGGTGCTCGGGGAGTCGCCGGCGCCAGCCGGCGCCGTGGGGTACGTACCCCAGACCGACCAGCTTGATCCGCAGTTTCCCATCACACTCGCGCAGGTCGTCATGATGGGTCGGTACCGGGCCCTGGGCTGGGTGCGACTTCCCGGTAAAAAAGACAAGAAGGCCGTAGCGGATGCCCTCGAGGCCGTTGGCCTCGAGGATCGCGCCAAGACCCGCTTCGGTGAACTCTCCGGTGGTCAGCAACAGCGCGGACTGCTCGCGCGCGCCGTCGCATCCGGCCCGCGTTTGCTGCTGCTCGACGAACCATTCAACGGACTCGACCAGCAGAACCGTGACGCCCTGATTGAGACCGTGCGTCGCTTGAAAGCGGATGGCGTTGCCGTGCTCGTCTCCACGCACGACCTGGAACTTGCCAGGGCCGTCTGCGAGTGTGTTCTGCTGCTCAACGGCAGTCAGGTGGCCTTCGGACCACGCGAGGACGTGCTGACCCTCACGAACGTGCAGCGCGCTTTTCGGGACGTGGGTGTGGAGATGGACGAGCACACGGTCGTGTTGCCGGACCACGGCGGTCACTGACGTGGAACTGCACGGTCCATTGTTCGACGCGTTCGCCTTGCCGTTCATGGCCAGGGCGCTCATCGTGCTCGTGGTGCTCAGCCTCGTGGCGGGGCTCGTGGGTGTACTCGTGAACCTGCGCGGCCTCGAGTTCATCAGTGACGGCCTCACCCACGCGGTCTTTCCCGGTATCGCGGTGGGCTTCGTTTGGGGTGGCCGGGACGGAATGTTCGTCGGAGCGATGCTGGCCGCGCTGGTCGCCGCGGTTGTTCTCACTCTGATCGTGCGGCGTGCGGTGAGTTCGGATGCGGCCATCGCCATTGTCTTCACTGCGATGTTCAGCATCGGCGTGATCGTGGTGTCCAGACAAACCAACTACGTCGGTCAGCTCGAAGCGCTGTTGTTCGGTCGCCTGCTCACGGTGAGCGTGAGCGAAGTCGTGCAGGCCATTGTGATCTGTGGCATCGCGCTCGTGCTGGTGGGAGCCACCCTCAAACAACAGGTGTTCCGGGCCTTCGACCACGGCGGAAGCGCCGCCGCGGGGTATCGCCCCCTCATCCTGGACATCGTGCTGAACGTTGCCATCGCCCTGGTGGTGGTCGCCGCGAGCAATGCCGTTGGCAACCTTCTCGTGCTCGCCGTGCTCATCGTTCCGGGGGCAGTGGCACGACTGATCACGAATAACCTCTGGTGGCTGTTCCCGATCGCGGCGGCCTTCGCCATGCTCACCGCCTGGTTCGGTCTTGCCCTGGGCTACGAGGCGTCCGTCAACGCCGGAATCGACCTGCCGAGTGGGGCAACTGTGGTGCTGCTGCTGGTGGCCGGCTACACCGTGGCGCTCCTGGCCCGCGTGGCCCACGATCGGTTCAAGCCCGCGCCCGCTGTGGCCAGACGGGTGCGGCGCTGATGGGCTACTTTGAACAGGCGCTCCTTGCTGCCGTCGTGATCGGCGCACTGAGCGGGCTCGTCGGCACCCTCGTGGTTTTGCGCAAGCGCACCTTCTTCGCGCAGGCGCTCACGCACGCCACGTTTCCCGGCGCCGTGGGTGCCACCATGCTCGGGCTGAGCATTCCGCTCGGAGCGGCCGTGGCGAGTGTGGTGATAGTCGGGCTCATGACAGTGATCGGCCAGGTGCGGCGCCAGGGAAGCCAGGTCGCCTCCGGGATTCTGCTGACGGCCGGGTTTGCGCTCGGAGTGTTGCTGCAGTCGCTCAATCCCGCCCTGCCGGTGCGTGTCGACTCCTTCTTGGTGGGCTCCATCCTCACCGTGACGCCCGGCGACCTGATGCTGGCAACCGGTGTCTTCGTGTTCGCTCTTCTCGCGATCGGTCTGTTCGGCAAGCAGATCCTGTTTTCGACGTTCGACGTGAACGGCTATCGCGCGGCCGGCTATCGCGAGGGCCCGATCGAGGCTCTGACGCTCGTGCTGATCACGGCGACCGTCGTCACGGCGATGCCGGCAGTCGGCGCCATCCTGGCGATCGCGCTCATCGCGGCGCCCGCAGCGGCTGCACGACTTGTGTCGCATACGACCACACATATCTTCGTGATCGCCCCGGTGATCGGCGCGGCTTCCGGCGTCATCGGGGTATTCCTCTCCCGCGCCCTCGACGTGGCAGCGGGCCCGGCGATCGCGCTCACCGCAGCAGGATTCTTCGTGCTGGCACTGGCGATGCGCCGAAGCCAGCAAATGTGGTTACGGTTGAAAGCATGAAGCGGAATACGTGGCAGCGCGAGGCCGTGCGTGGTGCACTCAGCGCGAGCGAGGGTTTCGTCAGCGCGCAGGGCCTGCACTCCACCCTGCACGCAACCGGATCGCCCATTGGCCTGGCCACCGTCTATCGGGCCCTCGCGGACCTCGCCACGGACGGCAGCGCCGACTCCCTGCAGTCCCCGGACGGCGAGAGCCTGTACCGCGCCTGCAGCTCGAACGACCACCATCATCACCTGATCTGCCGCAACTGCGGCCTGACGGTGGAGATCGAAGCCGATGCCGTGGAGACCTGGGCGAACAACATCGCGACCGAGCATGGTTTCACACAGGCGGCGCACGTTGTCGATGTCTTCGGGCTGTGCGAGGGCTGCACAGCCGCCGCCGCCGCCGCGGCATCGGCTCGGTGAGGCGCCGCGACGACGTTCGGTTAGATGCTGCGGTGGTCTCGAACTGCGGCTTCCAGCTCATCGAGACCCGGAGCGATTGCGGCATCCACGGCGAGCGGGTCGGTGGCGTTGAGCTGCTGCATTCCGCGGCCGTCCAGCGGCGTGGCGTTGATTTCGTGATCGCCTGCGGCGAGTCCCGTCATCACTTCTGACACGACGTCGGCCACCGACCGGCGGCCCCAGTCGGCGGTCTGCGTGGTCATCATCGCGGTGTCGGTGGCGCCCGGGTAAACGGTGGCGACGTGCACGCCCGTACCGTGCAGTTCGCGCCGCAGCGACTCGCTGAAGGACGCCAGGCCGGACTTGGTGGCCGCATAGACGGCATAGAAGGGCATACCCACCAGGGCGATCTCACTGGAGATGTTCAGTACGAGGCTGCCGGCGGCGGAGCCACTGGCGCGCAGCTGGGGCAGGAGGGCCTGGGTCAGTAGCACGGGCGCCGTGAGGTTCAGATCGATCATCGACCGCACGTCCTGGGCGGTGGAATTCTCCAGGCGGCCGGCACGGACGTTGCCGGCATTGTTGACCAGCAGATCGACGGTGTCCCAGGAAGAAACGGCCGCAGCCACGTTGTCGACGGCGCCGGCGGCGCTGAGGTCCTGCGCGAGAATTTCGGCGGTGCCGCCCATGCTCGCAACCAGACGCGCGGTCTCCCGGAGTGTTTCTTCCTTGCGGCCGACGAGCAGTAGGTGGCCACCCATGGCCGCGAACTCGAGGGCCAGTGCCTGGCCGATTCCCTGGCCTGCGCCCGTGACGATGCCGTGCCGGTTGCTGAGATCCATGAGGAGGATCCTTTCGGTTGAGGTGGCGGACCGCGAGAGCAGCCCGGTGAACATCCTGTTCATTGTGTACCAAACGGTACCATAGCCGGCTGAGACTTTGCTACCGAAAGGTTACAAACGTGGCCAGAAGTCGTAGGATGAACGCATGAGTACTACTGGGAACGCCACTATCGGCCGCCCGCGGCTCTTCGACGAGGATGCGGTGCTCGCGAAATTGACGGTCCTGTTCTGGCGCCAGGGGTACGGCCAGACCTCGATGGCCGACATCGTCGAAGCCAGCGGCGTGCACAAGCCCAGCCTGTACCGCATTTTCGGCAGCAAAGAAGAACTGTTCGCGACCGTGCTGCGGCGCTACCTCGCCGAGCGAATCGACATGTTTGCCGGCATGATCAAGCGGTCGGGCGCTGGCGTGCGTGGTGTGCACAACTTCCTCGACCTGTTCGAGGCGGACGCCGTCTCCGAACGTGGTCGGGACGGGTGTTTGATGGTGATGGCCTCAAACGAGCTGCGGGGCGGTCTGAGCGGCTACGATTTCTCCGCCGATTATCGAGGGGGTATGCGTGAGCAAATCGGCGTCCTCGTCGCCCAGAGTCTGATCAACGGTGCCCCCGAACTCGTTCAGGCCCGGACTGACCTGCTCAGTACCTACCTGTTGGGACTTCAGGTCATCATGCGATCCGGCGCCGACGCTGCGGAGATCCACCGACACATCAATGCCATGCACGTCACCGTCGACAGCTGGTGAGGCCGGGCCGAGTTTGCGAAGCGGATCGGTAACCCGTATAGTTGAAGGCTGCTACGCCTGTGTGCGTGCATTGCGTGCTGTCCGTTTATGGGCAGTTCGCCGACAAGGGATCTTGGGAAGGGCATTCGCCCTTCGGTATTGGAGGAAACCATGGCATCTGTATGCCAGGTGACTGGAGCTGTTCCCGGCTTCGGACACAACATTTCACACTCGCACCGGCGCACCAAGCGTCGTTTCGACCCGAACGTTCAGAAGAAGACGTATTACGTGCCGTCGCTTCGTCGCAAGGTCACATTGACCTTGTCTGCAAAGGGCATCAAGGTAATTGATGCTCGTGGTATCGAGTCCGTCGTCAAGGACGTACTCGCTCGTGGGGTGAAGATCTAATGGCTAAGGCACATGACGTACGTCCGATCATCAAGCTTCGTTCGACGGCAGGAACCGGTTACACGTACGTGACCAAGAAGAACCGTCGCAACAACCCCGACCGTCTCGTTCTCAAGAAGTACGACCCGGTTATCCGCAAGCACGTTGACTTTCGTGAGGAGCGCTAAAAATGGCGAAGAAGAGCATGATTGCCAAGAACAACCAGCGCAAGGTCATCGTCGAGCGTTACGCGGCGAAGCGCCTTGAGCTGAAGAAGGCCTTGGTTGACCCGGCCGGCACCGACGAGTCTCGCGAAGAGGCTCGCAAGGGACTGCAGAAGCTGCCGCGCAACGCGAGCCCGGTGCGCCTGCGCAACCGTGACGCTGTTGACGGTCGCCCCCGCGGACACCTCTCCAAGTTCGGCATTTCGCGTGTTCGTTTTCGCGACATGGCGCACCGCGGCGAGCTGCCCGGCATCATCAAGTCCAGCTGGTAATACCTGCTGGCAACCGTTCGGAGTTTTTCTCCGGCGGTAACTAGTGCATCGAAACGGGATGTCGGCTTCGGCCGGCATCCCGTTTTGTTTGCCTCGCTGTTTCGCGCAGAGCGAAATCTAGCGCTCCAGAGGGTGAAACTGCCCTGAAATGCCCCAAAAAGGCCGTAAATCCGGGGATCTTGGCGGATCAATGCTAGATTTCAACTCGGTCGATCCGACCAGCGGGGCTTCTCTCTCGAGAAGCATCCGTATTACGAATATCGCTGTTTATACAGACGAAGGTCCGAGGAGGACACTCAATGGCTGACAAGTCGCTGAACAAGACCGAGCTCGTTGCCAAGGTTGCCGCTGACTCCGGACAGAGCCAGGCCGCCGTCGATGGCGTTCTGAACGCTTTCTTCGCGACCCTGGCCGACACCGTTGCCAACGACGGTAAGGTCACCATTCCGGGATGGCTGGGAGTCGAGCGCACCGCTACGGCCGCCCGCACCGGTCGCAACCCGCAGACCGGCGAAGAAATCGCCATCGCAGCAGGCCACCGCGTCAAGCTGACGGCCGGAAGCAAGCTCAAGGCTGCCGCCAAGTAGCTTCACGGTACGAAAAGGGGCGTCGACATATGTCGGCGCCCCTTTTGGCGTCCCCGGGCGCGCCGACACCGGACCAGCGCCGGATGTACAGCGCCGGATGTACAGGGCCGAGCTAATAAGCTGGGTGGGTGCCCCGTCTTGTCCGCGTTCTCGGACCGGCAGCCCTGCTGCTGGTCGCTGTCCTGTCCACCCTGATCGCTTTGGCTTTCGGCGGGGGTGCCTCGGCCCAGCTGCTCGCCGATCCCGGGCCGGTTGTGCGCTGGGTGCTGCCCATCGCCAAGCTCGTGGTCAACATTGCGGCGGCGGGAATGATCGGCGCCCTCGTTCTCACGCTGTTCGCCCTCAGTCCCAGAGAGCGCGAGTTCAGTGCGGCGCTCGACTTCGCAGCAGCGTCGGCGGCACTGTTCGCCATCGCATCCGCTGTCACGGGTTTTATGACCTTCTTGCAGGTCACCAACGTGCCGCTGAGCTTCAGCGATCAGTTCAGCGCCACGGTCGGGCAGTTCTTCAGCCAGATTGAACTGGGGCAGGCCTGGCTGGCGACGACCTTGATCGCCGCCGGTGTCACGGTGCTCTGTTTCGCCGTGCGCAACCAGACTGCCCTAGTCTTCGTCGCCGCCCTTGCCCTGGGCTCGCTCTACCCCATGGCCCAGCAGGGCCACTCAGCGGGCGCTGAGGGGCACGATGCAGCAACCACCGCCCTCGGCCTGCACCTCGTCTTCGCGGCGATCTGGCTCGGCGGACTGCTGACCGTCATCGTGCTGCGCACGCAGCTCGACGGGGAGCGTATTGGTTCGGTGCTCGCGCGGTACTCCTCGATCGCGCTGATCTCGTTCATCGCGGTGGCGGCATCCGGCTACGTCAGCGCCGAACTGCGCATCGGCACTTGGGAAAACCTGCTCAGCCCCTACGGCATCCTCGTGCTGGTGAAGGTGGCCGCCCTGCTGGCCCTCGGCGCCTTCGGCATTCTGCAACGCCGCTTCTTCATCAAGCGGATGCAGCGCAGCGACCCGGCGCGCCGCCGGTGGTTCTGGTGGCTCGTCGTGACGGAGCTGGGCTTCATGGGCCTTGCCTCCGGCGTGGCCGCAGCCCTCGCGCGCACGGCAACGCCAGTCGCCGAGGTGGTCGCGACCGACATTCCACAGTCCACGCCCGCGCAGATCCTCACCGGTGAAGTGCTCCCGCCCGAACTCACCTTCACCCGGTACTTCACCGAGTGGAACGTCGACCTCGCCTGGCTGCTGTTTTGCGCCTTCGGTATCTTCTTCTACCTCGCCGGCGTCTGGCGGTTGCACCGCCGCGGCGACAAGTGGCCGATCTACCGCACGGTTCTGTGGGTCAGCGGCCTTCTGGTTCTGTTGTACCTCACCAGCGGCGGCCTCAACGTCTACCTGAACTACCTGTTCTCGGTGCACATGCTCATGCACATGATGCTCACGATGCTCGTACCGGTGTTGCTCGTGCCCGGTGCCCCGGTGACCCTGGCGGCGCGGGCCATCCGCAAGCGCCATGACGGCAGCCGCGGCGCGCGGGAGTGGATCTTGATCGCGGTGCACTCGAAGTTCGCCGGCACCGTCGCGAACCCGCTCGTGGCGGCAGGCCTCTTCGCGGGCTCGCTGTGGGTGTTCTATTATTCGCCGCTCTTCAGCTGGGCCACGACCGACCACATCGGACACCAGTGGATGACCGTGCACTTTCTCATCACCGGCTACTTATTCGTGCAATCCCTGATCGGGATCGATCCGGTTCCGTTCCGGCTGACCTACCCGTTCCGCCTGCTGTTGTTGATCGGCACCATGGTCTTCCACGCGTTCTTCGGCGTCGCCCTGATGATGGGGACGAGCCTGCTCCTTGCCGACTGGTACGGCGCCATGGGGCGCACCTGGGGGCTCAGCGCAATTGCCGACCAGCAGATGGGCGGCGGTATCGCGTGGGGCGTCGGCGAACTGCCCACGATCGCCATCGCCATTGCGGTGGCCATTCAGTGGAGCCGTGACGACACGAAGGTCGCTAGGCGCCTCGACCGCAAGGCCGACCGCACCGAGGATGCCGAGCTCATCGCCTACAACGCGCAACTGGCCAAGCTCGCACAGCGCGACGCGCAGAGCCCGAGCGTTTAGCCCACACATCTGGTCCGGCAGCCGAAGGCCTAGTGCAGTTGGATGGCCAGGGCTCCGCTGGGCTGCACGGTAACGCTCAGTCCCATCGTGAACGGCACGTCTTCATCGCGGGCGCTGATGTCGCCATCGAACAGTGATCGTACGTCGACGACGATATGGGCCTGCCCCGGTGTGGCGACCATCTCGAAGGACCGCTCGCCGGCGGTGAGTACGACAGCCGGGTACTCAGCGATCGACCAGACCGGAGCGCTCTCGATGCGATCGTCGATCGTGATGCCCCACGGACAGCTCGTCGGCTGCAGCACAGTTTGGGTGGCGCACTCGTCGAGGAACTTGTCGAGTTCAGTCTGCACCTGGGCCACCATCGTTTCGTTGGGCAGGGCATCGACCTCGACCTCCGTCGGCCCGGCCGCCGTGACGCGCACAGCGGACTTTGGGGCGGTCAGCATGGCGGATTGGTGTTCAAACGTATACAGGTTCGGAGCGAAGGCGAGATACCCGGCGGACGTCGAAAACGTTGCGGGGGCATCCGCTGCGATATGGGCGCGAGTGTCCAGAGTGAGACCGTTGACGGTGAATGATCGCTCGTGCAGCACCGAAACCTGCAAGACCGCCAGTGGGCTGGCGGTGAACTTCCAGGCGTTGAAGACGCCGCCGAAGGTCCCGGCCCGCTCGACCGTGAACACCATGCTCGACGCGGTGCCGTTCAGATCGAAGTCGAATACGACAGTCTGGGCCGATCCGTCGTCGGTAGCAGCCGTCGGGGTGGCGCTGGCGAGTTCGATATTGTCCAGGCCGCCCAGAACGGATGCCCGCAGCAGAGTCTCCGGCAGATTTCCCGCTTCCTCGTCGCTCAACCCCCAGGCCTTCAGCTCGTCCGATGACGGCATGACCCCGCCGAGAGCGAGGGCTCCGACGGTGTCCCCGCGGGCCACGGCGTCGAGGTACTGTTCCACAAAGCCGCTGGCGCTGTACACAGTGCGGTTCAAGGCAGCGATGGTGCCCACCAATGCCGCCGCTAGCAGCCCGGCAACCACTGCAACGGCGAGAACGGCCCGGAACATACTCCCACGGCGCCTTCTCGCCCGCTTCGTTTCGGCAGGAATGGTCACTTGAATATTGTATGGCGGGTGGGTAGGCCCGACGCCCAGCACCGGCTCGCGTGCCCGTTCCTGCTGCCGGGCGGTTACAGTGGGATGTCCCCCGTGCAGCGTTCGGCTGTCAAAGAAAGTGTGCCGTGTCCGAGATTCCGCTCAGCCGTGAACAGGCGCTGGTCTTCGCGGCGATCGAAGGCACCAAGCAAAATGTCTTCGTCACCGGCCGGGCCGGAACGGGTAAGTCCACCCTGTTGAACCACCTGTCCTGGAACACGAGCAAGCAGGTCGTGATCGCCGCACCCACTGGAGTCGCCGCGTTGAACGTGGGCGGTCAGACCATCCACTCGCTCTTTCGGCTGCCGATCGGCGTCATCGCCGACAGCTCGATTGATCAGAACGACCAGGTGCGCAAGCTTCTCAACACCATCGACACCCTGGTCATCGACGAGGTCTCAATGGTCAATGCCGACCTCATGGACGCGATCGATCGCAGCCTGCGCCAGGCCCGGCAGCGGCCCTTCGACGTCTTCGGCGGGGTGCAGATCGTGCTGTTCGGCGACCCGTACCAGTTGGCCCCGGTGCCCGGTGGTCCGGATGAGCGCGCTTATTTCGCCGATCACTACCGATCGATGTGGTTTTTTGACGCAAAGGTCTGGCGTGATGCCGAGCTTCGCATCTTCGAACTGACCGAGATTCACCGCCAACACGACAACGAATTCAAACTCATGCTCAATGCTGTGCGCCATGGGCAGGTCACCGCAGAGATCGGCGGTGCGCTCAACGGCGCCGGAGCGCGAACGCCGCCAAGCGAGGGCGTCATCACGCTCGCAACGCGCAACGACGCGGTGAACCGCATCAACGCATCCGCTTTGAAGAAATTGTCGGGAAAATCGCTCACGGCCAAGGCTGACATCACCGGCGACTTTGGCGGAAAACAGTTTCCTGCCGACGAGGTGCTTGAGCTCAAGGTGGGGGCGCAGGTGATGTTCTTGCGCAACGACTCCCCGCTCGACGGCGGACCGCGCTGGGTGAACGGCAGCATCGGCACCGTAACCAAGGTAACCTCAACCGTGTTCGTCGACATCGACGGTGAGGTGCACGAGGTCGAACCGACCGTGTGGGAGAAGTACAAGTACACCTACAACGCCGCGACCAAGAAGCTGAGTCGGGACGTCGTCGCTGAATTCACGCAATTTCCGCTGCGCCTGGCCTGGGCTGTCACCATTCATAAATCGCAGGGTGCCACCTACGAGCGGGCCATTGTCGATCTCGGCGCGCGGGTGTTCAGCCCCGGCCAGACGTATGTGGCCCTGAGCCGGCTGACCAGCCTCGACGGGCTCTACCTCACCCGTCCGCTGCGGCCGAGCGACATCATTGTTGACGAGAACGTCAAGCGGTTCATGAACCTGGAGGTCGCGCGGCCTGTGGCAGACCTGGCCGGACTCGACGAGGCCGGCCAGGAATCTTCGCCGCACAAGGCTAACCCTTAAAACCGGACTACCCGCCTGACGCTGCTGCGTCGACGGGGCCCGTTTCATGCTCTGCGAGGGACTTAGTGTGACCCGTGACCGGTAGGGTCCGGAAGGATCAACTCGGCAACTCCGTGCGTACCGTGCGGCACCGCGTGGGAACCGACCTCGGTGGCGGCGAGGGCCGGGGTGGTGATCGCCGAGAAGAGGAAACCTCCGACGACGAGGCCGATGACGAAACGCCAGCCTGCGGGCGAGGCGGCCCGGACGGGTGTAGGGGACCCGTTCGATGCTCGCCGCAGCGCGACAGCCACCGTGGCGGCCAGGAAAATATCGAATAGTGATGCCATGGCCATCGGGTACAGCGGCAAGCCGATCTCGGCGTTCGTGACGCCGAGGCCGCTGCCGAGGGCGGCGGTTGCTCCCCAGATCAGGACCGGGATAAGGGCCCCGCCCACGACGATTTTGGCGGCGAGTACACGGCCCGTGACGAGCGTGGCGATTCCCCAGCCGAGTTCAGCGACGCCGAACCCGACCAGAAGAACCGACAGGGGGATCGGAGCAGTTGCGCCCACGGCCAGGTGGATGAGGGCGGAGCCGAGCGCGGCAAAGCCGAGCCAGGTGCGAATGACCGGGGACATGATGCTCCTTGGATGAGTCTGCTGCTGTAAAGGTGTGATGCTGGTCGGTCGTTAGGCCGTGGCGTGGCTGCGAACCGACTTGTCGGCGGTGAGGCCGACCCCGAGGAGCACGATGGCGCTCGCCAGGTGCAGAAAATGGTCGGCGCTGTTGAGCGCCAGGATGTTCAGGGAGGTGCTCGCAATGAAGAATCCGACGATACCGAGAAGCAGATAGACGGCGCCGATGGTGCTGTTGGCGACCTTGGCCGCCATGGCGTTGGAGACGCCGGCGATGAGCAGGGCGGCGCCGATCAGGAGGTGCGCGACGTTGTGCAGCGGGTTGACCTCGAAGATGCCGAGAAGTAGTCCGCCCTGGGTGGCGATGAAGCTGACGCTGCCGGTGACGGCGAAACCGAGCAATCCAACGAGAACGTAGACCGCTCCGAAAACGGTGGCGATCAGCCGATTGGGTGATGTGTGCATTTCAGGTGCCTCCTAGTCATTCACGGCCAACCCGTGGTTGCTATGTATTCGGAGCTCCATCAACTTCGGATTGGTGTCGATCGTGCCGGTGGTCTCCCCTGGTGCAGATCCATCCCGGCGGGCACACGAGCGCGGCACCCAGAATCTGAGTGCCGCGCTGGTTTGAACGAGTGCGTCAGGCTGTTCGGCGGTTTGTGATCGCACCATAGATGAGCAGTACGATGAGCGATCCGACGATCGCGAGAATCCAGGTCGTCAGGGAGAAGAAGTCGCCCAGACTCACGTTGAAGATCAGTCCCCCGAGCCAGCCGCCCAATAAAGCACCGATGACGCCGAGCAGCAGGGTGACGAACCAGCCTCCGCCCTGACGGCCAGGAAGGATTGCCTTCGCGATAGCGCCGGCGATGAGGCCGAGCAAGAGGAAACCAAAGAAGCCCATGAGACTGCCTTTCCGTTAGTGGAAAGTGAACGTATCCGTGTGCGTGCCGGTCGTCAATGGCTGCAACGGTTCAGTCAAGCCAATAGTCATCGTCGATGTACGACAGTCCAAAGATCGGTGTGTTCTCGATCACGTCGGAAATATTCTCCGTAACGATCGCTTCAAACTTCACCGAGGACTGGGACGTGATGAGCAGGGAGACCTTCGAAGTCAGCGAACTGAAGATGTCGACGAAGCCGCCACCGTTGTGCACGGCCGCCGTGAGAGCCGCTTTGAGGGCGGAAATATTGTAGTCACCGGAGAGGTAAAACCAGTCATTGTTGATCGTAAGCCTGTAGTTCTGCATTGCGTGGTCCGTTCCGTTCCGTTCCGTTCGGCAGGCGTTCGGGCGCGTGCGATGTGGCGCTGGGCATGATCTGGCAGGCCAGGGCTGCCCGCAATCGCCAGGTTGGGTGGACCGGCATTCGATAATATACGGGATGTACCTCAAAGTGTAAACTATTCACTGCAAAAGAAACTTTTGTCCTGATCTATCTACTACGCTGGCAGCATGGTCTGAAGGAGCGATCCGCGCGCGCCAGCAGGTGGGCAAAACAGTCAGACCGGACCTCGGGAGAGCGCATGTATGAAAAGGACAACTCGGGACGCGCCCTGAGCAGCCTGTCGGGATCTGCACTATTGTTCCTGCGCGCGATGGACCACAACCGCAACCGGGTGGCCACGAAGTTCGACCTGACGTGCACCGAGCTGCGAGCACTGGCCAGAGTGGCAGAGTCCGGAAGCATTACCCCCAAGCTGCTTGCCGAGTCATTGGAAATGACGACGGGAGCGGTGACCGCGATCTCGAATCGTCTCGTCGCCCTGGCGCTGCTCGATCGGGTTGCTCACCCTCATGATCGGCGCAGCCTGCTGTTGGTGTTGACTCCCGCCGCGGAAGAGGTTACCCAGAGGATCTACACCGAGTTCGAGGCATTGATCGCCCATGCCGCGCGCGACGTGAGCCCGGATGATCATGTGCGGCTCGGAGCACTCCTGGCCACGATGGCGCTCACACTCGGGGCGGATGCCGACCTGGATGGGCTCGGGCTGACCGAGTTGGTGGCTTCAGGGATGGCGGATTCCGGCCCCGGCCAGTAGCGCTCGGTACCCCTCCCGATAGGTGGGGTAGCTGAAGCTGAAGCCGGTCTGCCGGAGCAGCTGGTTGCTCAGGAGCTTGTCGCCGCCCCGCCGGCTTTCGCGGGTGGGTTCGGGGAGGTCTGACTTGCCCAGGATCGGCTCGGGCAGCCCGAGCTCGGCGGCGAGAAAGGTCAGCACCTCGTTGCCGGGCACCGGGGCGTCGTCGACGCCGAGATAGAGCGGTGCCGGCTGTTCCGGACGGAGCAGGATGTGCACAATCGCGGCGGCTGCGTCGTCCCGGTGTATGCGGTTGGTGTGGCGCGACTCGGCGGAGAGGGTAGCACCCCCGCGTACCTGTGTGATCAGTCGCTCGCGACCGGGACCGTAGATGCCGGCCAGGCGCAACACCGTGGCGGTGGGACGGCGGGAGTGGAGCATCCGTTCTGCCTCGAGCACGATGGAATCGGTGCCCGGTTTCGGATTCGCGGGAGTCTGCTCGTCGACCCAGCTGCCGTCGTTGACGTCGTACACGGCCGTCGATGACACCAGCAGTATGCGGCGCGGCGCGGCGCTCGTGTCATCGAGCGCATCGAGCAGGTTACGCAGACCGTCGAGGTAGGCGGCCCGGTAGGCCTCTTCCGTGGCGCGGCCGGCAGACGTAGCCACGACGACGAACTCGGTGTCGTACGGAACGACGGGCTTGCCGGCGCTCAAGTCAACGGACTGGCCGGAGATGAAGGCGGGGAGCACGCTCGCGTTGCGGCGCAGCCCGACGACCGGGTACCCGAGCTGGGTGAATCTCAGGCCCACCTCGGTACCGAGGTCACCGCACCCGGCAATCAGTACTGTCATCTGTCTCCTTCGCTCGGCTCCGCGCGATCAAGCCCAGGCGCGGTCCAGGCTATTATTTGGCCGTGCGAATGAGCTTACGGTTGACGAACTCAGACATGCCATATTCGCCGAGCTCGCGGCCGACTCCCGATGACTTCACTCCGCCGAAGGGCAGCCCTGGTTCGGTCATGGATGGCGCATTGATCGACACCATACCCACATCGAGGTTGTCGACGACGCTCGCAACCGCCTGCGGGTCAGAGCCGAAGACGACACTGCCCAGACCGTAAGGCGTGTCATTGGCCAGTTTCACGGCCTCCGCGATCGAAGCGACCCGGTGAACCACGGCAACCGGACCGAAAATCTCTTCGCGGTATGCGCGCGCTTCTGGCCGCACGTCAGCCAGGATGGTCGGCTCCACAAAAGCACCGACCCCCCGCGGCCGACCGCCACCGACAAGAACGCGAGCGCCCTCGTCGACCGCGGTGCGGATCTGGGCTGTGACATTCACGGCCGCCGTCTCCGACGCGAGCGGACCGAACGCGACGTCTTCGCGCGGGTCCCCGACAGTCAACGCGCCGACGCGCGCCACGAAGTCGGCAACAAATCTGTCATAGACCTCATCGAGCACAATGAACCGCTTTGAGGCCGTGCAGGCCTGGCCGGCGTTGCCCATGCGACCGGCGACCGCAGCGGTGACGGCGGCATCCAGGTCGGCATCGGCCAAGACGATGAACGGATCCGAACCACCCAGCTCGAGCACGTACTTCTTCATTGCCCGACCGGCGATGGCGCCTACAGCTCTGCCCGCACGTTCAGAACCGGTCAACGAAACTCCCTGCACTGCAGGGTGTTCGATGATGTGGCGAACCTGATCTTCGGTGGCAAAGATATTGATGTAGACACCCTCGGGTACTCCCGCCTCGGCGAAGAGCTCGGCCGTTGCTTCGGCAGACTCCGGGCACTGCGGTGCGTGCTTGAGGAGCACTGTGTTTCCGAGCATGAGGTTGGGGGCGACGAATCTGGCGACCTGATAGTACGGGTAGTTCCACGGCATCACACCGAGAAGAACACCCAAGGGGTCGGAACGAACTGTTGCGGTGCCGTGGGCAACGTCGATCGGCTTGTCGGCTGAGAAGGCCGGACCGTTGACGGCGTAGTAGTCGTAAATATCGGCGACGAGATCAACCTCGCCGAGGGCCTCGTTGGTGGTCTTGCCCATCTCGCGAGTGATGATCGCAGCCAAGCGCTCGCGGTTAGTGCGATGCAGGGCCGCAATGCGGCCGAGCACGTTCGAACGCTCACACTTGGGGGTCTTGCGCCACGTGCTGAAGCTGGCGGAGGCGTGCTGGATCGCGGCATCCACGTCAGCGTCCGTTGCGGTGGGATAGACCCGTACCTCGTCGTTCGTGAGCGGATCGGTTACGGC
>Ga0307487_1000495_pt1 | contig 30881 bp, 25 predicted proteins | sample CBIW12metaG_FD_203665 | JGI IMG/M metagenome (GOLD analysis project Ga0307487, IMG submission 203665) | Sea-ice brine microbial communities from Beaufort Sea near Barrow, Alaska, United States - CBIW 1.2 | ecosystem: Environmental > Aquatic > Marine > Coastal | place: USA: Alaska | collected... | reverse complement strand
CATCCGTGGGCAGCATGCCCCTCGCTATCTTGCCGAGTTCGAATACCGCTTCAACCGGCGCTACGACCTCAAGGCCATGCTTCCACGATTTCTGACGGTGGCAACCCGGACACCACCGATGCCTTACCGGCTGTTGAAGATGGCTGAAGCTTATGCGTAATCAGGAAAGAATTTAAGCTGGACGCCATCAGCCTTGTACTGGAGCAGGGATATTCAAGGGCCCACGCGGCGCGCAGTCTGGAGATCAACCCAAACATGCTGGGGCGTTGGATAAAAGAGCATGAATCGGTCGATGGGCAGGCTTTCAGAGGGAACGGCAAACTGACCGCTGAACAGTTGGAAATTCGTCAGTTGCGAGAAGAAAATCGCCGTTTGAAAATGGAGAAAGACATCTTAAAAAAAGCGACGGTCTTCTTTGCCAAGGAAACGCATTAAAGTACGCGTTCATCACCCAGCATAAGAAGACCTGGCCAGTCGACGTAATGAGTCGGCTCTTGGGTGTCAGTCGCAATGCCTATTATCGGTACTGCCAACGTCAACGCGAACGGCTGCCGAATGCGGAGCACGAGGCGATGATTGAGGCTGTGAAGGAGGTCGCTCAAAGTAGCGACAAGAGCTATGGCTCCAGGCGGATGAAGCACGCTCTGAACGCCCTGGGCTATCCAGTGGGTCGGCGAAAGGCGCGGTCGCTGATGCGTGAAGCAGGCGTTAAAGCCCGGTACCGGAGGAAGTTTAAGGTAACCACCAACAGCGACCATAAACAGCCGGTGTTCGACAATGTACTGGCACGAGACTTTAGCGCTGCTGAGCCTGATCAGGCGTACGTCGGTGACATCACTTACATCTGGACCCGAGAAGGCTGGCTGTATCTGGCGGTCTTCATCGATTTATTCAGCCGGCGGATAGTCGGTTGGAGCATGGCGTCACGGATGAACGCCAAGCTGGTGACAGACGCCCTGAACATGGCCATCTGGCAGCGGCAACCGAAACCCGGTTTAATCATCCATTCGGATCGAGGCTCTCAATATGCCAGCAACGCTTATCGGCGGTTGCTGTACGCAAACGGCTTCGTTGGTAGCATGAGCCGCAAAGGCGATTGCTGGGACAACGCGGTCGCCGAAAGCTTTTTTGCGAGCTTGAAAAAGGAGCGTGTGCAGTGGCGAAGCTACCAGACGCGCATCGAGTCACAGCGGGATATTCTGGATTACGTTGTGATGTTTTATAACAGTCGACGCCTGCACTCTACGCTGGGTTATATCAGCCCGATGGGTTACGAAGCGGCCGCTGTTGAACTGAGGAAAGCAGCTTAACTGGGTTGTCACAAAGTGCTTGACCACTCCAGATCCGGTGGTTCGCTTTGAGACGCCGCCTGGCAAACAGATGCAGGTCGACTTTACGACCATTTCCCGTCACCGGCGCTGTTCTGGAGTCAGTGCCTTGCCTTTTGGCGTCACCCCCTCACGCTCTTCGGCCAGTTTCTGAACCCATCGTCGCAGAGCGCTTTCACCCATGCCCAAGGACGTGCAGGCCTGTGTAAAGGAGTATCCTTGGTCAAGTACCAAACTAGCAGCTTCTTGCTTGAACTCAGGCGAAAAAGAACGTCGTTTTTTGGTCATCAGACACCTCGTTTAAGATGGCAATATTACCACCTACGTTGGTGTCCGGAATCATTGAACCACTACATTATGCCCCCGGTAAAGAGCGGTGGTGGTTAAAAATGGGGGGATAACCAATTGATCCGGAGCCACAGGAGGGAGTTTGAAGGTTTACACAATCGACCCAAGAGCAGATGTATGACCACGCAGCAAACAGTCGGCAATCATTTTCAACGGTTTCTTGAGATCTTCTGCATGAGGAATACGACCGAGACTGATCCGCAAGGCGAGTGGGGGCGCAGATTGTTCATCAATTAAGAAATGTGAGGCTGGCGAAACTTGTATCCCTTTACGGGAAAGCTCAGCGGCAATGTCATTGGAGCGAACCAAACCTGTAGAAACCCACACGTGATATGAAGGCGCTTCCTGAGGCAGGGTCATGGATGAGCCAAACAGCTGATGGGCGATTTTTATCCTCCGCGCGGCTTCATCCTGGTGAAGCCGCACACAGTGTTCGGCTTTCCCGGAAACGATCAGTTGTGTGGCGATAGCTGCCTGCAGCGAAGGCTCAGTCCAAGCAAGCATGAACATCGCATCGCGTATCCGTGATATTAAACTGCGTGGGGCGGCAACATAGCCGACACGCAAACCGGGTGCGATGGTCTTGGATAAGCTGGTGACGACAATCACACCCTCCGGCCAGAGGGTAGCCAAAGGTAACACTGTATTACCTGAGAAGAGTCCGTAGATGTCGTCTTCAATGATTGGCACTACCTGTGCGCGCGCGGCCTTTATTAGCGTCAAGCGACGTGGAGCGGAAAGTGTGGCTGTAGTGGGATTATGGATAATGGGCGTGCATACGATGGCTTTAGGTGCATGCTGTGCAATCAAGGCGGGAATCGAGTCTGCGTCGAGCCCTTCTTGGTCCAATTCTATACCTATCAGTCGCAGGCCCAGTAACTGGCCGATACGACGAAGCCCCGTGTAGTTGAGCTGCTCACAGAGAATGGCATCACCGGGACGAGTTAGAGCTAGTAGAGCAACGATAAGCCCTTCATGGGCACCTTGGGTAACTAGCACCTGATCGGGATCGACTGAGAAACCACGCAAAGAAAGCCAAGCGCTGCCAGCTTTACGATTCGAAAGACTGCCAGGTATCGGTTCATAGTCAAAGACGCCGTCTCCGGTGGAGACCTTAACCATGTCGCGCAGATTTTCCTGAAGCAGCTCTGCAGTAATCGATACTGGTGGAGTATTCAGGGAAAAATCGATTAAACCCTTGTCGTCCTGTAGAGGGGGCTGAGAGGCAGAATGCGGCGAGCTGTTGATATAGGTGCCACTGCCGGCCCGGGCCGAAACCAGTTCCTTGCGTGAGGCAATATTAATCGCCTTGGTCACAGTAGCAATAGTGACATTGAAGTATTTGGCAATTTCCCTCTGTGTGGGCAGCCGCATGCCGGGTAACAGTTTTCCTTCTGCTATCCCCTGCTCAATTGTCGACACGATAACGGCATATTTTCTACTGCATTCCGCATAAATTATTGGCGACCATTCCGCCATCGATATTGAGCTAGGAACACCAACCGCCCGCGCAGCAAAAGAGTCTTTCTTTTTCTCTGTCTGTTTATGGTTCTGCAAATCCATCAATGCTCCTAGGCTACCAACCTATAGTGAATAATGTAGAGCCTGGAATATACATTAACGCCAGTAATACCAGTAGTATGCATAGTGCAAAAGGCAGGGCGCCTTTGAAAACCTGCATTACAGGAACTTTGCTGATAGCGCTGATAACGAATAAGTTGAGCCCTATGGGTGGGGTAACTACAGCCAATTCCATGTTTAGTATTAGTAGGATAGCGAAATGCATCAGGTTGATGTCCACAGCTATGAGAATCGGTACCAATATTGGCATGACGATTAGAATAACCGAGATTACTTCCAAAAACATGCCGAGCACCAAGAAGAATAGCATTAACACTGTGAGCAGTTGCCAGCCTTCAAAATTCAGAGCTGATATTGATTGAAAGATAGTGTGAGGAAGACGTTCCGCTGTTAATGCATAGCTAAAAAGGCTTGCTCCGGCGAGGATCAGCATGATCATACCAGCGGTGGACGCCGACACAGTAAGCATGGCCGGTAACTTTTTAAGTGGGACCTTATAGATAAATAAAGCTAGGAATAGGGCATAGATGCAAGCAACTGCTGCGGCTTCGGTGGGTGTAAAATACCCGGAGTAGATGCCGCCAAGAACAATGACCGGCAATATAAGAACGCCGCCTGCCTCCTTGGTGCACTGCATCCGTATGCGGAAGGATTGACGTGGTGCAGGTTTGGCGCCCGAACGTACACCCATTACAAAGGCAAACAATATTAGAACGCCAGATAACGTCAGGCCAGGAATAATAGCGGCCTTAAAGAGGCCTCCGATAGAGGTGTCAGTCACCATGCCATAGATGATCAATGGGATTGATGGGGGCAAGATTATTCCGAGCCCGCCAGCTGTAGCAATGAGCCCGACCGATAAATTGCGGTTATACCCACGCTTCAGCATTTCGGGTATTAATACCGAGCCTACCGCTGCTGCAGTTGCAGTAGAAGAGCCGCAAATCATCGAAAAAAATAGGGTCGCCATCACTGACACCACAGGCAAGCCACCACGATAGTGTCCTATCCAGGCGTCGACCATTTGGATTAACTTGGCCGTTGCACCGCTACGATTAAGGATTTCGGCCGAAAGAATAAAGAAAGGTATTGAAATTAAAGTGTTAGAGTTTAGAGCGCCGAAAAAATAGGACGCAAAGGTGCTAGGGAACGAACCTTCCGAAATCATATAGGCAAGGCCTGTTAGTGCCAATACGAAAGCCACAGGTGTGCCTATGATTAAGCCAATACTAAGTACACTGAATGTAGGAAACATGAGGTGTCAGACCCCCTCTTCAAAGCCAATTTTTATATTTTATAATGTAAAGCTCATCGGTCCGTTGGCAGTGTCTGGCAAAAGACATATATTCTGCTCGAATTATCATTCGTGTACGATTCAGTAGGCTCAGAATTACATTGCGCTGGCCTCCTGCTCATAATCTATCGTGACCTTCCGCGGTCCTTGACGAATTATCTCAATTAAGCAGGACATGGAATGAATCAACATCAGCGAGCCACCTATCGGCATGATTAATTGCGGAACCCACATGGGAATGCTGATGGTTCCTATCGTGTGGTCCCCGAAAAGCAGGCTTTCCTTCACGAGCATGTAGCCTGAGTAACACAACATGCCAGCCATGAATGAAACGGAAATATTACTGATTATTTGCAGGATATAAGCTTGCCTTGGTGGACAAACCAATAGGAAAATGTCGACACGAACGTGAACATTTCGCTGGATACCGATTCCAGCTGTTAAAAAGATAGACCAGACCACGAGAAACGTGGCCAGCTCGTAAAGGCCGCTAAGGCTACCGCCGAAAGCGCGGATGATGATCTGGGCGAAGACAAGGATGACTGCGGCCAGCAATAGCAGGCCGCCCAATTGTTCTTCGGCCCAGCCAATCCACCTCAGCAGACCGCGCCAAAAATTACTCACTACTGGCTATCCTTGCTGTTACGTATTTGCTTAATAAGTTTTTTGGCTTCGCTGCTCTGAGCTTTCTCCGCAGCCTCTGCAATGGGCTCCCACTTTTTTAGTACTTCCTCTGAGGGTTCGTACCAAGTAAGGCCTTTGTTGGCTAGAGTCTCTTCCCAGTGCGCGATGTTTTCCAGGGCTCGCTCGCGGTTCCACTGAGTGGTTTCCTCGGCAGCACGCATGAAGCCGGCTCTCTGCTCCTCGCTCAGCTTGTCTAGGGTTTTGGTATTTGCGACGAAGGCATAGCCGCCAGTGCCGAGAATTATTTTACTACCGGATGCCAGCACCTCATCCCATTTTGCTGGGCCGGCATAAGTAGGCGTAGTAATGACTGAGTCGGCAACGCCTTGTTGCAAGGCGAGGTAAACCTCAGTGGCGGGAATCGATACCGAAGAGGCTCCTGCGGCTGCGAGTGCGGCCTCCAAAGGGCGAGACGGAGCTACACGTACCTTGCGGCCCTTCAGCTCGGCCGGGGTCTTGATAGGTTCGCCATCACTGAGCAGATAGACCGGACCATCATGCCAGATACCCAGACCTGTCATTCCCCTGGATGACAGCCTCCCTAGTAATTCGTCCCCGATTTTACCGGCGAAGATATTGATGGCCTGCCCAGGAGTCTCGAACAGTAGCGGTTGGTAGAGAGCATCCCAAGCTGAGTCAATGCTAGAGAAGTAGCTAGTGTAGGGCGCGATGATATCAACCTGGCCTCGTGCCACTGCTCGAATCTCATCCTTCGTTGGTATCAACTGACCGCTCGGAAAAACCTGCACAGTAACGGTGCCATTGGTGTACTTATTCACCAACTCGGCGAACTTGTTGGCGCTCTGGCCTTTGATGGCGGTTTCGGGGGCCTCGTGAGCAAAGCTCAACGTAATATCGGCAGCATACGTCGTTGAAAGCATTGCCGTGGTGCACAGCAAGGTAGCGGCAAACCTTCTTAGATATATGAACATGATTTTTCCCTTTTTGTGATTGTTAGGAGTTTATTGTCCGTTAATCATATATGTCATTTCGTCTGGCAAAAATTTTCGAGAAATACTATTCCAATGCCACATTTGTGACTACTGAGCATACTGCACGTTAGCGACACAGCAGGTCAATACTTTATTTTTGCATCATTGTACTGCTCGGAAATTCCAGGAAAGTGCTGATTAATTATCGAGAGGCGGCAGTTTATTGAAAGCCAACGAAATTTTACCTAAGGAATAACCTACTTCCTCGTTCAGTATTCAACGGCCTAATTATCGGCGATAAAATTGTTGGTTTTTTGCCCTAATTCCGCTTTCCTGGCGGACTTTAGATGCTTTGGGAAGGGGTCGGCATGCGTGCCAGAAGAGCTTCTCTATTGTGTGGAACAGGTGCACGGCCTTAAGTTACGCCAAGCCCCCTAGGTGCGCTTTTTCAGGATGCCAGGGAGTGGGCCTTGGCGATGAGTAGCGCTGCATTCATGAGGCTGCCGTCGGGTATTCTGGCTCTTTGGCTGAAGCCTTTAAAAGGCGCTGCACGATCAAGAGGCGTGTTTTTAATTTCGCCCTATCTAGGATTTTGATTAAAAGACTCGCGTAAAAAAATATTAATACTAGTTGTTTTTTAATATTGTACTAAGTAGATTTGAATTTCATTTCCTTCTAGCTCTGAGGTGTATAGTGATCCAGCCCAGTAACAAAGAGTTGATTGATGGCGAACTCTACGTGCCCGGCCTAGCGGCCGAATATGTTTCGAAGAAATATGGTGTCCCACTCAGCGATATCGCCAAGCTAGCCTCAGCTGAGAACCCACACGGCGCTTCGCCTCTTGCAGTGGAGGCGGTTGAAGATGCTCGCTCACGACTTTACATTTATCCAGACTGGACGGCTCGCGCGTTGCGTACCGCCATTGCGGAAAAGTACGATTTCGATCCGGATTGCGTCGTATGTGGTTCGGGAGAAACCGAAGTCATTTCCATGGTGATTCGTGCCTTTGCCGCGCCCGACGAAGCGGTTCTGATGCACAAACCCTGTTTTCCGTTGTACCGCATCTACTCGAACTGCGAAGGCCGTCGCCCCATCTATGCCCCGATGGGGTCGGATTTCGAATTCGAGATGGATCAATATATAGAATTGCTAAAACAACGACCGAAAATCGCCTTTCTAACCAGCCCGCACAATCCGTCCGGTCGGTTAGTGGATGAAGCCACTGTGCGCCGTGTATGTGAGGCTGCTGACGAGGCCACTCTTGTTGTACTGGACGAAGCCTATATCCACTACAGTGAGACTGAAGGCGGTATGCACCTGCTGCGTGAATACCCGAACCTGATTGTACTGCGCACAATGTCTAAGGCTTTCGGCTTGGCCGGCCTGCGCGTCGGCTTCGCTATCTCCAACAACCGGAAGCTCATCGAACCGCTACTCCGCATAAAACCAACCTGGAACATCGGACAGATGCAAGTCGCCGGTGGTGTGGCAGGCATTAATGATGACGCCCATGTTGCCCGCGCCGTGAAGACAGTGGTTGAGAATCGCTCCTACGTCGAGAGTGAGATGGCGAAACTTGACCGATTCCGTATAGTGCCAGGCTCACGTTCCAACTTCTTTCTGACTGAGATTCTTGATCCATCGTTGGGCGCAACGCGTGTATTCAACGAACTACTGCAGCGCGGCGTAATCGTCAAAGATGGCAACGATATCATTGGGCTGGGCGATAGGTATTTGCGTGTCGATGTAAACCTCAAGAAGCATATGGACCGGTTTCTTTGGGCCCTGTCAGAAATCCCACAAGATTAAGGATTTTTCTTATGACAAAGCAGGCGATTGTGATTGGTATTGATGTTGGCGGTACTTTTACTGATGCCATAGCGTTCGATCCAGGTTCGGGCCAAATCCTGGCTGCCTTTAAGCTCCCTTCAACGCCAGTCGACCCTGCGGATGCAGTGATTTCAGCACTGCAGCGTATTGCTAAGTCGCATGACCTTAGAGGCGCTACGGTCTGCCATGGCACAACCGTCGGCACCAATACGCTGATCGAGCGCAAGGGCGCAAAGGTTGGGTTGATCGCCACGCAGGGCTTTACCGACGTAATCGAGTTGCGGCGGCAAAACCGCCCCAACTTGTACGACCTGTCGGCTAAGGTTTCCGAACCGCTAGCACCTCGTCATCGGCGCTTTGGTGCCGAAGAGCGAATGGATGCAAAGGGTAAAGTGGTTTCTCCGCTCTCCAATGTGAGCGAACTGATAGCTGCCCTGCGTGACACTGATGCCGATGCCTTCGCTATATCCTGCTTACACTCATATGCTAATACCGAGCATGAAAAGGCCATTGGTGAAGCAGTGAGGGAGGTCTATCCGGACGCCTTCATCACGATGTCTCATGATGTTTGCCCAGAATTCCGCGAGTACGAACGCACCAGTACTACTGTAATAAATGCGTATATAGGCCCTTCGGTTGAGCGCTACATCCAGCGACTGGTATCGACTGCCGCGGAAATGGGCATTGCCGATTTTATGATTATGAAGTCTAACGGGGGGCTGACTTCGCCGGATAATGCCCAGCGATACCCAGTACACCTGATAGAGTCGGGTCCGGCGGCAGGCATAATTGCCACGACGGCCTATGCTCAGGCTACCCATCGGCGAAACGTTATTGCTTTCGATATGGGTGGCACCACCGCCAAGGTGGGCGTGGTTTACGATTACCGGCCCACGATAACAGATGAGTTCCATGCCGATCACCTCATAGAGGGGCGAAACGTCGGAGGTTATCCGATCCGCAGCGCCGTGCTTGATATCATTGAAGTTGGTGCCGGCGGAGGCAGTATCGCCTGGATCGATAGCGGCGGTGTGCCAAAGGTTGGCCCGGTCAGCGCTGGTGCCGACCCGGGGCCCGCCTGTTACAACGGTGGTGGAGAGCTACCGACGGTAACCGATGCCCACGCGGTGATTGGTACGCTAAGTGCTGAGACCTTCGAGGGAACCGGAGTTGCCTTCTCACGCGAGTTGGCCGTCGAGGCAATCGACACCCATATTGCCAAGCCGATGGGCTGGACAGTCGCTCGCGCCGCCCATGCCATTATTGCTATTGCCGTCGCCAATATGACAGAAATGGTGCGTCTAGCCACTGTACGTCGTGGCTTGGATCCAAGAGAGTTCTCCATTCTAGCGTCGGGTGGTGCGGGCCCCTTGCATGCGGCTGCTGTTGGCCATGAAGCGGGGGTCAAGGAAGTCTTGATACCTCCATATCCAGGCATCTTCTCGGCACTGGGCGCTATGCTAGGAGAGATCCGCCATAATCTTTCGACTACGCTACTGGGGAACTTGCCCGAGTTGGATCCACAGCTCATTGCATCCTCGTTTGCTGGTTTGGAAAATAAGGCGAAGCAATTATTGGAGCGAGAAACCGCCGGTAAAGGTTACTCGACTTTACAGCGCTTCGCCGACCTACGGTTCGCAGGCCAGTTGTCCGAATTGCGAATTCCGTTGGGCAAGAGCGGGCAGCCGCTGCCAGAAATCGTGGAGATCGATACCAGCTTTCGCGAGGCTTATACAGCTGAGTTCGGCTTCGACTTGGAAAATGCGACTGTCGAGCTAGTATCTCTGCACTTGATGGCCGAGCTGCCTATGAAGGCGTCAGCTGATGGAGTCTTCGCGACGAAGGTTGATATTCCGGCACGCGAGCCGAGAGCCTATGAATACCGCCACTATATCGAAGCCGATGGTACTGAGCGCGATATACCGGTCTACCGTAGCGCCGATTGTATCGGTAGTGATCTACAGGGCCCACTTCTCATTGACCACTCCGGTTCAACCGTCTGGGTCCCAGGAGGGCAAGATGCTTCTATCGGTGCGGATGGCAGTGTTTCTTTTCGAATAGAAGGAGCTTGACTCATGGAGTCTTCCCATACTGACGTTAATGCCTCAGTGCTTGAGCGTGATCCGGTAACATTTGAAGTCGTGAAAAGTGCGTTGTATGCGATCTGCGCTGAAATGAAGAGCATCATTATGCGTACATCGTTTTCTCCTCTGCTCAGCCTGTCAGCGGATTTGTCTTGTGCACTCTTAGATGAACGTTGCAATGTTATAGCTCAGGGTGAGGATATCCCCGTGCATCTGGGCGCAGCCCGCTTCACCGGTCTGGCAGCTCTGGCACGTTACCCAGTCGAGACCTGGCGCGAGGGAGACGGTGTTCTGCTCAATGATCCCTACGAGGGCGGTACACATCTTCCGGATATGTCGCTGCTGACGCCGATTTTTTTAAAAGGTCTGCATGTCGGCTTCGTACTTAGTCGAATCCACTGGCCGGATGTCGGAGGCATTGCCGCGGGTAGTTCTAGCGTCTGTGACGAAATCATCAAGGAAGGTTTACGCGTACCACCAATCAAAATTATCGAGGAAGGTGTAGTTCGCGGGGACATACTGCGGTTAATTCTCGCTAATGTGCGGGTGCCAGAAGACCGCAACGGCGACTTCCAAGCAGCCTTGGCCGGCCATGCGCGGGCTACGGAGCGGGTGGTAAAATTATGTGAGCGCTACGGCACCGAAACAATCGTCAAAATCATGGGAGATACCCAGCGCTATAGCCGTCGCTTGGTAGAGGCCAGGTTGACTGAGCTTCCGGATGCAGAAGTGTTCCATGAGGAGACCTTGGATGGTGATGGTATCTCTGCCAATGCCGCACCGTTGGTAAAAGTCCGTATTCGCAAGACCGGCGCAAACATGACGTTCGACTTTACCGGCTCTTCTCCGTGCGTTGCCGGGCCGATCAACGCACCATTACCAGTAACCGCCTCGGCGGTATATTACACAGTGTTAAGCTTTCTTGGCGGCACCATTGCGCCAAATTCGGGTGTCTATGAAAGTATAGAGGTTATCGCGCCAGCAGGCACTATCGTCAACGCGACTTATCCTGCGCCGGTCGTGGCAGCCAACACCGAGACCGCTAATCGTATCGCCGACATTCTTCTGGGGGCGCTGGGGAAGGCCTACCCAACACAAGTCTGCGCCGGAAGTTATGGCTCCGCTTGTGTCTACACCATGGGTGGAATCGATCCCGAGCATCAACGAGCCTTTGTGCATTACGAAACCATCGGTGGCGGCATGGGTGGAACCGCAACAAGCCGTGGTTCGAGCGGCATGCGTGTACATATGGGAAATACCATGAATCTTCCTATCGAGGGTATGGAAGCAAGCCTGCCAGTGCGCTTCATCAATTACGAGATTGTTCGCGGCAGTGGTGGTGATGGGTTATACGCCGGCGGTGATGGAGTGCGGAAAACTATCGAAGTCCTTGCGGACGGCATCCAGACGTCCTTGCTGGGCGAGCGCACTCGGACACCAGCTGCCGGTATCGGCGGTGGCGAGAACGGGGCGTTAGCCCGCTTCAGTCTGCATACGGCGCAAGGCACACGTGAGCTTGATGCAAAGAGTGGTCCGCACCTCCTGAATAAAGGTGATCGTCTAGAAATGGTTACTGCCGGTGGTGGTGGCTGGGGCACAAAATAATATTGAGTAGGAATCTCCATGAACGATCTAATGAAATCCGACCGCAGAATCCGCGTAGCACTACTGGTACCGTCATCCAACACAGTGATGGAAAACGATTTGCATTCCGCGCTGCCTAAGGATCATTATACGGTCCATACGGATCGCATGTATCTAACCGAGACAACGCGCGAAAAAGAACTCGAAATGATTGAGCGCTATGCACCACAAGCGGCCAGTGACCTGGCCACCTTGGCGCCTGATGTTCTGGTCTTCGGTTGCACCTCGGCGGGATCACTGTTCGGGCTAGACTACGACGCTCGCATCTGCCGGGAATTGGGTGAGAATGCCAGTTGTGCCGGCATGGGCGTTATCTCCGCAGTCGCTGAGGCGTTAGATGAACAGCCAGGTAAGCGTCTAGCTGTGATCACTCCTTATAATCAAGATCTGACACAATCGGTAGCAAAGGCCGCGCTGGGTAATCGTGAGCTAGTCTGTGCTCATGGAATGGGGATTACCGATAACAGAGCATTGGCAGACCCCACCCCAGCCGATATCGTGGCATTCGCTAAAGATAAGCTCGCCGGTGAGCATTTCGACGTTTTGTTCGTTTCCTGTACTAACTTCCGGGCTGTTGAGGCTCGTGAAGCTTTGCAGAAAATGTTCGGAGTGCCGGTTGTGACCAGCAACAGCGCCGTGATCGATGCGTTGTTGAAACTCGAGAAATGATCTCCTTGCAGGTATCCAACGTTCGAAGCTTGTCGGCCCCAGCTATCCTCGGTTCATATCTTGATGCTCAGTAATTGCATCATGGGCCTCGCCATCCTTATCGTGGACATAGGGGGGGTTCTACCCCGTTTCCACGGACGGTTTTAAAATAGCTGATAACTTCAGATCCTGAAGTAGCAACTCTACGTCGCATCCTGGGATTATGGAACCGCTCTATGTAATCGAACACATCAGTACGCGCTTCATTTAAAGTACGGTAGTGCCGGTAGTGGATTCTTTCTCGGGCGTTAAAGCCCGGTACCGGAGGAAGTTTAAGGTAACCACCAACAGCGACCATAAACAGCCGGTGTTCGACAACGTACTGGCACGAGACTTTAGCGCTGCTGAGCCTGATCAAGTGTACGTCGGTGACATCACTTACATCTGGACCCGGGAGGGCTGGCTGTATCTGGCGGTCTTCATCGATTTATTCAGCCGGCGGATAGTCGGTTGGAGCATGGGGTCACGGATGAACGCCAAGCTGGTGACAGACGCTCTGAACATGGCCATCTGGCAGCGGCAACCGAAAGCGGGTTTGGTCGTCCATTCGGATCGAGGCTCTCAATATGCCAGCAACGCTTATCGGCGGTTGCTGTACGCAAACGGCTTCGTTGGTAGCATGAGCCGCAAAGGCGATTGCTGGGACACGCGGTCGCCGAAAGCTTTTTTGCGAGTTTGAAAAAGGAGCGTGTGCAGTGGCGAAGCTACCAGACGCGCACCGAGTCACAGCGGGATATTCTGGATTACGTTGTGATGTTTTATAACAGTCGACGACTGCACTCTACGCTGGGTTATATCAGCCCCATGGGTTACGAAGCAGCCGTTGTTGAACTGAGGAAAGCAGCTTAACTGGGTTGTCACAAAGTGCTTGACCACTCCAACCTGAGCCTCCGTCGGACTTACATTTCGCTTCTTATACTCACATTCGTTTGAAGATTTCCGCCTAACCAGTTTGGCGCATCATTGTCGCAGTTTACCGCCTGACGTTTCGCGACTTAGAGCGAGTAACACGATACACCGTGGGCCTACCACCCTGCTGTCGATTCTGGACGAGCTTGAGTGGCCCGAGCCAGTCGGAGTTTTATCCTTAGCTGCGATGATCAGGCGCATTGCGCGTGTGTAGTCCTCTATCGTTGCAGGTGCCAGGCCCTCATTGCAAAACCAAGCATTTTTCAGGAAGAGCATATGTTTGAGTTTGATTTGGTTGCTCCGGCGCACTTCTGGAAACTGACGCTCGATAGCGTCAGTCAGTTTATAAATTCGCTCAATCATTCTGTTCATAGTCACCTCAGAGGCTTTTTCTTTCCACCGAATACGCTGAGTGATTTCTTTAATATCCATTAGTAACCCCCGATATACGACGAAGCGACCTGGTAGCGGTCATGGCCCAGCATTCGGGCGACTTCTTCCCGGGCTATGCGATCCAGAGCCCGATCCCGAATCGGACCACGGAGAGGCGACGGGCCACGAACGATGCTTTCATACACATCTTGAGCGAAGCCCGCTCGCAGCTCCCGGAATGACGGGGGGCCACATTTCCGCAGAATTCGGCTGCAGCGGTTCAGAGTTGTTCTGTAAAAGCTGATCACGCTGTCCGTTTTCGACAGCAGACACGTTGATCCGTGTGGACGTACTGCCAGAGCGAACTCCAAAGCTTCTATTTGAAACTCTTCAGCTTTAATAGTCCGTGTCAAACAGACCCTCCCGCCTTTACAGCCCTCCAAAATGGCAGCGCTTCCGGTTTTATCGACTTCGCGTTTCATGCGGTCTAGGTCTTGTAGGATGGCTTCTTGAACTCTCATGCCCCATGCCCGTGTCAAAAGAACAACAGCGGCACCGCGAAGCATATCTGCTGCGATCATGCGATCTGCTGCTGTCTTTGCGTCTGCAATGTCAGCCTCAATCTGAGTTTTCCGGATGTATGAACGAGCTACGCCTAAAGCCGTTCGGGCAGACAGGTGTAGCTCCTCGTTTTTCCGCATGGCGTACATCGTAGTGTTCACCGTCGATATCAGATTGTGTGCGTAAGCCACAGAAATCGGTTGGTCAGTGTGACCGTCAGGCCACACGAAAGGGGCGTTGAGTCGAACTCGCAAGTACTCGCCGTATGCGCCAATTAACGCACGGTCGATAGCCCTGGCATCACGTATGTTGTTCCGCTTACAGAATTCAGCGAAGAGTCGAATTCGGATCTTGTGCGATCTTCTAGTGCCATAGTGGTCATGCACACCGAACAGCGCGTCGAGGGCCATTTTGAACGCAAACAACAACATTTTGCCGAATCCGAAATTGTGCTTCTGGTTTCTGGGTATCTTCTTTTTTCGTTTCATCAGTGAATGACCGTTCCGTGTAAAAGGTTGAAAAACTTGTGCAGCTATTGCGAGGCAAGCCCTGCGGGCCAGGAAGCGAAGCCGGCTTCCTCGCTGATGCTCCGCCCCCGACCCGTAGTCAGATACAAAACCATGGGAAATCTCCTATGATCAGGTGGAACATCCGTCGTGCTGCTGCGAGCACTTTTTTTGTCCATTACGAACCGGGGTTGCACGCCACTGCTTAGGCAGAGCGCTTGGGGGAGCGGTAGGTTGCGGTGTCAGGGCGACGACGAATGGCGTAGGGCCGCTATGTGATTAGAGCGGCATATAGGCGAACGAGTCGATTCGAGCGTGCCGGTGATGACGCACTGGTAGAACGGATCAGCTCAAAACAGGGTTTTAGTCAGGGTTTTCGACAGGTTCTAGTCCGAAGGTCGGCTTCTGGGCGTTGGTATGACAGGGTTTGTCTACCATTTACAAATCATCTCTCTAACGTTCACCTGTTGTCAGGTAATGTCGAGAGGGTGCCATTGCTGGCGGAGGAACACGCGAACAGGTTGTTCGTCGTTTGGATGCTGATAAGCTTGGAATGCAGATTGGCAAAGTTATATTGCCGACTGCGATTACGGTCAGAGGTTGATCGTATTAGATGCTGTTTGGTTTTAGCAGGTCAGCTACCTGCCCCGAGTAACCTCAGGAGTGAAATTTAATTATCAGGCTCTGTAAGAGCATTGTCCAGCGGGCTAATTGCCGATTTTTTGTCAATAAGACCGCTATCGGTGAAACATACAGGCGAGCTGAGTAATTGCACAGGAGGAAAAATGACGTGACGGTGTACCGCCAGTGTACCTGCAGTGTACCTGCGCTGAACCAGAACCTGGCGGGTTTAACGACTGAGTTCACTGCAGGTACACTCGGAGTGCACTGCGGGTGCACTCCGCAGCTAAAAATCAAAACGGCAATTATGTCCAAACCCCATGTTCTAGGCGCCCGATAACGTCACGTAATGTGCCAATTTTTTCCGGGGAATCCATGTACTCGATGGGCGTTTTGTAGCCAATGGCGCGAAGTGGGCGATTCAGCCAGGCGTTTACTTCCAGCTCATCATTTTCAAACAACTCGTTCGCAGCAGCGAGCAGTTCTGCGCGCAGTTCGTCGATAGTTGAGGGAGATTTCATCATGGGCCTCACTTTTTTGGCAAATGAGTCAGCAAGTACGGAGACGCGAGCAACTGACTGATTCCAGAACGTGATGTGCTTTTGTTTAGTATTGGCCGGTTTGGGGCGATCAAGCCCAGTTGTCTACCAAGCAGACTGCAAGTTTTGATCCGGGCAAAAAAACTACTTAAGACCATCGATCAACGGCTTGGCTACAGTTAATGGCGAGATACCAAAGTCGCCATCATAGTTTTTAATCGCAACAAAGGCTTCACAAAAGTGTTGGAGTCGATACAGGCCGCAAGCAGGGAACACAGCAACTTCAAAGCGTCAAATTGCACTCGCCTCGGAAACCACGTTCCGTTATGTGTTTGCTCACTTGAATTACCTGAACAAAAATATCGTTCTCCGCAGTGGCTAGCGTCGATTGCTCAAATTTTAAACTATTTTTCGGCACGCACATGACTGCCGTCTGCTAATCTTATTCTAGAAGGATTGCCCTTGCGAGCTGAACAGTGCTTTCGAGGAACGAGTGGCGGAGTTGGGACGTTGAGGTTCAAATTATGAATAAGCGCAGCTTGTTGAAACGTTTGGCTGGGACGGTGGTCACCGTTATTTTTTTCTGTAGTTTTTCGATAGTATCTGCTCAAGAGTCCAGCTCTAACCCTTGTGTTGGGCTAGAACCAAGCGACCACACCTTGATCATTGGTGAGTGACAACAGCGTATTAGAATGGCTACTGTGACTGCTCAAGAGTACCGATTGGACGTGCTTCAACGCGGAGCGAACAATGCGTCGGAAGTTCTTGCGCAATTGATTGAGTCCGGAGTGTTCGGAGAGGAGGCGCGCCCGAAGGCAATTACTGCTAGGGAATGCCTAACAGTAATTGCAGAGACACCACCACAAGATGAGTGGATCGAGGTGACTCGTGAGGCCAGTGACGCCTTGGAGAGCGCGACTTCGCCGGAGGCTACTTTGGAAATATATCGAACACTAATAGAGGAGGTTAGTGACAGCAACGAGGTTAATGAAGGGTTTCGTGCTGCAAGCGCAATTATCGAGGACGGAATAAGCCAAGGGCTATACTATCCAGGTCAGGACTTGTTTCAAGAGCTGGCAAGTGGAGGAATGCAAAATACTCTTATTCCAACCAAGTCCGCGCTAAGTCATGCAACTGATCTGGCGGTCGCCGATGGGAAGGGCGCGCTTGATGGTGCGGTTCGAGGATGCGTGGCTGGGGTGCGTGGTGCCGGGGCTGTAGGGTGTGGTGCAGGCGCGATCGGTGGTGCTGTTGCGGGAGCGGTCGGTAACTCGGCTACAGAGCTTATCGAAAAGGTATGGAAGTACCTACGCTTCTGACGTCGAGATTAGCGATACATCGCCCCAAATCTGTTGGGTGAGATGGTCAATATGTCGGAAAGGGGTTTGGAAGCCAGTTAAGACTTTAAAAAGAAGATGTGAAGCTGGGATCATCACCGGCTCCACCCATTCGACAAAACTTCCGCCTGCTGCATTATCAACTCGATGGCTTCAGAAGCCTTATCTGGTGGGTACTTATAACGTTGTAACGTGCGACGCACTAGAATCCGCAACTTGGCCCTTACGCTTTCCCGCACCTGCCAGTCCACGGTGGTCGATTTTCGCAATTTATCGGTGATCTCGATCGCGATCTTTTTCAGAATTTCATCACCCAGCTCGCGCACGGCGCTTTCGTTATTTGCCAGAGCATCGTAGAAGGCTACTTCGTCGGGGGTCAGGCCAAGGGCGGCGTCACGCTCCATTTCCGCCTGGAACTGCTTGGCCATGGCGATGAGTTCTTCAATGACCTGAGCGGTTTCGATGCCCCGATTGTTGTAGCGGAGCAGCGTCGCCTGCAGGCGGTCGGCGTACTTTTTCTCCTGCACTACGTTATTGCGGGTCTTGGCTTTGATGTCGTCTTTCAGTAGCTTTTCCAGAAGCTCTACGGCAAAGTTTTTGTAGGGCATTTGCCGAACGTCTTCCAGGAACTCGTCAGACAGCAGGCCGATATTGGGTTTGTCCAGGCCGCATAGGGCGAACACGTCGGTGATGCCTTCGGACACCAGAGCATTGTCCAGAATCTGTTTGAGAGCGGAATTTTTGTCTTCCTGGGTCAGCTTCTTGTCTACGCTGGTGAACTTGGTAATGGCTGTCTTTACCTGGGACAGGAAGGCCACTTCTTTTTGCTGGGCTTGGGCTTCGTCCAGTGTGGCGCATAATGAAAACGCCTTATTCATGGCCAGCACGGTATCCAGAAAACGCTTCTTGCCGTCTTCCAGGCCGAGGATATAGTTCGCAGTTGGGACCAGCAGTTTGTGGGGTTCTTCTTCAAAGCCGGCGTAACTGAAACTTTTGCCTTTGGGGCCGGGCGCAAACATGCCGTGGATGATGTCCAGTTTCTCTAGCAGAATGGCGTAGGCTTCTTCCGCGCTGTGGGTGGGCGCGCCTTTGCCTTTGGCGTCGGTATAGGTTTTCAGGGCCTGCTTGAGTTCGTTAGCGATGCCGATGTAGTCCACCACCAGACCGCCGGGCTTATCCTTGAACACGCGGTTTACCCGGGCGATGGCCTGCATCAGGTTGTGGCCCTTCATGGGCTTGTCTACATACATCGTATGGCAGCAGGGCGCGTCGAAACCGGTCAACCACATGTCCCGCACGATCACTAGCTTGAGCGGGTCGTTTGCGTCCTTGAAGCGTTTCTCCAGCCGCTTCTTGGTTTTCTTGTTGTGAATGTGGGGCTGCAGCAGGGCTTTGTCAGAGGCGGAACCAGTCATCACTACTTTAATGGCGCCTTTCTCTGGATCTTCGTCGTGCCATTCCGGGCGCAGAGCCACGAGTTCGTTATACAGCTGAGCCGCAATATCCCGGCTCATGGCCACAATCATGGCCTTGCCTTCAATGATGCTGTTGCGGGTCTCAAAGTGTTTGACCAGATCTTCCGCCACCTGTTTCAGCCGGGGGCCTGAACCTACCAGTTTTTCCAGCCGGCTCCATTCACCTTTGGTTTTCTCGCGGTTGCCAACGTCTTCTTCGTCTTCAACCACTTCCTCGACCTGGTCAGAAAGCGCTTCGATGGCCTCTCGATTGATGTCAAGCTTGGCCAGGCGAGATTCGTAGAAGATGGGGACGGTTGCGCCATCGTCGACGGCGTCCTGAATATCGTAAATCGACACGTAATCGCCGAACACGGCGCGGGTGTCTTTGTCTTCATTGGCGATGGGTGTACCGGTAAAGCCAATGAAAGAGGCGTTGGGCAGGGCATCCCGCATGTGGCGGGCGTAGCCGTACTTGTAGGTGCCGTCTTTCTTCAGGGTGGCTTTCAGGCCGTACTGGCTGCGATGGGCTTCGTCAGAGATCACCACAATATTATGGCGGTCGTTCAGAACAGGGTGGCCTGATTCACCGTCCAGCAGGGCGAACTTCTGTACCGTGGTGAAGATGATTCCGCCGGATTCCCGCTCGGCCAGCAGTTCGCGCAGGGCATCGCGGTCTTCGGCTTGAACGGGCTCCTGCTTCAGCAGTTCTTTCGCGGCGCTGAAGGTGGCGAAGAGCTGGCCATCCAGATCGTTGCGGTCGGTCACCACAATCAGGGTCGGGTTGTTCATCTCCGGCTGTTGCAGCAGTTTGCCGGCGTAACAGCACATGGAAATGCTCTTGCCCGAACCTTGAGTGTGCCACACCACGCCGGCTTTTTTGCTGCCGGGTACCACTTGGTCGCCGTAGGTGGCGCGCTTCTCGCTAATGCCATGGCCACTCATATCGCGGGCGGCAATCACGGTGGCCCGCACCGCTTCGCGCACGGCATGAAACTGGTGGTAACCGGCAATTTTCTTGATCAGCTTTTCGGAATCTGTTTCGAAGATGACGAAATAGCGAAGGTAATCCAGGAACAGTTCCCGGTCGAAGAAACCCCGCACCATGGTTTCCAGCTGCCATTCCAGCAGGGGCTTGTCGTCCTCATGCTTGAGGGTGCGCCAAGGCATGTAGCGTTCCTGGCTGGCGGTAAGGGAGCCAACCCGGGCCAGATAGCCGTCACTGATGATGGCCGCTTCGTTATAGGCGAACAGGTCGGCCACTTCGTCTTTGTAGGTCTGGATCTGGTTGAAGGCATCCCAGATATCCACGTTCTCGGCACCGGGGCTTTTCAGTTCCAGTACGGCAAAGGGCAGACCGTTAATGAAGCACACAATGTCGGGCCGGCGCAGTTGCTTGGAGCCCTCAATGGTGAACTGGTTGATGGCGCGGAAGCGGTTGGTGGTCAGATCATTGAAGTCCACCAGAAATACCTGGTCGTGGATGACCCTGTCGTGCTCTTTGTCAGAGGCTCTCGGCAGCTTGTATTCAACCGGCACGCCCTCCAGCAGCAGGCGATGAAAGGCCCGGTTGCTGATCACCAAATCCAGGCTCTCTGGTTTGCGCACCACATCTACAGCCTGCTCAACGGCGCTTTGGGGCAGGTGAGGATTAATGCGGCGGATGGCCGCTTCAAGATCAGCCAGTAACAATACCTGTCGATAGTCGACTCGCTCCGGTGACGGACCGTCCGGCGCTATGTCTGGCCCGTGGCCGATTTCCCAGCCACCTTCGGCGAACCACTCCAGACATTGTTGTTCCAGCTGATCTTCCGTCATTTTTTATCCTATTTCCTTTCATCTTTAACTTCGGCGGGCTCCTTTAGCAGGATGAAATGCTCGATCAACCGGATCATCAGAGTTTTCTGATCCGGCAAGCTTTCAGCCACTAAAAGCGCTAATGCCACCAGGGTGTTGTCGTTGATAAGGTGTTCTACTGGCTTTGCTAGCAGAGCTGCGTTACGGCGCAGATACCATAAAAACAGAAAAGAGCCGCAGCGCTTGTTGCCGTCCGCCAGCGGGTGATTCTTGATGACAAAGTAGAGCAGGTGGGCTGAACGGGTGGCGATGTTTGGATAGAAAAGCTCGTCACCGAAGCCTTGTTCTATGGTGGCAAGTGCAGAGGTTAGTCCGTCTCCCCGTAACTGTCCGAATAGCTCCGTTGCCTCGCCTTTGGCGATCAGTGTTTGCTTCAGCTCGCCAATAGCCCGCAGCGCCTCGTCCAGCTCTAACGATTGCATGCCCGGCTGTTTTATGCCGACCTCTGCCAAATGCTGTTCGTCATAGCCTTGCAGCAGGCTCCAAGAGCGGGCGTAATCGCTGATTACTCTGGCAACGGCTTCGCCTTCTGTAGAAACCAGGCCTTGATTGGTGAGCGTGCGGCTGAGCAGGTTAACGGCCTGCTCGAATTCGATGCCGCGTTCGGTTAGGCGGCGCTGGTTGAGGGTGTAGCCTTGGACCAGGTGGTCTTTGAGTACACTGGTCGCCCACTGTCGAAACTGGACACCACGCTGGGATTTGACGCGATAGCCGACCGAAATGATAACGTCGAGCGAATAGGCAGTGACTGGCTTGTCTGATTCGGCAATATGCATTTTTTGCATATTGCTCACTTCTGGAACTTCGCCTTCCTTGAAAACATTGCGAATGTGACGGGAGATAACCGACTGGTCGCGGCCAAACAGCTCACACATCTGAGCCTGATTAAGCCAAACGGTCTCTTGCTCAATCGCGACCTCAAGCTGAGCCTGACCATCGCTTGAGGTGAAGATTCGTACTTGTTGCTCAGTCATGACATTTCCTTGTCTCGGGTTCCTTATGGCGAAGAATGTTAACCACGAGGGCCAAACCTACCAGAGATCCTGACGTTATTCCGCATCCTGAGCCGGTTCCTTATTCAGGTTTGCAGTCCTCAGCTCCTGTCGAGCTTTTTCCAGGGGGCCACTCAAGGCTTGCTCTAGCCGGGTCATATGTTCAACCAGCCACTGGATCATCTCTGGCCAGTTTGCCTTGTTATAACCATCTACGGATTTTTCGTACTGAATACGGCAAGCGATTTTATCGGGTAACGGCAACCAAACCAGTTCGTTGCCAAAAGCGGTTTCGATCTGTAATTTCATGCTCTCCAGTTGGTCAAAGACAAAACGATTTGCCTCGGGGCGACTGCTCTGTAAGCTCAGTCCAACTCGCACTTCGTTCTTGCCGAATATCAGCTGGTAGCCCATGCCGCTGATGCCCGATCCCGCATTTAGCCAGTGATCTTTGGCGGGGCTAATGTTGTTGAACAGCGAACAGTCACTGCGTCCAAATGCTTCCAGTGTTTGCTCCCAGAAAGCCAGGCGAAGTGTGTGCCGGTGTTTTTGCTCGTGGCTGGCGCTCTTTTCCTCGGCTTCCTTGGCCATCATGCCGATCATGAAGTCAGAGGCTTCCGGCGTGGGGATGATCTGCTCCACATTCAGGAACAACTCGTCTCCAGCCTGCCAGGGAGTTACTTTGAAGCACTGACAGTTCACGCCAAACTGGCTGAGCCAGAGTACGGTGTTGGTGACTTCCTTACGGTAGTGGGCGGCCACCAGAATCAGGCGCTGGCTTTTCAGGGTGTTGAGCTGAACGGATGGCAGGTCATCGGCCTGCAGAAACTCCAACAACAATTTTTCAGCATCGGCAGGCTCGCCGCCTTCATTCTGGGCTTTCTGGTTGAGATAGCGCTGGAAGATCTCCACCACCTGCTGCTTCTTCAGGTTGGCGCAGTAGCTGGCGTACTTCAGTGCTTGCCAAACCACATCACGGCCGCTGTCGTCGAGCTTGTTTTCGATAATGACCAGGTTGCCGTCCTTATCAATGGCCAGTAAATCCAGCCGCTCGCGAGTGTCGTCAAAGCCGTCGAACTCCTTCTGGATAATCAGCAGTTCCTCGCCGTCGCTTTGGGCCAGCGCTTGCGGGTAGTTCTCTAGCCACTCCTGCAGATGTTTGCGCTCAGTGAACCCCAGCTCTCCGAAGCGTTTGGCTTCTAGTGGAGTGATGCGGTTGGAGGCTTGGTCGATCTTAAACATCCTCAGGGTTTCCCTTAACTTTTTGCGTTGTACGGGTATCAAGCGTGTTGGCTTCGATTAGGTTTGCCAACCGGCCAACTTCCGGTTTCAAAGCACCAATTTGCTTTCCAACGGCGTTGACTGAGTCAACGAGTTTGAGGAGGTGGGGTTTGTTGATGAAGCCCGGCAGATTGGCGTAAGGTTTTACGTCGAGTAAAAACTGATCGGTATGCCTTTTACTGCTGCTCATACTCTCCCACTCCAACTGGATATGGAAAGGGTCTATCGGTTTTTTAGTGTTGCTTTTTTCCTCATTTTTGGGTGAGAAAAGTTGGTAACCCACTGCAAAGAAAATGGATATTTTCCCATCCTGAGGAATGGTTGCTATTGGACCGCGGCGGTGAGAGCAGTCAAGCACGAGATCGTATCTCGCAAAGTTTTCGGAATTGCCCTCAAATTGAAAGTAGACATCTTTAGCCGGTCCTTTGCCCACATTGGCGATTGCTATATTTAGTCCGCCCGTACCATCAGGGTGCGGCTCAAAATAGGCTATCAGTCTTGGCTCTGAGCCCGCCTTGCGAAGCAAGCGGTTCTCTCGCCAAAGAAAAAGGGTTAACAACGCAATTACGAGAGTAGAAAATCCGCTGAGGACTGTTGCAAGGTCTTTCCAAGTATCCACATTGCTGACCTTTTGAAGTAAGACAGCCAACCAATCGGTCATTTATGTACCCACCGTTGTTATTTTCAGTGCCCCAGACAGAAGTTTGGGCAGAAGCGAGTCGCGCATAGCCGACAATGACTTGGATTCATTACCATGACTTCTTGCAAGCCTTAAATACGGGGATGCAATTCGGTTGAATGCTTCTGCTAGCGCTTGTGGATATATTATCCACGGAAGCTCTGCCAGCGCTTTTGCGCTGGCGCGCTGCCGTCCGCTTGTGCCAGTCATCGATTGAATGGCATGTTGACGAAAGCTCGTATCTCGGGCGATGACGTAGGAAATTGATTCTGGATAGGGCTCTTTAGATTTCATCACGATGTATTCTGTGGAGCCCCAGCCAACCTGACCGCTTTCCAAGAAATCAACGAATGCTGTTTTTCCGTTTTCAAGACAAGGCGTAATTCTAGCCAGCAGAGTATCGCCGTTAATGAATTTGGTTCCACTGTTCATTTCCCGCAGAACAACGTTCTCAGCTAGGTGGCCAGAGGTGGGGACGTTCTTCATATCAAGATAAGGGGCAAGAGCTCCTTTTTTCAGCGATCTGCGAGGATTGAATTGAATTAGCTCGGAAAGTTGATCAACACTCCACCCCTCCGGAAGCTCCCCCAACTCACTCTCCTGCATAGCCGACGGAAACAGCTCGGCGGTGGCGCGGAGCTCGGTGTATTGCTCGGGCTGTTCGGTCTGAAGGCGGGTAAGGTCTTCAGATGTCTTTCCGGAAATGGCCTGCATGGCGGCGAGCAGGGCGTCGTCTTCGCTGCCGCCGGCTTCCAGTGCGGCGATTTTGGCTTTGACCGGCTCGAAATCGACAAACCAGCTTTTGAAGATGGCTTGGGCGATCTGTTCGAGGGTTTGGTTGATTTGGTGGTTGAGTTGGATTTTGTCCTGCAATGCCGCTAGCACCCCGACAATTTCTTGCATTACAGTACGTGACTCAGGATAGATAATCGGAAACTTACGTATCTCTCCCAGTGGTAAATACTGCTGAGTTGTCCCTCGGAGACGTTCTTTGATTTGTGCTTGCGCTAGTGGCGAAGTCAGGTAGAAATAGAGCCATTTGGCTTTCAGTGGGTCGTGATTTTTGAGCAACCCCACGTTCTTGATTGCAAAGTCAGGCTCGTTCTCAATCAAGCAAACCTCACCAACGGTGCCAATCATAGATAGCAACACATCGTTTATATCGACTTTGCTTCTTCGATTCACATCATTGAAATCTTCTTCGGAAATTCGGTAAGACTTTGTAAGATCGAGCGTGCCACCGATAATGTTTTTAGACGTTACTAGAAGTTTGCCTTGCTCAGTTTTTTTGGGGGAGTCGTGTGTTCCGTCTGCTACTTTGACGCAGAACTCTTGCATCTGTGACTCGTTCCAATCCTGTGAGACGGAGAGTTCAGAGCTCATACCCCAGCCCCCCAAGACTTCGCTTGATCTCAGCTTCCAGTCGGTCACTCTCCGCAAACTGCTCCCGCAGCTGCCCGGACAGCCGCGCCATCTTCTCGGCAAATGGCTCGTCATCCTCTTCCTGCTCCTGTGCACCCACATAGCGCCCCGGCGTCAGCACAAAATCGTGCTTCTTGATTTCGGCCAGGCTGGCGGATTTGCAGAACCCGGCGATATTCTCGTAGCTTTCGCCGCCCTGCCAAGTATGGAAGGTGTCGGTGATTTTGCCGATGTCTTCATTGGTGAAGTCCCGCAGCACCCGATCCCGCATAAAGCCTAGGTTACGGGCATCGATGAACAGGAACTCTTCCCGGCGGTCGCGCTTTTTCTCGTTGCGCACTACGCCGTTGGCCTTGTCTTTGGTCAGGAACCAGATGCAAGCGGGGATTTGGGTGTTGGTAAACAGTTGTCCGGGCAGGGCGACCATGCATTCCACCAGGTCTTCTTCCACCAGCCGCTTGCGGATCTCACCTTCGTTGTTGGTGTTAGAACTCATGGAACCGTTGGCCAGCAGCAGGGCCATGCTGCCGGTGGGTGCCAGGTGGTGGAGCATGTGCTGCATCCAGCCAAAGTTAGCGTTGCCTTTCGGCGGGGTGCCGTACTTCCAGCGCACGTCGTCCGCCAGGGATTCGCTCCACCAGTCTTTGATGTTGAACGGTGGATTGGCCATCACAAAATCGGCGCGTAGGTCCGGGTGCTGGTCGTCCAGAAAGGTGTCGGCGTTCTTCTTGCCGAAGTTGAAGTCGATGCCCCGAATGGCCATGTTCATGGCGGCCAGTTTCCAGGTGGTGGGGTTGGATTCCTGACCGTACACGGAAATGTGCTTTTTCTGATCGGCGGCGTCGTAGTGCTGCTCGCTGGCGTGTTGTTCGATGAACTTGTCGCTGGAGACAAAGAATCCGCCGGAGCCCATGGCGGGGTCGTACACGCGGCCGGAGTAGGGCTGCAGCAGTTCTACAATCAAGGTAACGATGCTTTTCGGGGTGTAATACTGGCCACCCTGCTTGCCTTCAGCCAGGGCGAATTGGCCGAGGAAGTATTCGTACACATGGCCCAGAATGTCTTTGCTTTGCAGGCTCAGCTTCTCGCCACCCAATACCGGCTTGGTGAAGGATGTGTCGGAGAAGGTGTTGATCAGCCCCAGCAGCTTGTCGTTGTCCAGCTGATATTGGCTGATGCGGTTAAGAATGCCTTTAAGCTTGGAGTTGTTCTTTTCGATGTCTTCCAGGGCGTTGTCGATCAGCCAGGAGACGGAGCGTAACTTCACGTCATTACCGGCATCGTCTTGCCAGAGCACGGTGCCTATGGGTAGCACGGCTTTTTCTTTGAGAGTGTTCCAGCGGGCGGGCTTGGGCACCCAGAACACGTTGGCTTCACGGTAGTAGTCCAGCACCTCTAGCTCATCTTGGAGTGCTTGCTGGTAGTCCTCGTCGCTATCAAAGTCTTCCCTAGGCAGGTAATAGATGTTGTCGTCGCTGTCGGATTTGAACAACTCCAGCAATGCTTCCTGGCGCTCCTCGAAGGCGTCTGACACGTACTTCAGGAAGATCAGGCCCAGCACTACATGCTTGTAGTTGGCGGCGTCTAGGTTGGCGCGGAGCTTGTCGGCGGCTTTCCAGAGCTTGTCGTCCAGGGCTTTGAGGAATTGCTGTTCCGTGTTGTTCATGGATTCTCTCGTGGGTGTTTCGGTCGTACGGTTTTGTTCAGGATAGCGCGCAACTGCGACAAAAAGTGTCGCTATGGTATGCGGATTTCGAAATAATAATTGTGGAGCTTAGAGGAAGAGGGGAGCAACGGCAATTGATGCCCGCCTAGTGAAGAGCGGGCCGTCTGATCGTCGCTTAACGAGTGCGGCGAGTCTCGGCGATAGTATCCGGTTACAACGTCTGTCTTCGACAACACTTAGGCCTAACTGTTGTCATAAGAAGAGTGAAATCCATCCCCGAATAAGTAGTACCGTCGGGGATGGACAGTTGCAGAAGCTAGTCTAGTGGAGCGTCTTTTCGGTTTGCAGCAGAATGTTCCCGCAAGTATCGAAGTTGACTATGGCATGTAACCGATCAGGCTCTTCCTCATTACGATAAAGTTCCAGCGTGATCCAATCGTCGCCGCGGCGCATCTGAGCATTGAAGATCGTTTCGTCGCTGCCAAACTGCTTGGAGAGTTCTGCGGCCAGTTGCTGGGCCAGTTTCATGAATTTCATGGATAGGCCCCTTAAAACCATTCGTGTTTTTTGATGTCACCAAGACTGTCCGCCAGCGATTTCGGCTGTGGTGGCGTTTGTATCAGTTGGGAGCCTGTCTCCAGCGTATCTGCAATCAGCTCTGCCATGGTTTCAGTGATGGTGGCGGTTTTGCCGTCATGGCACTCCAGCTCCAACGTGACTGTTGCCGTTTTGAAGTGGTCGAGCAACCAGGCGATAACCAGGGCTTCTTGAAGAATACTGCTGATGTGACTGCAATGTTGATTCATGTAGGACTTCCTTCTGGGTTAGAGGTTTAGTTTTGACCGGTCTAAATCCAGAGTACATGAAGTCGTTGGCGCAGCAAGCAATTGGCCAGAGGGGGGCTTTGTGATTAAATGAAATCGAAAAACAGGGTGTTATGGGAGTTTTTTGTAATACAGAGGTCTGGAAAGAAAAAATTACAGTTTAGTAATTTTAGTCGTTTTCCAAGCAATTCGGGTATGTGGGGACTAATGATGGGACAACCACGATTCCCCTCCTAAGTTATTGATTTAGCGGGGGGAGTGGTGCCCGGAGGCGGAATCGAACCACCGACACGAGGATTTTCAATCCTCTGCTCTACCGACTGAGCTATCCGGGCATGTTGCAATACTGCGCTGCAACGGGGCGCTATTAAACCGGTTTGGCCGCACTGAGTCAAGAGGGCCTTTGAAAATTTGTTAAAGTTTTCAGTGCTGCTCGTTGGGCCACGTTTAGGGGTTACTTCTCAGGTGGAACGTAGCCTTCGGCTTTGTCGAAGGGTTCGTTATTAAAGAAGCGTTCCATCTGCGCCTGCAGGTATTTGCGGGTGTTCGGGTCCATCAGGCTCAGGTGTTTTTCGTTAATCAGCATGGTTTGCTGGCTTTGCCATTCGTCCCAGGCGGCTTTGGAGATGTTGTCGTAGATGTCCTGGCCGCGGGCGCCGGGCATGGGCGGGTTGTTCAGGCCTTCCATTTCTTTTTGATTTCTGCGGCAGAAAACGTTGCGGCTCATAGGGGCTCCTGTGAAAATTTTGGGATGTTTGGAGGAAAGTCAGATTGCCCTCATCATATCAGCAATAAGGCTGCCGGGTTGCTACAGCAGCGTGGTCTGCTCGGGGTCTGTCAGCAGTGTGCGTATGGGCGCCGGCAAGCCTAGGCTCAATGCTTGGTCACGGTGCAGCCAGCGGTGATTGTCGTCGGCAACGCAGCTCTGGGGTTCGGCGCTCATTCGCGCTGGCTGTATGTGCAGGTGGTAATGGCTGAAGGTGTGACGAAAACCGCTGATGCGTTGTGGATCACCACAGCTTAGGCCTAGCTGTTGTTCGCAGGCCTGCTGCAGTTCGTCTTCGCCCAATGCTGGGTCCAGCTCTGGCAGGCTCCATAGGCCGCCCCAGATGCCAGCGGGCGGCCGGCGTTGCAGCAGTATGCGACCGTCGCTGTCTTCCAGTATCAGCATCCAGGTGGTTTTTTCGGGCTTGGCTTTTTTCGGTTTCGAGCCGGGGTAGAGTGCGGTTTCACTGTTGGCGTAGGCCAGGCAGTTTTGCTGCACCGGGCAGCGTTCGCAGCCCGGGCGGCTGCGGGTACATACCAAGGCGCCTAGGTCCATAATGGCTTGGGTATAATCGCGAATACGTTCGTCGGGCGTGTGCTGTTCGGCGAATTGCCAAAGTTTCTGCTGTACCGCGGTTTGGCCCGGCCAGCCGACTACAGCGTGGTGGCGCGCAAGTACCCGCTTGACGTTGCCGTCCAGTATGGCGGCTTTTATATCGTAGGATTGCGCCAGAATGGCGGCGGCGGTTGAACGGCCGATGCCGCTCAGGGCTTCCAGTTGTTGCTGGTCGCGGGGGAATTCGCCGTTGTGTTCCTGCACCACGACCTGCGCGGCTTTTTGCAGGTTGCGGGCGCGGGCGTAATAACCCAGGCCGGACCAGTGGCTGAGCACGTCGTCTGTAGGTGCTAACGCCAGTGAGTGAACGTCTGGAAAGCGCTGCATAAACGCCTGGTAGTACGGTATAACCGTGGCTACCTGGGTTTGTTGCAGCATAATTTCCGACACCCACACCCGGTATGCGGTGCGGTTGTGGTGCCACGGCAGGTTGTGCCTGCCGTGTTCATCAAACCACTTCAAAAGGGCTGAGGCAAAGCTGTCAGTCATCAGTTAAAGAAGCCTTTGAGCGCGTCTTTTACTTTGTCGCCGGCGCCTTCACCCAGCTTTTCCTGAAGCTTATCTTTTACTTTGTCTTCTGCTTTGGTTTTTGCGCGGTCTATTTCTTTCTCTACTTTGGCGCGGGCTGCGTTTTTGGCGATGTCTTGCAGGCTGTCGCGGAAGCGCGAACCGTCGAAGGAGCAGAGCCCTGCTGGGTCATCGCTCAGGTTGCCGCGGCACTCCAGGGGTATAACCACGTTTCTCACAATGTCGGTTACCCGGCAGGCGGGGTCACGGTGGATTTCACCCACGATACGCAGGCCGAGTTCGTAGTCCACAAGGGTTTGCTGCATATCAACGCTGCCCTGGCCTTCCAACTGCATGCCTGCAAGCGATGCCAGCAGTTCGGTGTTGTTCAAAGTGTTGCCGTTAATGTCCAGGGTGCCGCGCATGTCATTAAACGGTGTAGTGGTGCCCCAGTCGGCTGTTCCCAGGGTTTCCTGATTGACCAGTGCAATGCCCTGGCAGGCCAGGCGGGTCAGGTTCATTTGGCGGAACTCACCTTCTGCCAGGTTAAAGGTAATTTTGCCATCGGCGTTACCGCGCAATGCGGCCATGGTGTTGCCGGTGGATTTGGCGTTTATTTTGAGGTTTGCGCTGCCAGAGAGCATGTCTACTTCCGCCAGGTCGTTCAGTAGCGGCAGTGTTTGTACGCCTGCCACGTCGGTGTTTATGCTCCATTTCGGAGTGTCGGAGCGGGCATCGATGCTGGCATTGGCCTTAAAGCTGCCGTAGTAGAGTTTGCCGCTGAAGTCGTCGATTTCCAGTACGCCGTTTTTGGCCAGGGTGCTGGCTTTTATATCATTAATTTGAAGATTGCTGACGGTTAGCTTGTTCAGTCCCAAATCAATGTCTAATAACAGCGCGCGCAGGGTATCCAGGGGCAGCAATTGCGAGTCCGGGTCTGCTTGGGCTGCCGCAGTACCAGAACTAGAGCCAGAATTAGAGCCAGTGCCGCTTTCAGTCGCCGGGGTGTCCGATGGTGGCGGCAGGTAGCGATCGGCGTTTAGCTCGTCACCGGTCAGGCGAAAAACAAACGCGGAGCTGGCCAGGTTATAACTGCCTGAACCGTTGAAAGTGGTGTCGTCCAGTTTCAGGGTTAAGTCGGTTAGCTCCGGCTTGCCCGCTGCTCCGCCAATGTTAGTACTGAGGGCCAGAGCGGTGAGTACGTCGCCGTCACTGGTTTGAATAGCGGGTTGACCCAGGTTCTCCAGCAGTTTTTTCAGTGAAAATTCGTTGATGGCGATGTTACCCGCCAATTTTGGCTTGTCGCCAAAGCCTTCTACATTCAGATTGGTGTTGGCGCTCAGGTTGGCAAAGCTGAGGCTGATGTCTTTCAGGTTCGCGGTTTCGTTAGCCAGGTTGGCGGCCAGTGATCCGCTGATTTTAGCGGTGATGGTTTTACCGGCGAATGCATCGCCTTTTATGTCGAAGCTTGCGTCCAGGCCCGATGCGCTAAATGCATCTAATGCCTGGTTAGCCGATAGGCGGGCTGCAATACTGCCTT
>Ga0307487_1000488_pt1 | contig 31127 bp, 29 predicted proteins | sample CBIW12metaG_FD_203665 | JGI IMG/M metagenome (GOLD analysis project Ga0307487, IMG submission 203665) | Sea-ice brine microbial communities from Beaufort Sea near Barrow, Alaska, United States - CBIW 1.2 | ecosystem: Environmental > Aquatic > Marine > Coastal | place: USA: Alaska | collected... | reverse complement strand
CCCTTTTGAGTGCCCTTGAGGAAATAAACAAGGTGCAGGAAGGTTTGAACAACAATCTCTCCGGGGACCTGTTGGCCATAGATATTCGCCAGGCTTTGTATCATTTCGGGGAAATCACAGGGGAAGTTACCAACGATGAATTACTGGGCAATATTTTCGCGAATTTCTGTATCGGGAAATGATTTGACTAAAAAAAAATTATTATAACTCACAAGCCCTTTATTTTAAAGGGCTTTTCCTTTTTTTAATTATTTATTTTTAGGTGAAATAAGTTAATTTTAGTTGAAAATTGTACCTTTGGTGTACCTCGTTTTTAGTCGGGGAAATAAAAATATGCAAAAAGGGAGAAAATGATTCTTAATTTAACTTACAGATTCTTAAAAAGTCTTAAGGGTTTTAATAGGTCTGGAATCTAAAAATAAAAATAATGGCAACGAGCATCAGAGTAGAAAAAATTTGTGAGCATTGCGGGGAAAAGTACATCGCCAAAACTATGGTAACCAGGTATTGCTCCCACATTTGTAATCGGAGATCTTACCAAGAGAAAAAAAAGTATGAAAAAATAAATGGTATAAATACTGGAGACTATGAGAAGGATAAAAAATTGCCGATACCTTCCACTACATATCTCAGTGAAATAAAGGAAAAGGAATTTCTTACTGTTTCGGAAGTTGCAAAACTTTTACGTCTTTCAAAAGCTACTATTTATCGCTTGATAAAAGAGGAAAATATAAAAGCAATTAGTTTTTCCCAAAGATCAACCAGAATAAAAAGATCAGAAATTGACAAACTCTTTAACTAAGCAATAAAATTATGGCCAATGTTACCCTGAGAAATAAAAAGATTGCAAATGGAAAATTAAGTCTTTATTTGGATTTCTTTCCGGAAATTATTCACCCTAAAACGGGAAAGCCTACCAGAAGAGAATTTTTAAGACTTCACGTTTTTGAACATCCCAAAAATGAAATAGAGCGTGAACATAATACAACTCAAATTAAATTTGCAGAAATTATCAGAGCCAAAAGATTGATTGATATCAGAAATAAAGAATACGGTCTAAAAGAGCATATTGATCTTGACATCAACTTCTACGACTTTTATGATAGTATAGTGAATAAATATTACAGCGACGGAAGTAGGGGGAATCACGGTACTTGGAAAGCATCATTAGATTACTGGGAAGCATATATCGGAAAGAATCTTAATAGTAAACAGCTTCTTCCCTATCACGTGGAAAAATACAGGGAATTTTTGTTATCGGTTAAATCACTCCGAAATGACGAAAAAAGCCTTGCCATAAATACAGCATCAGCATATTATAAAAACTTCATAAATGTTCTAAAAAAAGCAAATAAGAAAAAATTGTTAGCTTCAAATTTATCTGAAGATGCAGTTTACATTAAAGAGGAGGAAACATATAGAGAGTATTTATCAGAAAGTGAACTGGCTGAACTCTGGAAAACCCCAATAAAATTTACTTCATTGAAAAATATGGCATTTTTTTCTGTAATGACAGGACTCCGGTTTTCCGATATCATTAACTTGAAATGGGAAACGGTTTTCCGGGATACCAGCCAGGGCTATTACATCAGATTGAAAGAACAGAAAACGAGTAATATTCAAAACCACTTTATTCCGGATAATGCCTATAAGCTTTTAGTAAATGAAGGTACCAAAACAGGCCAGGTATTTAAAGACATTAAATATACTCAAATTACCCGGCCATTAAAAGATTGGTTGGATGATGCTAAAATCACCAAAAAAATAACTTTCCATAATTTCCGTCATACCTATGCTACCCTGCAACTTTCAAAAGGTACAGACATATATACCTTGTCAAAAATGTTGGGTCATAAAAACGTAACAACCACTCAGATCTATGGTAAAGTAATGGACAAACAAAAAATAGACGCATCTAAAAAATTAAATCTGAGCTTTGATGGACTATAATGACACCTACAGAACATTTTTTAATAATACAATAAACAGAACTGAGAAAAAAATCCTTGTTTTTATAAAGGACTCCAAAAAGAAAAAGAAAAACTTTTTAAGTATTTCAAATCAGATAAAAAACCAGCTTGGCAAAAAAGAAAAGGAATTCCAGGATTCTTTGATAAAAGTTGATCCCGAATTATATAAATCTTTTAAAAACAGATTTCAGGAATATGATTCTGAACACCTGGCAAACTTTTTTAAATATGAATTAGAGGAAAATTGTGAGCTGCCCACATCAATTTTAAGACGATTTGTTGCTGTATCTGCTATTTATGAAGGGCTTTCACTTGCTATAGAAAATTTCTCTAAGTCTGATGAGTTTTTAAAAATTGCCTATAGTTTGGATAAAAATTATGAAGATTATACACTGAATTTTTCCCAAAATGAAAACCCAATTAACTCTGAGTTATTTACTGAAATGAAAAAGGAACGATATCCGGGGTTTGGTGAAGAAACCAACTGGGAGGCTATGGCTTCACCAGGAATTCTTAAAGGAGAGGAAAAAAAGGAAAAACCAACAAAGCAGTTTCAGAAAAATAAGGAATCAGATAAATTTTCAGATGATGACACATTTGACACCAACTTAAAAGCGATAAATTCGGAAGTAAAGCTTTTTATAATAAGGCAAATATATTTACTTAACTCCCCAATCGATAAATACCTATCTCTTCCTGAACTTATGAAGCTCTTAAGAATTTTAGATGGTGCCCTAGACTCATCAATATTCCACAAAAAAACCTCGAATATTACGGCATATAGAAAACTAAACAAAGGACTTGAATTCTATGGTAATAGAAATAAAGAGAATAAAATAAAATCTGACACTATCAAAACCCTTGAAAAATATGAACTAAAACGCTTTAAGGATTACGTATTACTTCATTCAAAATAATGATATAATACGGTATTTTCATTTATTTTATAAAAAGCAGTTACAAATTTGTAGCTGCTTTTTTGGTTCAAAAACCTTCATTATTCAAATATTGCATTAATTATCAGCATAATAAAAATACAACTACACTACAACTAGAATACAAATCAAAGGTAATTCAAAGCAACTCTTCTATACTTTCGTCGAAGTACTAATCATTAAAAAACATTAGAAAATGAAAAAAGTAGTTTATGAAGTAACCCAAGAAAACGCACACCTCGTGGCTAAAATGCTCTTTAAGTATGCACGGGAGGAAGAGACATTACAAAAAGACCAGTATCTAACGATTGAAGAGCTGGGGAAATTAATTGGATATCAGAAAACTTCAATTTATGGCCTGGTTCAAAAGAACAAAATCCCCTATCACAAAAAGGGAAAATTATTCTTCCTAAAGTCTGAAATAATGGAATGGCTTAAAAGCGGTAAAAAAGCAACTTCCAAAGACATTACAAAAAGAGCTAATGAATACCTTTTAAACAACAATTTAATCTAATCACAATAACTTAAAATTAATATTATGAAATCAGAAATAGATAACAATTTAGATCGGATAATTTTAGAAGTATCTGAGGTACTAACCGGATTTGAATCAAAGTTGCCTCCAGGAACAACCCATGTTGATGATGAGCATCCCCTTAGTGAAGAGGTGTCTAACCTTTTTGACCTTTGCCAAGCCCTTGGCGAAATAAAATGGGGTGTTATTCAAGTTCAAGAAGAATTAAAAGAGAAGACGGCTAAGTTAAAATATTTTCATCAAGTTCTTGCCGACAAATCACTTTGGGAATAAATAGCAATCAAGAATTCTCTCCCGTAAAAACGGGAGAGAATTTTTTTTCAAATACCAACAAAAAGTAAAAGTATTAAGATTTATTTATCGGTCTGTACTACAATCCCAATAAAATATCTTATGCATTAGTCTAACGTTAACTTAATTTAAAAAATGGAAAATTACCTATATATCTGCCATTATTGTGGCATTAAATACAAACCAAATAGGAGGAACAAACAACTCTTTTGTAGCAACAGCTGCCGGGTAAATTCATTCAATATTAAAAAAAAGGAGGCCCTTCAGAATAAAAAGGGATTGGCTATTCCTGAACAGAAGAATGAGAGTGAACAAAAAATAAACATAGCGGGAATTGGGAATGCAACCATAGCTAATTTTGCAACTGACTTTGTTAAAACCATTTTTACGCCGGAGGAAAACAAGCCGGCGACAAAAGGAGATCTTCTGGGCATGTTAAGTAAAATTCAATTGCGCTACATGCCTATAAGTAACATTCCCAATAGAGGTGATGGTGCTAGGCCTTTTTATGATTCAGGGACAGAAACCCTAGTGTTTAGAAATCAATTACCCACATTAAAATTAGACTAATCTAAGAAGCGGGAAAACTTTTAATTCTTATAAAATCATAGTCATAGTCACATCCAGGTTGGATGGCACAAAGAATTCGTAATAATGGATAATAACTTTAAAGTAAACACTTATAAAATATCCCGAGAATGGTTTAACTGGTGTTATGATAATCCGGATAAAATTAATCCCGCACACGGAATCATTTATTTTTTTGCTATAGACCAAAACAATCGTTTTGGATGGAAAGAAAAGTTCGGTTTTCCAGCTCTTCACGCAATGGAAGCAACAGGTATAAAATCAAAAAACACCTACTATAAAGCTTTTAATGAATTGGCGGAATGGGAGTTTATCAAAATAGTTAAAAAGTCTAAAAACCAAAATACAGCAAATATTATTTCCATTCCTGCCGTACTAAAATTTAAGTCGGCACTTAATACGCCTGCAAAGTCAGCACTTGACTCAGCGAATATACAGCGAGAGGATACCGGAGGTAATATAGATAAACAAATAAACAATAAACTACTAAACCAAAAACAAGAGAGAAATAACCCTCTGGCTTTTGATTTTTTAAAAACTGAAATACATGAAGAGTTAAACATCTTCGTGATGCAAAATAAAAAGGAAGTTAAAAAATGGTGCGATTTAATTGATTCTTTTAACGACACTATAGAAATTGAAGTCAGTAAAAGGAAATTAGATTTTGAAGCCAACCAATTATTCCCGCGGCTAAGAAAATATACCCGGTCCTGGATTAATAACCAGGAGAATGAAAAAAGTATTAATTCATCACAAAAAATCTCAAAAAATGGAAACAACGAGCCAAGAGTTAACCGTCAAACAGCAAGTACTATCAACCAGAATCTCGAAGGTTGGGAGATTGACTGAGATAGGATTTGCCAAATCTACTCATGAACTTCCCAAGATTAAAGAAATGAATCTAGGTAACCAAGGTGAAAAAAAACACCTACAGCAAGGGCTTTCAATGATTTTCACCAAAGTTTGTAATCTGATTGGCATAAAGGATCCAATCAGCAACATTAACAAGTTCGACATTGTGGAAATGATTTTAAGCCGTTTCAAAGGGCTTTCACTAGAAGAAATTGATTATGCCTTTAGGATTGATAGATATGGAAATCACGGAGAACCTACACCACACTACCAACTTTTTAATGCCGAATATGTTTCTACCGTTTTAGGAAAATACAAAAACTGGCTTCGAAAGACCAGAGAGAATAACAATCTCCCAATCTCAAAGCCAATTGAAGAAAAAGCTTTAACTGAGGATGAAAAGGCAATGCTTATTGTAAATGGAATTATAGAATGTTTTGAGGAATATAGCACCACTGGCTGTATTCCAGTGGGAAAGATATACGTGTATGATATCCTGTATAAGCGGGCGTTATTCCCCGTACATACTAAACGCTTCAGGGTGCATATCAAACGGAAAGCAATTAGAAAAAGATATAAGTCCCGGGAAAATTCCAATACTGATCGTAAGAGTTTAAAATCTATACTATTGCAGATCCAAAGCAAACAGAATAATCAAACGGTACTGTGTAAAGAAATAATTCTTGGGACCTACTTCAGAAAACTGATTGCCCAGGGAGAAACTATTAGTGATGTCCTTTAATATTAAAGTTTTAGGTCTTCTTTTGGAGGGGCATGAAACTTTGTTAATGGTGCTGCAAACCTTGTAAAAACGGCCGTTGCAACGGTCGCAATGGTGTTTTATAAGGGTGATACAACGGCTTTTAGTATTGCTATTGTATTATCGCAACGGTAAAGATTGAAAGGTTTTAAATCACCAAATAAGCCATTTTCAAAGTCAATGGTGGTTTAAAAAAGAAATTTTCTTAAATTCATAAACTAATAAAAACCTGATGTGCTACCGAACCAAATTGAATGCCACCTTAAAGGATATTGAAAGCACTTTCAGGGCTCGTTTCATAGAACCGGAATCCTATACACCAATGGATGAAATAAACGGATTTTCTTTTATGAAAACACCCGTAATTACCTATGAAAATCAAGGAGAGATAGAAATGTTCAATTGGGGACTGATCCCATTTTGGGCAAAAGATGACAAGATCAGGAAAATGACACTTAATGCCAAGATTGAAACGGTTAATGAAAAACCGGCCTATCGCAATTCTGTGAACAATCGTTGCCTTGTTATTGCCAATGGTTATTACGAATGGAAATGGTTAGATCCAAAAGGAAAAGAAAAGAAGAAATATTTGATCTCGCCAAAGGATCAGGTACTTTTTGCCTTTGCAGGGATTTATTCATCTTGGAAAAATCCACAAAACAACGAATTAATTAACTCCTACTCTATCCTCACAACAGATGCAAACGAGTTAATGCGTGAAATTCACAACAGCAAAAAACGAATGCCCGTAGTGCTTAAAAAAGAAGACCAGACTAAATGGCTTTCAGGTGATGAAGTTTTAAATTTTACTTTTCCTTATGAGGTAGAGTTGGAAGCTAAGACAGTTTAAACATATAATTTTTAAGTCACGAATCAATGATTAGCAACATATTCTGGCTAAACATACCAGTCCAGTATCTCCTTCCCAATATCCAATTTCAATTTTCCGAATTCAATTAGGTTAAGCCTGCCAACAGCACATTGATGCACCCTGTCTTTAAATATTTTGAATTCGGGAATTACCGTTTCGGTAGCGGGATATAACAGCATAGATTGCACAGATTCCCAGTAATCATTATAAACATACATCTGGCGAAGGTCTTGGGTAGATGGTTTAAAATTTTGAATATTCTTCCACTTGGTATCTATTACGTAAACCCTTTCTTTTCTTTTAACGACAATATCCGGGCGAATGCTAATGCCCTGCCAGAACTCTTTTGAGCTTTGTCCATAGACTTCCGTATCTTCCCTTTTAACAGCTTCCTGCTTCATTTTAATAAGTACATACTCTTCCCATAAACTATTCATATCAAAGAGCAGGGCCAACATTTTTTCATCTCCTGAAGAAATATTGGGTGCATAATTTAAAATAATGAACCTGGCTATCTCAAGAGCTGTTTTATAAGGTGCAGATTTTCTGGAATTCTTGATCCTCGAAAAGGTTGTTTTGTTGATCCTTATATTTTTTACCTCCGGAAAATCCAGTTGTACCGATTTACATTTTGAATATAGGTATGTTCCTTTGGAAAAATTTTCTATTATGGATAATGCAAAAGTAAGAACTTGATGAATTAAATGATCCTTTTCATAGACTTGATGGCTAGTGTAAAAACGTTCCTTATGAATCAGATTTTTTTGAATGTGACCCGCAAATTCCAGTTTTCCTTTTAATGCCTTTACATTATTTGTTTGAATATAATATTGTTTTATCAATCCCTGGCGTATCAACAGCTCCAATTCATTCAGGAACCACTCAAAATAAATATCGAGAAGATGTATATTTTGCTTTGTAACATTGGCCTGCCCTACTTTCTGGACCTTTAATTTCTTAGTGGTCTTCAGCATTTCAATTAATACTTTCTGCCAAAGGTTTTTGTCCGTTTCGTTTGAATCAATTTTTGGAAGGATCTCTACGGTTAAACCATCAATCTGAATAACTCCAACATAATTTTTAAATCGTATGCCGTTATAGCGAATATCAAAATATTGATCGTTGTGCAAAGCATTCAATTTTGAAAATGCTTTTAGGTGGGCATCTTTAAATATTTCACCTACCGGTAAATATTCATATTCAAAAACCTGAATAGATTTATTCTTTTTCTTCATCTTTATGATTAAGAAGCTTTCTTACAGCTGCTTCAATATTAATACTCTTTCGAAGTTCAAAAGAAGGAAGCATATCAGGATCCTCTATTGGGCTGAATTTAGCAAACACTACCTTTTCTTCCTTCCTTTCAACAAAACCTTCCCCAAGAATTAATGCGATTTTTTCATAATCGTGGTAAAAATATTCCTGAAGTAATGGAATAATTTTATTCTGAAATGTTTGCTCTAAAGATGTTGTATCACCATCGGTAATTTTGATGAAATAGGAATGGCCTATACAATGGTCTCTGTCCAGCAGAGCTTCAATTCGCTTATTAATAGTTTCTAGTACCTCATCAAGATAAAACCCGGTAAAAGAAATATTGCTTAACAAGTGAGGTAAAGGCATTATCTCTTCAAAAGTAAACCTTCTCCGCAGGGCGGTATCCAATGCTTCTACACTTCGGTCAGCAGTATTCATGGTACCTATTACATGAAGATTGGAAGGAATCCCAAACTCCTTTTTTGAATATGGCAGTTTTACCATCAATGCATTTTCTGCTCCTATTCTCTTATCATCCTCAATAAGAGTTATTAGTTCACCAAATATTGAAGATACATTGCCCCTGTTAATTTCATCTATAAAAATGGCGTATTGATTTTCAGGATTGGCTGTTGCCCTTAAGCAGAGTTTTTTAAAAATTCCATCCTTAATTTCATACGATAGATCGTTTTCCTGTTCCTCCATTTTGGGTTTAATCCCTTCCACAAAATCTTCATAGCTGAAGGATTGATGGAAAGTTACGAATTCATAATTTTTTATTTGTTTATCGGGATTGGCCGAATAGTTTTTACTGTTTTCAAGAAAGTTGAAAGCCTCTGGGAATAAATCTTTGACCAGTTCCTCATCTAATGTCCAAACCGAATTTTTATCTTTCCAAAAATATAAGGGCTCTGTCCTTCCTTTATACTTGACATTCTCACATTCCATTTTAGTGTGAACTTGTAATTGTCCCCATAATGTTTGTTTTATAGATTCCGATTTGGACAGACCTTCTTTGATTTTAATTAACTCATGGTCATAAACCTCGTTTATTTTGGCTGATTTAAGATCGATCATAACTATTGTGATAACCTGCCACCACGTTAATTCAGAAATTAAATTTTCCAGATATTGTTTTCGGCTTAAAGAAGTTTCCCTAACTGTAAATTGATCAAAATATTTATTTTGCAATTTGAAGGTTTTTCCGGTTCCAGGAGGACCATAAAGAATACGGTTAAGGGCAACTGTTGTTTCCTTCTCTTTACTGGTGTCCTGATTGTCAAGATTCTGTACTTCCCCATTCCCGGTAATCTTAACTCCATAGAAAGGAGAAAAAAGTATTTCATTTGCCTCCTGTAAATCTGGAATGGGAACAAGCGTTGAATAACCGCTCGGCAGCCAATCCCGTTTATCATATGTAAGGCTTCGGGTATTATCTATTATTGGTGCCGCAATAATCTCCAGTCGTCTGGCAAGATGATTTGTATCTCCAATCTTATCATTTATCTCCTCATCTAACTCCTCTACATCTCCCACTACTTTACAAAGGCTACCCAGTTTTTCTTGACCATAGGTTACGTAAACCAGATCATTAAGCCGCAATTCCTCACGGAATTTTTTCCCCTGACCTTTTTTTGTATTTCCATTCATCACGCCAAGCAAATTCTCCTCAAAATACTCAACTAAATTGTGCTGTTTCAAATCTCCGTCTTTCAAGAACTTGCCCATAGAAAGTTTATAAACAGAGTTTCCGTTAAGGTGTATTGTCTTCATTTCTTCTATGGTTTTGAAAATATCATTAATGAATTCCTGATCAGTATATTTGCGGTAGGGAGTTTTGTTTTGTCTATCCAGTTCAATAGAGAACCCCTTTTCTATTGAAGCCTCAAAGCCTGCTGGATCATTAATTTTGTTCCAGTACATCTCAACATCACCTTTGTGATTTGCAAACTCGCCATAATCTTCGCTCAGAATTTCAGAGGATATGAAAGAAAATTCGGTTTCATTTTTTTGTTTTTGAATAAGAAGTGCATAACGATTCCCTATAATAAAAACCAGCCGTTTCTTTTTCGGCCATACATTAAAACTTATTCTTTCATCCTTTGGATCAATGTTGTGTTTCAACAAATAATTTCTGAGAATACGTAGGAAGCTTTCAACTTTATCAGGAGGAAACATCCTTTTCACTTCCCTGTAAAAACTTTTGCCCCTGGCTCCCCCTATTCCTTCAATAGTCTCGAATTCCTCTCTGGTTGCTGAAAAATTGGTTCCCTGATTACCGGCGTTAAAATTTTGAAATTCCGGAAGCTCTTTAATTTCTTCCCAAAGCACCGGATTATCTGCCAGGGCAGTAGTAATTTTTATTTTTACGCGTAGAGATGTCTCTGCATCATCTGCTATTTTATAATACTGTTTTTCGTAATCTTCTTCCTGGATATTACCTACCTCTGAAATAATTTCTGCCAAAGCATAGCATCCTGCTCTTTTACCGGTTTGCCACAAGATTACTTTATCTCCCAATTTGATCTTATCCTTATGTGAAACAACTTTCCAAGTTTTAAGATGATCTGCTCTCAATGCGCCTTCTATATCGTAAATTTCAGGGCTACCTTGAAATATCCAGTAGTTCTCCTCTTTTCTCAGATTTGAGGTAAATTTTTCCTCCAAAAATTTCAAATAATTTTCTTTACCCAACAATGCCTTGGGTCGATGGCTTGCCACTGCTGCACTATAGTGATGAAATTCGCTATTTGTTTTATATAATTCCTTCTTGAGATACTCTAACATTTCTTTATAGTTAAATTCATCTACTTCTAAGATATCCTTATCAAAAAAAAATTTTGATTCTTCAATATTCTTAGAAATTGTAGCCGGCTTTAAAGAGGAAAGATTTTTATTAGCATTTTTATAAACCCACGTTATAAATTCTTCTTTTAGATTCATATCTTCAAGTTTGGTTTTAATTCTTAATTCCTATTTAAAACATTTTAGATTTACCTTAACTTTACTGCTTCCCAACCCAAGGCTGCATTTCTTCTCTTAAAGCACTTTCCAGATTTGTAATTATGAACTGCTTAATTTTTTTATCCGCTCCAGACATATCTGGTAAAAGCCAATATCCAATTTGAATCTCATTATTTTCAAAAAATTCCTCTCTCTCCTTTAGCTTTAATCCGTACGTTGGATGTTTTGAATGATGATCACAATGCTCAAATATTCTTCTTTGTAATTTTTCACTCTTACCTATATAAAAATTGAACCAACCATTATCGCCTTTTTTTGTGGAATACCTTTTTTTAATAATTTTAGGAAATTTTTCAAATCCTTTAGTATTCCAAATTTTTTCTAATTCTTGAATAGTTCCATTCTTCACTTTTGGTTTTATAAAGAAAGCATAGATTCCAAAGCTATTTTGGATATTAAGTAATTCACAAGTATAATTACATTTTGTTTTTTTGAAGGATTCCTGTATTACAGATAAAATTTCTGCTTGGGGAAGGCCCTCCCATTGTACGGTTACACTTCTGGAAAATTTAATTAATTCATTCATATTTTATTGATTTTTGTTCATCAAAACGGCTTCAAATCAATTATTAAACAGTTCTTTTCTTCCCTAATTTTCAAGTTAATCCTGGGAAACCTATGTGCCTCATCATAAAAATTAAAGGACTTAACATTCTCCTGCTCCCACGATTCCTGCTCAATTCTTAGTTCCAGCATACCTTCTGATTCTTCCCGGGCACATTTTAAAATGCTTTTAAAAAAACTATAGAACCTGATTTTATTAGGAAACCGAACTTTTAAAGCTGGTGATAAAAGGAAGGGAAGGAAATCAATAGCATTACAGTTAATGCAGCATTCAATTAGTTTCACTTTTATTTCTTCAATTTCAAAAATTGCTTTTGCTTCCATTATTAATTTTTAAAAAAGATAAAACCTGCTCCCCAAAGTCTCCTGAATTTGAAAGTCATAAAATGAGCCCTGGTTTGATCTTTTATGGTGTAGCCTTCCTTCAAAATGATTTCTTTCCTTAAAAATAGGAAAAAAGAATGAAGTTGCTAACCAACCATCCCATTCACAAACACTTCCACAAATTCTTTCATTTTATCTAGGATGCGTTCCCCTATATCTCGTGCTTTTAAGATACTTGGTCTGCTGTCCAAACATTTAAAAACCTCATCACGAATTGGTTCTTGACCACTATAAATGTAGGCATCAATTAGCGCTTTAAACTGGGCTTTATCCAAATGCTCTTCCTCACAAATCTTACCTAAAGCCAACACTTTTTGGTCTTGCCAGTATTGCTCAAACTCTTCTTCTATTGCATCTTCATCTAAAATATAAGGGAGGTTTTCTTCAATAAATTTTTCAATAAGTTCTCGTTTGCTTCGTAACTTAATATCCCCTCCTAACAAATCAATAATTGCTTTTTTCTGCGCCTTTGCTTCTGTTGATTTAGCATCTTTAAGATTTGCCAGTAGTTTTAAAATATATGCAACATTGATTCTATCTCTGTGTATCAATTCTAATTCAAAATCAATATCATCGAGAATAGATGTTTTTTCTTTGGCAGTATCTCGTTTTACCTTTTCGTACAAATCGAGGTACTTGCCTTTATAATCTTCAAACTCTTGCTCATCGATTGGCAAATCATCCCAATTAAAATCGGTATACGATTGCAATACGTTCATGTTTCGCAGCAACTTTCTAAACGCTTGCACAAAGGCCGCTTCGTCTTCTTCAGTTTCTAAATCGTTAACGCTTTGGTAAGTTGGTGCTATCTCTCGTAATTTTTTAAGAGCCTCATCAAATTTCTCTGCGATTGCCTCATAATCGGGCATCGTCACGACTTCTATGGCATCCTTGTTAGAAAACAATGTAATAGCCTCATCAGTTGCTTTTTTAAGGTTACGGAAGCACAAGATGTTTCCTTGTGACTTCTGTTCCCCTAAGATCCTGTTGGTACGTGAGAAGGCTTGTATTAATCCGTGTTGCTTTAAATTCTTATCAACGTATATCGTGTTTACTTTTTTAGCATCAAAACCAGTCAGCATCATATTCACTACAATAACAATATCCAACCGATCTTTGTCTTCATTAAAGCTTGCTTTTTCACGTTCTTTTAAACGCTTGCTGATATCTTTAAAGTAATTCTCGAATTGTTGTTGGTCTTTAGTGGTAAAACTGGTGTTATACATTTTATTGTAATCTCCAATATACCCTTCTAATTTGTCTCTTGTATGGCTTAACTGATAACTCGATGCAGGTTCTGCTGCCTTTAGAAACTCATCATCTGGAAGAAAGTCCTGGGCAAAGGCATTGTCTTCATTAGCACCATAGGTAAATATGGTAGCAATGCGTAAATCGTGTTCTCCGGCTTCTTTCTTTTGCTGAAAGATGTCGTAATATTTAATGGCATTGTCTATACTGCTCACAGCAAACAAGGCAGAGTAGTCTTTGTTAAAGGTTTTTTGCGAATGAAGTGCGATGATGTAATCTGCAATTTTTGTGAGACGCTTTGGGGCATCAAAAACCTCTTTTTTATCGATGTCCTCAACTTCTATATCGAAAAAGGTATTGCTCTTGTTTTTATATTTACCCACATATTCAATACCAAAACGAAGTACATTCTCGTCCCGAATGGCATCTGTAATGACGTATTTGTGCAAACAGTTTCCAAATAAATCTTTGGTGGTGCGTTTCCCTAGCTCATTTTTTGAGGCATTGTCTGCAAAGATGGGTGTACCCGTAAAACCAAAGAGTTGACTCTTTGCAAAAAACTCAGTAATTTTGCCATGGGTTTCGCCAAACTGAGAGCGGTGACATTCATCAAAAATAAAGACAAAACGTTCGTTTTTTAGGGGCTCTAATTGGTTGCGGTAATGCCCCGAAATGGCATTGTTTAATTTCTGAATAGTGGTAATGATTAAATCTGAATCTTTACGCACTCCCTTTTTATCTTTAAACTTTCCTAGAAACTGATTGACCAAACTGTTGGTGTTATTTGTAGAGTCTACACTGCCCTCTTTAAAGGCATTGAACTCCTTCATGGTTTGGTAATCTAAATCTTTACGGTCTACTACAAACACTACTTTATAGACTTCTGGCACTTCCATTAAAACCTGGCTTGCCTTAAAGGATGTTAAGGTCTTTCCAGAACCCGTAGTATGCCAGATATAACCGTTATCTGTATTGGTTTTTACTTGTTTTATGATGGCCTCGGCAGCAAAGTATTGATATGGCCGCAGCACCATCATGTTCTTGTGCGTTTCGTTAATGACAATATAATTCGCGATCATTTTACCCAAATGATCTGGGTTTAGGAACTCGGAAGTAAAATGGGTGAGCTCGGTAAGGTTTTTATTTTTGTCGTCTGCCCAAAAGAAGGTTTGCTTAACCGATTGCAATCTGTTATTGGCTAAATACTTGGTATTACCACCATTGCTAATGACGAACAACTGCACATATTGAAACAGACCATGGTTGGACCAAAACGAATGTAATTGATAGCGATTTATTTGATTAAATGCTTCTTTAATCTCAATACCTCTGCGTTTGAGTTCTATTTGAACCAGTGGCAAACCATTAACCAATAAAGTAACATCATAGCGGTTTTTGTAGCTTCCTTCTTGAGCGACTTGATTGGTCACTTGAAAGAAGTTGTTATTCCAATTTTCAGAATCAAAAAAACGTACGTAGACTATTTCTCCTGGTGAGCCTGTCGAACCATCGCGGGTAAAGCTAAAGCGGTCTCTTAGGGTTTTCGCTTTTTCAAACACATTACCTTTGGCCAAATGATTGAGGATAACATCAAACTCCTTATCGGTATAGCTGGCTTTATTAGAATACTCTAATTGTGATTTTAAATTAGATACTAAGGCCTCACCGTTTGGAATTTTCACCAATTGGTAATTTAAACCGATTAGCTGCTGGATTAAGTTATACTCGAGTAGGGCTTCTGGTTGTTTCGTCATTTTTGCCCTTATTTGTTTTTAATTAAATCCATAAATACCCTTCTAAATTTAATCGTAGTTTCAACCAACCATTCAATTGCCTCATCCCAATTATCTCTATCCTCTAGCAAAAACTTTTTATTTAATACAATTATTTTATCCTTGTTCTCTGGGTTTGGATCCCACAACAATTCTTCACCAATAAAGCGTTCTATCTTTTCTTTATTTCCTAAAAAATAAGGCAACCATTCAGCAACGTTTTTATTCCCAATGTAAACTCTTACACCTAATTCGCTCTTACTAACATTAAATAAATTTGAAATATGAACACCAGACTTACCCAAAGCCACATCGAACCAGTATTGCGGACGTGGTGTTTGTAATTTTTGAATATCATCATGCTCTAATAAGTGGTCTCTAAATTTCTTCCAGAATTCTAGCTGAATTTTCTTAGTTTCAGATAAGCCTTTGCCTTTTTCCAAATCCTCACGTTTCTTTTCCTGGGCATCAATCATAAACTCTTCTGTTTCTGGAAGCGGAATGATCTGTTCTATTTGTAAAAAGATATCCTCGTTTTGCGTAAACGGTGTGGCTCTAAAACATTGCACTTGTATATTATGTGAGAGTAACCACAATACAGTAGAAGTTACTTCTTTGCGAAAATGGTTGGCTACAAAAATAATGCGTTGGTCACCAGGGTTCAAGTACAGTTCCTCTTCAGTAAGCTCTAAAAAAGCATTTATAGTTTCTTCTGCCTGTTCCTCTTGTGAGTTTTTATTTAAATAGTCTTGAAATAAATTTATGATTTGCTTGGTGGTTAGTGTTGAACAATACGACGCATACTTTAAGGCTTGCCAAGTAACGTCTCTACCAGAATCATCTAATTTATTCTCAATGATTACCAGATTACCTTCTTTGTCTAAAGCTAATAAATCTAAACGCTCATTAGTATCATTAAAACCGCGAAATTCCTTTTGAATAATAAGTAATTCTTCCCCAAGCACTTCTGGGTTTTTAGCGATCCACTCCTGCAGATGGTCGCGTTCTCGAAAACCTAAGTCTTTAAACAAACGTTCATCTAGTTTTTCAATATCGTTGGTAAATTTGTTGATTCTGTACATAATTGTTTTTTTTACACAAACATTTGCTGCAACAGCCCTTTTTTAAAGGTTTGGGTTTGGGTTATTTTGGTTTTTTCTACACGATTTGTCAGCTTAATAAATCTGCCCTTCATTGTATTGAAATATCTCAATCACTTTTTTCAATTTCTCTTCATTTTTTTTACAAAAATTGTGAACCGTTTCCCAAGAAAGAAAGCTTATATCATAATCTACTTCTCCGTTAAATTTTTGGATATCATCTTCTGATGTTGGGATAAGACCGACATAATAGGCTTGCTCACACTCTGCAACTTTTTTGAAGGCATTCCAAACAATTTCATTTTCCCCAATTTTCCTATCTCTGATTTTTGAAGAAATTAGGCCTCCTTTATTAGCATTAATTTCATCTTTATTCTTCATTAGATGCGATTTTTGATAGAGTTGAAAGAATAAATTGGATGAATTTTCCTCTTTTAAATATTCTGAAAATTGTTTTTCCAAACTCCAGCTTTTTTGCTGTAAAGTTTTCACCTTTCCTTCAATAAATAATGCTCTTTTGTGTATTGGATTATCATACTCAATTATAATAACCAAATCGGCCGCTCCAAAATCTGAAAAAGAATGTTCTAAGAGTATTTCGTAATCAATTGGTTCTCCAAATTTTTGTAACTCTGGTATATTTATCAACCCAATAAAATCATTCATTAATGTTAAGTCTTCTCCATTAGTTGTTGCAGCTTCACCAATGCTGAATATCAGTGAATTAATGATACCTCGTTCTGAATAACCTAAAATTTTCATAATTATAATTTTTATATAAATAGTTGCTGCAACAACCCTTTATAAAACATTTCGCTTCTGATTAAATTATTTTCTAGTATGGCTTCTGATTGTTTGGTCATTTTTGATTTTGAGATTTTAATTACTCAACTTTAATAGTTCCGTATCACTGAATTCCCATACTTGACATTTAGATAAACTTCTATCATTTTGTGTCCAAAACTTAACGTCTTTAAAATTCCTGGGCATCTTATTAGATTTTATATGGGTAAAAATCATATCAATAAACAATGGCACATAACTTATTCTATCTAATAATATATTCTCCTTTATGCGGTGAATATATCCAAGATTAATTAATGTATTTAAAACAACTTCATTTTTTTTAAAAGATATATAAGGATACAGAATTACATTGGTCTGTAAACTGTGTACTACTTCTTCTTCAATAATACTGTAAAGCTTTCTAATTTGGTTTTGAGGTAAATATGCTTCCTCTGCTATTAATTCATCTTTACTTTTTTTAATTTCTCTAACAACTTGAGAAAAAACCATCCTATGTATTTTTGTTTGATTTTCTGCCAAAGAGAATTTAACCATATGACTGAATACATCTAAAAAATAGCGAGGCAAAGCTCCTGAAGCTCTAACACAATCATTAACTACTAACTTATCATTAAAAAGCTTGTTAATTCTTTCAGTTGTGAACTTTAAAGAAGGATCTATACCACATAATATTTTAAATAATAAATCTTTATTTGCATCTAAATCATAAAATTCTCTATCCAGATTGATTGTACTAAAATCGTCTTTATGAGAGAGTATTTTATTATTGTCCTCGTTTAATTTAAATCTATTAGGAACTAAACATGCCTTATATGAAAAAGCCATGTCTGTTGTCTCTTTATTAATATCGTGTAAATATTGAAATATATAAGGTTGATTATCAATTGGTATTTGATAAAAATCGTCTAAAATCAGATAAATTGATCTCTTTATTAATTTATGAAAAGCCCCTATACAATCTATAACTTCTTGTTTAATCTCATCGAGTGTTTCCTGTTTGGAGTATATGCCAGAAAACTCAATATTATTTTCATCAGTTACTTCATTATTACTAGTTATACTGTAATTAAGTTCACTGGATGCTGACGCATTGACCAAACTAAGGTATTTTGAATCGGCACTTATAGAAGCCAAAACATTAAACCTAGAACTACTTTCTTGTTTTTGCTTATTAGTGCTTACAATTTGAATTTTCGAGCCATTAGGTGTCTTTTTAATTATTTCTAATCGTTTAAGCACTTCACTAATCTGATTAAATAATTTATCATATTCAATAATATCATTAGTCCAAATAGCTTTATTTGTTATACCATAATAAAGGGATTTAAATTTATAAAATTTAGCTTTTGCCTTTCTCAACAAATATGGCTCCCATGATTTATCGTTTTCAAGTGTTTCTTTCATATCAGAGAAAAGACTCAAGAGTACCTCTACCAATGGTAAATCAGCTCCTTGCCTTTGCTTACCTTGCATATCAATGATAGTTATAAAACCATTAGCCTTTCTGATTTCTTCAATTACTTTTATTAACAAGGAAGTTTTACCAGCACCGCGTCTTCCAATAATTAAATGATTAACTGGATTTTTTAGAGTTTTTACATGATTTAATGGATCTATATAATTGATTTGTTTATTATGATCCTTTATTTTTCTTCTTTTGATTAATTCAATTTGATCCAGAAGTTTATCAACCTCAGGGAATTTTAAATTAAAATTATTGTAATCTTTGGGTTTGTAGGTTACGGTATCACTCATTAATTTTTATTTATTTTACGCAAACATTTGCTGCAACAGCCCTTTTTTAAAGGTTTGGGTTTGGGTTATTTGATGAGTTACTGCTTCTATTTTGGTATCGATACTCGATAAGTAGGTAGCGATTTTTTGTTGTTCTGGATGAGACGGAAAAGGTATTTTTATTTCTGAGAAGTACTTGTAACTAATCATTTTACCATCCCTAATCCCTTCTAAATTCTTTTGGAGCTGCTTTATGTAGAAAGATGTTTTTAAATAAAACTTGTAAAACGTACTATCTACCTCCTCTGAACTTGGTCTAAGAATGTTGTAGGCTGGACTACATATACCGTGATATTCTGAAAACTCAATACCTCCTTGAAAAGTTCTTAGACTTATTATAAAATCTCCTTTTTGTACAACTTTATAACTAGCTACACTTGCTTCAGTAACAGTCATAGTATAGTTTATCAACTCTCTTGGGATAGCCCCTTGATCTTGAGTAATAGCTAGAATTGGTAAATCTGAATTGTGCTTTTTATCTGAAATATTATTAAACAATTTATTACCGCCAACCCAATCCCAATCTGGGTACGGGTTTCCGTTTTCGTCTTTGAAGCGTAGCTGGCCAGAGAAGAGTTGTTGCATTACACCTTTTTTGTATTGCTCTAATAAGGCCTTCTTTTTGGTGAGCTGCTGTATTTTTTCATCTACCGCAATTAAAAAGGAAGCTATTTTTTGTTGTTCGGGGAGGGATGGTATATTGAATTTGAATTTATTTATCTCTTTAACCGTAAGCTGAGGTTGAGCACTTCCGAATGAAATAGTACTAACTTGCTTAATCAAGTTAGGCGTGAAGAAATTTATATAGATAAATTTTGAACTTATTAGGTCATTCTCATTTCTTATTAGAACCATACCTGAATTGATTCTAAGATTATCAAAAGGAACACTTTGATCGTAATATGCAATGTGACCAACTGAACCCCTTGTTGTAAGAACTAAATCTTCTCTTTTTAACTTTCCCTTTCTAAGTATTTCATCCTTTTCTTTTGTAATGAACATTTTATGTTCAAATGAGAAGCCTGTCTTTGTTACATTTTTAGCGTTCATAAAAAGACAATATCCTTCTGGTTGAAATTCATCACCACTTGGATAATTTGAACCTCTATCACCATCAAGAACAACCAAACTCCAATCTATAAGTTTGTTTTTAACCCATATTCCTTCAAATCCATTGAATCTTAATGCGGGAACGAGTTTACTTCGACTTCGCTCAGAAGAGCGCTTTTCGGTTTCGATAAGTGTTGTTGTGGTATTCATAAGTTGCACGAAGGATTAAGGCATTTGTATAAGCTCTCCCGAAGTGAATTCGGGAAGCGAGTGCCGCAAGCCTGACCCTCTGGGGCGTGCCCAAATAATATGTGTTGTAATTTCTCCATTAAAAAGGTGTGTCTATTCCTAATTGGTTACAGTAATCGGCTATGGTGGCATCGGTAGTGGCCATGTCTGTATCTATGGCTTTGAGCTCGTTAGAAACGCTTGCCAGGTCTACGGGTTCTTCTTCTTCGAAGGTATCTACATAACGTGGTATGTTTAGGTTGTAGTCGTTTTCTGCTACTTCTTGCAATTTGGCTACATGGCTATATTTATCTTCGGCAGTACGGTTTTTGTAGGTATCAATTAGTTTATTGATGTCTTCCTCTCTCAAGTAGTTCTGCGTTTTTACCTTTTCAAAGTGCTGACTGGCATCTATAAACAAGATATTATCTATATTAACTCTTTCCTTTTTGAGCACCAAAATACAGGTAGGAATACTGGTTCCGTAAAAGATGTTGGCTGGCAAACCTATGACGGCATCGAGGTAGTTGCGGTCTTCTATGAGGTACTTTCGGATGTGCCCTTCGGCTGCTCCTCTAAACAATACTCCGTGTGGTAGCACCACGGCCATGGTTCCGTAATCGGCTAACTGATGTACCATATGTTGCACAAAGGCAAAATCTGCCTTAGAGCTTGGTGCTAGTTTTCCGTAGTTAGAAAAACGGTCGTCACTCATAAACAAGGGGCTGGCGCTCCAATTGGCAGAAAATGGCGGATTGGCTACTATGGCTTCAAAACGTTGGTCTACATGTTGTGGTCGCTCTAGGGTATCTTCATTTTTAATGTCGAAACGTTTGTAATGCACATCGTGCATAATCATGTTCATTCGGCACAAGTTGTAGGTCGTTGGGTTCATTTCTTGTCCGTAAAACGCACTTACCTCTTTTACTTGTTTGGCTACGCGCAATAACAAGGAACCAGATCCACAAGTAGGATCGTACACCGTTTTTAGTCTGTCTTTACCCACGGTTACCAATTGTGCGAGCACATTAGAGACTTGTTGTGGGGTATAAAACTCTCCTGCTTTTTTTCCGGCACCACTGGCAAATTTTCCAATCAAATATTCGTAGGCATCGCCCAGTACATCGCTATCGGTGTTTTCTAAATCGAAATCTATCTCATCTAAATGCGATAGAACTTTTACTATCAATTCGTTTTTGTCGTTTTCGGATTTTCCCAACTTAGAACTGGTTAAATCTAAATCTTCAAAGAGGTTACCAAAGTCGTCTTCACTTTCTGTACCCATGGTACTTTGCTCAATGTGCGTTAGCACTTTGTCTAAATCACCCAAAATAAATTGGTGTTTCCCTCCTGAGTTTCCTCTTTTGGCGAGTTCACTAAACAACTCTGAGGGCAATAAGAAGTAGCCTAGTTTGTCTAGTGCGGCATCCTTAATGGCTTCCATGAATGCTGCTTCTTGTGCATGGCCTTCTACTTGCTGAAAAGTGATTCCGTCTGGCTTTAGTATGCGGTTGGCATACAAATCCATTTTGGTACTGAGGTACTTATAGAAAATGAAGCCTAATATGTAATCTCTAAAATCATCTGCATCCATCTTGCCTCTCAGCGTGTTGGCGATGTTCCAGAGTTGTTGTTCTAATTTTGCTTTTTGTTCGGTCATTAATGGTTATTTATTACTATACGAATTTATACAATTCCTATATCTTCTAATGTTCTTTATTTCTTTTAATGGTATACGTTTAGTATAAGAATAGTAGACGGCTGCGGGGCACTTTTCTGTCAAGTTACAAGAAAGTTGGAGCGGGATGTAACCCTTGAATTTACTACTATCTCGGCTATTATTTTTATACATTGTTACCAGCCGTTTTTCATTATCCTTAATCAATCAGTGTCAAAAACACTCTGTTTTCTTTCAAAATTTCAGGTTTTGTCAAATATGGTACAACCTTACCTGTCATCAAATAATTTAGTAAGTTTTCTATCCAATAATAATTGCTATTACTATCTAAATTGAAAACCCTATAAACTTGATAAAAGCTACTGTTTTTTATAAAAAACTCCCATTCTTTGTTTGTCAAATAAAATGTTGGCTTAGTTCCTGCTGTTCCCTTACAATCAATATAATGACAAACATTATCTTTATCGTCAAGCAATTCAAAGTCATATGGCTTGTATGATTCTTTCTCCTCATTTAACCAATTAACTTTATCTCTACCATATTTCTCACAAAGTATTTTATACAAAAAGGTTTCACTTCTCTGTCTTATACTCTCACTGTATTCTTCATCAATAGTCAATGTAGTAGAATCAATAGAATTAGATTCGATTAAGGAATTTATCCTTATGTTTTCCTTTAAACTTGAAAATTCATCTAACAAATCTTCTCCTAATGACACATATTCTTTGATTTTATTTTCGAGTTTATTAAGACTATTTGTAGTAGCTTTTTGTGTCTCAATTGCAACTTCTTTGATTTTGTCTTTGACAACATTTTCAGTCGCTTTATTCTCTTGTAATGGTTGATTAACAATTTTACTTTGTGTTATATTTTGCACAGAATCCTTAAGAACAGCAGTTTTAATTGGAGCCATGACTTGTTTTATCTCATTTCTCTCAAAGGATTTTGATTTAATATTATAAAAACCACCACTCGCAATCTCTTTAGCCGCTTTTATTGATTTTTCAGTTAGAGCTAAGCCGATAATAAATATTTTGCACTTGATTCCTGTAAGGTTTTCAATTTTATTCGCTGTTGAAACATAATCGCCTCCTCCATTTTCTTCACCATCAGTTAATAGTATAATTTTTCTGTCATACTGAGGGTAATTTTTAAGGTTTTCAAAAGATTTATCTAATGCTGCTGAAATTGGTGTACCACCCATAGGAGGGTCTGTTAATTTTGATATTGCCTCTTCTATTAGCTTATTATTAAAGACACCATCATAAATTATAGGAACTTCAATGTCTTTTTGAACTATGTTATTATTCTCTTTCGTAATTGCGATTCTAAATGTTCTAATACAAACTTTTGAAGTGTAGTCAATTGTCGGCAATATTTCATCTATCAACAATTGTTTAATTAAAGTCATTCTTGTTTGACCATCTATCAGATACTTATTTTCATCTTCTCCTCCGCCTTTCATATAACCCATGCTGCCAGAGTTATCTATAAGAATTTCTATAATCGTATTATTCATATGTAGTATCTCTTTTTAAATGGCTGGAAACTTGTTATATCCCATTTCCAGTAAATCTATTAAAATTTTGTTAATACCGCATACGGGAAACCGTAAAATTAAAATGTTCACCTGCACACGGGATTGCTAAAACACTTAGAGAAAGGCTTGGATTGCCTGGTTTTGTAAGAATGTTTATTAACTCCATAATACTGAAATATTCCTGTTTCGCTATCGATCTTATCTGGCCAATCCATATCCTCACCAGATGTATATAGGACGATATATTTCAGTTTATCCATCGTTCCTGTATACCTGAAACGTATTTGATTACCAACAGGTAAGATCTTGCTAATTGGATCATCACCGACATTTCCATAGTTTCCTCCTTCGTATATGGAATCGATTATCAGGTCACAATTTGAAATTTTATTGAATGGAACTATTTTCATGTTTTATCTAGGTGTGAAGTTTCGTGCTGCATTCTTCATCTCAACACCCCAATTGAATGTTCGAGCAGCAAAATATCCTATAGGCATAGCACCCCCAAGTTGAGTTGTTTTTGATTCTACCTTTCGTATAATTCTACAATGCCACCTATCACCTCTATTCGCTTCTTCGCAAATGACCAAGCTCATAAAAACGTGAGCCAAAACTATTACTGGTATATCACCTTTAGGAGTAGATAGTGGTTGAAATGAAGAATTATTGTCTACAGGAAAAATTTGTTCTACAACCTCAATAGAACTTTCAAAAACATCTTTTAAAGAAGGAACATGAATGCAATTATAATTGACCTCACCGCTGAGACTTGTTACATCTGGAACATTACCTAAAATAGCAAATGACAATTTTTCGAAAAATGGAGACAGATAAAAATTTCTTGTAGAAGACCAATCGATCATGCAATTAATGATATCGTGATGAGATGGTATGGATTGTTTTGCTCCGTCAGGATCAACAAGGGTGAGCAGTAAGTCGTGTTGATGATAGAGATGGTCATCACATAGTCCAGAACCTCTTCTCACATTAATAATGCTATCACAACCATTTATTAAACATTCCCTAGAAATTCGATTAAAATCAAGTAGGTTTGGATTTTTTTTATTTCTAAGCCCTCCATCAGATACGTTTAAGCTCCATCCCGCTACTTCATAATTTATAGTATCAATCATTTAATTTTATTTTTTTTAAGTTCGATAAGCGTTATTTTTAATGTGTCCTTTGCTGATAAGATCTTATCATCAATATTTCTCCAAGTTATAGTGCTTTTATGTTTTCCTTCAACTCCATAGGAATTAAGTATATTTTTAGCCACAAAACCACCTCCACGAGCAGGTGATTCCATTTCTAGGACCACTTTTTCGATGGTTCTGTATGAATCGCCCTGAATCAAATATGCTTTGATGATCCGTAGATGTTGTTCTGAATAATTCAATTCGTGCGGTTCTTTAGGTTTTCTTAGACTCTGTTTGGTTGATCCACTTAGCTTGGGCATATGTTCTACGTTTTTCTTAGGTTCGCCATAGATGAAGTTCAAGTCTATATGATCATTATTAAAAAGTTCATGCCTTTTGGCTTTAATTAATAGCTCAAAATTTGATAGTAAGGATGGGAATCTCTCATTGGCCTTTTGTCTCATATATGATATCAATTCTGGTTTCTCACCAATGTCAATGTTCGATAACTTTCTCTTTGGTACCAGGAAATAATTCATGGGATGGACCAGCCTTATAAAATGAGCAATTGCGACGTTTTTGACTTCAAGATCTATAGCTGTGCTATCGTATCTTGAAGGGTAATCATTGTCTTCATGGAACTTCCAATCTTTCTGTTCTCCTCTGGGGAAGAAGAGGTTGCTTACATTCTTGTAATCAAAATCATAATCGTTCTGATTTACTGAGTATAAATGTGCTAATTTCCAGCCAGATCGATTGATATAAACAGGTTTCCCTTTCGGATATGCTTGATATGGCTCTTCCGCGCTTGTTTTCATATAACCATAAGGAAATGTTCTTTCCTTCATCATATAGACCAACTCTGTTAACGAAGGAACAAAATCCTTAAGAGCCATTAAATAGAAATAGTGAGCTAAGTAATTGTCACAGAACACATACTTAAACCCACATGAATGTTCCGTTAAGAATCCTCTTCTTATAAGGTCCCATCTTTTTTTCGGAGCACTAGCATACCTACGAATAAAGAATACCGCATCAGGATGACCTATGTATTCCAAAAGTAGTTCGTTCCATTCCTTAATGACCGATTCTTTAGGTAGAGTTGGTTGAATTATATTTACATAGATCTCATCTAAGTTGTTCGCAATTCCTTTTTCAAGAATTGGAACACTTTTTAAATGAGAATTAGTTAAGAACTCTTTTAGACTCATCACAGTGTAATTATTTAATATTTTTTTAAATTTCGATGATTTAAAAACTCAATAATCACTTTTATTGTAATTAATTAAATATCGTATAATTTAGAGATTAAACAATTAGTATTTAATTTCTCTATATAGGATGTTCTAAATTGAATGACAAAAGAATGCAGGGCACACTTTACAGTTATCCTTTAGTGTAATATCCTTGAACCAAAACATCGGTCTACTTATATTGGCAGAGGTATTCTCTTTTTGATCATTTGAAGTTACATGTTTATACAACGTAATCCCATTCAGGTCTTCAGGGGTGCATATATCGAGAGTCGTTGTAGCTCTGAATATCTGATTAATTGATATCTTTGTTTCATATCAGTTATAGAAAAATTGTAACTGAAGGAGTCAAACTTATCGGCCTAGACCTGGTTCGTTGTTGAATTTAATTATTTTCTTTGGAACTTTACCCCCTATTTGCGATATAAGTTATTAGCTGCTGGCCTTACCTATAACTTCTACCACAGTCCTTAATCACATTTGTTACGACATTTAACATCTCACTCATAACGATTACTCCATCTTTACTTTTAATATACTCTATCAGCATTTGGTTGAAATAATTTATTGCTTCTTGAGATGGGAGGAATCCGAATAATGTTTTATGAATTTGAAAAAATGTATCAGTTATTCTTTCTCTGATTTGATCAAGTTGTTTTAATGCAATTTTATTAAACAATTTTTTCCTTTCCTCATCTGAATTAATTCCGATTCGCAATTCCTTATCTAAGTTACTTGAAATTATACAACCAATATTTGAATCGATTGTACCTTTAGTCAAATCAGGCATATTGTTTGAATCTAATTTTTTGAAATTAAAAATTATAGATAACCTGTTCAATAATATAAAATATGGATCTTCGGAATTATCAATTAGGACTCCGTTGTCTGAAAGTTGTTCTCCAGAGGAAATAAAATAATTTAAAGCAAAATCGAACCTTTCAATTTCTTTAATATTTTCTAGAGTATTTTCTATTATGGTTTGAATATCAGAGGCCGCAGTTTTAAGAATAAATTGTCTTAAATATATTTCATCCTCATCTTCTAGTTTCCAATTATCATAATTAGAAGCGGATGCTCTCCAAATATTAATTATAGCAAATTGAATTCCCAAAAGCTTTTGGTTTGCAAACGAAACATAATTACAACTGTCACTCTCAAGTTCGTCATCTTTTTTCTTAAGAATCTTTGCATATATATTCTGTACAAAGCTTGTTTCAATTGGTCCAAATTTCTTTTCGCAACTTCTACAAACCAATTCTCTATTAATGAAAGGATTTTTATTCTTATCAATGTCTTTCTCACTGACTTTCTTACCTAAAATTTCTTGTAGCTTTTCTGGCAGAACACCATTTCCGAAATAATCTAAGCCAATTTTTTCTGTTGATATTTCATAAATTAGCTCCTTATCTTCTCTTTTCGTGAAGCCTTCTTCATTTAATGCAGTGCGAATAATACTTTCAGTAAAAATATGTGAACCTACATTTTCTAATTTATTTGTCTGACATAATTTACATAAATCACTCATAATTTTGTTTTAGGCTTGTAGCTAACGTTCTTGATTAACGCAAGTAGCGTGGAGCAGTGACACTTTCTTGTCGGCTATGTTGTTTGTTACTTGATGTCTGAAATATCACTTTTCACTTGAATGCACGCTATTTGCGATAACCGATGTTGCCCTCTGGCATTTTCGCACTAATGACACCATTTTCCATCTAATATTAGAATGTGAGAATTTTTGTCAACTGTAATAGTCTTATACTTTTTTATTGCAACTCTAAAGTCATTTTTTTCTTCTTTCAAGTTTAGGACACTTCTAAATTCATCTTCTCTATTCATAAGAATCATATCACTATTTTTAAGTTCTTTTATTTTTATTCTAAAGCAAGCATTGTCTTTATCGTCAGTTTTTATTCTAACATGAACTGGATTTTTACATTTAGGACATTTCCAATCTTTATTTACCTCAATTCGGTCTTTAGAAATTTCACAATTTGTACAATAATATTCTTCTGTTCCGTGAGGAAATGAGTTTAGTCGCATTTATTTTTGAATTAGAGTTGTTAAATCATTAGCACTCAACATAGAAAATGTTCCCATTAAAAGTTGGATTGAAGTAACGATAGCAAACTTTTCGTTTTTGATGTTGGAATATCCTTTGTTTTTTAGAGCTAAAATATCGTTTTCCAATCCTTTTAACATCAGCTGTTTTCCTTTATGGTCAATTCTTTCAGTTCCATTTGCTATTTTAATTTTAGCAGGTTCTATATTTTGTGATTCAGACAATACTTTCTGTGCAATATTTATTATTTCAGTTGTATCGGAAGTATTCCAAACATCAGATTTGTAGTTTTCTAATTTTTTGATAAATGTTATTTGATTATCAGTCAATCCAATTTTATTTTGCATCTCGATTTTTTTTTTAGCTTGTGGGCAACGGTCCCGGTTACCGCAAGTTGGCGGAGTAGGGAACGCGTCGTTGTCGGCTTAGACCTGGTTTGTTGGTCAAGTTAATTATTTTCTTTCTAACGGTACCGCCTATTTGCGATGAACCGTTGTTGTGGGTAGTTTTATTAACTAAAATCCTGATCAATTTCTTCACACATATTTCTTAACTCCTGAAAATAAAGTTTCAAGGAATTAATATATATTTCAAATTCATTTTCTCCTTGAAGAGAAAATATATCATTCTCTAATTTATTAAGTAAATAGTCCAATCGATCAAAAAGTTCTTGAATTGACGGCATCATATCAAATGAATTATACCTTTTTGAAATTTCATTTTTTATCTCAGAATAAGTTTTCAAAATGATCTTAAAATTCACCTTTACCATCAAACCATCATTTTCATATAGCTTTGTAAGATGGTAGTCAAAAGTCTGAGGAAATAAATCGATTAATTTCTTATCCTCAAATTTCTCTTTATGATCATTGAACTCTGTTTCCAACTCTTGAAGAGTTTTTTTTAATATATCTGAAATTAAATCTCTTTGAATATCAATGCACTCGATAGTTTTTATTTTTCTATAATCTGTTTTTTCTCCAGTTTTTGGGTAGAAAGAAATCATTTCGAATGATTCCTTTTTTATGGAGTTCCTTGTAATCATATGAAAGGAATAATTATTTTTTCTATTCGTTGGGTGGCCAATAGAATCGTTTCTATATTCTCGAATTTCATATAATTCTGGATACTGATCTTTCCAATCAATTTTCTGGTCAAATAAGGAGGTGTATAAATTATTAATAGCATCCTGCTGGATATTTAGTGCTTGCATAACACCATAAAGAAATAAATAACTATCTGTATTATTTTTAAACTCTGGTAATTCTAAATAACTATTAATTGCTTGTTGAGAATCATCTATAGTATCAAGAGATGAAATGAGTTTATTCCAAACTATTATTTCTTCGAACAGAATAGTTTTCTTCCAAGGATGATTGCAATAATCTCTAATTTCTCTTAGTAGCTCTAATATCATATAAAATTACCCACAAGGGTCTTGGTTAAGGCAAGTGGCGTGGAGTAGGGACACGTTCTTGTCGGCTTAGTTGTTTGTTACTTGGTCTCTAAAATATTACTTTTACTCGATTGCCCGCTATTTGCTGGTAACCGATGTTATAGCCCGTTTTTTGTTTTTTCATTCAAAATATCTATCAGAAAATCGCAGAAAGTCATTGTAGAGTTTACAGCAAGCTTGGCATGATGTCTTTTAGTATTAAACTTATTTGCATGCCTGTCACCCGCATTATTGCTTATCCCGGCAAGTCCGTTTATTGTTGAATCAAGTCCAGTCAAAATTTGGAAAACAAAGTCTGGAATTTCACCTTTTTTTAAATCAATTTTCAATGCTTTTTTTGCTCTTTTCCAAAGATTAATGAGATTTCCATCATTTTTAATTTCTAATTTTTCAATGGTTTCAATTACATGAATTAGAACTGCCTCACAAAGTGTTCTGGAATTTGTTATTGCCCCATTAAAATCCTCAATCGCAATTTTCTGTTGACATTTATCGATTTGTTCACTCACAAACTCATGACCAAGTCCAGATACTGCTTCAAGCTCAATGAAATTTCCTTTAATGTTAGCGATTCTATGAACGTCTCCTTTTTTTATTAATGTAATACCATCATACTTAACTAATTGATTAATACCGGTTACTATTGTGTCCACAAATTCTTCATCACCACCATATCTTCTTGGGTCAACAAACTCTTCTAAAATAGTTTTAAGCTTTGGCGTGCCATTACTTTCAATTATTTTATCAGTTGAATATATCCAACGGGATGGAAAACCTTCTCCATAAATATCGTTAAATCCACAATCATTGTAAAAGTCAACGAGTTTTGGTCCTGTTAAATATGGCGCTGGTCCAATGTCACCTGCAATCAGTTTTCCAAGTTGCTCAGTAATTTTTTTAGATATTGTCATTTGTTCTTTTCGGAAGCTTAAATGGGCTATAATGTGTTATATATTAACAAATATATACTTTTATCATTCCAATCCCAGGTATAACAGTAAGTATCGGTTCAATAAGAAGATCCATTCCTATGGTTATTGTACCTCATTATTTGTAAATCAGTGAATTATTCAATCTGTACCTCACAGAAAAACAAAATATCATTTCCCTTCACTTTTTGAAGAAGTTAGTCTACTTAAGGGACAGGAGAGGGGAAATTACCGGGGAAATGATTATATTTGATTTTGAATATAAGAAATGCTAATTTCTGTACCACTTTCCTTGCCATAATGTACCTCATATTACCGTAGAACCTATATATAGTACATAAAAAATTTCTGTATCGGGAAATAAAGGATCCCTTTTAATAAAATAAAGTTAGAGCGAACAAGTTTCTAACCGTTATGGATTTATAGCAGATTACTATGCCATTATACAGCCCTCCCCTACTGTTAAAAAGCAAAAAGGACATAAGTTCCCGAGCCCACATAGAGGATGCGCTAAAGGGGGTAGAGCACAGCTATTTTTATAATGGAAAACGATTTGGGAATAGCGATAATTTAGAATTGAATGTTACCACGGTAATAATGGATGCTGATAAAAACCTTTATTTAAGGTCCTGTAATTATTCCGGACAAAAATATACCTGGAAAACTGTCATAAAAGAACAACTAACAAAACATCTAAAGGACTTAGGAGTTGAATGTGGATTGGTGAAAAGTGAAACAAGGTATTTTGAAGTTTACCCGGAACAACATTTGCCAATAGAAAAATATGAAAGCAGGTTATTGGATTTTATTTCAAAAGTAGAAAGAAAGCAAGAGGATAATCAATCTTTATGAATTCATGCTCCTCCCCTTTTCGCTAAATTTACACAGGCAAAGTACCGGTTCAGTCAACAGTTAGATAAGTTCCATACACTTCAATCTTTGCTTCTAATCGATTTGCTAAAAATTCATTCCCAGCTTTGAGTTCTTTTAATATTGTTCGTGCTTCTTGTTGGTATTTTATTTTTTTCGAATTGTCCCAATTA
>Ga0307487_1000484_pt1 | contig 31356 bp, 21 predicted proteins | sample CBIW12metaG_FD_203665 | JGI IMG/M metagenome (GOLD analysis project Ga0307487, IMG submission 203665) | Sea-ice brine microbial communities from Beaufort Sea near Barrow, Alaska, United States - CBIW 1.2 | ecosystem: Environmental > Aquatic > Marine > Coastal | place: USA: Alaska | collected... | reverse complement strand
ATTGAGCTTAGGCTCAGTTTAATAACGATATATTATGCGAACTAATTGGAAAATAATTTAACGTAATTTACTGCATTACAGAGTATTAAAATAAAATACTTCGCATAATAAAAAAGTGATGATAATCCGCGATGCTTGCTTCCCCAATGATTTCATACCAGCTTCCCACTGGGAGCTGACTGGCAATAATAGTGGATGATCTTCCATGGCGGTCCTCAATAATTTCCATCAGATCCATTTGCTGTTTTCTGTCCAGGTGGGTGGGCCAGTCCAAAGTCATCCAGGATCAACAGGTTTGCATTTGCCAGCTTATCAAAGAATTTCAGGAAGCTTCCGTCAATACGTGTCATCTTGGTTTTCATCATTAACTTTTGGGTATTATAGTATAACACTTTATACCCTTGACTACAAGCTTGATGTCCTAAGGCTGATGCTAAAAAACTCTTTCCGCAACCAGTAGCCCCGGTCAATAGGATCGATTCGCCTTTTTCAAGATAGGAACCACTGGTGAGTTCTGTGATCTGTGTTTTATTGATCCCTCTGGAGGCACCCAGACTCGCCGCGTTACAGGTATTACGTAGGACTTCGCTCTTTGTAGTACTGATGATGAGAACACAGGTGTTCCTTTCGGGTGGTATACTCCCCTTTTTGGTAGTTACTGAGATGTGTGGCAATCAGATTTGCATTGTGGTATATTTTTACCAGGGATCGGGTGTAGATCACCTTGACTTTCATCCCGATATAGGTGAAGGGTACTCTGTAATAATGCTTATCCATACCCAGGTAGATATGATTGTTCTTGGCCACCTTATGCTCTCTATAGTACTTGATCTCGAAGGCCTCCTGTGAAAAGGCCGAAGGGTATGCTTGTCATCAGCCAGGAACTTTTCTTCCCCGCAATAATCTTTCTGTTGCATTCGGGTTTGAATATGCTCCCTGACTTTCTGGGCAATAGCCTGGTTCAGTGAAGGAAGATCAAAGAAAGTAAGGTTGCGAAGTTTGGCGTATTCCCGGCTATAGATAAGTTTCACCTGTTCTCAACCAACGATTTATACTGAGGTTTTCTCGGGCGTGCAGGGGTACCGAAGTTCCATAATGATTGGCAAAATCCTCCAGTGCCCGGTTAATATCTGGTTCATAGGGATCGGCTTTAATCACGGCAGCTTTAAGATTATCCCGGACCAGGGTTTGAGGTACTCCGCAAAGTTCGTTTAATCAACAACCCAGGGTATAGATAAAATCTTCCATCTTTTGACTGGGGACAGCCATAGCGAAGCAATAGTCGGAATACGGCAGGCAGGCTACAAAAACCTGAACTTTAATTTCTTCTCCGGTCTGCCTGTCAAAATAAAATAAAAGTTTGCCAGCAAAATCCACATACAGTTTATCGCCTGGTTTATGGTATAATACCATGGATGGTTTCCCACTGCGCAGGTATTGCTGAATATGGTAACAGAACTGGCCATAGCTGTAAAGATTGGGGTTACCAGCTTTATATTCTTCCCACAGCACCTGACGGTTAAAACCTACTTTCTTAAGTTCTTTGCTAAAATAATCCAATTGAGCTTTGAGCTGATCGTAGCAATCGTCTTTATAGGAAGGGTTTCCAGAACATAATTTTCCCTCATACAGGGTCTTCCAAAGCCAACAAAACATCTATTAAGAGATTGCCAAATAATCTCTTCAAGACTTCATTATTGTTTTATCAGGTGGTTAGGAAAATCCTTTACATTTTCGCAGCCAATTTGTTCCATAACTTGTTGTAACTGGACCTTCAATAATGAAATGGTGTGGTCTCCACCTTTTTTCCCTAGGGCAGAAACCCCATACATGAAGGATCGTCCCATAAATGTAAAATGGGCACCTTTGGCTAAAGTTCTTGCAATATCGGGGCCTGATCGCAAACCACTATCCATCATCACAGTAATCTGATCTCCAAATTTTTCAGCAATCCTGGTTAAAGGTTTAATTGTCGATTCCCCAGCATCTAACTGTCTTCCCCCATGATTGGAGACAATTATGCCATCCAATCCTAAACGAACTGCTTTTTCAGCATCTGATACATCTGCCACACCTTTAAGTACTAATTTCCCCTTCCACATATCACGAATACGTGCAATTTTTTCTTCATTCAATCTGCCTGAAAAAGTTTGATCCATAAATTTCCCTAGTTGAGTTAAATCTAAGTTCTTTGGCATATAAGGTTTTAAAGTCTCAAAATTAGGTTGACCATTAATTAAAGTCTCAGCAGCCCATTGTGGTTTTTTCAAAATCTGAAGGATATTATAAAAAGACATTTTCGGTGGCATTGCTAAACCATTTCGAATATCTCTAGGTCTAAAACCAAATGTAGGTACATCACATAGAATTACCAGGACGGGACATCTTGCAGCTTCTGCACGCTTTATGATATCATCTCGCAATTGATTTTCTGTTGGATGGTATAATTGAAACCAGACATTACCTTCTGTTATTTCCGCGGCTCGTTCTATACTGGTAGTGGTCACCGTACTTAAAATAAAAGGAATATTATGATCAAAGGCAGCTTTAGCTAATATTTCTGGAGCCTTCGGCCACATAAGACCTTGTAAACCTACTGGTGCAATTCCAAAAGGAGCGTCATAAGTGTGACCGAAAAGTTCTGTCTTCATTACAGAAGCAGTATGATTACTCAAATAATAAGGAGACAACTCAACATCCCTTATGTCGGAAGTGTTTTTGTGAAGGTTAATATCTTCATTACACCCCCCATCAAGATATTCCATAGCAAATTTTGGAATTTTTTTTCTTGCCTTATTTCTAAGATCTTCAATAGATGGATATCTCGGATCAAATTCTATTTTTTTTGTTTCTGGTCGCATTGCTAATGTATCAGGGAAAGTGAGGGTCCATAAGTACCATTTTTATTGGAGTATTTTCTTTCAATTAAAGCGCAGGTAAGGGCATACAAAAACATCCTCCATAAAAAGCCATTTAGATCCATGCTGTCTCCGAGAGGTTGATAGTTCATCTGAACCATCTAGCGCCTTGCTGGTGGGAAAGCACACATCTTTAACAACAATATCTGTATTTAGAATTTTATCAAGCATTTTTTGGATATTAATCTATCAAAAGTAACGTGTTATATTCTTCAAGTCTCTGTACTTATAGTTTATTCAATAATACTTTTATTGCTTTTATTATCATTTTTGTCCTTTATCTTATAAAATCTATTAAATTCTGTAGGTGACATACCTCGGATTTAAATTGCCTGTTAAAATTAAAGAGATTATTAAAATCAGAATCCAAAAATATTGCTATAACTTTTTTGTTTTTCTTCTATTAAAAGTTTAGGAGCATAGCCTATTCTGATTTGATTTAAATATTTGGTAAAAGTTTTATTGTGGACATTTTGAAAAACCGATTAAAGGCTGCGGGATTCTTTTGAGCTATCTCCGATTCCTATACTTTTTTTTTAAATTAATCAGCCTTATAACTGGGTGAACTCTTTGATTTGTATGTATTCCTTATATATTCTTTTTTGTTTTTTTTTCTAAATCTGGAAATAATATGCCTTGTCGAGATCTTTGCAACAAATCCTGTATCTTAAAAAGTCCTGGAGAATTGAAAAAATCAGCAACAAAAAAATCAAGGTTAAAATGAACGGCAACTGCTTTAGGTTTTAATTGAAACTCTTTATTGTAATTCAGCATGCTTTAACTAAATATGTGGTAGGTTTTCAACCAAAAGAACTACCACTCAGGTTCGAATTTTTCAGTGTTATCCCCTCCCAACCGTGAACCCGTACTTTTAAGTATGATTACAAGTTCTAGTTCGGGATGATAATGCCACCTTATCAATAAGGGGAAACCGTTGTTATGGGTTACATAATTTGTTCCGTGATGAAAAAAATTTATAAGCTCAACCGAACCACCGGAATAATTGAATTAGGTGCATTTTCAGGCAAAGTAAGGACAATGCGATCTGCTGTCTGATTGACTTTTATTTTAGTTTTTGGGTTGGCCAGTAAATTAGCCATTTTAATTTTATCTTTTAGCGCAGGTAATTCCAGTTTTCCATCTTCAGGCCAATTGATCACATGAATATAGACTTTCCCGGGTTTGGTGGTGCACCTCCAATTGACCGGTGCAGCTTCAAATTTCTTTTTACCATCCCCCATAGCATAATCACCAAATTCAGTACCGAAGGCGGTTCCGCCGCATCCGTAAATAGCTTCACCGTTGATTTTTAGCCATTCACCTATTTGGTGTAAACTCAATGCATATGGCTCTGAAATCTCTCCCTCGCTTGTCGGCCCTACGTTCAATAGGTAGTTTCCGTTCTTCGAGACGGCATCGATTAGATGATAAAGCAACTCGCTTACCGGTCTGAAATTAGTATCCCATTTTTTAAATGCCCAACTTCGATTCATGGTGCCGCAAAGCTCCCAGGGAACCCTGTTGTATTGTGGAAATCCCTCATTGTCGCCACCACTTTGATAATCCCAAAGTCCAGTATGGTTACCAAAAAATATTCTACTGTTAATCAATACATCAGGAAGAATACTGCGAGTAAGATTGGCCACTTTTTGTGCACGTTCCAGAGTCATGTCTCCGGGCGTGTCATACCATACAATATCAGGTTGATATTGCTGGCAGATTTCACGAATTTGAGGTAACGCCTTGTTTTCCAGATAAGCATCCATATCTCCTTTATAGTCACCAAACGACCAGTTGTTACCATAAGCATCGGGCTCATTCCAGTCTTGAGCATGGGAATAATAAAGACCTAATTTTATACCGTGCTTATCGCAGGCTTCCTTCAATTCCTTTATTGGGTCGCGTCTAAAAGGAGTTGCATCCACGATGTTGTACGAAGATACATTCGATTTAAACATGGCAAAGCCATCATGGTGTTTAGCTGTTATCACAATGTATTTCATTCCGGCGGCTTTAGCAAGCAGCACCCATTCCTCGGCATTAAACTTTACAGGATTGAATTCTTTGGCAAGCTCACGGTATTCTTCAATTGGCAGTTTATTCATCTTAATCGCCCATTCGCCACCTTCCACCTTTTCATCTTTCCAGTATCCAGCCATTTTGGAGTATAAACCCCAATGGATAAACAACCCGAACTTGGCTTCCCGAAACCATTCAATGCGCTGCTCTTCAGCCTGGGTTGGATTATATTTCCCTAACGAAGGTCCTCCAAATTGGTCGAGAGTGGTCATTTCGCTGAATTGCGTATTAGGAGCAGATCGCTCTACTGGTTTTTGGGATAAAACAGTCTGACCAGTTAAAAAAAAGACTATTGATAACCCTATTATTGTTTTTTTCATTTATAAATAATTTAGAAATATTAATATTTAACGCTTCAAAAAAAAAGATTCAGAACTATCTTCATTACCTAGTATAGCCGTCCCCTATTTACACTAAATGTGTTATCTGGCTATTTCTTGTCACAAATCGATATACAGTTAACTAAATACATTATTTCTTGCGTTTATAAACCCTCACGTAATCCACTTCCATCCGGGTTCCATCTATGGAGTCGGTAATTTCTCCTGCCCAGGGAATAATAGCCAGGCTTAACCAAATTGGAGCAGGTGAAAAACAAAACTCATTTTTCTCCCTCCGAATCTCTTTCCCATCCAAATAGAAAACCAACTCCTTTTCATTCCACTCCAATCCATAAATATGGAAATCACGGGCAAAATCGTAATCACCGTTTTTAATGTCGAACACAGCTATATCTGTCCATTGTCCATTTTTCTCAAATTGAACTCTATAATCGCTAATGAGGCCTTTCCAATTGCCTTTGTCTGTCCAACCGTTCAAAAATTGAATACAACCGATCTGTACTATACTGCTGAATTCAAATTCAATCCATTTTTTACCATTTTTTTGGGTTACCCAATGAGAGCCGATTTTGCCGTCAGCCAAATTTTGAACCCGATACTCGGTTTCGTCATTTAACGTTCCGCTGGAAGTAATCTTTGTAGTGGGATCCATAGCATAATTGGTCAGGCCGGGGAAATCGGTAGTGGCAGTCTTAGAAAACGCATCGGGATACCCAGCAGAATTAACACTGAAAATCCGGAATTCAGGAATATGAAAGTTATTGCCGTTGGTTGAACTAAACCTTATTCGCTGAGTTGTTATCGGAATCTCCAATTGGATTGTAACATTGGGACTAACACCATAATAAAAACTTTTGGAATCTGACGGATGAGTTTTTTTGTCGTTGACTACAGTACTATCCGACCAGTTATGGATATTGGTATTCACGGAATTTGGGTAATGCCCTTCGTTGATATCGATCTCAAAAATTTTTCCCTCTTCGGGCTTATGATCTTTCGTCATTAGCCAAAACGAATTGTTGGTTCCTTCGGCAGCCGCATACCGATAACGGCTCTCAAAATAACCATACTGGAACTGCTCTTTGGTCCAGATGTTTCCAGAAGTCCATTCTTGTCCGCCACGGTTTTCCTTACGATTAATAAGTTTTAAAGTACCATTGCTCACCACCGCATTTTCGCGCCATCGGCTGGACAAAATATGACCGCTTGGCCCGTTTTGAGATTCCCATTTCTGATCCAGATTGGTATCAGGATAATCGAATTCATCATTCCAGACCAACTTCCAACTACCATTATCTTCAGGCAACAGCGGTTGGGATTCGGGATTTTGACATTTTGATAGTGCAACAAATGACATTAACATTAAAGCTATTCTTGCAAGTCTTAAATTTTGAATTATTCTCATCTTTGTATTACTTGGTTTTGCATAGAAATAAAGGCAAATTATAAAAACTTAATAACTATTATTGATTTCCATTTTTCAGGTTGAAACGCCTTTATTGCGAGATACAGATTTTCATGTTTCTTTAAATAAGCATATCAGCTTAACGTTTTAATCGATGGGATAAACATGGATTGATTCAAGGCTGGATGTTTCGGGATCACCTTCAACCAGTGAAACGGTTATAGTAATTTTTCCTGCCTTTTTAATTTCCAGAATCCCCATTCGATGATTGCGGTACTTTTCAGTTGCAGCCTGTTGGTTCTGAACCACTACGTTCTCATCAGTAAACACCTTCCAAACCAGCCTTCCTTTACCCTTGTAGTTTAAATCAATGTAATAATAACCTGGTCGAAAAAAATCTACACTCCAGCTTGCAAATCCTTCTTTTGTCCAATTATTGATCTGTGTTGCATGCTTCCATTCTCCAAATTTTTCCATCCAACTGATCTCTCTAGTTTCGGCGCCTTTTACATCAGCAAAAACGGTGAGTAAATGGGAATTAATATTAGGAGATATTCCCAATGTTGGATCAACGTCTTCCGGTTTAAGAATGCTATCGAAATTAAGTTCAATAACAGAAGCTGGAAAATCAGTTGGTTGAGATGGTACTTCAAAAACTGTCCATCCCCGGGTAGTCTTAAAAGAGATTTTTTCTTTTGTTAATCCTTTTAGCAAATTGGCAGAAAGAATCTCTTTTTTTAGGCCAGGCAAATATAGTTTACCATCCCGGGGCCATTCAAAAACAGAAAGAAATACTGATTTATCCTTTGTCGTAACGTCACCCCAAGGCATTACCCGACCCCAAGGGGAACTTCCAGCAGCATATATAACCTGTGAATATTTTTGAATCCATTTTCCGGTTTCTTGAAGAAAATGTGTCCCAATTCCTGGTATCAGTCCCTGTCCGTCGGGTCCTACATTGAGCAGGTAAGTTCCACCACGGGCCACGGTTGAAATCAACCGGTTCAGTATCTCCTTGGGACTTTTAAAATTATTGTCGTAGCGGGCGTACGACCAGGAATCGTTATTGGTATCAATGGCTTCCCAGAGTCCTTCGATATTTACGGGAGGTACTTCCATGTCGCCTTTGCTGGCATAGTCACCCATATTGTGACCCACTCGACTGTTGAGCATTGCACCAGGCTGGAGCTCCCGCACAATACGGACAAGTTCAACCACATACTCCTTTTTCATGTCTCCGGGTGTATCAAACCATATAAAATCTATAGGTCCGTAATTTGTGCAGATTTCTTTGATCTGGGGAACACATTTTGAATAGAAGTAATCTTCGAAAGTGGCGGGTGTTCCATCTTTGTGAAAACGAGGCCCGCCCGAACCTCCGGGTGCCGTCCAATCCTGATTGTGAGAATAGTAAAAACCGAAGCCAAGTCCCTCTTCTCGACAAGCGGTAGCAAGTTCTTTCATGGGGTCACGTCCAAACGGTGTAGCGTCTACAATATTAAACGGATCTGCTTTGGAGTGAAACATAGCGAAACCATCGTGATGCTTGCTTGTAATAATAATGTACTTCATTCCTGCCTCTTTTGCCAAACGGACAATAGCTTTCGCATCGAAAGAGACGGGATTGAACTCCTTTGCAATTTCCATATATTCAGCGACCGGAATTCCAGCCATATGGGCATTCATGATCCATTCGCCAATGCCGAAGTAGGTCTGGCCTTTCCACTTGCCTCCCAAATGCGAATAAAGCCCCCAATGAATAAACATTGAGTAATTACCTTCATCAAAAAGTTTTCCTTTCCCAGCATACAGCGGCTCATTTGATGGAGAAGACTCGCCCCACATTTCGTTCATAATCTTGTTCTGAGATACGGCAGGAAAGATGTATAATCCCAAAAAAAAAACAGCAAAAAAAAATAGTTTTTTATTCATATCCTAATAATCTATTTCTGTTAATTTTAGATATTAACCAATTTGAATATAACATTACACTATACACTTGTAATCCTATATCGAAAATCCGTTCGCGAAAAGTAATTTCAGTTTAGCTTGGATTTCTCGGTTGTGACCCAACCTAGTTTGCCTAATGATTTTTCCAACGCTGATGTTTCAATCATAAAATAACCGTCATCCATCTCGATCACTCCTTTCAGGGTGTATCGAGCAATCAGGGTTGCTCATGGTTTTAGGCAATTTATGAACCATAATCGAAACTAGTTTATAACAATTCTAATTCCTATATTACTATCCATTTGCCTTGTTTGAAAAACTTTTTTTCATGATCATCAGGAAAATCATTTTGTACAAGACCGAAAATTAAAGGATCGAGCATTGATTAAATATTAATTTATTTTTAAAGAGTCAGACTTTCTGAAAAATCCTAAACCATATGAAACATTAATAAGGTCTCCTGATCCCACTTGGAGAATATTATCATGCTTTTCAACATTATCCTTTTCAACAGAAAAAGTTCCAATCAACAATTTAGAGTACGGACTTTCTTCCTCGAGCAAAACCTTGATATAATCATTTTTAGATTTCACAGTAACCTCCACTTTATCTAATTTATCTTCATCCATATTAACTGGCGCTTTTAATTCAATTCTAAAAGAATTACTTCCAATTTGTTTCAAATCGATGTCAGTATAATAGTTTGTTAGATAAGCCATACTTAAGTTAAAAGCCGTGTTGAATTGCACCCAACCTTCTGTCCATCCTAAATTGCCAATTTCAGGGTGATTAGGATAATGGTTCGTTTTTGGCGAGCCATCAAAAACAAAACGGACATCCTCTAACTGTCCTATGCCACCTCTATGAAAAGAATACCAGCCTTGTTCTACCCCTTCTATTTCTTTTGGAGCGTTATATGAAAAGTGACGTCCTGTCGGATTCCTGCCAAAAGCATTATCGATATGGGACCATGCTAAAATTTCCAGACTCCTATTTAAACTTTCATCTTTAAGGACACTCATAGCCGAAACTGCACTTGCGGGAAAACCTAGAACATTACCGGTCTCGTTCCAGCCGGCTGGAACCCAGTCACCTTGATCGGTATATTTTCTAAAATCCCACATATTTTTAGATCTCGATACTGCAACTTCCGCCCAACTTTTAACCTTTGCATACAACCCTGCAGGCGATTTTTCAGGATATTGATTATAAAAGAAAGCCAAAGCCCTCATAGTAATATGTTCTGACATTCGCTGCCCTTTTGTTGTATCAGGATCTTGCCAATCCAAATTGTTAATCATCCAATCCACTTGCTGATATGCTGCTTTGAAATATTTTTCGGAATCCTTTTCTTTTTGTCTTTTTGCAACTTCGTACATTAACAAGTTTGGGATTACGGAGAACCCCGGAGGAAGTTCACCTTTTGTAGAACCTAATTTTGTTTTTAATTTTAATAAATTGTGTTCAGGACTTCTATCGTATTGTGTAGTAGAAGCAACCGATACTGAATCTTTAGTCCACTTATTTTTAACATATTCATACACCACTTCAAAATTTTGATTGGGTAACCATTGTTTAAGAAATGGAAATGCATAAAGAAAGTAAGCTAATTCCGCCTTTTGCATTTCATGCTCTAACCCTTGAGTCACTTTGACATCAACATCCCAGTGAATGAGTTTCACAATGTCCGGACTAGAAGCTTTGTATGGTTCTAGGACTCCCCATTTTCCATGATAATTTTCAGGGTAAGATTTATTTGGTATGTATTCAATCTTTCTTTCTAAATCTTTGAATACCTCTGGATTAGAAAGGTATAAAGAAACTAGACTTTGGAGAGCCCAATTAAAAAAATCTCCATCCCTCCAAGCCCACGAGAGCCTTCTTATTTCTTTACTACTTCCTACGTAATGTCTTGCCCCTATCATAAAATCCAACATGTTTTGATAGGTAACCCTTTCTATCCAATAAGGTGCTATTCTAAACGAATAGGAACTTAACGAGTCGATGACTATTTTAAACTCATCACTGGATTCAGGATTAAAATTACTAAAATCACCAATATTTTGTTTAACTGTCCCTTTATATAACCTTTTTTCTGCACTTGCGCTTACTATCTTGAAAGGCGTACCATCCGGAATATCCGGCGCTGTAAACCTCTTTGGCATATTTAAATTATATCCACTTTGGTTTACTAATATTTTTTTGACTTGGCCTAAATCATCATCAATATATTTTTCCCCAAAAATTTTAATTTCTTTTACCTTGACAGGAGTAACACTATCTATCCATACACGGATTCTATCCGTCAAAATAGGAGTTTCAAATAATAATTCTTTATAAAGCTGTTTATTATTTGAAATTTTCTTCACTTCTTTCCATTGTCCATTAAGTAAAGTTTGTATTTCAAATGAACGTATTGGTAAATTTTTCTCTCCTTCCAAAAAAATACCTATACTCTTTATTTCTGTTGCACCTGGCAAGATTATAGTCACCAAGCTTTCCTTACTCTCCCCTTCATTGGACCAAAATGTTTTTTCACTACCATCTACTATATTTTCAGCAGGAAATTTCTCAGAAATACTATTTACTTCTACTTTACTATTTAAAGCTAGGTTATTTTGAGATATCCCATAAGAAGTAAGCAGCAAGAAGAAATAAAAATTCGTTTTAAAAACTAAGCTTTTCATATACTTATAAATCTCTATTTTCTTATTCATGATCTTTTTAATTTAAAATTTATACCAGGATGAATTGCCAATGCAACAAGGAAGATAAATATTCCAACAGAGGCAATCAAGATTGTTGTACCATCCGATACAATCTCTAATCCTATAATTAATAACCCTACTGATAAAAGAGTGTTTGACAATACTTTCAATCCAAATATATTTTGCTTCCTATCTTCGGAAGTCGCAATATAATTTACTGATTTTGTTGCTTTATAGTTATCAAAGTCAATAGATTTACTTACTCCATTTACTAACAAATAAATCTCCAACACCAGCAATAACAAAAGTGGTGAAAGCGTTCCCAGTAACATTTCATCTGCTCTATTCAAAGGTGAAATAAATTTAACTCCTATATTGATAATCAAACTTGCAATTGTCACAATTAAAACTCCCTTTCCTGAAATTCTTTTAGAAAATAGAGCCCAAATTGGAGGTCCATACAAAGATACTCCTGTTACCGCTCCAATACTTAATACAACATTCACGATCCCACCTAAACTTGGTACCAAGAGCGCGATAATAATAGTTCCAATACCAAATAATAATGTAGAAAGTTTCGCTACTCTCATCGTTGTCTTAGAACCTGCATCTGGTTTAAATAATTTAAACAAATCATTAGTAATTACAGAGGCGGCAAGATTAAGAGTTGTATTTACTGAACTCGCAGTTGCGAAAACCATTCCTCCTAGCATTAAACCTAGCATTCCTATTGGTAATACCTGTTTACAGATAAGCATATAAGCGTTCTCAACTTCCAATCCAGATAAATTTGGATTCAAGGTTTTATAAATCATGGGCGGCAACATCCAGACCAATGGACTGATCAAATATAACCATGCAAACGTGAGGCCTACCTTTTTTGCACTACGCGGATTTTCTACACTGGTATAGCGCTGCACATAAGCCCAATTACCGCCAATAAAAATTATATTATAAATGGAAAAAGCAACCATAAACCACCAACTATAGCCTCCCCCTGTAAAATTCCAAAATTCGGAAGAGGTTTTATCCAAAAAACTTTGTACTCCTCCAACCTCCTCGAGAGAGAGTATAACCACAACCACAATAACTGCAGTAAGAATAACAAATTGAAGTACGTCAGTGACTATGACTGCCCATAGCCCTCCGGTAACTGTATACATAAGAATTAAAACTCCCAACCCTATAATACATGCATTAATAGGCCATCCCGTAAACACATTTACAATTTTAGCTACAGGATAAAGGAATGCTCCGGTATATCCCAAGGATAAAATCAAAATTAAGTATGTATATAATTTTTGGGTTTTTACACCTAAACGCTGTCGCAGAAACTGGGCAGCAGTTAGCACATTGGTTTTACGCCATCTAGGAGCAATAAAATAGGCCACCACAAATCCAGCGAAACACATACAAAGTTGAATGGTAACAGCCACCCATCCGAATTTATATGCAATAGAACCCCAGACCACAAAAGTTCCTGCGGAGAAAAAACTCATATATAAGGACAACCCATTAATAGACCAAGGAACAGCTCCCCCAGCTGCAAAATAGCTTTTCATATCAGAGCCTCTTTTCCTAAAAGACATTCCAGCTATTACTATTAAAAGGGTAAACACAATAATTACTAAGTAATCTAAACTAGACATTATCTAAAGTTTTTAGGCGTGTAAAACAATTATATTTTTTCCTTTTCATAATAAAAATAAACCGAGCTTTAAGTATCATTTATCGAATCTATTTAAATTGAAAAATTGAGTGGATATATTTAAAAAATGGATATCAAAAATCTTATAAAGCAATTAGTTAATAATATTCTTCAATATTTATATGTATTAACATAGAAAGGCAAAATTATCTCCCGAAACTTATCTCATATTTGGTTTATCGTGCTCGAAGCGGCTTAGCAAAACATGATTGAAACCAAAATATCATATAATATATTAGTCTAAGACTTTCAATTAATACCAATGTTTTGAAATAAATTCAATTAACGTAATTATCATTCATAAATCTTTATATCAAACAATGAAGCAGGAACCATTTTGGAAGGATGCTTCATATTAATTCTTATTGATTTTGTTTGTATTTTCTTTTGCAATTGGATCTCTACCCTTGAATGGTAATTTCCTTTTTGCTCATAAATAATCCGCCCTTCATCATCTTCTATACTAAAATCTCGAACGCAAAAAGGCATCACATTTTCAGGATGATGCATCAATGAAGATTCCATTGCATTATCGTAATCCGCATCGAAAGTAAGAATACAAGAAGTTATCCATTGTAAAGAATCCCATTTAAGCATTATAAAAGGATTTTTATCTTCAGGATCTGCACACCACACATTAGTTCGTTGTACTGGTCTAGCAATACCATTAATTACAAATTCCTTTTTGAAAGCTCGTAATCCTTTATTCATTTTAAAAGCCAAATTTCGCCCCTCTGGGCGACGCTGAGGACACCAAAACTCGAAAGTATCGATACCAATATCATTGGGGGGAGATTGTACACTACTTGTAGCCACCGATTTATTATATTTATTCATAAGGGATAGGATTCCTGAAATTCTCATTTCAGATGTCCTTACCTTTACCTTGTCGTTTTTTACCAGGATTATATAAAAATACTGAGGCTCTTCAACGTGTATGTCAAACAATATCTTTTGATAAAACTCTCCTTTTTTTACTTTGATATTTTTTGATTGAATAAGTATCTCAGGAGTGAAATTATCGGCCTTTACACTCTTTCTTAATTGTATTTCCATTTTGGTATCCTCTTCAACGAAAGTTATAAATTCAAGCTCGAAAGATTCGCTTTGTTCTAATGGTAGCATTTGGCAGAATGAAAAATCTAAAGATATCCAAGGGCCAGTTGGTGGTAATCCTTTTAAAATTAACTCACTAGAAGATACTATATTGGCCCTAGTAGCCAAATTTTCAGGATCCTTCGGAAAAATTCTTGGTATAAATTGTCCGTTTCTTAATAGGTACTTTTGAAGTCGACTCATACGATCTTGATCAATCAAGTCTCGAGGTACAATCTTTTCTGTAATACACATACGTGTAGCCGGACCTAAAACCTGCGCTGTATATCCGCACGTTGCCATGACCCTTGTTGATCCAAAAGCAACATGACTGGCACTAATAATTCTTCCGGCAAACCAAAGGTTATCAATATTTTTACTGTAAATCGATCGCAGGGGAATTTGATAGATTCCTTTTGAATGCCATTGATTGCAACCAGCTCGTTCACTAAAAACTCCATCGGCAGGATGTAAGTCTACTGCCCAACCACCATAGGATATAGCATCTTCATGAACACGTTGTTCAATAATATCTTTTTGAGACATCATATAGTCTCCTTCGAAACGCCTACTTTCCCTTTTTCCAGGGATAGTTCCTACCCATTCAAGAGTGTGATTAGCAGATTCTGGAAATTTACCCGAATTTTTTATATAATCCCATACTCCGTAAATTACTTTCCAAAGTTCCCATTTAATAGTTTCTGTTTCATGAATGGTATCTAAGCGCCCTCCATACTCTAACCACCAATATCTACAACCTTGGTCTTCCAGACTAAAAGATCTATACTTTATAATTTTCTCAATATTTTTACTTGCAAAAGATGGGGGATGATAATGCACTGGATATCCGACATCCTTGCTATAAAAATACATAGAGTGGCCTAATAATTCTCCATATTCTTCCGCAGGAGCAAAACCTTCATCGAACTCTTCCTTCTTCTCAGCACCCATTCTAAAAGCCGCCCCTGCCAAAAAAGCCACAATACCATCTCCTGATGCATCGCAGAAAAATGGAGCTTCTAAACGGTAAGTGGTCGAATTTTGACTACAAAAAGCTTCCACTGCAACTATATTTTCATCTGCTTTGCGAACAGCATGAACGGAGGTGTTTAACAACAACAAAATTTTCTCTTCTGCTATGACTTTTTCAAGTAAAACTGTATCAAAAATAAGTGGGTTCCCCTCTTTATTTCTGTTCATATTCTCAATGAGAATTTCTCCCATTATTCCACTTTCCCTTGCCCAACGATTGTTATTTCCCATATGGGATGTCGCTCCCAAAATCCATAATCTAACCTCACTACTCGCATTACCGCCCAAAACTGGCCTATCTTGCACCAATATTGTTTGTAATCCTTCTCTTGATGCTGAAATAGCAGCACAAACTCCTGAGAGCCCTCCTCCTACTACCACCAAATCAGCGTTACAAATCCCTTGATTGTTAGACCTACCAGCCTTTTTATACTCTTCTTTAATTTTCATTAATTCTCTAAAATATAGTTCTTACCTTTTTCTGATCTACTAAATCTGAATCCCTTGATTTTTGACAAATTCACCGTATAAGGCGGATTATTTTCGCATACTAGGAATCCACTTGAATTCCTTTTATATTATATGGACTACCTTCAGAAATCTATGAAGTAAACGAAAAGCTGTAAGTAACTCATTATTCTTGCCTTTACTCACTTGACCTAAAAGGGCTTTATATGTCCTTCACAACTAGCATCTTTAAAAATTTTGACAATCAATTTTATCATTTACCTCTATAGACTTTCAAAATAGCTGTGATACAATAATTATATATATTTTTGATATTATTCTTCTTCTTTTGTTTTTAGAGGTATATGAACATTAAAAGAATGATCGGACTGCGTTTGCACAGCCAAAAATAGTACGGAGGGTTCACCGTCTTTTAACCATAATTGCGGTCTTTCTAATCTGTTTACCACCTGCAAACTATCCTTCCACTTAAGCTGTAATTTGGATACCAATGGATATTTTGCCAACTGCCACTCAAAACCATCACTCGAATTAAATAAGATTAAAGATTGGCCAGCGGTAGTAAAAGCACCATGCATATCCTTTAATATTGCCCAATAACGATCCTCTTGAAACCAAATAAATGGATCCTCTGCAGGGAAATCAGTACCTTCTGAATTAAATATAGTTTTTGGATATTTTTTAAAAGGTCCGGTTGGAGAAGAAGAAGTTGCAACACAATGTACAACAGGTCCACCAAAAACACCTTTTATCTTTTTTCCAACTGCTTTATACACCATTAAATAATTTCCATCCGGAGTTTGCGTAATACTAGGATTGGCAACCATTAAAGCGTCAGGTGCATCATCCTCAGGACTTACATCTATCAAGGGAGAATCAAACCTTTTCCACTTTCCATTTAGACTATCTGCAACAGCAACTCCAATACGCTGATTGTTACGATGACTAAAATTTAAACCTTTCATAACTTTACCATCTCCCTTATTACCCATATAATAGAGATAATATTTATCTCCAAATCTATGAACAGAAGGATTATGGGTATCTGAACCATCCCAAAAGTCTCCACCCCTTTTCGGCAAAGCTATTGATTCAAATTTGTAAGGGCCTTCAGGATGTTCAGAAATCGCATGTGCAATTTCAGAATGTGTTACCCACGCATTAAATCCTAGTTCCCTAGGCCACCTGGAATAAAATAAATGAAACCTTCCATCTTCTCCCTCAACCATACTACCACCCCAAGTAAAATAAGCACTATCAGAAAGAACTGCCGTGGGAGGAATTGGCTTCATTAAATCCTTAAAATTTAATTCTTCAGAACTGTTATTCAATATTGTATTATCGGAAGTGGTTTTATCATCAGATTTACAGCCAAGAAATATTAGAATAAAGGATATAAAAATAAAATTACGTGTAAATTCCATTATGATTTATAATTTTTCGAGGTTAAAGTCATTTTCGTATTCTGTATTTTGAGCCTTTATTAGGGATATCTTTCTTATCCCCAATAAAAAAATCAATAGTATTTTTCTCATAATTTAATTTTAGTTGTTTAAGCTAGTTCGGTTAATGTTAGTTAAGTCATAAATTCATCTATCAAACATTTTACAATTTCCTAATTTTCAATAAAAAAACAAGCTATAAAATGATTTTTTTTCAATATTTACTTCATTTTTACACCGATAACGTTACCGAATACGTTTACAAATGATAATAATTCAATAGAAACTTTATCTTTATGAAAAATTTCTGTTAAATAAATTGACTAAACTTGATTTTCATGGTCGCAACAGCCTTGAAATTGGAATGACCCTCTCTTGAAACCTAAAAAAATGATGAAAACGAGAAATAAATCGAAATGAAAATACGCATTAAGGTCTATTAAAGTAGGTTTATTCTTGGAAAGAGTTATCGATATATTTCAAGTTATTTAAAAAGGAAAGGTTCATTTCTTACAATTTTTCAAAAAAAACGATCTTAGTATAAAGTACCGTCTCGAACCCTATCTTTGGCATTAAAGTTATTCAGCTGTCTTCCTCACTTCATTTATCTGCTTAAGGAATAAAAAGAAGTTCCGGTTTTGTCAGTGAAGTCCTAAATTATCTTTATTCTCAGAATAAAATGCAGAAAGGATCCAGGTATAATTAAAAACAGTTACTTTAAAGGCTACAATACAAAGAATTTTAATGAATTAACCAAAAAGTTGGATGAAGCTGTTTACATTATAACGAGAAAAAACGGATAGTTCTATTGTTTGGTAAAATATAAGTGCCTGAATTGAGCAGGGAGGTTAAAAAATTTCCGGGCTTACAAACACCAATATATTATATACACAATTATTAAAACAATCTTCCTACTCTTAAAATCAAGACTTTTAAATGGTAAGAAAGTATACTAATTACAAACCTTCATTCTTCACTGTCAATTTAGCCACGGATTCCAAATATTTAACCACAGGCGTGGCTACTAGAAGTTAATCGGTGCTGGCTATATCGGAGCAATGGTGCCACTTTAAAAGATCTTGCAATTAATAAAAATAAATCTATTCTTCTTTTAATACTCCCTTTTTGAGACTCTCCTTTTAGGTCTATTCGGTGGGAGGAGGGATTTGTTTGTGAAAATTGCAAATGCAGAAAACATTATAGGTAGGTTGACTTCAAAATGGCAGATTTAGTGTTCGGAATGCATCATTAGAACATCCTTGAAAAGTGGAACTGTAATGGAGAACTCATTCTTATTGTTCCGATCCTGGTTTCCTGTAATGTTTTTTATGACCAGCACCAAAAAAGGTCTTTCTGTTTGAATTACTGCGGCAGTTAGGCCATAAAATGTACATGGACATTTGGTCGATCATGCATAGATTGGGAAAAATCATTAGCAATCGTGATGCCCTATGCCAGCTAATTGATATGATTGTGTTTGACAAAGGTTATTTTGAGTAGGAAGTTCTACAGTAGACAAAATCCAACCGGAGGTGGGGGCAATCCATTAAACGCCAGGTTAGTGTAGGCAGTAATAGCAGAATCCATACCTATACCTGTTAAATATCTGGAATCTGGAATCAGGAAAAACATCAAACCACTGCAGGCTCGTTGAAATAAAGGTACTGGAAAGAACAAATCCACGGAGATAGAATCTCTCAAAAAGAACTATCTGGATCCATAAGCTGTTGCTTTTTAAACAAAAGAACAAGTTACTTGAATATATTGAAAATTACGTGGAGAGCTATATATAGAGTAATCCAATAAACAAACTAAGGAAGACATACTAAAATGGGTCCATATGGGCTTTTGCAATGCAAAAAGAAACTTTTTAGGAATCGATCACAACAAGACCAACGGCCGATATCTGCAATACTATCTTGATGAATTTGTATGCAATTTAAATAGAAGGTATTTTATATATATATCTTTGAAAGACTGGTGGTAGCAGGTGTCTTTCCTTACTGGCAAACTAACGAGTAATCAAAAAAATAATTAAAAAATTCCGTTTAAAAAAGCTCCTATTTTCTTTATTGTTAATTTTTTGTAGAATTTCTGATAATTAAAGTGGGAGTAAACTTTTCAGTTACAAAATGGGTGCTTTTTTCTGCTATTTCGTTTATTAAAATAGAAGCAGACTTTTCGCCCATTTCAAAGGAAGGTTGACGCATAGTCGTTAAAGAAGGAGTGATTAAACTACTAACGTCGTCATCACCAAACCCTATTAAAGAAAAGTCCTCTGGTATTCTTAAATTTAATTTTCTTGCCCCCAATACTACCCCTATAGCAATAACATCTGCAAAACAAAAAATGCCATCTGGTTTTTCAATTGTCTTAGTATAAAAACGAACAAAATCAATTTTCACCTCTTCCCTTTCAAAAGAAGTTTCAACAATTAATTCCTTATCAACTACTAAACCATGATCTTTGATGGCAGCAATGTATCCCCTTAGTCTTTCTTCACAAACATTAAGGGATTTATAGCCCATAAAATAAGCAATTCGTCGACAACCTGATTTAATTAAATGACTAGTCGCGGTATAAGATCCATTAAAGTCATCCGTACGAACTTTATTGCATTCGATGTTCTCAAAAATTCTTTCAAATAATAAAATTGGGATTCCTCGAGATAATATACTTTCCACTTTCTCTTTGGAAATAGTGTTTTTAGAAATGGCTAATAAAATTCCGTCCACCCTACTATTAGCCAAAATTTCTAAATTTTCATTCTCGTGATATGAACTTTCACAAGACTGACAGATCATTACTTTATAGCCACGCTTATTAGTCTCCTCCTCAATACCTGAAATCGCATTAGACCAAAAACCCCGATTGATAGTTGGAACCACTACCCCAATTATTTTGCTTTTTCTGCTACTAAGACTGCTGGCCATTAGATTGGGATGATAATCCATGTCTTTTGCTTTTTCAAGAACCATTTTTCTTGTTACCTCATTAACATCCGGATGATTCCTTAAAGACCTCGAAACAGTCGCAACAGAAACGTTTAAAGCTTTAGCTATATCTTTTATCGTAATTGCTTTCATTAAAAATATATTTAATTTAGAAATTTTTCTTATCCGGACAGCATATCATTATCCCAGAATACAAATAAGTACAATTAGCTCGTTCTATAACTAATTGATATTAAAACCCAAAAATTAATGATAACACTCCACTTGGTTAAAGACTTTCTGCTCATCTGAATCTTAGAATTCAAATACATTTTAAGGTTCTTGTCGTACTGTCGGAAAGAAAAAGACAATATCACACCAGGAATTGCAAAGGTTATATTATTCTGGGACTAAAGATACAAATAAATATATTTATTTGTATCTTTAGTCCGTTTCGAACAATATTTTGGTTTGTTTATTGACTTTTTTTGCTCCTTCACCTACTTTGATTAAAAACATATTTAATACTTAAATAGAAAACCAAACAGATTCTTATTTTTTCAACAAAATTTTAAAATGCTTTTGTTTTCTTGAAAATTGTTCTGTTGATTAATTCTAGTAACAAATACCTAATTAAAGCTATGCATATTCTTGATTTTACTGTGTTTTCGCTCGTTCCAACAAATGTTTTTATTGAAGGTTTTGTTTAATTGCCTTGAAAGTATAATGCAAAGCTATGCATTATACTTTCAGAATGTCAAAGACAGATTTACGAATACGTCCAATTTACCACAGGTTACGTCACCGGATTCACAATCCTTCTATACATAATCCATTGACTTCCAAGGTTTAGTAATTAAAAAAATTAATTTACATGAACTTTAAGTGTTCTATAGCCATAAATAGCAATGAAGCAGAAACACAAAAAAGGTAATAAAAAGGACATATTAACAGCCGCGAAACTCCCTATATTCCCTTGATCTATAATCAACCCTTGCAAAATTGGCATTAAAGCACCTCCCACAATTGCCATAACTAACCCTGCTGCTCCTAAAGTTGAATCTTCTTCACTTAAACCATTAAGTGCAATACCATATATAGTTGGAAACATTAAGGACATAAATGCTGAAGTCGCAATTAGGGAATAGAGCCCCATCATGCCCTCAATTAAAATAACACCTGAGGTAGTTATCATGGCGCAAGCAGCAAATATGGTAAGCAACTTTCTTGAGTTTATGTACTTCATTAAAAATGTACTTAAAAATCTGCTTGATAAAAATATAGTCATCGCAAATATATTATAATTTTGCGCCGTTGCTTTTGAAATACCCAGGTTATCTGCATATTGAATTATGAATGTCCAGCACATAATTTGAGCAGCAACATAAAATAGTTGAGCAAAAACACCTTCGCGATATTTTTCATTATTAATTAATCTTTTACAAGAATCGAAAGCAGAGCCTTGTATGTCGGCATTCTCTTGTTTAGGCATTTTTGAAATTGAAATAACACCCAACATTATAATAACCACAATCCCAAGAATAACATATGGATTTCTAATAATAGCTAAATCATGTGTTCTTATAATAGCCTTCTGAGCTTCATCTAAAGTAGAGAATATTAATTTCCCCATTTCATTTCTTTTATCAGAATTTAAAACTGTTAGAATAAATTTAGAAGCGACAAACATTCCAAAAAGGGAGCCAATTGGGTTAAAGGCTTGAGCTAAATTTAATCGTCGGGTAGCAGTACGTTTGTCTCCCATCGACAAAATATATGGGTTTGCTGTTGTTTCTAAAAATGCCAACCCAAAAGTTAAAATATAAAGAGACCCTAAAAAGAATCCAAAAACTTCATAATTAGCCGCTGGATAAAATAATAAGGCACCAAAGGCATAAAGTGCAAGTCCTAAAAGAATGCCTTTTTTATAGCTGTATTTTCTAACAAAAAGCGCTGCAGGAATAGCCATAGTAGCATACCCACCATAAAATGCAAATTGAACTAATGCTGCTTTAGCAGTAGAAATTTCCATAATGGTGCCAAATGCTGCAACCATAGGGTTTGTAATATCATTGGCAAAGCCCCATAATGCAAATAAAGAAGTAATTAAAATAAAAGGTATTAAAACCTCTTTTGATACTACCGGTACTTTTTCTGTAATTTTCATTTTTGTGGTTATATTGCTTAAATAATACCGTTCTTAGAATAAAAAGCTCACTTCAATTTTAAATGAATCATTTTATTATAAAGTATGCTATTCTAACTAAAAATAACTAACTCAATATTTGGAAATACTATCTGTATTGTGCATACACAACTTTTGTTTGTAAGTATTCTTCCATTCCATGTTTTCCATCGGCCCCACCTATACCTGATTTTTTCCAACCAGCATGAAATCCTTGTATAGCTTCAAAATGTTCTCTATTTACATACGTTTCACCAAACTCTAACTGATCGCATGCATGCATTACTTTATTAAAATTCTCAGAAAATATAGACGATGCTAAACCAAATTCACAATCATTTGCCAATGCTATAGCTTCATCTAACGTTCTAAATTTCATTACCGGCAAAACAGGTCCAAAAACTTCTTCTTGTATGATTTGCATATTTTGGGTAATATTTGTTAACACAGTTGGTTGGTAATAATACCCTTTATCAAAATTAGTTGAACGGCTACCTCCAAGTACAACTTCAGCGCCTTCTTTCTTAGCAAATTCAACCATTTCAGTTACTTTATCTAATTGGTCTTTAGAAACCATACTGCTCATATCTGGATTGTTATCAGAAAATGCCTCTTCCACTTTAATTTCAGACATCTTTTTAGCAACTTTTTCCATAAATTCATCAAAAATTGAATCTTCTACATAAACCCTTTCTGCACAGTTACAAACTTGTCCACTAAAAATAACCCTAGAAGATACCACTGCATTCACTGCTAACTCTAAATTAGCATCAGCACAAACAATAGCTGGTGCTTTACCACCTAATTCTAAAGACACTTTAGTAATATTTTCCGCCGCAGCCTCCATTATTTTTTGACCGGCAAAAACACTCCCTGTTAAACTTATAATGCCAGCTTTAGGGCTCTTTGTTAAAGCATTACCAACAATAGTTCCTGTACCACATACAAAGTTTAAAACCCCATCTGCCAGTCCAATATTCTCAATCAATTTGGCAAACTCCATGATGGTATTTGGAGCAATACAACTTGGTTTAATAACACATGTATTTCCTGTTATTAAGGACGGTGCCACTTTACGGGCCATTACAAAAAATGGGAAGTTCCACGGGCAAATACCTACTGCTACTCCAATAGGAGCTTTATTCAAGAATATGTGTTCTTTTTTACGATCACTTTGAATAATTTCACCTTCAATTCTTCTTGCCCAACCTGCATTATAATCAAAATAATCTGCAGTTACATCAATTTCAACTTGAGCCAATCCAATAACCTTAGCTTGTTCCATTGCTAAGGTTTCAGCTAAAAAAACCCTGTTTTCACGAATTATACCAGCCATTTTATGCAAATACCCTGCTCTTTCAATAGCTGTAAGATCCTTCCATGCGTGTTGTGCTGTTTGTGCTGCTTCCATTGCCCTGTTCGCGTCGGCAACAGAGCCTTTGGGGATAAAAGATAAAACTTCTTCGGTACAGGGATTTAAGACTTCTGTCATTTCAGTTGAAGTCGATTTTATAAATTTCCCATTGATGTATTGTTTGAATTCTTTCATAATATATCTTTATTAATTTAATTTCATTAGTTAACAATAAAAGAGCAACTGATCTTATATTGTTAATTCATATTCATTGAAGAGCAAGTATTTAAATTTTAACGTAAATAATGCCTTGAGAAAAATAATAGCACAATTACAAAATTGCATTAATCATACTGTTAAATATTTATCCATAATAATCTTATTTATGTATAATTTAAACATAAAGAAACTGAGAGAATAATCCTGTAGAAAACGAAATATTTATAATAATTAAAATTGGAAATGGGGATACGCGGTATGTAATAAAACAAAAATGCTAGAAATATATTTAGGTATATCTTCGAGACTTATATACAGCTGGACTAATACCAGTAATAGATTTAAACACCCTTGAAAAATGATAACGGTCTGAAAAACCCAAATCATATGCGATGTTTTCTATGGTCTTATTGGAATATTCAAATAACTCACAGGCTTTAGCTGTTTTCCTGTTTTGAATAAATTTATGCAATGTAATATTCATTTCTTCTTTAAACAATCTTGCAAAAGAATTTGGTGCCATATTGACAATAGCCGCCAATTCAGAATTACTCAATTTTTTATCGATTCTGCTTTCAATAAAACGATGTACTGTTAATACCCGTTCATCAATATTTATTGTTTTCCACAATTCGGGAGCTATATTAGATAGAGATTCCTTTATTAAGGATTGTAACTTTAAATTAAATGTTAATCTAAAGTTTTTATTTTCAATCTTTAATCTTTCTGTCAAATAAATTAACCGTTCTTTAAGATGTTCGGTCAATTCAATCTCAAAAATTCCAGGAAGCACATTGTCAAAAGGAGACCCTAAATTGAAATGTGTAAAAAAATGTAATAAAGATTTTTGTTCATAATAGGATTCGTTCTGCTTTTCAGATAGGTTCTTCCCTATAACATGAATACCAGAATTAAATTTATGATTTTTTGTGTGAGAGGATGAAAAGGATGTAAAGGGAGAAATGATATATATATAATTAGAATCCATTTTATAAACTCGATCCTGAAGTATTAATTCTCCACCTTCATTTTTATTCCAATATAACCTCCAAAAAGGGAATACCATATCATAACAGTCCCATAAATCCAAATGCCAATAGCGACAGCATAATAATTTTAATTTCACATCTATAAAATTTTGTTTATTAGCGGAAGGGTCACCCAATTTTCTTTTTTTTTCAAAAACCATTCTTCTATCATGTTTGAATTATACACAAATATACAGATTTTCAATATTTATTCTTTTTTCAAACCTTTCTAAATTTACACTCTTAGAATAATTAAAATTATTTTTATATGAGCGATATAAAACTTCCTGTGGAAGTACAAAAAGAACTAAAGACGATCTCAAAAGTTGCCGGGTATTTATGGCATAGAGAATGGGCCGAAAGAAATGCGGGAAATATTTCTATGAACTTAACCTCTTTTTTTAAAAAGGAGTACATAATTGAAAAAACCAAAAATGCAAAATTTACTTCTTTCGATTTCCCGAAAGGCACTGGAGGTTATGTTTTGTTTATTACTGGCACAGGATGCTACCTAAGAAGTTTGATTGATGGTATTGAGGAAGCGGCTTGTATATTATATATTAATGAAGAAGCCACAGGGTCCACTATTATATGGGGTGGAAAAAGAGAAGGTTTTGGACCGACTTGCGAATTAATTTCGCATGCTAGTATTCACCTTTTTAATACAGAAAACAACCCAACTCATTTGGCTGTTTTACATACACACCCTCATGAATTAATTGTCATGAGTCATCATCCCTTATTTTATGACGAAGCAGAACTAAACAGGCAGATATGGATGATGTGCCCCGAAATACGTGTTTTTGTTCCTAAAGGTATTCACTGTACACCTTATGCATTATCAAGCACCGCAGCTTTGGCTAAAGTTACAATTGAAGCTTTTAAAACAAGAAACGTGTCACTATGGGAAAAACACGGTGCTACTGCTACTGGAGAAGATGTAGAAAAGGCTTGGGATTATTTAGATGTAGCCAATAAGGGCGCTAAATTATTGCAAAAGTGTTGGGCAGCAGGATTTAAACCAGCAGGTCTTTCTAATGAGCAATTAAAAGAATTAGAGCAATTTACTTAAGCAAAAAAAATAAAAAAGACATAATATGAACAGACTAATAGGAAGACTCCCTAAAATAGGAATCCGCCCGGTAATTGATGGACGTGAAGCAGGTGTAAGAGAATCGTTGGAAGACCAATGTATGGATATGGCAAAAGCCGCTGCTAAATTAATTGAAAATAATTTACGTTTTCCCAGTGGTGAAAATGTAGAATGTGTAATTGCAGATACCACCATTGGTGGTGTTGCCGATGCAGCTGCTTGTGCTGATAAATTTAAAAGAGAAGGTGTAGAAGTATCTTTAACCGTGACACCTTGTTGGTGCTACGGAACCGAAGTTATGGACACAGACCCATTAATGCCAAAAGCGGTTTGGGGATTTAATGGAACGGAAAGACCAGGTGCAGTGTATTTAGCGGCTGCATTGGCAGGGTATTCTCAAAAAGGATTGCCTGCTTTTGGAATTTACGGCAGGGAAATTCAAGACGCTGGAGATATGAGCATTCCCAAAGATGTTGAAGAAAAATTATTGCGTTTCACTAAAGCTGCATTGGCTGTAGCGCAAATGAATGGTAAGTCATATTTATCAATAGGCTACAGTTCTATGGGAATTTCAGGATCTATGGTAGATGTTAATTTTTTACAGGATTATTTTGGTGTTAGAGCAGAATTTGTAGAATCTATTGAATTGTTGCGAAGAATAGATAAAGGTATTTATGATAAAGATGAATTTGAAAAAGCATTAGCATGGACCAAGAAAAACTGTAAAGAAGGTAAAGATTATAACGGTCCTGAAGCACAAAAATCAGCCGAAGTAAAAGAAATAGAATGGGAGAAAGTTATTAAGATGACATTAATTTGTCGTGATTTAATGATAGGAAACCCAAAGTTAAAAGAACTAGGTTTTGGTGAAGAAGCAAAAGGTAGAAATGCCATCATGGGTGGGTTTCAAGGACAACGTCAATGGACAGACTATCAACCAAATGCAGATTTTACAGAATCTATATTAAACTCATCTTTTGATTGGAGCGGTATTCGTCAAGCTTTTATATTTGCTACCGAAAATGATTGTTTGAATGCTGTTTCTATGTTGTTTGGACATTTATTAACCAATACCGCCCAATTATTCTCGGATGTAAGAACTTATTGGAGTCCCGGATCTGTTGAACGCGTAACGGGTAAAAAATTAACAGGCATTGCTAAAGATGGAATAATTCACTTAGTCAATTCAGGTTCTACTACATTAGATGCTACAGCGCAGCAATTAGATGATAACGGTAATCCTACCATGAAACCCTATTGGGAAATTACTGAAGAAGAAGTGCAAAAATGTTTGGATATTACAAAATGGCCAGCTGCCATTGGCGAATATTTTAGAGGGGGTGGTTTCTCTTCTCAATTTAAAACTAAAGGTACTATGCCAATGACTATGTGCAGAATCAACCTTGTAAAAGGTATTGGCCCTGTATTACAAATTGTTGAAGGGTGGAGTGTTGAATTACCAGAAGATATTCATACCGTTTTAGACGAAAGAACAAATCCTACATGGCCAACAACTTGGTTTGTACCAAGATTAACTGGAAAAGGTTTCTTTAATAATGTATATTCTGTGATGGCAAAATGGGGCGCAAACCACGGAGCTATTTCATGTGGTCATATTGGTGCCGATTTAATCTCATTAGCATCTATATTAAGAATTCCAGTAAACATGCATAATGTGCCTGAAGATGATGTTTTCCGCCCAAGTGCATGGTCTGCTTTTGGCGAGAATCTAGAATCAGCAGATTTTAGGGCGTGTGCTACATATGGTCCGCTTTACGGATTTAAATAATAAAATAATATTATAGATTAGGATCAATGAAAATTTTTGTTTGAGTTAGCTTTTTATTGTTATTTGAATTCTTTTTTATAATAGCTTGATTTAGTTTTCCCTTAATTTGATGTAAAACATGGATAGGGAAAACTTTATCTTATCTAAATTTTTTTAAGAAATGCTAAAAGTAATCGCTGTTTTTGATATTGGGAAAACCAATAAAAAGATATTTTTATTTAATAAAGATTTTGAAGTTGTATATACAAACTCCATTCGTTTTAAAGAAGTTGTAGATGATGATAATTACCCCTGTGATGATATAGAATCTATTGAAGCCTGGATAAAAAATGAAATTAAAACCATTCAAGAAAATAATGAATTTACCATAAAAGCCATTAACTTCTCTACTCATGGTGGTACTTTGGTCTATTTAGATAAGGAAGGAAATAGAATTACACCGCTTTACAACTACTTAAAACCACTGGATATTGATTTTAACCCGTTTTATGAAACAAATGGTGGTGTAGAAGAATTCTCAAGAAAAACAGCATCACCTGCTTATGGTATGTTAAATTCAGGTTTACAAATGTATTGGCTAAAACAAAGCAAACCCCATTTTTGGTCCAAAGTAACCACTATTTTACATTATCCTCAATATCTAAGCTATTTGTTTTCACATAAAATAACTGCAGATTACACTTCGGTTGGGGCGCACACCGCAATCTGGGATTTTGATACGATACAATACCATAGCTGGTTAAGTAAAGAAAACATTAAATTACCAGAACCAAAACCTGGTAAGAATGCAACTATATCAATAGTTAACGGGCAAGAAATAGCTGTGGGCAAAGGTTTGCACGATAGCTCGTCTTCCATTATTCCTTTATGGGAAGATAATGAAAGTTCTAATAGAGAATTCATTTTATTATCTACAGGTACTTGGATTATTTGCATGAATCCTTTTAGCAAAGAAACATTAACAGCAGAACAATTAAAAAATGATTGCTTGTGTTTTATGACGCCAGATAAAAAGCAAATAAAATCATCGATGCAGTTTTTAGGACGTGTTCATGAGGTTAATGCTATAGAACTAAGTAATCATTTTGGTGTCGATAAAAATCATTTTTTAGAATTAACTCTCAACAAAGGACTTTGTTCGGATATTCTTTCCAAATCTAAATCTATATTTTTTCCAAATGACATAGCAGAAGATTATAAAGGTGATTTACAACAATTTGATCGTTTTTCGGACTACGAACACGCTTATTATCAACTTATATACGAAATTACACAACGTGTTTATGAAGGCATGAACCGAATTTTAGATTCTAAAAATAATCTGAAAGATGTTTATATATCAGGAGGTTTTAACAGAAACGACATTTTTGTTGAATACCTACGCCAAATGATGCCTGAACAAAAAATTCAATTTCCCAGCGGAAAAAATGCCAGTGCATTAGGAGCGGCAATGTTAATGAAAGATTATCTATAATAACTATTTTCGACTAAAGTCTTTTTTAAAAAAACCTATGAATAAAAATATAACTTTAGGTGAATTCATCATTGAATACTAATCTTCATTTCCCTATTCAACAGGCAAATTATCTAAATTGTTAAAGGGTATTAGGCTTGCCGCAAAAATGGTATACCACGAAATTACCAAAGAAGGTTTAGTTGATATAATAGGAGTTTCCGGAGATGATAATATACAATGAGAAAATCAACAAAAATTAGATGTATTTGCAAACGAAAAATTAATTCAATCTATAATAAATAGGGATATTGCTTGTGGTATTATTTCGGAAGAAGAAGAAAATTTTATTTCATTACATGACATTAACAAGACAAATAATGGTAAATATGTAGTTTTAATGGATCCGTTAGATGGCTCAACCAATATAGATGTTAATGTATCGGTTGGAACTATTTTTTCTATTTACAGAAGATTCACAACTATCGGGACACCTATTTAACTTAAAGACTTTTTACAACCAGGAAGTGCGCAAGTACAGCTGGCTATATTATTTATGGCACTTCAACCATGTTGGTTTATACAACTGGAAATAGTGTGAACAGAATTACTTTAAATCTTGTAATAGTAACTTTTTACTCATCGCATGCCAACATACAAATTCTTAAAACAGGAACTATCTATTCTGCTAATGAAAGAAACTATTGCCATTTTCCACAAGGCGTAATAAATTATATAAAGTACTGTCAAAAAGAGGAAGAAAATCGTCCTTACACTTACAGATACATTGGGTGGGTCTTTAGTGTCAGATTTTCACAGAAATATGCTAAAGAGAGGTATTTATATGTACATTATAGCACTAAAAATAAACATTTATATTAAGGTTGCTTTACGAAGCAAATCCAGTCGTAGCTATTGCAGTACAAGCTGGCGGAAAAGCAACAAATGGTTTTGAATGTATTTTAGATATTGCACCAATAGAAATACATCAACGTGTACCTTTTTATTGTGGTTGTACAGAAATGGTTGAAAAATTAGAATCATTTCTTTTAAATGAAAAGACTGAATAGTTTAATTTAAAAAATAACTTAAAAATGTTAAAAGGGATATCTCCATTAATAAGTCCAGAATTATTAAAGGTTTTAACAGAAATGGGGCATGGCGACGAAATAGTTTTTTCGGATGCACATTTTCCTGCAAAATCAATTAATCCTAACGTCTTGCGATTAGATGGTGTTAATATACCGGAATTATTGTTAGGTGTTTTACCCCTTTTTGAACTCGATAGCTACGACCCTGCTCCACTAATAATGATGGCGGCGGTTGAAGGCGACACTCTAGACCCAAAGGTTGAAGAAAGTTATTTAAAAAGCATACACAAAATTTGTCCAAACGCTGATCCTATAAAAAATATAGATCGCTTTGCATTTTATGAACGGGCAAGTAAAGCCTTTGCAGTAGTTGTAACCGGTGAAACTGCTAAATATGGCAATATCATTCTAAAAAAAGGAGTAACACCAATTTCTTAATATTTATCTCACAACACACTATTCAAGTTTCAAATTATATTTAAAATTAAAACTTTTATATTGAGCCCTTACTAGTCGACAGCTATTTTAGTAATGTAGTTAATTTGACTTTTTAATCAAAAGAATTCCCCGAGGCTCTGCCGAGGGCACTGAAAAAGTCACCCAAAAATTTAAATAAAAAGGATTGAAAAGGAGTAAAGAAACGTAGTGTTCTTGCTCCTTTTTTTGTATCTTTTTTGCTGATTAGCAACCAATTAAGTGCATATTCCGATCTATATGATTTAATCGTACCGAAAGATAACCTTCTTAGAAAAATCAATGATTTGATTGATTTTACCTTTATCTACGATGAACTGGTAAACAAATATTGTTAAAACAATGGTCGCAATGCAGAAAGTCCTATCCGCATGTTTAAATACTTGTTATTGAAAACGATCTATTCCATTTCGGACGTTGATGTTGTTGAACGTTCACGATATGATATGTCCTTCAAGTATTTTCTTGAAATGGCTCCCGAGGATGCAGTTATCAATCCCAGTTCATTGACCAAGTTCCGAAAGTTGCGTTTGAAGGATACCGATCTATTAAACCTGTTGATAAACAAAACTGTCTCAATAGCCATCAAAA
>Ga0307487_1000483_pt1 | contig 31371 bp, 36 predicted proteins | sample CBIW12metaG_FD_203665 | JGI IMG/M metagenome (GOLD analysis project Ga0307487, IMG submission 203665) | Sea-ice brine microbial communities from Beaufort Sea near Barrow, Alaska, United States - CBIW 1.2 | ecosystem: Environmental > Aquatic > Marine > Coastal | place: USA: Alaska | collected... | reverse complement strand
AACCACCCTTCTTATATAGTTTGTTCCATTGACAGATAGTCTCCTTTTTAACTCCGATTATCTGAGCTACCTCATATTGCTTTTTACCTGACAAACAAAGTTGAATTGCCCGTTTTCGTATCAAAAACCTAGTTGATTCACCAACCGTCCTAAAGTCCAATTTATCCATATATAAATATACAAAAATTACTTTAGACTACCGTCATGTTAATAATCACCAATTAAGTTTGAAAAGACATAATTATTATAAATGCAGAAAACGGTAATAAAAAAATAAAATCGCTTGGCTTCTTACCCTCTCGGTTAGTCTGGTAGAGGCTCTTGGTATGATCAGAAAATTTGGCTGATGGCACGATTCCGTATACTTTGAATTTTTTTTGAAGGATTTGTAAAATAGTTACACAAAGAAAAAAAAAAATCTTACATTTGTACTCGATTCAGGAATAAGTCAGGGATCACTTAGCTATAGTTCGAGGCTTAGCCACTAAAGTTGTCGGAGTTATTTCCCAAAGCTTCTATTCGGATTTAAATCAGAATAATTATAATTTAAGCCCTGAAATGAAACCCAACTCATACACCTCGGGGTGTAGCGTAGCCCGGTATCGCGCCTCGTTTGGGACGAGGAGGTCGTAGGTTCGAATCCTGCCACCCCGACGAAACCCTTTCCAAGGGAAATCAAAAGCCTGTAAATCTGCTGATTTACAGGCTTTTCTGTTTTTTAGAGTTTAGTTCATATCAATAAATAGCAAAGAAAATGTGCGTTATTCGGTGACCTATTTTAATGCTTAAATTTCACGCACAGAAAGTAACTTATCTCTCTGTGAAATAGATTTTTGCATAAAAGTAATTAAACCAAATTAGAGCCATTTTGACGCTATTTGTTGTGCGTTATTCGGTGACCTTTTTTTAAAGTGATGTAAAAACCTTTAAAACAGTTCATTTGCTATGAAAACGACGAACACCTTTGGAATCAGGTTTTTTCTCAAAAACAACTCTACAGACGATTTAGAGATACCACTCTATGTCAGAATTACAGTTGACGGCACCAGAGTAGACATTTCTTTAAAGAGGAAAATAAATGTCTACGATTGGAACCCTATGCTGGGAATGGCCAAGGGAAACAAAGAATCCGCCAAATCTTTAAACCACTATCTGAAAGAATTAGAGTCCCGAATCATACAGATTTATCAGGAATTTCAGATTAAGAAAATCCCTATAACTGCAGATGCTCTTAAGCATGAATTGCTAGGAGCCGAAACTAAGGAGCATACCATTTCCATGCTTTTTGAGTACCACAATGAGAAGTACAGAAATGTATTGGCCTGGGGGACGCTAAAAAATTACTTTACAACCCAAAAATATGTGATGGCCTTTGCTAAATCACAGTATGGTAAAGATGATTTTTTTCTTCAAGATATCAATTACCGCTTTTTAAATGAATTTGAGTTATACCTCATAAACTACGAGCCTCAGGATCATCACAAGCCGTTGGGGAACAACGGCATCATGAAGCACCTCGAGCGATTAAGGAAAGTCATCAATTTAGCCTTGAGGATGGAATGGATAATAAAAGACCCCTTTTCAAAATTCAATCTTAGGTACAAAAAAGTTGATCGAATATGCCTTACTCCTGCTGAGCTGAAGCGCATAGAAAAAAAACAATTTGATATTCCACGATTGAGTTATATCTGTGATTTATTTGTTTTCGCCTGCTATACTGGTTTGAGCTATATTGACACAATTAATCTGAAAAATCACGATATAGTTATCGGTATTGACGAAGAGTATTGGATTTCAATAAGCAGGCAAAAAACCCAACAAAAATCCAATGTCCCCTTATTGCCGCAGGCCTTGGAAATTATCAGAAAATATATGGATCCGGACAGATCCTATGCCAAGGGTAAAATCTTTCCGTTGATTTCCAACCAAAAGTTAAATGTCTATCTCAAGGAAATTGCCATCATTTGTAAGATTAAAAAGAATCTGACTTTCCATTTGGCCAGACACACTTTTGCGACCACCGTTACACTTCTAAATGGTGTTCCAATTGAAACCGTCAGTAAAATGCTCGGTCATGCGAGCCTTAAAACCACTCAGATTTACGCTAAGGTGGTTGAACAGAAAGTAAGTAATGACATGAAGGAATTGAGAAGGAAGCTGAGTAATGCCAATTAATCTTAGCCCCCTTCTGAATGTAGTGTGAATTTCCTTTATTGATTTAGCTGAATTTGTGAAGAATTAACCAAAATCAAATTCAAATGGCGGCAGAAATCATCACATTAAATGACTTAGAGAAATTTGGAACTGAATTGAAAGCTGAGATTAAAAAGATGCTTTTAAGCCAAAATGGTCAACCGACCAAGAAATGGCTAAAATCGTATGAGGTCAGAAAGTTATTGGACATTTCCCCTGGAACCCTTCAGCACTTGCGTGTGAACGGCACTATGCCTTACACTAAGATTGGAGGTGTGATCTACTACGACCACGAGGATATAATTAGGCTATTTGAAAAGAACAAAAAGATCAACAGATTCCCAGAAAATGGAATTTGATAGAACTGAACGAGGCGAGAGTGAGAATCTGGGATTTGGAAATGAAGTTCCTCCCCTGATATCTCATGTGATAATTATTTTTGATCAAATGGAACTTCCGGAAAAAGATGCATTAAAGTTCTATCGTCATTTTGAAGAAAGAGACTGGCATACTAAGACGGGAGTTCCAATTAAAAACTGGAAACACATACTTGATCAGTGGGTTTGGGATATAAAGAAAGGGAATCGATAAAGGATTCCCTTTGGATTAATGTCCAATTCTTTAGAAAAAGAAGATGTGATACTATGCAACTATAGCTGACTTGACGAGGTAGGACAAAGCAGAACTTATAAAAATATTCCCAATGAAAAATACGATAGAGGGATTGATGTTCGAATAAAAAAGGGGATCCCCCCTCTTTTAAAGCTCCCCGTAATCTGCGAAAGAATAATATCCATCTGCGGTAACGATGACATGATCTAAAACCGGAAGATCCAAATCCCTTCCTATTTTGACCAGTTTTGCGGTCAATCTTTTATCTTGTTCAGATGGCTTTAGGTTTCCTGAGGGATGATTGTGCGAAATTATTATGGACTGGGCTGCTCCCTTCAGCGCGGTTGCAAATACCAGTTTGGCATCTACCACTGTACCGGCGGTTCCTCCTTTTGAAATCGTACAAATTCCAAGTACCCTATTGGCTCTACTTAGTAACATGACCTGAAAGTGTTCAGCTAATTCCAGGGTGTTTTTATCCCAAAAATTATATAAAACTTCATACACCTCTCTGGAACATTCCACTTTTGGACGTTGGCTTGGTTTAATTACCGGATTGTACCCAATGGAGATTTCTGCCACTTGGTGAAGATTGTTTACTTGATTTAAAGCATCCATAATACATTCATTTAAGTTAGGAATTATTTAGGATGCCGTGATTGGGGATTCGGGAGTAAGGAAGTAGGAAACGGAATAAATAGCGCAGCGGCTTTATGCCGTAGTCTGCTGATCGCCTCCGAGCGAATCCCCTAACTTTGTACCGAAATAATAAGAACTAAAACCTATTCTCATTAAAGGTGTTGAATATCCGATTTTGGATTCTGCAACTAATATCTTATCCGAATTATCACTAATTAGATTTTAAAGATGAATCTTTAAAAGTTTGGCTAAACTGCGTTTTATGCAGTTCAGGTTTTGTATAGCTAGTTTTAAAGTTCTATTTGGGCCGCTTTGTGCTTAAGTAATAATTTGTATTCTTCTTTCATTGAATCACTTAAGAAACTATCTTCAATGAATTTGGACCATTTTGGAATTAACTTTTTATACTTTTTAAAGATATTTTCTATAACCTTTGAGTCTATACCAGCCCCTTTCATAGCAATCTCAAAATCTTTCTTTTTAACCTTTTTCTTCTTCCCATTTAAGTTCAAAGCCAGATCTTCATCATCTCCTTCGACTACTAATTCTGAGGCAATTAGATCATAAGCAGGACATAAGTCTTATTCAGAATTTATTTTAAGTAAAGAGAAATTTTTAAGGTGCATATCGTTGTTTCCGGTTAAAAAACTAAATAGTACTAACTCATAGAAATCTGTAGCACCCAAACCTGGATTTGCGGTATGTTTTTTTATGGCCTTGGCTATTTGCTCATATGAACCTTTGTACTTGTGCTCCGTCATTCGTTCAGTTATTTGGCACATGTCTTCCATATGTAGCTTACTTCCTTTTTTCCTGTCAATTCTTTTTGTTATGTAAGCTAATTCACCGGATTTCAATCTGATTAGTGAATGTTCTACGGTTTTTAATTTACTGACCTCAGCTAAATGCATTGTCAAATCTTCAATTTCCGGTAAACTTGAGTATGTTTTTGTCTGGGGCTTCAAAATATACTCACCCAAAAGACCTACAATTGTAAATCGCTCAAGCTCAGATGAATTTCCCCATAGACCAAGGCATAGCTTAGGTTAAACACCTGTTACCGTTTTTTGACTTTTGATTACTTGTTCAGCTAGATCTAGAATTTGGTTTTCTGTGAAATTCAATTTTGGGGGATTAATTTTTCCAAAAAATTTCTTGCTACATTTTTCATGATAACCCTTTGTGCCCGCTTCAGTAGTTAGCTCTTCTGAATAAATTTCCTTATAGCAACAAAGACATTTTTTCTCCATTTTCTCCTTGTAGTTGTATTGAAACCGCTCCTGTGCAATCATGACAGGTTTTTAATAATATACTCAATCTATCCCGTGGATTTAGTTTCCAGTTTTTTTGTGCGATATCTAATAACCAACCCTCTGGAATTAATCCGTCAAAAAAAGGGAATAGAATTTTACTATCATATCGATTACTTGTAATCGGAAATGTTACACTTATTGCTTCTGAATTTGGTTGTTCCAGATACGATTCTTCGTATCGAAAATGATAACCATCTTCATCTTCCGTCAATATTCCGGCCCATTTTTCATGCATGTAGACTTTAGCTATCTTCATTTCTTTCCGTTGGTACTGGTCCAAGTCCATGGCCAAATACTGATAATACTTGATTGACTTTATCAATCATTAATGATTTTTTTCCTTGTTCTAGGTCGCGAACAAATCGTAGTCCAACTCCTGCTTTAAACGATAGGTCTACTTGTGTTAGTCCCAGTCTTTTACGTCTTTCTTTCACAAATTTACTCAGCTTTTCCATAGTGATATTTATACCCTTTCGGGTATAAATATAGTGGAAATAATGATAAGTATACCTGATCGAGTATAAAAATACTTATTTTAGTAAAATTATACCTATTCGGGTATAAATATTGTCATTTCAGAGGGGAGTATACCTGTTCGGGTATAATTTAATTAGCTACAACACTTGTATTTACAGCATTCCAACTACCCTATTGCGTCTATATCGCGATTGTACAGAGGTATTCGGGGTTCTGCTGTGACCAAATTAAGGATTTCGTCGATCCCATTTAGCGGACTTCGATTATTTTTTCGAAAATCGAAAACCCAATTGCAGGGACAAAGCATATTTGACTATGCACCTAAATCCAACGGAGCTAAGGATTATGAAATGTTAATCGAGACCTAGATCCCGAAACTCAGCAAAAAGAAAAAGTATCCAACAAAGAGTTCGACACCGGGGATGTGAAAATCTATTCTCTCCGAATTCCAACCTCCATGTTCAATAAGTTAAAATATGAGATTGGCCGGGAAACTAAAGCATCCATGAGGGATATGATTCTTACTGCGGTTGCTAAGCATTATGAGATTTAGTGCCCCTAAATGTAAAGTCAGCAGTTAACACTATTTCTGATTCTTTTCACTTTTAAAGTCCGTGATAGTCTTTCCATCATAACGATACACACCACCTCCAGAGCCTAACCAAATATTTCCATCATTATCTTCTAAAATCCCCAAAAGCATTGCAGGTTGTGACTGAGACACTATTTCGGTTGCAGTGGGCTTTTCATTGTACAGGGACTTTGCATCATATCGTGAAAGTACCCAGACGTTCTCATATAGTTTGACTTCACCAGTAGTCCAGATGTTTCCTTTTATATCTTCGATTATTGACCAAACGTTGTTAAACGCTTTGCCATCTTTGTTTTTTAAAACGCTAAATGTTTTTCCATCATAGACGAACATATCTTCGCCTTGTGCACCAAACCAAAGCATGCCTGTTTTGTCTTCATGCAGTAAACGAATATTGTTGCTGGGAAATACATCTTTTGTAGTAAAGGTCCGAAAAGTTTTCCCATCGTAACGGCTTGCTCCGAACCAAATATTACCGGCTCTGTCTTCATAAATATGAAGCGCTGAACTAATGCCAGTCCCATCCTTTGCTTTAAAATGCTTAAAGCCGTTCTACTCGGCAGGCTAGAAGTAAACACCCGAATCTTGGGAAGCCAACCAAAGGTTTCCTTTTCTATCTTCCAACACATCCCAGAAGGTCGGCCACTCTATTGTACTTGTCATATTGGTAAAAGATGCTCCATCGTATCGATAAACACCTACATAAGAAGCAATTAAAATGTCTCCGTTTTTTGCTTGCCTTACATTCCTAACCATACTCATTGGTACCTTCGAAGCGGCCGCCTCTTTAAGTTGAGACTCGGATAATCCTGATCTATGGCTCCTTTTATGTTACGCTTGTTTGATTTTGTCCACATGAAGTGTGACAAACAAGCATCATAAAAAGAGTATATAATTGTAGGGATTTCATAATTCAGCTATTTAATAACCAGCGGAACTTTTAAAGTCAGTGAGGATCTTCCCATAGCAACTATATCGGTCAGATCCAATCCAAATACTTCCATCATCAGCCACTAATATCCCAAAAGGCAGATTTCTACGATAATCATATTTTGTCTTTATTTCTGTTGCAAGTGGCTTTTTATCAGACAATGTATGTTCATCATAACGGAAGATGGAGCCGCCTATACTAGTCAGGACGTTTCCCTTTTTATCTTGGATTATAACACCAGCACCTATCTGATCAACTTGGGAAATGCCATTGCCGTCATAGCGCCAAAGAGCATCTCCACCGAACCATATATTGTCATTTTTGTCTTTGATTATAGCCTTTAAGTTCCTGAAAGTGTTGCCGTCATTATCGGTAAGAGTGGTAAATGTTTTTCCATCATAAATGGTTAAATCACCCCGTGTGCCAAACCAAATTTTTCCTGTTTTGTCTTGAACGATAGCATGAACATCATTATCGGTCAATCCATCCGAGGTTGAAAAATTTTGAAACAATTTTCCACCTGTCCTGAGCGCAGCCGAAGTGTCATAACGGCTCACTCCACCCGCTGTGCCAAGCCAAAAATACCATCTTTATCTTCATAAATAGGCATAACTAAATTATGTGCAAGCCCCATCCCGGGTTGTAAAATTCTGAAAGGATTTTCCATCGTAATAATATGTACCTGAGCCATCGGTACCGAACCAAAAATTTCCTTTCCTATCTTCTAAAATGGAAAAAATGGGGACTGAGATCAGTTCACCTGTGATATTAGTAAATCCTAACTGTCATATAGGCAGGGATTTACCATCGTATCGATAAACACCATCATTTGCTGCAAACCAAATATTCCCATTTCTATCTTGCTTGATATTCCTAACGGGTGTGGTAATTGAGTCTTTGATTTCGGGCTTGATAACTATCGGGTTAACAACTTATTTTGTTTCCTTCGTTTGGTTTTGTCCACAGGAGGTGAGCAAAACAAACAAGAAGAATAATGTATGGATGGGAAAGCATTTTATCATAGTATCGTTTTTTATTACCTTACAATTATCTGATTCAGCGAATCTACTTTGATATCTTCTGTCTGAAGAATCCTGATTGTAAAGAAGAATGTAAACTTTGTAAATAAATCGTAAATAGTATGTCTAACAGCCGAAATCGCTTTTCTGGTAAACGCAACTACCTGTTTGGATCGGTAATACTTATCTTGATCTCTTTGATCTGCGTAGGTTTTAGCATGTTGGGCAATGATGACTTTGATCTTGCCAGGCAGGAAGTTCTACTTCGAAAAATCGGGCATGAATTGCTTTTGCAGTCAGGCGACAGTACACCACGGGTACTACCGGTAAAAAAGATCGCCGAAAATGAATATCAGATCAGCTTTGAGAATGAGCTTAGTTTTCAACCCGACTCCCTCGTAAATACTATCCAACGTTTGTGTGCAGTTTTTTATTCCATTATTCTTTTCTTCAAATCCATTCTCTCGTGTAATATTCTCGTTATTTCAACATAGCTTTCGCTTAAAGTTCTGTAAAATATAATATGTCGATTTGCCTTTATTCCGAGTAGTTGCTTTGATATTCCTTCGTAGCTTTTTCCCAAATCTGGATTTTCAGCAATTTCTTGACAGTTAGAAATTAATTCTTCGTAATATTTGTCAGCTTGATTTTCCGACCAAACCTCAAAAGTATAATCCCAAATCTTTGATAAATCCTCAACAGCTTTATTGGTTAATTTATATTCAGACATTAGAGCGCTTTTTCGCTTTGAGAGATTCAAGATGCTTTTTTGGGTCAAAGTCGTGAGCTATTCCGCTGTCAATTCCTTCTTGAATTGCGCTTTTTAAAGCACTCACTTTACTTTCTTCCTCTTCTAAAAGTCTTAATCCAGCACGTATGACTTCGCTAACATTTTTAAATCTTCCTTTACTTATACTACTTTGGACGAATTGGTCGAAATAATTTCCGAGTGATATTGATGTGTTTTTGTTCATTTGACTACTATTTGTCTCAAATATACCAAAAATTGGTATAAAGCCAAGATTTTCCTCAAATTGCACACGGTCTAGTGTCGAGTAGGCAAGGGGAATTTCACCCCGAGCCTCTCACAGAACCGTACGTGATAGTCTCCCATCATACGGCTCTTCTTATACAATCTATTTCCCTAATTAGAATAACCAACATACCAATGATAGAACAGATTTGGGTACTGTGCCCTTACCCTGTCCAACCACTTATATGCTTTCGTTAGGTTATTTCTATACCTTTTATAGCGATTCCTTGCCCATCTTACAAATTTAATACGCAATTGGTAAAACACTTTGGACAAACTATAGCCACGGTATTTCCCAAAGTAGCGGATCCACCCCCTGAGTTTCGGATTTAAATGATGAGCAATACCTACGATACTGTCACATCCCATTCTTGGGATTTCCATACTCCTGATCTGTTCGAATATCCGCGATCTTGACTGGATGCTCATTGCACAATCAAAACCCAGAAACAGGTTTCCCGTTTTCTTCGATTTTGAAGTGCAGGGCTTGAAAGTATACCCCAGGAAGTCGAACTGGACTTCCCCATACTTTTGCCGCCTTTTAAAATCCTTACAATACACAATTTTCGTTTTATCAGGATGCAATGTCAATCCACAATCCCCCACTCTTTCCTGGATTTTCTGCAAGCTTTGTTCTGCATGACCTTGGGTCAGGCAATGGATGATAATATCATCCGCATAGCGTACAAATTTAATGGACGAATCCACTTTCTCCAGCCAAACATCCAAGGTGTAGTGCAGATACAAGTTGGCCAGAAGCGGACTGATCACTCCACCTTGTGGTGTGCCCTTTGTTCTTGCTATAACTTCACCCGCTTTGGTTTGAAGTGGAGCTTTGAGCCATCTTTTGATGTACTCTACTATCCACTTTTCTTCCACATGCCTGTCCAGAGCTTTGAGTAACTTGTCGTGATCGATTTCACCAAAAAAATTCTTGATGTCCAAGTCAATCACCCAATCATATTTCCAGCAGTTATTACGTACCTGTTCCAATGCCTGATGGGCACTGCGATTTGGTCGATAACCGTAGGAATGCGGATGAAAGATCTTTTCCAACCTCGCCTCTAGTTGATTCTTTATCACCCGTTGAGCTACCCTGTCGCTGATCGTCGGAATCCCCAATTGACGCATAGAGCCATTCTTCTTGGGAATTTCAACTTGTAGAACTGCTGGTGGAAAATAACTACCTGAAGCCAAGCGATTCCAGACTTTATACAGGTGCCGATGTCTTTGCTTGTCATACGATGACATGCTGAGTTCATCTACCCCTGCACTCTTTCCTTTCCGCTTTACTTGTAGGTAAGCTTCCCAAACCATTTCTTTGGTAATAGGTACCGATTTTGTTTTCTCTAATCCAATCATCCTCTTGCGAGTTGTAAAATTGATGAAAACTGTATAAGCCAATCCCTTCGCTAACTTTCCATTACAGAAATCTCATCACTACTACGGATTGGTCCGCCCCTGAACCAAGCATCGCTATTCTGACTTTAAGTTGTTCTTATTGCGCATTTCACTTTGCATCTTGGCTCAGGTTCCCGAGTTCCGTAAATAAGCCCGAATAAAGGTCATGCCTCCTAAATGACGCCTGCCGTCCAGTCAATAAACAGGTAACCACTGAACTTATAATGTTTGTCATACTTCAAACGCTTTTGACAGAATATAGCACTTTCTCGACACTTCATCAGAGGTTCATTCCCATTCATCTCCTTTATCCATACCTAACCACGCTCTTGGCGCAGCCTTTCCATAACGCTCAATACCTTGGCTCTTTACCAAAGCACCTTATGGTGGTTTGGTGCTCCCCCCTGCAGGACAACACCGGTGGGTCGGTTCCACCATCTTATTTACAGTTGCGTAACGATTTTCAGCCGTTCGTTACTCTCGGCACACATATGAAAAGTAGGCGATTTCGAAGCACGAAACTTTGGGTTAAGCACAAACTTTGATACAAGCCAAAACCCTTAATTTTACTACTGTTTCGCCTATTTTTTATATACATTGTGTGTGCCCAGCATGGGCATCTGGTATCGAAGATACCAAATTATTCCAGAGGGTGGAAGTCCCTTACAGGCGAGTTGGTGAAGCCTGTTAGTAAGCCGCAAGCTGGTTTGCCGTGAGGCATGCAGTGAAGGAAGCGGGACTACAAAATCCGGTACTGACGAACAGAAACGGCATACGGAGGCCATTTAGGGAGGGTGAGCAAGCACATCTTTGTGAAGCCCCTGACCAACAATCTCTAGTTGGTAGATGCTGCAGGAATCGGAGGAAGGAATATGTTCTTACCTGGGGAGATCTCTAGACGTCTGGAACGTCCAAGAGAAGTCAGCCGAGGTCATAGTAGTTATCGGAAACGAGCTGTAAATACTACAGAGGTCTCACTGGATAATGAAGGACTGAACGTATTGTGAAGCGAAAATTCGTATAGGAATCCCGCAATTGCGGGATAGCCTATACTTAAAAGTAGCGGAAAGGTATCATCGGTGTAAAGAGCGATGACGCTATGCTTTACGAACCGCCGTATACGAGACCCGTACGTACGGTGGTGTGAGAGGCGCACCGTGAGCCTATGGCTCACGGCCGTCTACTCGATTATGCCCTTTTTTCATTTTTCACATTCTGTTTGTAACGTTGGCAAAGACATACTCTTTTGCGATTTTTGGCGTAGCGTTGGCTAGTGCGAATTGCAAATGTGTATGGCTGTAAGCGTGGGCTTATTGGTCATATTTTTTTATAAATTTTTCTACTCCTAAATCTATCAGTTCGAAATCAACATCTTTAGTACAAGCTTCAAACGTAGTTTCTGATTGGTGAAAAGAAGAAAATACAATTGATTGAGTATCTCCATAATTCCCCAATCTTTTCAACAAGAATTGAAGGTCATTATCACCTGCTTCTTGTTGACCTGGTTCGTCAAGAATGAACAGCTTAGGATGATTTCCTTCGAACTTTTCAGAAGTTTCTTTTAACGCAATCGTATAACTCCAAATTGCTCTTGTAAAGTCACTAGCAGATGAGTCAAATTTCAAAGAGTATCTATCTACAACAGGTAATAAAGTATCTCTCGAAATACTTATACTATCTATTGGTTTACTACGATAATGAAATTCTCTAAGTAGTTGTTTAAATACGGTCTCCAATTCTGATATTTTTTTATAGTCGAATGCAGAAAGTGTTTTAGGTAACTTTTTTTCCTCGCCTAGAATTTGAACCCATTCATCAGATAGACTTTTAAAGTATTCCTGAAATGAAGCTAATTCTTCATACTTCCTTCTATACAAATCTAATCTGGCTTTCAATTTCAATCGTTTTTCAATAAGCTCAATTGAAGGTAAACGATTGTCACTAGTTAACTGTGTTTTAAGCGTTCGGATATTACTTCTGGTTTCTGATATTCTAATGTTAAGTGTATCAATGTTTTTTTCTAAATCAGATATGTCATTTTGATGATTTGACATATAAATTTTAATAAGATTAATTTGGGCTTTAATATATTCAAGATTTTCCTCTATCTGCATTGGCACAATTTCAATATCTTTTGGAAGCAATGAATCATTCAACCCTTGGCTGCAATAAGGACAATTATCGTGTGCAATGGCAAATCCTTCTTCCGCACCTTTCTTTTTGACTTTAAGATGATATTCGTTTTGAACCTTATCATTTTCGAGTTCCAATAATCTCTCTTGAAAAGATTTATACTTACTAATTGCTAAATTTTTCTTATTAATTGTTGACGAAAGGTTGATTGAGTAATGACTTAGTTGTTCGTTTAGTTTATTAATACGCATTTCAGATTCTTCAGCTTGGTCTCCAACGTTCGGAACTTCTAATTCAACTAATTCTTCATACTCTTCTTCAAGCACATTAATATACTCCGATATGTTGTATGTTCTTTCTTCCGTTACGTAAACCAAATAAACTGAATTAATTGAGTTAATAATTTCAGGTTGATTATTTACTCCTCTTATTTCGCAAGCTATTTGATTGGCTAGTGATTTAAATTCATTGAATTTATTTCTCCAATCAAATATTAAATCATTTTTATCTTGTTTTAATTTTGATTTTCGCTGTTGAATTTTCCAAGAATCTAAATTTAAAAGAAACTCCAACGCTCTTGTTTCTTTATCAAGTAATGAATAATATGGAATAGTAGCTAAAAAATCTGTCCAACCTGCTTTTTGCTCAATTATGAAACTTGGAAAAATATTTTGCAGGTATAATTTTCTATAACTGCCATCTTTATATTGAACTTGAGGCAATTCCCAACCCATAAGTTTCTCTAAAAAGGAATGAAAGCCAAATGCGTTTTTACTATCGGCAGCTCCTTTGTCGTGAACATACATTGGAACATAATCATATTGTTTTGGTTCAGTTAATAGTTTTCCATTAAAAACTTCGACTAATCCTGAGTTCTTAGTTTCACTAGAAATATAGCGTTTCACAGTTACGACAGAAGTACCCTCAATTTCTAAAAGTATATTAGATTCTATAACATTGGCTTCAATCTTATTATGATTATCAAGAATTTCACTTTTAAGAACAGATTGCATTGTCTTTTCATTTTTTCCACCAATAAGTTCTTCTAAACCAAGACAGTATATGATTGATTGAAAAAGTGTGCTCTTTCCTGTAGAGTTATAGCCTTTGACAATTGTTAAACTATCGCTAAAACGAATAAGTGGTGTTCCGTAAACACCTTTATCCGTATTAATTGTTATTTTTCAAGCCTTGATTTTAAGCATTCTTCCAATGATTTATTAATCCGTTAATAATTTTTTCCGGAATTTTTTTTCCGATTAATTTCAAAACTTGTTTTTCATCCACAAACAAAGTTTTGTCTTCAATAATTTGCTCTACGAACTTTCTCCCTTTTTCTAAAAGCGTATAGTTGCCTTTGTCGAAGTCTACCAATTTTTCAGCATAAGCTAGATTTAAAGCTCTATTTAAGGTTGATTCAATACCAAAAAATTGAAGTTTATTTTGGTAATTCGAAGTAACAAAATCTTTAAGTATGCTAGAATTTTCATAGGATTTTAGTGCCCACGAAAACAAATGAAGTTTTAGTAAACTTGCCTTTCCTGCATATCCATTGAAATAAAGGATTAAGAGAATTTGGGAAACCTTGTACATTGGTCTATAATTAACGTACAAAGGCATTTCTCTTTCTGTGAACGATATGTATTTATTTTCTTTCATTTAGCTAAAATCTAATGAGCATTCGAGAACCCAAAATGAAACCAAATAAGCTGTGAGCTCTTCTTTATTAGATTCGGATAAAAAATGAAATTCTTTGTTCATAAGAGTTCTAACAGTAATGTCAATTTCTTTTAGCTTTTCTCTATTATCATTTACAGGTATAAGACTTTCTTTCGCAACTCTTTTCCCAAGTGCATTTCTAACTCTAACAAATTTCTCGTAAAGCTTATTATTAAAATTTGACCACTTTTCTAAAATATCTTCTCCTACAATAAAGTCTCTAATCTGTGAATCTGTCAATCCAACTATATTTTTAGCATAATTTTTTTCAGGATTATCTGGAAAAAGTTTTGCATTCTTTCTTAATCCATTTTCAACAAAAGTGTTGTTTTCATAAACAGCTTTAAAATCTTCTATGGTTTGATTGCTTGGTTCGGCACTTGTGAAGTCTATTTCTTGATATGTAATTGGTTTTAAGAATTTACTTGAATCAATTACACTTGGTATTTCAGGTAGAAAATATTCATAGTCTTTTAATCCAATTTCAAAATCATCATCTATGAAATCCAAATTCCAACTTTTAACTAGATTTTCTTTAACGTTGCAATGAAGAAGTAGTTCTTTAGACTTAATCACAGGTGTAGTAAAATGCCAAGTTTTTATTTTATTACCATTAAGTATTTTTCTCAATTTAACTTGATAATCAAATAGCTTTTGTACATCAGTAGTTATTTTATCCCTTTGATGTTCATATAATTCCCTATCTGTATATTCTTTTTCAGGACAATAACATTGGTAAGCATCACCAATTGAATTATATCCGTCAAGACCATAGTCTCCGCCTGAATCTGCTGGAACAGATTTAAAATTATGCTGTTGGTGCTTTATTTTTAGACAACTTTGACAAAATGCTTCCCACTCGTCTCCATCATTAAAAGTCAATCCAATTTCAGGTAGTTTTATCATATTCAATTATTACTTATTAAGCGTTGGCAAAAAACAGCTCTTTTGGTTTTTCTGCGTTGGCTTTCGTGTCGGCAAAAACCAAATGTGCTGTTTGTGCGGTTGGCTTTTTTTTAATTGGGCATAACGTATTATATCCGCAATTGCGGTTATTTCTTATATATCTAACTTGTATAATGGACTTGAAATCTGATTAAAACCCTTTGTTGTCACATGAGTATATATCTCGGTAGTTTTAGAGCTCTCATGCCCCAATAAGTTTTGAATGTATCGAAGATCTGTACCGTTTTCCAAAAGATGAGTTGCAAAACTATGCCTCAGGGTATGTGCCGTGATATGTTTTTGAATTCCTGTCTTCTCTATAGCTTTTCCTAACATAGCTTGAATACTGCGTTCTGAGTAAGGAAGGGGCTTTTCCTTGGTGCTGCCCTGACCTTCAAAGAGGTAATAATGCGGTTTATATTCTTTGAAATACACACGAAGTAGATCTAGGAGTTTTTTTGACAAAATCGTGTAACGGTCTTTCTTTCCTTTAGCTCCTTCTATGCGTATCTGCATTCGCTTGGAATCTATAGCCTTAATGGGAAGCTTGATCAATTCACCGATTCTAAGTCCGCCGGAATAAATAGTACTCAATATTGCTTTGTGTTTGATATTCACTACACTAGATAAGATATGTTGTATTTCCTCCTCACTACAAACTACAGGCAAGGTTTTTTCCTTTCTGGGACGTTCTACAAAATACAGTTTTCTTCTACCACCTAAAACTTTTTCGAAATAAAATTTGATAGCATTAATAGCAAGATTTTGGTAGGATGCAGATACTTTGCGCTCAGTGACCAAAAAGCGTGAGAATTCAACTACATGCTTTTCTGTCAAAGTATCCATGTCTTCTTTTGGAAAATGGTTGATAAACTCTTCAAATAGAGGGATATACAATTTGGCTGTATTGGCACTATACCTTAGTTCTTCCAGTTTATTGGTGTATTCCTTTGGACAGTTTTTGTAGTTTGCCACTTGGCTCGGATTCAATCGGGCGATACCATCCTCCGTGCTGACTTCTGTCTCTAAAAAGAATTTGAGCTGATTTTGATCACAAAATCCCTTTATTTCTTGCTCAAATTGGGATGAATATGGGATAGTCCACCATTTATTTTTGGTATCCCATCTATGATAGGGGATTGTTTTTAGATGTTTGATTAACTGTGGGATGTAGCCAAAAATCAATTTTAATCTTCCAGCTCGAGTTTTTATTGCCAGGACTTCATCTTTTTTAATTGGTGGATTGCCTATGATAGGGCTTTCCAATTCTTCCATGATTTCTATAGAAGAAATCCGATTTTCAAAGTGTCCTTTTAGCTTTTCCAGATTACCTGGATAATTTGGTATCTCCCAAGTGTAGGTTTGTTTGTTCCACCTGACATACGGAATCGTTCGTACCAATTGGAGATCTACCTCAGTTTTAGGCATTTTAAGCAGGATTTTCCTTCCGATAACTTGAATTGAAATTATGTTTGTCGTCATGTTTTCAAAAAAAATAAACTTGCGGATATCCTTCCTATAGAGATATACCCGAATGTTTACACGATAAAATACATTTTTTACTTGAAATATATAAGATAACTAAAGTTACAAAATGTGCAGCACCTATAAAACCCTTACTTGTCAGGATACATTTTTTAAGTCTAGTCTTTATAAAAATATTCAGTGGGGATTAGGTAGCACCATGAGTTAAACCAACAGATCACAAGTTTACTTTTGATCGCATACTTATCAGAGAAAACCTAAAAACCCGGCCATTTGGCCAGGTTTTTAATCTATTTCACATTCAAATAAAAACCTATGCCTTCACTCCTTTTCCTCTGGACTTACTCGTACTTTTCTTAGTATTTTCAACAGTCGCTTTTTTTTGACTTTTATTCAGGTCACCCTTTTTCAGTCGCTTTCCCGTCTCATCATAGACATTTAACGTTTTGAATTTTGGGTTGGCTTCAAGTAAGAATTTACCATCCCTGCCCTCCAACCGAACCTCGTGTAGATTTCCTTTTTTTAAACTATACATCAAAAGGTCACGTTGATCCATTCCCTGCATGTTTGCCAGAGGTAATTTTTCCATTGCTTTCTCAAGAATATATCCATAATTCTGGTGGTATTGAAGAACAGGGTGCTGTGTATACTTATCGCCCTTCTCCAAATCCAGTTTAAGCCAGGCGTTGTATCGTTCCCCGTCTTTGTTGAACATACTTTTGAACACTGCCCTACCCTCCAATAGATTTAAGGCTTCTTTAGCCGAAATTCCCTGATTATGGTAAAATCTTTGGGATTGCTCCTGGCCATTTGACATAGCCAGTTTGGCATCAAAACCATTATAGTAATATTTACCTTCGTCCGATTTTCTGAAATTTAAATCATATTCAATTTTTTTACCTCCAATTTCTTTGATCATGTTGAGTTCAAAACTGAGCTTACCAGCTTTGATCTGTTTTTCCAGTTCTTTGTTCAGTGTTTCACCGAATCCTGAATACTTCATTCGATCCTGCAATTCCTGTATGTTTTCCTTGATAGTCATGTAAGTAGTTATTTTTGGTGAGAAATTAAAATTGGATTAACCTGAAGCAGTTTTTTACCTGAGAGCTTCACGACCGGATTTCGGTCACCGTTAGTTTCAAAAACCTGAATGGAAAACTCTTTTGCATCAGCTATGGTAAATCGTGGAAATGCAAAGACAGCCAGCCCAGCAGACTTTCCTTCAACTCCTTGAAAGGGACTGAATGAAATTGGCTTCATGGTTAGTTCTCTGACCGCAGTGCGCTTTGACTGCTTTTTGTCCTGTACAGTGAATAGCCATTTTTCGGGCAGGTAGTCCACCCTGCTTTTGTTTTCGACTGCCAGTTGAAAGAACAGCAACCCATCCTTTTCAACTATTTCACCCAAACCCAGACGAATCATGCCCTTCTTTTTTCCCCAGAATAATCTGTCAGGAGTTCGCTGTGAAATTTCTTCGATCACATCTGAAATATCAGCCGCACTCATCACCGAGCCTTTCAACAGGGCTTTAGTATATTCGATTTCCTGTTGCTTTCCGATGTCTATGGGTCTGGCATCAGGATATTCGGTGAAGCCCACTGTAAATGGATACAGTTTTCCCTCCGATGTAATGACATACATGCTTGTCGGACTGAAATATCTTTGTGCTGCTTTTATTTTCAGTACGTTGGATGCTGTTTTATCTTTTTCTGAAAGCACAGCCGGACTCCCAAAATCTGCACTGACCACTTCATAGGGAAAAATCAGTACGGTGGTTTTGTCCCATCCGATCTGAAGTGGATACATTTCTGTTTGTGCCTCATTAACCAACTGGGCACAACAAATCCTGGATAGCGCAAACGCTATCAATAGCATTGGAATTCTCATCATGTATAGTTTTTTAGTGTAAAATCAATTATCGGATAGATCAGCCAAGAGTAGCGGGTGCCCTGCTTTGACGGTTACTTTAACCAATTTTGCTTTTTTGGACAGGATGCCTTTTACCGTTTCCATTCCAGCCATGGAAGCCTGTGCTTCCCAAGAGGATGACATCCCCATCATATTCATGGACTGGATTCCATCACCAGCTCCCTGTTTGACAGCATCGCGTGTGATGGCAGTAGGAATCTTTATTCCGGGGAGAGCATCCAGATCCATTACAGTCATACTGACCGGAATAATCAGGTTACCGGAGCGGATTTGTTGAACTTCAATATTCAGCCGTTCACCGTTAAGAGTACAAACTCCCGTTACCCGCGTTCCCGCTATAAATTCCATCCCTTCAATAAATACGGCCTGGGTAAGTTCCATTTCTATGGATGCACCCGTCACCACTTGCTGATCTTTGGTCACCTGTGCAGAAATAGCAGGCCGAATGGTAGCAAAGGATTGTTGCCTATCGCTATCCAGTGTATAAAACCCATTTCTCCCTATTTGCAGATTGGCTGATTCCTTAAAATTCTCCTCTTGAGGAATATCCCGATCTAAATGGATTGAATAAGTACCTTCTCTTTCCAGTGCATTTTTCTGTGACAAGCGTTCATAAACCCGTTGTGGATGTTGCACATCAAGCAGTTTATCCAGCATGGAATCTATGCGCTCCATTTCAGGGTCTTCCATTTCAGGCTCAATAACCGATGCCATCATGGCTTCGAGCCTTTGCAGTTCAGGATCGTCTATTGTATTTGCCTGCCTGGGATCAGTAGTTACCACTGAGGCAATTCCCTGTCCTGCTGGTTCCTGCTTTATATCCTTTTTGTTTAGTAGTCTTTCAAGGGAAACCAATTTTTCCTGCACCTCGCTTTCTGTTTTCTCAAGTGTATTTCCACCTCCTAAACCGGGGATTAATTGACGTAAAGTATCCTGTTTCTCTGTTGAATTATCGGCAAAGGGATCCATCCTTCTTTGTTCCCGTACCTGCGAAGCTCTTCTTTCCGCCTCTTCATAAGATTCAAGTTTGTTCATAGAATAGGATTCAATTTGGGCTTCCGGCAGTGTCATGTTCAACCCTAGCTGCTGTTCTTCTATACCCGTATCCTCACGCGTACCACCGCCCATGGCCCAGAAGGCAAGGCAAAGGAATGGTAGGGTCAGGATGGGAAGTGCAAGTAAAAATTTGCGTTCCTTTTTCTGTTTTTCAGTTAGCTTTTGCATGTTATGGTTTTGTTATTGGTTTGTGGAATAGTGAGTCGTAATAAATCAATGGAGGTTCCCAGACAGGGATACGCAGGGAAGTCGTACTTCCTGCGGATATTCCCAGAATCAAATTACCCGCTAGCACCGCTATAGAAAGCAGTATGAACCCAAGTATCAATTGTTTTTTGGCAAGCTCGGAGAGCCGATTGATCCTATTGGAAAGCAGCGAAGCATATTTTTCAATAATTACACTTTCCTTAAATGGAGCGCCAACAGTAATTCCCAATATTCTCATCGCTTCTGTACCGTTATTGTTTCGTTGGAAAGGGTTTCCCAATTTTCAATCAAGAAGCCGTGAGGATTCTGATCTGTGCGATCAATGTGTCGCAGCCTTCCTGTGGTAATCAGACTCCGGATTTCCACCGAAGTAGGCCGGATGATCTTTTGCTTTCCATAAAATTTGAATTTAAAAGGGTAAGCAGCCAAGGAAATACTGACACTGTCCGTTTCCACGGTCTGATTCATATTTGCTGACACGATCTCTGTGTAATAGCCTCTTTCCCGCAGGTTGTCATAGACTTTCTTGGCAGAGCCATCCGCCAGATAAAGGCTTTTGGACAATTGCTCCCTGATGAAATTTTCATCCGGACTCAGGGAGAAGAAATAATGATGGAACATGGTGACATGATCCCTCGCCTCAACTGGTATATTTTCCTTTTTAGTAGCTGAAAAAGCTTCCAGCGCTTTTCCCTCAGCCAAAATATAAATTCGCTCCTGCGCAGCTTCAGTAGCCTGAATGGCTTTCATCCCCAAGTATCCTGACAGACACAATGAACCCAGGATGGCCACAAAAGAGAGGTATTTTACATGGCGGAAAGCCGTGTCTAGGTTTCTTAGATTTTGGAACATAGAAGTTTATTTTATAACTCTTGTAATGATTTGGGATCCACCCAATGCACTGGATTTGGCTACTCCCGTGGCATTATTGAGAAGCCCATCCCTACCACCGGGCTGTACAATAAAACCCGCCACATTGGGCACCGTCATATAGCCGATGATGGCAATGACCATGAAAACCAGATAGCCAAGCGATGAGGTAAAATCCCCATCCAGTACCATCATGTTGAGTTGAATTTTTGCGATGATTGCTCCGAAGATATTGGCAACGGGAAGCCACATAGAAATATTGATGTAGCGGGCAAACCAAGCCGCCATTGTATGCTGAAATCCGTCAAAGACAGACAGGCCGAATACCAACGGTCCAAGAATTGATAGCACAACCAGTTGAAAGGTGCGTATGGTATTAATGCATAGTGCCGCTGCAAAAAATAGCATCTGCAAGAACTCCGAAATCAGCTTGCTGATAATAGCTTTCAGATTAAACACAAAAACTTCGTTTGCCATCCGCTCAAAAAATCCCATATCTTTTAAGTTTTCAGGGTATTTCTGCTCTCCGCTTTCGAGGATAGTATTAATATAAGGCTCCAGTTGTTCAGCTTCCATTTCATAGATGTGATTGGCAATAGCCAAGTTGGTACCTTCCACCATTTCAGAGGTAGCCCGGATGATTGGGTTCATGGTTCCGTTGATCACCGCTAATACCTTCGGAAAAAGCATAATTGCTATACCTATAGCAAAAGGGCGAAGTAATGGATACATATCAATAGGTTCCGAGCGTGCGATATGGCCCCACACCCGCATGCTGATATACCATATGGCTGCAAATCCTGCCAAGGCTCTTGCAACGGAGATCAGCTCATTGGCAAGCGGAATCATTTCATCGTAGAGTTGATCCAATACCTCATGTAGTCCTTCGACGCTTCCGGAAATAGTCTGTGCATGGGCGGTTCCTGTGAGTAGGAATACAATTCCCACTAGCAAAATGGCTTGTTTTCTCATGGATTTATTCCGTTTAATTTCAGGATTGACTTACGTTCATTTCTGATTCTAATTCGTTGCTTCCCAAGTGTAGAAAGCTCCCTGTTTATATCCCGAAGAGAGATCAACAGACCAGACATTTCTCCATGTAGGCGATCAATAGCTTCCAGTCTTTCGAAGTCCGACATCCGCAGCTCCCCTGCTGTGAGAATCAGTACCAGTTCATCGAGATTACGCAGGGAAGCTTTAAACAGCCCATCATACATTTCAATCATAAATGCGAGCTCTGCAGCAGAAAAAGAATCCCCGTTTTTAACTTGGTTATAAGTGGATTTATATTCGCTTAGAATCCGCTGCTGGTATTGGATAATTTCGGCAACGCGGTAATATTTTCGAACTTCAGGACTCACGGTAAGAAGTTCACTTAAAAATGCCTCGTGGAGCTTGAAATTCCCTTCGGCTATTCCTTTCACTGTATTATATCCTTTGTCCAGTATGGTATAGCCTTTATACATATTGTCTAGTATTTTCTTCATCTGGGTAAGCTTCTCATAATTGAGAACGAGCTGTGTAATCTCGTGCGCCTGACTGACTCCAAGAGTTGGTCGAAGTAGTCCAACCAGAATGATCCCAACCCAAATGAATTTTTTTATATTATCTGACATCATAGAAACTGTTAATCTGCTGCTGTTGGATTTCTTTCCGTTTCCTGTTCAAATCCAATGATCGGATTCGTTTATTGTAGGTCTTCAAGGCTTGAAAAAGCTGCTGAATTCCGACGTACAATCCATCTATCGCAGCAAGTCGCTCCCCATCATCCATTTCATAGCTATTGGATGCCAGTAATTGGTCGAGCTCACTGATGAGCAAGCCTGACTCCTCTTCAATATTCCTGTTGAATCTGTTGACAGCCAAAATTTCTCCGTCATTCAGCATCTTGTGATTAGCCACATAGTAATTCATCCAATTCAACTCCCGGTTGATCTGTCTATGCACTTTCAGTATTTCCAGCGCAATAGGATAATCCGAAACGATGGGATGGATAGCTTTCAAGGAGCCGAAGTAATCTTTGTGAAGTGAGAATTCACCGTCTTGGATGTCACCAACCAGATTCCATCCTACCCTAGCTACTTCATATCCTTTTTTGGCTACCTCCAAATAGGCAGAGAGCGCAACGATCTGCTTGAGTTTATAGCTGGTTTGAAGCTTTTTTTGTTTGGTCCATTCCGCCATGGTTTGCGCCTTAGAGCATAGCCCGAAACACATCAGTACCAACAGGAGAATAATCCTAATTACACTCCAAGAATAGTTACTGTTCATCCAAATCATAGTTCTGTTTTAGGTTGTTGAGCGGCAGTAATTCACGTGAGTGGATCAGGCTCATATTCCGAGAATTAAGGGCTCTTAGATCCGTTAGATTTTTGCGGATTCTGCCCTCTGCCAAATGAAGTGAAGCCAATCGGTCTGCATCCTTCATCTGGGTGGTAAATGAGCTCATCACCCCAGTCAGGTGACTGAGATTCTGTAGTGACTCCTCAAGGATTTCTTGATACACGGCGCTGATCACCTTCTTTTCTTCCCATGACAATACAGCAGAATTGTTGATCACAGCCCAGGCATTTTGATATTCCCTGAGCAGCTGTTTTTGCATATCGGCAATATCCCGCACCCGCTGAAACTGTGATATGATCCGCTTGACTTTCCAGAGTTCCTCAAAGAGCTCGTCGTATTGCTTTCGCTGTTTTTCAGTCCACTCTGAGATCTCTTTGAGTTTTAGTTTGCTTAGCTTATTCTCCAAAACTTTCTGAGCATTCTGAAGCCAGATGGTCTGGTTCTGCAGGCGCTGGATCTTAAGATCAATCGCCTTTATGACTTTTTTAACCGCAGCCTTTATCACCTCAATAATTACATTGATCGGAATAGCGGAAGCTTCCTGAACTGGCAGGACTGTCAAACCCAAAACCATGGGAATGAACAGGACTAGAATTCTTTTATTGATTTTCATGACGGTTGATTGTTGAGTTCTTCTGCCAGAATCCTGATTGCTTTTTTCCGATCCCCGTATTTCAGGGTGTATTCCTCCACCTTCATTTTTTCAGTTTCTTCAGTGGTATAAGTGAGGTATTCTTCCCGGCTCACTTCCACCCGGTAAACCTTTTTGTAGATACTGATATACACCTCTTTATAATTTCTACCGACCTCTTTCGCTTTATTCATCGAGAGTATAATAGTTTTCTCCTGATCGGTCAGTCCCAACAACTCCTGGATGTCTTTGAACTTGTTTTGGTATTTGCTCTGGTCTAACAGAATCTTGACATCCGCATTATTGATGATGGCATTTTTAATGATCGGGCTTGATATAATGTCTTCCACTTCCTGGGTCACTACGATGGCTTCGCCGAAGAATTTCCTGACCGTTTTGAAGAGGTATTTGATGTACTCTGCCATCCCTTCTTTTGCTATGGCTTTCCAGGCTTCTTCGATCAGGATGATCTTTCTGATTCCTTTGAGCTTCCGCATTTTGGAAATAAAGATCTCCATGATCATCAGGGTGACGACAGGAAACAGAATGGGGTGATCCTTGATGTTATCGAGCTCAAAGACAATAAACCGTTGTTGCAGTAAATCAAGATTTTCGCGGGCATTTAGCAGGTAATCAAATTCCCCTCCCCGGTAGTATGGGCGGAGCACATACATAAAATTGTCCACATCAAAGTCAATCTCTCTGACTCCATCCCGCTTTAAAACATCCCTGAATTCATCGTTCAGAAAATCATAAAAAGTGTCGAAGCAGGGAAAGATCTCCAGGTTCTTTTCTAAGCGCTCAAAATACCCGGACAATGCATTGGAAAGTGCCACATATTCTGAGCGCTTGAATGCTTCATCCTCTTTTTTCCACAACGCGATGAGCAGGGTTTTGAGGCTTTCTTTTTTTTCGGTTTCCGGACGTTTTCTCCCCTCCACATGAAAGGGGTTGAAACGGATCGGATTGTTCTGCTCGTAGGTAAAGTAATATCCCCCGACCAGCTCACAGAGGCCATGGTAGGAATGACCCACATCGACGAGTACAACATGCGTACCCTGCTCATAATAAGATCGCATCAGGTGATTGGTGAGAAAGGATTTCCCTGAACCTGATGGTCCCAACACAAATTTGTTTCGGTTGGTGATCAGGCCCTGCTTCATCGGCTCATCGGAAATATCCACGTGAACGGGATATCCAGTGATCCTGTCACCCAACCTGATTCCTATGGGACTCCGGGAGGTTTTGTAATTTGTTTCCAGGTTAAAAAAACAGGTGGCCTGTGCGATAAAGGTGTCAAAGGTTTCATTCACCGGAAACGCAGCTTCATTACCAGGAAGTCCTGCCCAAAAGATCTGGGGAGCTCCTACGGTTTCCTGTTTTGCTACGACGTTCATTTTGGCCAGCGCACCTGCCGCCAGGTTTCGTAACATTCCAACCTCCTCGGCTCTATCCGTCCAGCACATCACATTAAAATGTGCCTTAACCGCCTTTCTTCCTGTAGAGATCGCCTCATTTAGAAACTCTGCAGTAGCATCGCGTGCAATGGCATTCTCCCTGGAATAGTTGGCCAGAGATTCCAGCCGTTGCCTCTTGGATTCCAGCTCCTTTAACTTCTTCTGGTGATCTTCAACAAACAGGAATTGATTATAGATATGATTACAGGGAAGCAGTGCGCAGACAGGGGTGGAAAAACCGATTGGAAAATCCGTCTGATCGGTTCCGTAGGGTTCATAACTTCTATGTGGACTCACAGTGGAAGGGAGATTCTCCACCTCGCCAAGGCTATAGAGCTGCACATACTTGCTTCCGATTTTCCACTCCGGTTTAAACTGAATATCCTGCAGCATTCCCTGCTCCCCAAGATTCAGGTATTCCTCCAAAACACCAGATTTTGACGGAGTTCCCGCTAGTTGCTCCCCATTCAGCCGCTTCAGTTCAATCCCGGCATCTCCGAGAATCTGAGCAAGTTGTCCCAGTACATTCTGGAATTCTTCCATTGCATTGCCTTGCAGGATTTCTACAGGAACCAGTGTTTTTCTCAGCAGATTGGAAACAGCAGAGCTTCCAAGATTACTTCCTTTAGGTCTTTTGGTGACAAAAAGTCGGCAACGATGATCCAGATGGGGACGTTCGGCAAAGAAGCGTTCACTTGAAATGGAATGAAACGAATGACTTTCTCCTTCAAAGTTTCCCTGATAAGAGCCGTCAACAAACCAATCCTGCTTGTGCAGCACTGTATTTCCGGGTAATACCCCAACTGCTTTATTCCAGGCATGATGTGCAGCTTCGAATCCTGCTGAACTAAGTGAAAATAGTTCAGGCAGATCAACTTCAAAGGCTGCCGTCATATCCCCCTGACGGGAAAGTATGAGCTCATTTTCTACTTTATATATAGGGAATACTTGCTCCAGATCCATGCTTAGCTTTTGTTCAGGTTATAAAAGATTTTTCGAGTCCGGATTATTATACTGCCTGGCACCTGATTTTGAGCCATTTTCTTCATCAGACCATGTTCACCATAGGTAGCACTTAGATGGAATACCAGTACAAAATCCGCTGTTGCCAACACTACAGCTATTATCAGGCACAGGTACATGGGCATCCCTATGACATAGCCGATAGCGAATCCAATAAGTGTAATTCCCAACCCTGCCGCGAGATATCCGATATACTGCGCTTTGAGCCCTTTAAACTCCATGGGCTTATTGATACCTCTGTTGATGCTGTATTTGATCATAATTATGGATTGAATAAGATTTATAATGTGTTACGGTAAAATCTTACCTTCTCAAACTTTACACACCAGTTGATTTTCCAGGCAGCTATTGAGATTTCCGCTGCTATGGTTTTTGCGGCACTTGTCGATCTTTTCGAACCTGATTTTGGTTGGTTTCCACATACTCCGTCAATCCTGATTCTTCCATTGAGGTGATTTTAGCCTTAGGGCCTTTTTCATAAGGATGCATCTTAAGGAAATATTCATCTCCCAGTCCGTACTTTCTGGCCACTCCTACCGGATCCAGTCCCATTTCATCAGGAATTGTAACTAGGACAGCATTCTTCGGAAGGGTTAACATATCGGAAGAAGCATGTAGAATGGTTCGGCTTTCACGGTCATAGAAAAACAGGTAATGTTTCCCGTCCGGTGATGTCACCATTTCATCGAGTGAGAGCTTCTTGCTGGGAAAACCCACATTCCGGAGTTCATTGAGCCTCAGATCGACTGTATAAGAGTGTCCTACAATGTCTATTTCCGGAAGTATGCCGATTTTTCGCTGCTCGAGCTGATCCATCTTCGCACTATTTTTAGACACCAAAGAAACTCTGGAGCACCGTAGCCACCACGACCAGAAACACACAGGAACCAAACCATGCGGCAGCAACTTTTCCTGTATCCGGTTCCCCATTATTCCATTTGTTGAAAACCTTGACTGCGCCGATAAGTCCAACAATGGCACCGATTGCATACATCAACCCTGTGCCCGACTGGAAGTAACCCCTTACCTGCTGGGTGGCCTCATTGATACCAGCATTTCCATCCTGTGCTTTCACCACTCCGGCAAGGAGCAAGAAGTAAATAGCGCTAATCCATTTAGTAGTTCTTTTCATTGTAAGTGAGTTTAGATTGTTTGAATGATCAGTTTTGTAATTCACTAAATAGGCTCAGAATATCCTCTTCTTTAAGGTCTACTTGTGCGGCCTTGGCAGCGAGAAGCAGATGGCTCACCACTATTTTGCGTATGGCATTAGAATCAGTGAATCCGTAGCGGAGTACTTTTTGGCGAAGACGTTGAATCAATTCTGCTGTAGTCTCTGTATTTGAAAGGAGCTCACGGTCTATTTCAGCCAGCAATGCCGATAAATCATTCATGGAAGCGCGCTCACTTTTGGTAGTATTCCTGCCTAGCACACCTACCAATCCTCTGCTTTTTCTGTTTATCAGTAAACTGGAAACCTCAGATCGGAAATAGCGGATAACTACAACCCCATAATAGCAGGTCAGAGCAATTCCAAGCAGCTTAAGAAAGACTTCCCATGAGACATTTTCGAGCATAACTGTGTGATTTTGTGGTTACAAACCTGGTGCAGAATCTGCTGATAACCTCACACTGAACTCCGAAGGGGGAGTGAAAAAAGTCAGCTTTCCCCTTTACTGTTTAAGTCGGTATTGTCCATCCACTTCTCCAGTTTTTCCTTTAGCCGATCCAAGAAAGTGGTACGGCTATTTTTGCGGATTCGGATTTCCTGAAAGGTTCTGTAAAACTGTGAGAGATCCTGTTGGAACGCCCGTTCCAGATGGGTGGCGATATCTCGGATGGAGGCATTTCCTTGATTTATTGCACCTGAAGCCTTCAAAGCATAGGCTAGTTCTACCAATGCAGCTTTTGTAGCAGTCCATTTCACAGAGTGGGGGCCTTTTTCTGCCTTATTTTTCAGGTTCCTGATTTCCTTTTCCAAAAATCCATGCAGCTCATCATAAGCTCGGAATCTTGCAAAGACCTTTCCTGCAGGAACCGAATGCATATCGCTTAGTGGCAAAGGTTGGGTAATAAAAAAAGCCGTACCCGTCTCACTCCGAGTAAACAGCTCACCATCATAATCTGACCTTCCCAGACAGTAGTATTCATAGAGGAGTTGATACCGCTGTTGATAAAGTCTGATCGGTAAGAATTGCTTTTCCAGATACCTGATAGCATCCCTTCTTCTTTGTGGGATAGTGGAAAGGATATAATAGAGTTCCCCAAAATAAATGAGCTCGGCTTCAAAGCCAGGTCTGATTTTTTTAAAGAAATCCATCTCCATTTCCGGTGTATCAAACACAGCGGGTGCTTTCACTTTTGCACAGTAGTCATTGACCAGAATAAACGATTTCTCCATCGTCACCAGTCTGTTGGAAGAAGATGTGGCAATAGACGCAATATCCTCCTTCATCTTTAAAAAAAGAGGATTGAAATTTTCACTATAGTTCATGATTAGACAATTTTAGTGGAGATGAATCCCCGGTTAAAACTGCCCGCGGGCTTATAATTTAAAAGGCCTTTGTACCATAGAGGTACTGAACAAACTTAGTTTCAGGAAAACAAAAAAGTAAAAAATTCCTGACCATAATACCTGAAACAGGTGAATATCAGGATGAAATGATATCACAACACGATGAACCTAAAGAGAGAATCAACTTGTAACTAGGTAGTGCTGCTCTATTTCAAACAGCAAGACCAAAATAACGTCTAGAAAATAGTAAAAGCTGCATCCTAGCCGGGACATATCCCAAAATAACCAAAGAGTTTATTAACTTATAAACTAGTGCTTCCCCTTTTGGGTGCCCTAGCTATTGTTCATTCCGCTCTTTCAGGAGCCACAATTCACTTAATTTTGGCTAAAAATAATCTACCCGTAAAATACAACGATCAGATGCTGCGGATCCTGCTTTGCATAATCGCCGCATTTCTTGTGGCTATGTATGGCACAGGAGCACGTTTCCTCGATTCACTGAACGGAACGTCTTTTTATGTCAAACTCTTGGCAGCGTTCTTTATCGCAGGATTCTTTATTGAGTTTGTCCATTTGGTAACTGTAAAGTTGGACAAGGTCTATGATTGGAAAGAAAAGCCACTTATACGGTTAGCGCTGCAGTTTCTGTTAGGCATGTTACTTCCAGGTATCATTGATTACTTATTTCTTTCCATCTATCAGTGGTACTTTGGACTGACTGTTGTCCCTGAAAACCCAAGCGCCCACAGTTCTTTTCCGATGATGGCCTTACCAGTTTTCCTGTTTAATATATACTACCTTTTCTACTACCATATCCTGAGGAATCAGGAAGCAGATTCCCACACCAAACCCAAGATGGAAACTCTTTTGGTTCAGCAAGGGACTAAAACCATTCCCCTACAGTTGAGTGACATACGGTTGATTTACCACCAAGATCGGATAAACTATCTTGTCACTTCGGAAGAAGCAAGGTACTATCTCAGCGAGACGCTGGAGGAATTGGAAAGCCAACTTCCCAGCCGTGATTTTTTCAGGGTAAACCGAAAGATGATTATTCATTACCGGGCTTGTCAGCATTTCCGATCCAACGGACACGGAAAACTGATACTGCAGCTGACACCCTCTTTCCCTGACGAAGTGATTGTGAGTCAGAATAGGACAAAAAAATTCAAGGAGTGGATCAGTAGATGACCCAATGTATTTTGTGACAAACAAAGTCACTTTTACTGGCTTTAATCATCGGCATCAGTATATCTTTTACTTTCCCTAGACCAAAAAAGACAGCCTCCCAATAACAACAGTAGACTATCCACCCAAATTTTATTTTCTAGGGATATCTGGGTAATCACTTCTCTACTTGTCATGATTTTCTTGTATAAATAAGAAAGCTCCCCTTTCACCATTTTTTCTGCCACTTCCTCCCCGTGGTTTTGAGAAAGAAGCAAAACCTCATTATGCATATCCCCTATCGCTCTCTCCTTTGGAGCCGAAATCAGATCATTTGATAAGCAGATAAACCGGGCAATATCATTTTCCAATTCCTGGGTATCATCACCATAGAAAAGTATATCTCCCCGAAGCAACTCAATCGCAATGTATACTCCGGAACTATGTAGTCTCATATGCTGGTAATCTTCCAGCGTAAGCCTCCATTTCCCCCTTTTATTATTCATCTCCCACTGAAGTCCGGCTATATGTAAGTCCCACACACGCTGAAATCCCTTTTTCTGATCTTCATCGTAAAAATATTCCAAGACCTGTGCATAACATATATCTATGGGTAAGCCAAGCTCTGACAATATGAATTTGCCTTCCTCCAGCTTATTGTTGGTCATTTCGGCTAAATAACTTTCTGCGTCTTCACCGTCCATTAAGTCCAACAAATCATCTAAAGTGAAAAGACAAAAAAACAACTTTGCAATCCCATCCAACTTCTTCATTTCCATCTGAGGAAAAAGATAGCATGCAAACCAATTGAGATGTTGAATACGGCAGCGCTCAAGCAACTCCCAGTCCGTTTCCGCATCACTAGTAATCAACCACGTTTCCGCCCAGCTTAATACGGATTCATCAGTATCCCGGGCATTTACATGTAAGGCAGCAGGAAAATCTAACAGTGACATTACTTCGCGTTTTTAAGATCATGTTTAAAACGCTCTACTGTACGACGGCTAAGCCGAAAGAAATCCCCTAAATCCTCATTTTTAATTTCAGTTTTTAATCCGGGGAAAAGTAACATTAATTCCTCATACCCTTTTTCAAGGCCTTTTTTACTTAGCTCAAATACAATGGAATTCCGCTCGTTGATTCGGAGGCTTATCTTATGGGCCAAATTAACAAGCCGGGGGTGCCTTCCTAACACATCCCGTTCTGAATCGAGTGTAAACTCAAAAAAGGCCACATCAGAAATGCACTTGAGCATGGCGTCACTTGGAATTCCCGTGCGAAATGACCTGTCATCAAAAACAGTGTCTGTGGCTCGGTAAAGCATGGATAAAGCATATTTTTCTTTGTGAGGAGTGTAAGAACCTATGAACCCATCGCACAGATACCTACTTACCACATCAGACTCACCGATATCCTTCAACACACGTCCTCTTTTCATACACTTTAATTCCAGCTTAGGAAATATATGACTAAAGTCTTCCTCAGGTAAATCCAGAAGTTGCTTGACATCATCCATCAACATTTTTCTATACTTATTCTCCATCACAATCCTCGGTTAACCCAACTTGAAAATCGAATTAGCTAACATTTTGTAATACAACTAGTTATGCTGATTGTTTTTACAATTGGGTCACAACTTTTGACTTCCTCACATAGGGTCTGTCTTTAAATTTGAGCGCAT
>Ga0307487_1000478_pt1 | contig 31517 bp, 31 predicted proteins | sample CBIW12metaG_FD_203665 | JGI IMG/M metagenome (GOLD analysis project Ga0307487, IMG submission 203665) | Sea-ice brine microbial communities from Beaufort Sea near Barrow, Alaska, United States - CBIW 1.2 | ecosystem: Environmental > Aquatic > Marine > Coastal | place: USA: Alaska | collected... | reverse complement strand
TGGCGTCGACCTGTTCCTGACCGACTCGACCAACGCCGAGGTTCCCGGATTCACCACCGCCGAGAAGGACATCGGACCGGCCATTGACACCGTGTTCCGCACCTCCCAGCGCCGGATCATCGTCTCGAGCTTCGCGAGCCACGTGCACCGCATCCAGCAGGTCATCGACGCCGCCGTCAAGCACAACCGCAAGGTCGCCTTCGTCGGCCGCTCCATGGTTCGCAACATGGGCATCGCCACGGAGCTCGGCTACCTCAACGTTCCCAAGAACCTGATCGTCGACATGAAGGCGCTCGAGCGCATGAAGGACGACAAGGTCGTTCTCATCTGCACCGGCTCGCAGGGAGAGCCCATGGCGGCGCTGTCGCGCATGGCCAACCGTGAGCACGTCATCAAGATCGGCGAGGGCGACACCGTTCTGCTCGCGAGCTCGCTGATCCCCGGAAACGAGAACTCGATCTACCGCGTCATCAACGGGCTGACCCGCTGGGGCGCCAACGTCGTGCACAAGGGCAACGCCAAGGTGCACGTCTCCGGCCACGCGAGCGCCGGCGAGCTCGTCTACTGCTACAACATCGTCAAGCCCACCAACGTGATGCCCGTGCACGGTGAATGGCGCCACCTCAAGGCCAACGCGGAGCTCGCCGTGCAGACCGGTGTGGAGGAGGACCGTGTTCTCATCGCCGAGGATGGCGTCGTTATCGACCTGATCGACGGCCGTGCCTCGATCACCGGCCGTGTCGCTGCCGACTACGTGTTCGTCGACGGCATGACCGTCGGAGGCGCATCCGAGGCCGCGATGGAAGACCGTCGTCGCCTCGCCGAGGACGGAACCATCACCATCCTCGGAATCCTCAACGCCAAGACGGGCCTGCTCGCCGAGCCCGTCGAATTCCTCGCTCGTGGCTTCGTGCACGACGACGAGTGGGTTCGCGGCGCGACCAAGGTCATCGACGAAGCGATGAAGGTCGCCAACCGCGTGAAGACCGTCAACGGCGCCGAGCTCGAGGATCTCTTCACCTCGTCCGTGAGCCGGTGGATGCAGCGTAAGTACCGTCGCAGCCCGCTGATCACCTCGGTGGTCGTCGACGCGTAAACGACACCGTCACACACAGCCGGCCGCGCCCCTCGGGGTGCGGCCGGTTGTGTGTTGCGCGCTGTGTGTTGCCACGGCGAATGCCGCCGCCCTGTTCCTAGTTCAGGAGATCCGGGCGCACGGAGACCGGCCCCCGCACCGGTCCGCGGGCCGCGGCATCCGTTGGTGCCGGATCTCCTGAACTAGCGACCAGACGCAAGGATGCGACTAGCGGAAGTCGTCGGCGGTGGCGTTCGCTATATCGATGAGCACGAGATCGGGGTTTTCCCGGTGAATCGCCTGCAGGCGCCACGGCGTGCTGAACAGGGCGAGCAGGGTGTTGTCGGACCGGGTGAAGACCTCCACCTGCCTCATCGGGGCCAGCAGCAGGGCGCTGGCCTTGTCCGTGCGTCTGGCCACCTGGTACGGAAGCGCTTCCATGCGAACATCCGCGTGGAAGTCGTGCACCATCCGGTCTTCGACGACCTCGAACTGCATGGGACCGACGGCACCGAGCACGGGGGACTGGTCGCCGCGAACCTCCGACCGCATCACCTGGATGACGCCCTCGTGGTCGAGCTGTTCGATCCCGCGGCGGAACTGCTTGTGCTTGCTGCTGTCCTTCGGGCGGATGGCGCGAAAATGCTCCGGGGAGAAAAGGGGAAGCGGCGGGTACTCCACCGGCTGGTCCTCGAAAATCGAGTCGCCCACGCGCAGCGCCGAGGCGTTCACGAGGCCGACGATATCGCCGGGCCAGGCCTGGTCGATCACGGTGCGTTCGCGGCCGAACAGCTGCTGCGCGTACTTCGTGGCGAACGGTCGCCCGGTGGCGGCGTGGGTCACGATCATGCCGCGGCGGAACTCGCCCGAGCACACGCGCACATACGCGACGTGGTCACGGTGCGCCGTGTTCATGCCGGACTGCACCTTGAACACGAACCCGGAGAAGGCGGAGGCCACGGGCCGGGGAACGCCGTCGATGTCAGGGCGGGCCTCAGCCGGCGGCGCGAACTCCACGAGCGTGTCGAGGAGCTGCTGCACACCGAAGTTGGCCACGGCGGCGCAGAACAGAACGGGCGTGGTGTCGCCGGCCAGGAACAGTTCAGAGTCGTGGTTCTGGCCCTCCACGTCGAGAAGTTCGGACTCGTCGGTGGCGTTCGTCCACTCCACGCCCTCCTCGGCGGCCGCATCGGCCGCGCTCATCCGGGTCGACAGGGCGGCCTTGATGCCGCCGGGGGTGCGCGTGAAGCGCAGGAAGTCGCCGGAGCGACGATCCATCACGCCGCGCAGGTTGCCGGCCTCGCCGACGGGCCAATTCAACGGCGTGGGCAGCAGGCCGGTGCGGTTCTGGATCTCGTCCATCAGGGCGAGAGGGGATGCCCCGGGACGGTCCCACTTGTTGATCACGGTGATCACCGGGAGGCCGCGCTGCTTGCACACGGCGAACAGCTTCATGGTCTGCGGTTCGAGACCCTTGTTGGCGTCCACGAGCATGACGGCGGCATCCACGGCGGAGAGCACCCGGAAGGTGTCTTCGGAGAAGTCGGCGTGGCCCGGCGTGTCGACGAGGTTGATCACGGCGTCGTCGTATTCGAACTGGATCGCGGCGCTCGTCACGGAGATTCCGCGGGCCTTTTCCATCTCCATCCAGTCGGAGACGGTGCCGCCGCGCCCGGCCTTGCCGTGCACGGCGCCGGCGTGGGTGATGGCCCTGGCATGCAGCAGCAGGGCCTCGGTCAGTGTCGATTTTCCGGCATCCGGGTGCGAAATCACCGCGAAGGTGCGGCGGCGTCGGGCTTCGACGGGCACGTCGGGGTTGGCAACGTCAGCAAGTTGAGTCATTAGTGCTTTCCGGCGAATGATTCGGCAGGCCAAAAGTGGGCCCTACATCGGCTTCCGCACGAATTCGCTCTCCGTACTACCCTAACTTGCGCCCCGCGGCCTGCTGCCCGCAATGCTGCGCGGCGGCAGGTGAACCGAATGAATGGTGCCGACTTGGCCACATTTTTCGTCATATTGTCGCGTCGTGCCCCTCTCTCGGTGTCATCAGGGCTAGTCTCGCCCCGAGAGCGAGGAGACACGGATGTCCCTACTGGCCGTATTGCGCCCGTCCCACCCCACGGGGGCCCACGCGATCATTGGCGAGCCGCCGCCCGCCGGCGCCGGCTTGAGCGAACACGTCGCGGACCGCGACGTGGGGTGTCGTCCCTGCCGCCGACACATCCCCGAGACCACCCTGAGTGTGCATCCACTCGCCCTCGGCTGCAGTTCCTTCGGCTGGACCGTGAGCGGCGAAACCAGTCGACGGATCCTCGACGAGCATGCGTCGCTCGGAGGGAACTTTCTCGACACGGCCGACAGCTACTCGGCCGGGCGCAGCGAGACGATGATCGGCTCGTGGCTCGGCCGTCGCGGTGGCCGCGACAAAATGGTCATTGCCACGAAAATCGGCCGCAATCTCGACAACCCCGGGCTCAGCGCCCGCAGCATCATGGGTGCCGTCGATGCGTCCCTGCGACGTCTCGGAACCGACTACCTCGACCTGGTCTACTTTCACGGCGACGACCCGCGGATTCCGCTCGAGGAAAGCCTGGGGGCCATGGCGACCATCATGCAGAGCGGGAAGGTGCGCTACCTCGGGGCGTCGAACTTTTCGTCGGAACGGTTGATGGAGGCGCGAGTACTCGCCGCGAACGGCCTTCCCCGCTTCAGCGCCCTCGAAACGGAGTACAGCCTCGTGCGCCGACCCGTGTTCGAGGCGTCACTGGCACTGGTGACCCGGGCGCAGGGCATGGCCGTCATGCCGTATTTCCCGTTGGCGCACGGTTTTCTGGCCGGGCGGTACCGCAACAAAGCGGATGTCGGCACCGACACCCGGTCCCAGCGTGCCGCGAGGTACCTCAACCGCAAAAACCTGCGGTTGATCGGGCTCCTGGATCGCATTGCCGCAGACCATGACGTGCAGCCCGCGACAATCGCGCTCGCCTGGCTGCTCACCCGGCCCGGCGTGCTCGCACCCGTTGCCGGAGCCGGTCAACCCGACCAGGTGGAGGCCCTCGTCGCGGCGGCCGGTTTGCGCCTGGCGCGCAGCGACGTGCTCGACCTGGACCGGTTGTCCAAATAGACCGGTTCACGACGGGTCATCCGCGCCGGACAGCGCGGCCGACCGCGCACGAGGCCGCCCGGGCGGAGTGACCGACGGGCTGGGTCAGGTGTCCGTCTCGTTCAAAACACGTTGAACGGACCGGAGCAGGGCCGTGTGGGCGCCGACCGGATCGCCGAGGTGCGCTCCCGCAAAGGCGCCGTCGCGCGCGAGGAAGAAGTCGTCGGCGGCATCGCCGGGACGCGGGTGCCCCATGCCGCGAAACAAATCCTCCACGGCTGCGACGTACCAGTCGCGATGTGCCGTGACGGCCTGGCGAACCGGATGGTTCGGGTCGGCGAACTGCGCGGCCGCGTTGATGAAGGGGCAGCCGTGAAAGCCCTGGCGGGTCACCTGGGTGGAGATCTCCGTCACGACCCCGCGGAGACGCTGCTCCGGCGTGTCGTAGCGCTTCTCCAGGGACGTGAGCAAATCCCGCGCGATGCGGTCCCGTCCCTGCAGGTACACCACGATCAGGGCGTCCTTCGAGCGGTAATACTTGTAGAACGTGGCCTTCGTCACCTTGGATTCGCTGATGATACGGTCAACGCCGACCGTGTGCACACCCTCCGCGTAGAAGAGGCGATCAGCCGTCGCGAGGATACGCACCTTTGCGTGGGTAGCCGGTTTCGCCAAGGTGTCTGTCAACTCAGTCATATGGTCAACTCCTGGATTCTCGGAAGCGGTTCTGCGGCTGCTCCGTCGGGGGAGACGCGGGCGAACCGGAAGCGCACGTTCAGACTTTAGCACAGACTAGACAGACTAGTCTGTCAGCATGTGTGTTCGCCAGTGAGTCGGGATCGCTGGGCCGTCGGCGGCTGACGTAAGCTTGATCGAATATGAACGGTGCAGTTAAATTTCCCCTCGACGTACCCGAACTCTCCTTTCGAGCGGCCGGTGATTCGCTGGTCAGGCGCACCGTTCTCCCGAGTGGTGTGCGAATTCTCAGTGAGCGGGTTCCCGGCAGTCGCAGCCTCACCATCGGCTACTGGGTGGCTGTGGGCTCCCGGGATGAGCTCCCGGGCCACTTCGGGTCGACGCACTTTCTCGAGCACCTGCTGTTCAAAGGCACGCCCACCCGCACCGCCTTCGACATCGCCATTTCCTTCGATGAGGTGGGTGGCGAGCACAATGCCATGACCGCCAAGGAATACACGTGCTACTTCGCCAAGGTTCAGGACCGAGACCTGTCGATGGCCGTCGAAGTGCTCACCGACATGCTCACGTCGTCCACCCTCGACGCGGATGAATTTGAAACCGAGCGCGGGGTCATTCTCGAAGAACTGGCCATGGCCGACGATGACCCGGCCGACGTGGCCAACGAACGCTTCTTTGAGGCCGTGCTCGGCGGGCATCCGCTCGGCCGCCCGATCGGCGGCAGCCCGCAGACGATCCGCGGCGCCACCCGTAGCGCCGTCCACGAGCACTACCAGGCCAACTACCGGCCCCAGGACCTTGTCGTCACCGTCGCCGGTGCCGTCGATCATGATGAGCTCGTCGCCGGCGTCGTGCGCGCCCTCGAACTGGCCGGCTGGGACCTCAGCGTGCCGGCGACCCCCGTGGTTCGTCGCGCCGACGTGCCGGCCACCATCACCCAGGGACAATCCGTCACGATCGTGCACCGTCCCCTGGAACAGGCGAACCTGCTCATCGGCATGCCGGGCATCCTCGCCACGGACGACCGACGGGTCACGATGAGCGTGTTGAACTCCATCTTCGGCGGAGGCATGTCGTCGCGGCTCTTCCAGGAGGTGCGCGAGAAGCGCGGCCTCGCCTACTCGGTGTACTCCTTCGCGCCCGGCTACTCCGACGCGGGACTGTTCGGGATGTACGCCGGATGTTCACCGGCCAAGGTAGGACAGGTTGCCGAGCTCCTGCTGAGCGAACTGCGCCGCCTCGCGGAGCATGGGGTCACCGATGAAGAGATGCGCCGCGCCGCCGGGCAGCTTTCCGGGGCATCCGCTCTCGCCCTCGAAGACTCGGACACGCGCATGTCGCGGCTCGGGCGCTCGGAAATCACCCTCGGGGAGTTCTCCGACCTCGACGAGGCACTGCGGCGCCTCGCCCTGGTCACGGCGGAAGACGTGCGGCAGCTGGCCGCGGAGCTCGTGCGCGGGCCCGTCTCGATCGTGGCGGTCGGTGCCCTCGCCGAGGACACCTTCGCCTCGATCGTTCCTGTCGTCTCCTGACCCGTCCCACGCAGTACCTCGCCTGACCCTGGGCGCACACAATGAAAGGGTCGAAGATGTCCCAGTATCTCTACCTGGTTCGCCACGGCGAGCAGATGGATGCCGAGCACGGAATGCAAGACGGCCCCCTGTCGCCGAGAGGCAAGAGGCAGGCGCAGCTGATCGGCGAGCGACTCGGCGGCGTGCCCTTCACGGGCGCCTGGCATTCGCCGTTGCAGCGGGCCGAGGAGACGGCGGCCATCATCGCCGAACGACTGCCCGCCCTCACCTCGCAGCCGTCGCCGCTGCTGATGGACTGCATTCCGTCGGGCCGGGCACCGGAAACCCCGTCGGCCTACGATCCCTTTTTCGGTGCGGTCACCGAAGAAGACATTGACGCCGGACGTGCCCAGATGGAGGACGCCGTCGCCGAGTTCCTGCAGCCCCGCCGCAGCCAGCGCCATGACCTGCTCATCACGCACAACTTCGTGATTGCGTGGTTCGTGCGTGAAGTGCTCGGCGCGCCCGACTGGCGCTGGGTCGGCATCAACCAGGCACACTGCGGGCTCACCGTGCTGCAGCAGAAGCCCGGCCGACCGTGGACCCTCGTCACCCACAACGACCTCGGCCATCTCCCCGTCGAACTGCGCACCGGCCTGCCCGAGACCTTCATGTTCTAGGCCGGAGCCAGGGCCTTGCGGTACCAGTTCGTGGCATTGGGGTTGTCGTTGTACGCCGCGATGCTCACGTAACCGGACCGCCGGTAGAGCGCCGCGGCGGATTCCAGACTTGCGTTCGTGTCGAGCACGACCTCGGCCGCGCCGAAGCCCGCCGCTCGCCGCTCCAGCTCGTTGAGCAGCAACCGCCCCCACCCGCGTCCCCGCGCGACCGGCCGAAGCCACACGTGCTTCACCTCGAAGCGCGCCGTGCCGTCCGGGGTGTCTCCAAGGCGACGGATGCCGCCGCACCCGACCAGATCGTCACCGTCCATCAGCAGCAGGAACACGCCCCGCGGCGGCACGAACTGCTCCGGCGTGGGATACGTCGGCCGGTATTTCCCCTGCGCGGCGGGAAAGGACAACTCCCGGTCGCCGAAGTACTCGGTGAGCAGGGCGACGGCACGCGGGTCAGACACCGGGACATCCAAGAAGGGCATGCCCCAAGGCTAGGGCCACCGGCCTCGGTTCCCCGAGCACCCGTGGCTAGTTCAGGAGATCCGCGCCCGGAGGCACCGGCCGCCCGCGCAAACACGCGGCAGAGCGGATGCCGACGGCCGGATCTCCTGAAGTAGCGACACACACGGGGCGCGGTCGCCGTGGGCCGCCCCCGCCGCGGCTTGATACATTGGATGTATGACAACGAGGGTGGCCGTAATCGGCGCAACGGGCAAGATGGGGCGCCTGGTGTGCGGGCTCATCGAGCGGACCGAGGGGTATGAGCTGGCGGCTCAGCTGAACTCGACGAGTTCGCTCGACGAGATGATCGGCGCCGACATCGCGTTCGACCTCACCAGGCCCGGAGTGAGCCAGAGCGTGGTCGACTTCGCGCTCGACCACGGCTTGCGTGTGCTCGTGGGCACCTCGGGCTGGTCCCAGGACCGCATCGGGTCGCTCGCGCATCGCCTGGCCGATCGGGACGATGTCGGCGTCATCATCATCCCCAATTTCTCCATCGGATCCGTGCTCGCAACCGCCTTCTCGGCGCTGGCCGCGCGCTTCTACGAGTCGATCGAGATTGTGGAGGCCCACCAGGCCGGCAAGGTCGATTCGCCGTCCGGAACGGCCGTACGCACCGCCGAGCTCATCGGTGCCGCCCGCGCCGGCCGCGGCCCCGTGTCGGCGCCGCACACCGACCAGCGCGCCCGGGGCCAGCAGGTGTCGAACGTTCCCGTGCACAGCCTGCGCCTCGAAGGACTCCTGGCGCGGCAGGACGTCTTTCTCGGCGGCACGGGGGAGACCCTCACCATCAGCCACAACACGCTGTCCACGGATGCCTACATCAAGGGAATCCTCCTCGCCCTGGCCGCCACGCGTGAGGCTCGCGGCGTGACAGTCGGACTCGACCAGATCGTCGATCTGGGCCTCACCCCCGGAGCCGCCGCATGAAGGGTCGCATCGCCGTCGTTCTGATGTCGCTGCTGCTCGTGCTCTACCTCGTGCTGATGGGCTGGCGAGCGGTGTTGTTCATGCAGAGCGGGGAACCGGTCGGGGTCGTGATCGGAGTGTCGCTGCTCGTGCTCCCGATCATCGGATTCTGGGCACTGGCCAGGGAGATCATGTTCGGCATGCGATCAGAACGGCTCGTGCGCCTGCTCGGGGAGCAGGGCGGCCTCCCGGTCGACGATCTTCCGCGGCGCGCAAGCGGGCGTCCGATCCGCGCGGCGGCCGACGCCGAGTTCCCGCAGTACAAGGCAGAAGCGGATGCCGAACCCGACAACTGGCGGGTCTGGTTGCGCCTCGGGCTGGCCTATGACGCCTCCGGGGACCGCCGCCGCGCCCGCGGGGCCATCCGCACGGCCATCGCCCTGGAGCGCGCCCCGCAGCCCTGACCCGTCACCGCCCCCGATGTCGGTGGTCGCTACGCCGGTTACGGTAGCGAGCCCCGACATCGGGGGCCGTGCTGCCGTGGTCCTAGGGTTGCCGGAGCATCCAGTCCAGGGCGCTGCCGGCCGTCGCGTGCATAAAGGTGAAGCCGTCCTCCTGCAGCAGCCTGGAGCTCACGTTCTGGTCCGCGAGCAGCAGCTGGCGAGCGGCATCCTGCAGCAGAAGCGTCAGCACCGTCTGCGGCACCGGAATCCTGAACGGTCGGTTCAGGCGTCGGGCGAGTGACCCCATGACCTCGTTCGCGGTCGCGGGGGTGGGCCCCACGATATTGACCGGTCCGCTCAGCGTCGACGTGAGCAGGTGCACGATCGCGGCAGCCTCGTCGTGCAGGCTCACCCACGGCCAGTGCTGCGTTCCCGCGCCCAACGGTCCCGAGAGACCCAGCCTGGTGATCGGCAACAGGGGTTTGAGAGCGCCGCCCTTGGCGAGGACGAGCCCGGTGCGCAGCATCACGACGCGGGTCGTCTCCGACGCTCGGGCGGCCTCTCGTTCCCATGTCTCTACGACGCGGGCCAGAAAATCCGTGCCCGGCGTCGACGCCTCGTCCACTGTCTCGCCGGGACGGTTCCCGTACACACCGACGGCCGAGCCGTTGAGCAGCACGCCGGGCGGCGTGGAGCTACGCTGCACCGCGTCGGTGAGCGTACGCGTGGCCTGCACACGGGAGCGCAGAATCTCTTTGCGGTATCCCGGCGTCCACGGCAGTCGGGCCAGTGACGCGCCGGACAGGTTGACGACGGCGTCAACGCCGTCGAGGGCCGCCGGGTCGAGGGACAGTGCGGCGGGATCCCAGCGGAATTCGCCGTGGCGGGTTGCCTCCCGGCGCACGAGACGCCGAACGTCATGGCCGGCGACGCCCAGCTGAAGCGACAGTTCACTGCCGATCAGCCCGGACGCGCCGGAAATCAGAACCCGCATCAGGGTCAGGCCAGTTCGGCTTCAATCGTGATCGGAATCCCGGTCAGTGCCTTCGAGATCGGGCAGTTGACCTTGGCGTCCTGGGCGAAGGCCTGGAATTCCTCCTCGGTCAGGCCGGGGATCTTCGCGCTGACCAGCAGGTGGCTGCCGAGCACGCCCTTGCCGGCGGCGAAAGTCACGGCCGCGGTGGTCGAGATCGTCGTGGCCGTGTGACCGGCGGTGGCCAGTGCGTTGGCGAGCGCCATGGAGAAGCAGGAGGCGTGTGCCGCTCCGAGCAGCTCTTCGGGGTTCGTGGTGTTGGCGACGCCCTCGGCACGAGCCTTCCAGTTCACCGAGAATTCGGCGGTGGAGGAGGAATCGAGCGTAACGGTGCCGCTGCCGGCGGCGAGCGTGCCGGTCCAAACTGTGGTTGCTTCACTGGTGAGCGTCGTGGTCATTGTGTTACCTCCTGAAGGTGGAATTCCACCCTATCCGGCCCGGTGCCGTGCCGTGCAAGCCCCGTCTGGGAAAGCCCTGAAGGCGCCGTCTACGCGCGGGCGCCTTTTGCGCGCACCAACAGCAGGTAAATCTGGCAGCCGAGGCAATAGTCGAACACGGCGTTGAGGAAGGCGGCGACGAAGGCCACCGCGGCCGCGACGCCCACCGCCGCCGGAATGCCGAGCGCACCGAGCACCACGCCGACAAGGGCCACGACGAGACCGACGGCCTGCGCGAACGTGGGCGGCGCCTGGTCCTCCAGCTCGGCGGGCGGGGCCAGCCGCGGGCGCACGACGCGTTTGAACAACAGCCCGTAGGGGTGTCGTCCGGCACCGGCGGCCGCGCCCCAGGCGAAGAGGCCGGCGAGCACCGTCAACAGCACGAGCGCCGCAACGGATGCCCCCACGAGCGCCAGGAACACCGTCACGAGCAGCAATACCGCGGTGATCATGGCGCTGAAACGGGGACCGCGCGGGTCGATGGGGGCTCGTGGCTTAGACAAGGGCACCGGTTCTGGTCAGCGAGTCACGCTGCACGGCCGCGAGCTCGTCGAGCTGCCGGGCGATGTCCGCCGCGTGGGGGACACCGCCGATCCGGGCGTGCACGCGCCCGCCGGCATCGAGGATCAGCGTGGTCGGCGTTTGCGCGATCTGGAACCGGCTCGCAATGTCGGCCCGATGCGACACGTCGACGTCGAGGTGCACGACACCCGTGCGGGCGTCGGCCACCTTGCTCAGCAGCCGCCCGGTTCCGGGGCACCGGGAGCACCACTGGGTCGAAAACTGTACGAGGGTGGCGTGAGTGCCCAACGCAACGTCGGCCGCGACATCCGCCGGCGTGATCGCATCGCTTCCAGCGGTGGACACGCGGCCCTGGCGTGACCGCCACACGAGGCCGAGGACGGTTGCCACGCTCACGAGGCCCAGCAGGACAAGGGCGGCGGCAAGAGGATTCATGACGTCCACGATACGGGGGAACGCCGCGGCGATCCGACTGTGACGACAGGTTACGGCCGGGTGCTCCCGCCAACCCGGCAAACGGGCGATACAATTTCATCCGTGCCTGAAATCGAGTTCCGTTCCGAGATGACCGTTGAGTTGGTGCGTTCGAGCGCCCACGACTCCGATGTGTTGTTCGCTGCCCGTGTGTCCACCCTGGGGGAGCAGACCCTCGAAACCAGTCAGCTTGACGGCGCGGAGACCGAAGCCGACGAGAAACGCAGCAGCGGACTCATCAACTACCTCATGCGCGACCGGCACGGCTCGCCCTTCGAGCACAACTCGATGACGTTTTACGTGCGCGCGCCGATCTTTGTTTTTCGGGAGTTCATGCGTCACCGCATCGCCTCCTACAACGAAGAATCGGGCCGCTACCGGGAGCTGAATCCCGTTTTTTATGTGCCCTCCGAAGAGCGCAACCTGGTGCAGGTCGGCAAGGCCGGCGCCTACGACTTCCTGCCCGGAACGGCCGAGCAGACGGCCCTGGTGCAGCAGCAGACGCGGGCGGCGGCCGTGCACTCATACGAGGCGTACCAGCGGATGCTTGAAGCCGGCGTGGCCCGCGAGGTCGCTCGGATCGTTCTTCCGCTGAGCATCTACTCGTCCATGTACGTCACGCTCAACGCTCGATCACTGATGAATTTCCTCAGCCTGCGCACCAAGCGTGAAGGTTCGGTGTTTCCCTCCTTTCCGCAGCGCGAGATCGAAATGTGCGCGGAACAGATGGAGAATCACTTCGCGGAACTCATGCCGCTCACGTACGCCGCGTTCAACAAGAACGGCCGCGTTGCCCCGTAGGCGCTAGCCTGTAACGTGTGAGCTCCTCAACGAATCCCTTTGGCCAGGTGCTAGTCGCACTCGTCACACCCTTCACCTTCGACGGCGAGGTGGACTGGGCCGGCGTCGAAAAGCACATCGATGATGTGATCAACGCCGGCGCCGACGGCATCGTCGTCACCGGCACCACGGGGGAGACCAGCACCCTCACCGACCAGGAGAAGATCCGCCTGGTCGAGGTGGGGAAGTCCGTCGCGGGCGGCCGCGCCAAGATCATCACCGGCGGCGGGTCCAACGAGACCGCGCACGCCATGCAGCTCGCCCGACAGAGCGAGAAGGCCGGCGCCGACGGCAACATGATCGTCACGCCGTACTACAACAAGCCAACGCAGGCCGGAATCCTCACGCACTTCCGCATGATTGCGGATGCCACCGACCTGCCGGTCATCCTCTACGACATCCCGGGTCGCACCGGAGTGCCCATCGCGTACGAGACAATCCTGCGCGCCGCCAAGCACCCCAACATTCTCGCCGTCAAAGACGCCAAGGGCGACTTCGCCCAGGTCAGCCGCGTGCTCAACCAGACGGACCTGATGTATTTCTCCGGCGACGACGCCAACGTGCTGCCGCACCTCTCCATCGGCGCCACCGGGCTCATCGGTGTCACCGCGAACATCACGGCCACTCCCTATCGGGCCATGGTGGACGCCGTCAACGCGGGCGACATCGCCACCGCCACCGCATCCCACATGCAGCTCGAGCCTCTGGTTCGTGCCGTCATGACCCACGTGCCCGGAACCGTTGCCGTCAAATACATCCTGCACGGCCTGCGTCGCATCGGCAGCCCCCGCGTGCGCCTGCCCCTGGTGGGACCGGAAGAATCCGAAGCCGCGCAGATCGAAGCGGAAATCGACCTGGTCGAGAACATCCCCGGGGTCGACTTCAGCAACTTCCGCCCCGACCGCAACGCTGCCGCCGGCGGGTCGCTGCCCAAGGTCGCCGGCACCACGCGGTAGCGGCTCCCGCACAGAAAACCGAATCGCCGGGCGACCGCCGTGGTCACGATCCCGGGGTGCGTGACAGGCGCCCGGCCGCCCATCGCGGGCGGAATCGCCCCGGCTTGCGGGCACCGCACAATCCGCTGCCCGCCCCATGCTTTCTCACCCTCCTGCGATGTCCCTGGCGGATGCTTGATGGATCCCGCGCACGGGGGTATTCTCTCCGCAGAACAGGCAAAACATCTGCTTCATCCGGGGCAGTATGCGCACATACAGTGAAGGGACGTGCACGTTGGCGGAGAAGGACAAAGCCGAGAATGCGGCCGAGGACCTCGGCGGCAAGATCAAAGAAGGTGCGGGCAAGCTCTCGGGGGATCAGTCACTGGAGGCCGAAGGCAAAAGGGACCAGGCGAAGTCTGATCTCAAGCAGGCCGGCGAAAAGGTGAAGGATGCTTTCCGCAAGTAATACCTGACTGAAATTGGGTTCACCGGGAAAGGACAAGCAATGAATACCCTATTGATCGTCGTTGGCGTGATCGCCGTGATTCTGCTCGTAACAGGCGGATTCGTACAGTCGCTGAACTTCCTGCTCTGGGTGGGGGTGGTGCTCCTCGTTCTGGCGGCGATCGCCTTCCTGATCCGTACGATGACCGGTAATCGAAGCGTGTAACGACCGAAGCGTAGTGACGACGCAGGAACGCCCGCCCCGCGACGGGGCGGGCGTTCCTGCGTCTGACATGAGCGCGTCTGACATGAGCGCGTCTGCCGCGCACGTGTCTGCCGCGCGCATCCTGGGCCGGGGTTTGCGCCGACCGCCGATACGGGGGTCGCTAGGACTTCTTCCGGGTTGCGGGGGTGCGATTTTCTGCGGAGACCATCCAGGCGAACTGCTCCAAACGCTCGATCACCTGGTGGAGCACATCCGCGCTCGTCGGATCCTCGGCGTCAACCTCGTCGTGTACGCCTCTCGTGGTGATGATGGTCGCCTCCAGACGCTCCGTCACCAGGTCGATCGTTTCGGTCGTGTCGATTTCGCCGTGCGGAAACTCCGGCAGGGTCGTGGTGTTCGCCACGGTACCGCTCCGGCCATCGGGGACACCGTGCAGCGCACGCACGCGCTCGGCCACCGTGTCGCTGAATGTGCGGGCATCGATGATGATCTCGTCGAGCATCTTGTGCGTGTCCCGGAAATTCTTGCCGACCACGTTCCAATGCGCCTGCTTGCCCTGCAGCTGCAATTCCAGCAGATCGACGAGCACCTTCTGGAGATTGTCGATCAGCACCTTCGAGGCGACGAATCCCTGCTCGGCATTCTGTCTGCGTGTCTGCCGTGATGCGCTGCGCTCCGGTGCAGCACCGGACGGGGCCATCAGTTGTTCCCCACCGCGCTGATCGGCCCTGACGTCTTCGTGCGTGACATGATGCATCCCTTCGTTGTCGGCACAGATGCCGTGTTGCACCTACACGCTAGGCAGCCGCCCGCCGCGCGAAAAGGGGTTGACAGATGCCCGTCACGCGATACGAGATCGGCGACGGGAAAGCCCACCGTGAACCCGCCGTGTCGGTGATCTCGCCGCGGTAGACGGCGATGGGGGGCCGATGTTCATGGGGCTCCCAACCTGTGCGTCCGGCCCCGGGCGGGGCCCGTTCGCCCCCAATCTAGTCCGACCTCCAGCCGACAAACAGGGACGGGTCGGGTCGAGGGGGCGGCACCGTCAGGCGGCCAACCGTGGGGGCCGTGGGCGTGGGATCACCCCGATCCGTCGGGGCGGCGGTACCGTTGACGTATGGCAACGAGCACGAAATCGACCGGTCGAACCCGCAGCGCCCCCGCGCGGGGTGCTCCGGCGCGCGGCCCTGCCAGCAAGGCGAGCACGGCCAAGACCGTAAAATTCACCGAAACCGAGGTCAAACCCAGCGCCGGCGCGCGACTATGGATGGGGTTGGCGCACATCACCGGCGGTGCCGCGCGCGCCCTCGGTCCCGAGCAGCTGTCGAAAGAGGAGCGGCGCGACGGCCTGCCCTTCTTCCTCGTGCTGCTGGCGATTGCCGGTGCCGTGGTGGAGTGGTTCCTGATCAACAATGCCGTGGCGCAGAACCTCGACGCGTGGACCTTCGGAGGTATCTTCGGCCGGGTCGCTTTCGCGTTGCCCGTGATCATGCTGATCTTCGCCGTCTGGCTTTTTCGCAAGCCGAGTTCGGTGCACGACAACGGGCGCATCGGTATCGGTCTCACCCTGCTTCTCGTCTCGGTCTCCGGGCTTTGCCACATCTTCGGCGGCCAGCCGCAGCCCAGCGAGGGCATGAATGTGCTCGCGTTGTCGGGCGGGGTGATCGGCTGGATGATCGCGGCCCCGCTCATCCTGCTCACCACGTCGGTCGGTGCCTCCATCGTGGTGATCCTGCTGCTCATTCTGAGCCTGTTCATCATCACCAAGACGCCGCCGAACCGCATCCCCGCTCGGTCCCGGGAGCTGTATGCCTGGCTGTTCGGCGCTCCGCTGCCCGACGAGGCCGAGCGTGTGACGACGAAGAGCACCCGCAGCGACAAGACTGACAAGTCTGGCAAGGCCGACAAGGCCGACAAGGCCGAGAAGACCGAACAGATCGAACTGGACGGCGTGGACGGCGACACCGCCGCGCTGCCGTGGTGGCGACGCAACACCAGCCAGCGTGAGGAAGACCCCGACTTCAATGCCGGGATGGCGGCGGACAAGACGCCGGACGACGACGGCGGTCACGCCGCCGACCCGCTCGGCGTTCTGCTCGGCGGCGATGCGTCACGCGGCGGCTTCGACACCCCCCTCGAAGGCGAGGCGGATGCCCCGGCACCCGGTGATCACTACGGCACCGAGGTGCTCGAAGACCTACGCCGTGCCGAGCTGGCCGTCAAGCGATTCACGGGCGAAATTGACGTGGCTCAGAGCGGGTCGACCGGCCTGCAGTCCGACGACCCCACTCGCGCCACCGAAGTCATTCCCGCGTTCAACGCCGTGCGGCCCGCCGAGGGCGAGCCCGCCGCCGACGAGTCGACGGAATCGTTGCGGCCGAGTGAACCGGAGTCCGACGTGCCCTACGTCGTGCCGGCGGCATCCACTCTCACCGCCGGTCCGCCCGCCAAGGCACGCTCCGCCGCCAACGATGTGATCGTCAAGTCGATCAGCGAGGTGCTGCGCCAGTTCGGAGTCGACGCCAAGGTCACCGGATTCTCCCGCGGCCCCACCGTGACCCAGTATGAGATCGAGTTGGGCCCCGGAGTGAAGGTGGAGCGGGTCACGGCGCTGAGCAAGAACCTCTCCTACGCGGTCGCGTCGAACGAGGTGCGCATCCTCTCCCCGATTCCCGGCAAGAGCGCCATCGGAATTGAGATCCCCAACACCGACCGCGAGATCGTGACGCTCGGTGACGTGTTGCGTTCGCCGGTGGCCACCAGCAGCACCCACCCGATGACCATCGGAGTCGGCAAAGACGTGGGCGGCGGCTTCGTGCTCGCCAACCTCGCCAAAATGCCCCACCTTCTCGTGGCCGGTTCAACCGGCTCGGGCAAGTCGAGCTTCGTCAACTCCATGATCACGAGTCTGCTCATGCGTTCCAAGCCGAGCGACGTGCGCATGGTGCTCATCGACCCCAAGCGCGTGGAACTCGCCGCGTATGCCGGCGTGCCGCACCTCATCACCCCCATCATCACGAACCCGAAGAAGGCCGCCGAGGCGCTGCAATGGGTCGTGAAGGAGATGGACATGCGCTACGACGACCTGGCGAGCTTCGGCTTCCGCCACATCGACGACTTCAACAAGGCCGTCGTCGGCGGGGAAATCGTGTTGCCCGTGGGCAGCGAACGCAAACTCAAGGCCTACCCGTACCTGCTCGTCGTCGTCGACGAGCTCGCCGACCTCATGATGGTGGCCCCGCGCGACGTCGAAGACTCGATCGTGCGTATCACCCAGCTTGCCCGAGCATCCGGAATTCACCTCGTGCTGGCCACCCAGCGACCCAGCGTCGATGTGGTCACCGGCCTGATCAAGGCGAACGTGCCGTCGCGCCTCGCCTTCGCCGTGACGAGCGTCACCGACTCCCGGGTCATTCTCGACCAGCCGGGTGCCGACAAGCTCATCGGTCAGGGCGACGCGCTGTTCCTGCCGATGGGAGCGTCGAAGGCGATCCGTGTGCAGGGCGCGTGGGTCACCGAGGAAGAGATCGAGAAGGTCGTCAAGCACGTCACCAACCAGGCGAGGCCCGACTACCGGCCCGACGTGGCGATGGTGCAGCCGCGCAAGGAGATCGATTCCGATATCGGTGACGACCTCGAGGTGCTGCTGGCCGCGGCCGAGCTCGTCGTCTCGACCCAGTTCGGTTCGACGTCGATGTTGCAGCGCAAGCTCCGGGTCGGGTTCGCGAAGGCCGGCCGCCTGATGGACTTGATGGAGTCCCGCGAGATCGTCGGCCCCTCCGAGGGGTCCAAGGCCCGAGATGTTCTGGTGTCGGCCGAGCAACTGCCGAGCGTGATCGCACGCCTGCGAGGTTCCGACGAGGAGCAGCATGCCAAGCAGGCGGCTCCGCCGAGCAACGAGCGTCCCGACGCGCGCTACGCCGACGACCCGGTGCAGAAAATGTCACAGGGGTATCCTGAAGTCGAGGGTAGTTCTGAAGACGAGGATGCCTGGAACCTTACGGACAGGGACTGAACGAAATGGCGACACCGCACGATCCGCTCGTCCGTCCCGGCAACTGGAATGTACCGAACGCAATAACCGTGGTGCGCATTCTGCTGGCGCCGTTGTTCATCTGGATGCTTCTCGCCGACGGCGACGCCGACGGCGCTCTGCGCTGGGCGGCCGCTGTGCTGTTCATCATCGCGATCGCCACCGACGGCATCGACGGGGCGATTGCCCGCAAGCACAACCTCGTCACAGATCTGGGCAAGCTCCTTGACCCGATCGCCGACAAGATCCTCACCGGCGGCGCCCTCGTCTGCCTGTCGATCATCAACGAGCTGCCGTGGTGGGTCACCATCGTGATCCTGGTGCGCGAAATCGGGATCACGGTCTTCCGTTTCGTGATGCTGCGCGACCGCGTCATCCCCGCGTCCCGCGGCGGCAAACTCAAGACGATCGCCCAGTCCGTTGCGCTCTCGCTCGCCCTGCTTCCGCTCTGGCTTATCGTCGGCGATGACGTCATGCACTGGGTCAACACGGTGGCCATGTCGATCGCCCTGGCGCTCACCGTGTACTCGGGGCTCGATTACCTCATCGCCGCGCGACGCCAGGATTCAACGAAGCGCACGAGTGCCTGAGTACGAGGATGCGGCCGCCGAGCTGATCGCCGAGCTGACCGCCGGCAACTACAGCATTGCCGTCGCCGAGTCGCTGACCGGCGGGCTGCTGGTAGCCGAGCTCGTGCGCGTTCCCGGGGCATCGGTCGTCGTCAACGGCGCCATCGTGGCCTACAACACCGAACTCAAACGCACGCTGCTCGGTGTGGACTCGAGCATTCTCAACGTGCACGGACCCGTTCACGCCGACGTGGCGAAGCTCATGGCCATCGGGGCGCGCACGGCCCTCGCGGTGAACGGTGAGCGCGCGTCGATCGGAGTATCGACGACCGGCGTCGCCGGCCCGGGACCCGAGGGCGGCCAGGAGGCGGGAACCGTTTTCATCGGCCTGTGCAAGGGAACCGGTTCGTGGGCCGTTCCCCTGCACCTGACCGGCACCCGCGATGAGATCCGCGCCCAGACGGTAGCGCGGGCCATTGAGGCTGTACGGGAGCTGTTAGCCAGAGACACCGAGGAATAGATGTTGTTACGGCTCGGTTACATCGAGCACATTAACAAGAAAAGATCAGTCACCCTCGGTAGTCTCGTGTTGTCGGAACTGCGAACCGGCGTAAAATGCTCCATGTACCACCACACGGTTCTATCCACTAGGTTGACAGGCAATAGAAGGAGGTTCCGATGATTCTTGTACGTCAGGAAATCGGCGATGTGCTCAGGGACTTCCGCCTGCAAAAAGGCAGAACCCTGCGGCAGGTCGCGAGTAAGGCAAGTGTCGCGCTCGGCTACCTCAGCGAGGTGGAGCGCGGACAGAAAGAGGCCTCGTCAGAGATCCTCGCATCCGTCGCGGATGCACTTGACACGCCCATTTCGGTCATCATGCGCGAGGTCGGCGATCGTTTGGCCGTCATCGAGGGGATCGACACGTTCCCCGACACCGTTCCCGACGACTTCGGGGTCGCCTACGACCCCGGGCTCCTGGTGCGATAGTCACCTCGTTCCCATCGAAGATTCCCCATCGACGAATGCAGTGCGCCGCCAGCCGCGCACTGCATTTTTCGTGCCCGCAGTAAGGAGTTGCCCGTGCGTTTGAGTGAATTCCGTCGTGCCGTCGCCGACGAGTTCGGCCAGGCCTACGGCAGCGTGCTCACCCGCGACCTGGTTCTCGGACCGTTGAGCGGGCGAACGGCCGATGCCGCCCTCGAAGCCGGCGTGCCCGCACGGGAGGTGTGGCTCGCGTTGTGCGCCGAAACGGACGTTCCTGCGAGCCGCCGGCACGGTGCCGGCCTTCCCGCCGCCCGCCACTGACTCCCCGGCATTTCGACACGCCGGAAGCAATTCGGCAAGCCTGCTCGAAGAAGTGTTCGGTCGTTGATAGACTCCTCCACAGCGCGAAGTGCTCGATTCTGTGCACCGTGCGCGGACCGTCAGACGCAATGTCAGAGGGTCGGCGTACAGTCACAAACGTCAGCACAACGCAGCAATTGCCTTGTCGACAGCAAGCGCCGGGGTCTTCCCGATGCTGCCACGACAGCCTATAGGCGCCGAAACGCACGACCGAAGGAGACCACATCATGGCATCAGCAGCAGATCGCGAAAAGTCGCTCGAGACCGCCCTCGCTCAAATCGACCGCCAGTTCGGCAAGGGCTCGGTTATGCGTTTGGGCAGCGACGAACGCGCACCCGTTGAGACCATCTCCACCGGTTCGATTGCGCTGGACGTCGCGCTCGGCGTTGGCGGGCTGCCCCGCGGCCGCATCGTCGAGATCTATGGACCGGAATCATCCGGTAAGACCACCCTCACGCTGCACGCCATCGCGAACGCGCAGAAGAACGGTGGCATTGCGGCGTTTATTGACGCCGAGCACGCCCTCGACCCGGAATACGCCAAGAAGCTCGGCGTGGACATCGACGCGCTCCTCGTCTCCCAGCCCGACACCGGTGAGCAGGCGCTCGAAATCGCCGACATGCTCGTGCGAAGCGGATCCATCGACCTGATCGTCGTCGACTCCGTGGCCGCTCTCGTGCCGCGCGCCGAGATCGAGGGAGAGATGGGTGACTCTCACGTGGGACTGCAGGCTCGTCTCATGTCGCAGGCGCTGCGAAAGCTCACCGGTGGGCTCAGCCAGACGAACACCACCATGATCTTCATCAACCAGCTGCGAGAGAAGATCGGGGTGTTCTTCGGCAGCCCCGAGACCACCTCCGGTGGTAAGGCGCTCAAGTTCTACGCCTCCGTCCGACTCGACATTCGTCGCATTGAGACGCTGAAGGACGGCACCGACGCCATCGGAAACCGCACCAGGGTCAAGGTCGTGAAGAACAAGATGGCGCCGCCCTTCAAGCAGGCCGAGTTCGACATCATGTACGGCATCGGCATTTCCCGCGAGGGAAGTCTCATCGACTTCGGCGTCGACCAGGGCATCGTCAAGAAGTCCGGTGCGTGGTACACCTACGACGGCGATCAGCTCGGCCAGGGAAAAGAGAACTCACGCAACTTCCTGCTGCGCAACCCCGACATGGCCAACGAGATCGAGCGGAAGATTCTCAACAAGCTCGGCGTCGGTGCGGAAGGTATCGCGTTCAAGGCGGCCGAGAAGGCTGCCCTTGATGCGGCAGAGGCCGAGGAGAAAGCCAAGGCGGCCGAGGCCGGGGTCGTGACGCCGCCGGTGCCGGTCAAGGCCAACTCGCGCAAGACCGCGTAGCGCGCGCTTCACCCCACCGAACACGACGAGAGACAGGTCACGGGAATGGTTCACTTCGAACCCGCCGATGAAGCAACGACACCGAGCACGGAAACGGTGGCACCCGTGACCTATCTTCCGGGGGCAGGGCCCGGAATGAAACGCCGTTCCCCCCTGGAACCACGGGGCCCCGGCGGAGCTCCGCAGGGCGAGGCAGCGTCCGCGACGGTGCCGCCGGCGCCCGTGAAAATCGGGCGCGCCCTCCACGAGCGGGCCGAGAACACGGAACCGATCGGGCACACGGACCCGACCCCGCCGCCCGATGTGGAAGACGATGCGGTTGTGGCCGAACCCGACACTGCGGAACGGCGGGCCAGGGCGGAGTCCGTGCTCCTGCAGCGACTCCGGGCGCGTTCTCTCTCTCTGGTGGAGGCCTTCGCCGTGCTCACCGACCTCGATCTGGATGCCGGTGAGGCGCACGACGTGGTGGAACGTTTCGTGGAACTGGCGTATCTCGACGACGTGAAACTCGCCGATCAGATCATCCACACGCATCACGAACGCAAGGGACTCGGGCGCGCCGGCGTCGAGACCGAGATGCGTCGCCGCAAACTCGACCCCGGCGTCATGCTCGACAAGCTCGAAGAGCTGCCGGACGACGAGCAGGAACGCGCGAACGAGGAGGCGATCAAACGCATCCAACAGCTCGGCCGCTTCGACGACCAGACCATTGACCGTCGGCTCAACGCGTTCCTCATGCGCAAGGGCTACAACTTCCAGGTGGTTCGGGACGCCGTGAAGGCAGCACTCGCCTCGCGCGGCGGCGGCTCCTCCGGGGTGCGGTTTCGCTGATTGAAGCCCGCGGGGAGGGCTCTGGCCCAGTTCACACAATGCTCGCGTAAACTGGAGTCACTATGAGTAGCATTGCCCCCGCCCCCGAGCTCGCCCGCCGCACCGTGATCACCCCGTCGGCGGCAGCGGTCGATGCCGAGGGCCGAGCGCGCACCTACGAAGTGCGTACCTTCGGCTGCCAGATGAACGTGCACGACTCGGAACGCCTGAGCGGCTCGCTCGAGGCCGCCGGGTACGTGTCCGCTGACGGCGCGGAAGCCGACGTCGTGGTGATCAACACCTGCGCGGTGCGAGAAAACGCCGACAACAAGCTGTACGGAAACCTCGGCTACCTCGCGTCGGTGAAACGGCGCCACGAAGGCATGCAGATCGCCGTCGGCGGCTGCCTCGCCCAGAAAGACAAGAACACCATCCTCGACAAGGCCCCCTGGGTCGACGTCGTGTTCGGCACCCACAACATGGGGTCGCTTCCCAGCCTGCTCGAACGGTCCCGCCACAACGGCGAGGCTCAACTGGAGATTCTGGAATCCCTCGAGACCTTCCCGTCGACCCTGCCCACCAAACGAGACTCCAGCTACAGCGGTTGGGTGTCCATTTCCGTCGGCTGCAACAACACCTGCACGTTCTGCATCGTGCCCGCGCTCCGCGGCAAGGAGAAGGACCGCCGCCCCGGTGAGATCCTCGCGGAGATCCAGGCGCTCGTCGATGACGGCGCCATCGAGGTCACCCTGCTGGGGCAGAACGTCAACTCGTACGGCGTCGAATTCGGCGACCGACTCGCCTTCGGCAAGCTGCTCCGCGCCGCGGGCACGATCGAGGGACTGGAACGCATCCGCTTTACCAGCCCGCACCCGGCCGCGTTCACCGACGACGTGATCGACGCGATGGCCGACACTCCCGCCGTGATGCCGCAGCTGCACATGCCGCTGCAGTCCGGATCGGACCGCGTGCTCAAGGCCATGCGTCGCTCCTACCGTTCCTCGAAATTCCTCGGCATCCTGGAACGTGTTCGCGCGCAGATGCCGAACGCGGCCATCAGCACCGACATCATCGTGGGTTTCCCCGGCGAAACCGAGGAAGACTTTCAGGAGACGCTGCGCGTCGTGGAGGAGGCTCGATTCGCCACGGCCTTCACCTTCCAATACTCCATTCGCCCCGGAACGCCGGCCGCCACCATGGCCGATCAGGTGCCGAAAGAGGTCGTGCAGGAACGTTACGAACGACTGGCCCTGCTGCAGAACCGCATCGCCTGGGAAGAGAACAAGGCACTGATCGGCACCGAGGTCGAGTTGCTCGTCGCCAACGGCGAGGGCCGCAAAGACGCCGACACGCACCGGATGAGCGGCCGCGCACCCGACAGCCGTCTCGTGCACTTTGATGTGCCGTCCGGGTCGGCACGACCCCGCCCCGGCGACATGGTGACCGTCGTCATCACGGAGGCGGCGCCCTTCCACCTCATCGCGGATTCGAGCGACCAGGCGGCGCTGCGTATCCGCGCTACCCGTGCCGGCGACGCCTGGGACCGCGGCGAGGCCGAATCCTGCGGTGTTCCCGCGCACGCTCCTGCCTCTGACGGCGCCGTGTGGCTGCCCACGCTGCGTGTGCGTGACGCGAGCAACGACGTGACGACGCCCGGCCTGCCCGGCGGCGCGTCGACCGTTCCGATCTACGACGTCAATGACGGGCAGCGCTAGAGCGGTGATCGCCGCCGCCGACCATCCGCTGATCGTGATCGTCGGCTCCACCGGAACCGGCAAATCGGCGCTGTCCCTCGACGTCGCCGAACACCTCGCCGCCCGCGGCGAACCGTGCGAGATCGTCAACGCCGATGCCATGCAGCTGTACCGCGGCATGGATGTGGGGACGGCGAAGCTCCCGGTAGCCGAGCGACGTGGCATTGTGCACCGCATGCTCGACGTACTCGACGTCACCGACGAAGCCACCGTCTCCGATTACCAGCGCGACGCGCGCGACGTCATCGCCGGCGTCCAGCAGCGGGGGGCGACCCCGATCCTCGTGGGCGGGTCCGGGCTCTATGTCTCCTCCGTCGTGTACGACTTCCGATTCCCCGGCACCGACCCGGAGCTGCGCGCCCGGTTGGAGGCCGAGCTCACGGCGACCGGCCCGGGCAGCATGTACGCGCGCCTGAAGGCGGTCGACCCGGACGCGGCGGCGCGCATCGGCTCCAGTAACGGGCGGCGCCTGGTGCGAGCCCTCGAGGTCGTTGAACTCACCGGCGCCCCGCACCTCGCGGTGCTGCCCGCAGCGCCCGTGTACTGGCGCCCCACCGTCACCCTGGGGCTTCGGGTGCCGCGGGAAGACCTCACCCCCCGACTTGACGCCCGCGTCGAGAGCATGTGGGCAGATGGGATCGTCGCGGAGGCGGAAGGTCTTCTCGCGCGTGGCCTCGAGCGGGGGATCACCGCGAGCCGAGCCATCGGCTACGCGCAGGCTTTGGGGGAGCTGCACGGCACGATGACGCGGGCCGAGGCCATCGAGAGCACACAGCAGCTCACGCGGCGCTACGCCCGCAGGCAGGTGAGCTGGTTCAAGCGGTACCCCACGTCCTGGATCGACGCCGACGCGCCCGATCGCCTCACCCGGGCGCTCGAATACATTCGCAGCGGCATCACCGATCCCGCGCCCGCCGTTCCCGGCGCGTCCGTGCCGGTCGCCGCGGCTGCACCGGCCGACTTTGCCTCGGCCGACTAAACTTGGCACATGGGCATTAATCTGAACTTCACCAAGGGTCACGGCACCGGCAACGATTTTGTGCTGTTCTCGGACCCGGACGGGCAGATGGAGCTGAGCACCGAGCAGATCCGCGCCGTCTGCGACCGTAAGTTCGGCGTCGGCGGCGACGGCATCATTCGTGCGGTCCGATCCGCGAACCTCCCGGACGGCGCGGCCGCCCTCGCCGAGGACGAGCACGCCGAGTGGTTCATGGACTATTGGAACGCCGATGGGTCCGTCAGCGAGATGTGCGGCAACGGCGTGCGCGTGTATACGCGCTTCCTGCTCGACAACGGCCTCACCACCCTCGGGGTGGGGGACACGCTGGCCATCGGCACCCGGGCCGGCGTGCGCGATGTGCAACGCAACGCCACCGGGTACCAGGTCGACCTCGGGCGCTGGCGTCTCGACGGCGGCGAACCGCTCGTGCGGGTGAAGAACCTGTCGATCGCCCGCCCCGGCCTGGGCATCAACGTGGGCAACCCGCACGTGGTCGTCGCCCTCGCCGACGATGCGGAACTCGACGCCGCCGACCTGACCTTCATCCCTCAGCTGGAGCCCGAGGCGCCCGACGGCGCCAACGTCGAACTCGTTGTGCCGCTCGACCCACTCGTCGTGAACGGAGTCGGGCGCATCCGCATGCGCGTGCACGAACGCGGCAGCGGCGAAACGCTCTCCTGCGGCACGGGTGCCGTGGCAGCCGCCCTCGCGACCCGGCACTGGGCCGGAGCGGGCGCACCGAACCAGTGGCGCGTCGACGTTCCCGGCGGCGTGCTCGGCGTGCGCATGTTCCCCACCGAGGACGGGGAGCACGTCTCACTGTCAGGGCCGGCCGAGCTCGTCTTCGACGGAGTGCTCGCGCTCGGTTAGCATCCCGCCGGTTCCGCCGGCCGCCGCCGGGGCTCGTGCGTCTGCTGCGTCGTGATCACCGGGAAGCCGACCCGGTCGGAGTCAGTCCCGGGAAACGAGCAGGATGCGGAAGCCCTTGCTGATGGCCTCGCGGGAGACGGCGTACTCGTCGCTCAGTTCGGCCGCGAGCCAGCGCTGGAGGGAATCGGCGCCGAGGTTGCGCTGCACGACGAGCCAGGCATCCGCCTCGGACTCCAGGCGAGGCAGCCAGGTCGTCATGAGGTTGTGCAGTTCGTCCTTGCCCACCCGGATGGGCGGGTTCGACCAGATCGTGCGGAAACGGATGTCGGCGGGCACGTCGCTCGGTTGAACCGCCCGGATGTTGGTCAGTCCGAGCGTGGCGGCGTTGGTGCGTACGAGGTCCAGGGCGCGCTCGTTCACGTCGACGGCCCACACGGTGGCTTCGGGGGAGGCGAGGGCGAGGTGCAGGCTGATCGGGCCCCAGCCGCAGCCGAGGTCGAGGAGGTCGCCCGTCGTCGGGGGGGCAGGTGCGTACTTGATCAGCACCTCGGTACCGGTGTCAATGTGCCCGGGGCTGAAGACGTTGTTCGCCGTCGTCACCTCACGGGTGACCCCGTTGAGCTCGACCTCAATGGTGCGGGTGCGTAATTCGGTGCCTGGTGCGGGGGAGAAGTAGTGGTCGGATGACATAAATGGAACCTATCCGAGTTCATTGAACTAGAGTTAAAGGAATGATTGATTCAATCGTGCCCCATGAAGACGACGATGTAGTAGCCCGGGTGCTTGCGAGCGCCGAAAGTCGTGCCGCCGGCTACTCACTTTTCAGCACCGGCAGCGCGCAGGCGCTGCAGGCCGAGCCTGCCTCCGGCGTGCAACACAGCAACGACTTCGACGGCGACCAGAGCCAGCGTGAAGACCGCAACGCGCTCCGCCGCGTCGCCGGACTCTCCACCGAGCTGCAGGACGTCACCGAGGTCGAATACCGGCAGCTGCGCCTCGAAAACGTGGTGCTCGTCGGCGTGTATTCGCACGGCACGGTCGCCGACGCCGAGAACTCCATGCGCGAACTCGCGGCCCTCGCCGAGACGGCCGGCGCCACGGTGCTCGACGGCCTGCTGCAGCGCCGTGCCACGCCCGATCCCAGCACGTACCTGGGTAAGGGCAAGGCGGAGGAGGTGGCGAATATCGTCAAGGTGATGGGTGCCGACACCGTGATCGCCGACACCGAGCTGGCCCCGAGCCAACGGCGCGCCCTCGAAGACGTCGTGAAGGTCAAGGTCATCGACCGCACCGCCGTCATCCTGGACATTTTCAGCCAGCACGCCACGAGCCGGGAGGGCAAGGCCCAGGTCGAACTCGCCCAGCTGGCCTACCTGCTTCCGCGCCTGCGCGGATGGGGCGACTCCATGTCCCGCCAGGCCGGTGGCCAGGTCGGTGGTGCGGGAGCCGGAATGGGTTCGCGTGGACCCGGTGAGACGAAGATCGAACTCGATCGCCGGCGCATCCACACGCGAATGTCCCGCCTGCGCAAGCAGATGATCGAGATGAAGCCGGCGCGGATCGCGAAGCGGGCCAACCGCAAGCGCAACGCCGTTCCCTCCGTCGCCATTGTGGGCTATACCAACGCGGGCAAGTCCAGTCTGCTCAACCGCATCACCCGCGCCGGTGTGCTCGTGGAGAACTCCCTGTTCGCGACCCTCGACGCGACGGTGCGCAAGTCGACGACCGAGGATGGGCGCCTGTACACGCTCACCGACACGGTCGGTTTCGTGCGCAACCTGCCGCACCAACTGGTGGAGGCATTCCGGTCAACGCTCGAGGAGGTGGCGGATGCTGACGTGGTCGTGCACGTCGTCGACGGGTCACACCCCGACCCGGTGAGTCAGCTCGCCACCGTGCGCGACGTCATCGGCGAGGTCGGCGCCCGGGACATTCCCGAGCTCGTGGTGTTCAACAAGAGTGACCTCATCAGCGACGACGATCGCCTGGTGCTGCGCGGATTGGAGCCGCACGCGACGTTCGTGTCCGCGCGAAGCGGCGAGGGCATCGACACCGTGCTCGCCGCTATTTCCGATCTGCTCCCCACACCGCAGATCGAACTTCACCTGCTCGTGCCGTACGAGCGCGGCGACCTCATTGCCCTGCTGCACGACCAGGGACGCGTTGTCTCGACCGAGTATGTCGAGGCGGGAACGCTCATCACGGCGTTTGTCACGGCGGATATCGAGCCGCAGTTCACTGCCTTCGTGCAGCGCCCCGCGGTCACCGCCTGACCCGGCCCGAGCCACAGAGCCGCCGACCCGCCGACATTCGTCGGCCGGCCGGCGGCTCTTTTTGTGCCGTCCACACCGCGGTCTGAACTCTCCCGAGTCACGCGGCGTCACACTCCGGCGGGCCGCGCGGGAGTGTTGTAGATTTCTACACAATCGTTGCCCGGGGATTTTTACCCGCGGCATGGAGCGACAGCCGAGCCCGGCACCCGCCCGCGAGTCACTGTCAGCTCCGCTGATGGTCCGCGGCCGCCCGGCCGCACCTTCCACCGCTTCTGCCGAATGAGGATCCCGATGACCGAGACGACGACATCGACACCGCGCGGGTCGCACGTGCCGTTCTCGTTTGAGCTGTATCCGCCGAAAACGGATGCCGCGGCATCCGCCCTGCACGCCACCATCAACCACCTCGCTGCGGCCGGTCCCGAGTTCCTCTCGGTGACGTACGGAGCCAATGGGTCGTCCCGTTCGGCGTCGCTCGACGTGCTCCGGTACATTCTCGAGCACACGACGGTGGACCCGATGGCGCACCTCACCTGCGTGGGGTCGTCCAACGTCGAGGCCAGTGTGCTGATCCGTGAATTCCTCGACGCGGGGGTTCGCAGCTACCTCGCCCTGCGCGGCGACCCGCCGCAGGGCGCCATCGAGGGGGAGCCCTTCCTCGGTGACCTGAACAGTGCCGCCGAGCTCGTGCAGCTGATTCACCGGGTGCAGGCCGAACGTGTGCCCTACCGTGAGACGGTCATACCCGGCCTGCCGGGCGCGCGCGGGGTGAAGACGGAGCGCGACAAGGTGCGCATCGCCGTGGCCGGGTTCCCCAACGGGCACCCCCGGTCCCGCGGAACCTCGCAGGACATTGACACGCTGTTGGCCAAGCAGGCCGCAGGCGCCAACCTCGCGATCACCCAACTCTTCTTCCACGCCGATGACTACCTCGTGTACATCGAGCGGGCCCGCCGCGCGGGCGTCGAATTCCCCATCCTGCCGGGAATCATGCCCGTCACGAGCCCCGGCCGGCTGCGGCGCATTCTCGAGCTGTCCGGCGAGGAGCTGCCGTCCGACCTGGCCATTCAACTCGAGGTCGAACCGACCCCGGAAGGCCAGCGGGAGATCGGTATCGCGCACGCCACTCAGCTCGCGGGGCAGGTGCTTGAGGGGGGCGCGCCCGGCCTCCACCTTTATGCCTTCAACCAACACGAGACCGTGCTCGAGGTGCTGCGCCGATGCGGCGCCCTCGACACCCATAAACCTCACCCCGTTTCCCCCCGTTCAGCCTCTAGTTATCCCGCCTTCTCGGCGGCCTATCCAGTCAGGAAATCAGCATGACAACCACCACCGAATTCCCGTCCGGAACGATCCTCGGCTACCCGCGGATCGGTCGTCGTCGTGAGCTCAAGAAGGCCGTCGAAGCCTTCTGGCGCGGCGCGATCACCGCCGACGAACTGGAGAGCACGGCGGGTGCCCTGCGCAAGGGCACCCGCGAACGTCTGGCCGCTCTCGGCCTGGGCCGCACCGACTCCTCGATCCCCGAGTCCTTCTCGTTCTACGACCAGGTGCTGGATGCCGCCGTGACCGTGGGGGCCGTGCCCTCACGCTTCGCGTCGCTCGTGGGCGGGGACGGCCGAATCGACCTTGCCGGCTACTTCACGCTGGCCCGCGGGGAGGGCGACAAGCTGCCCCTGGAGATGACCAAGTGGTTTGACTCGAACTACCACTACCTCGTGCCCGAGATCGGGCCGGAAACGGTCTTCTCGCTCGCGAGCGACCGCATTGTGCGCGAATTCGAGGAGGCCCGTGCGGCGGGCTTCACCACCCGGCCCGTCATCGTCGGACCCGTCACGTTCCTGCTGCTGAGCAAGCCCAGCGACGAAGCCCCGGCGGGCTTCCAGCCGCTGTCTCGCCTCGATGACCTTCTTCCCGTCTATGCCGCACTGCTCGACCGCCTGGCGGCGGCCGGAGCCGAATGGGTGCAGCTGGACGAGCCCGGACTCGTGAGCGAAAGCATCGACGTGCCCCGAGTGGAGACCCTCGCCGCGTTGGCCGCGACGTACGCGACGCTTGGGCAGTTGGACCGTCGCCCCGCCATCTTCGTCGCCGCTCCCTACGGCAGCCTTGACGACGCACTTCCGGTGCTCGCCGACTCTCCGGTGGAAGCCATCGGCCTCGACCTGGTGCGTGGAACCCTGCCGGCACCGACACCGGGACTGGCCACGAAGGCACTCGTGGCCGGTGTCGTCGACGGGCACAACATCTGGCGGGGTGACCTGCAGGATGCCCTGGACCGCGCCGTGGCCCTGCGCACACTGTCCCCGTCGGTGAGCATCTCGACGTCGACCTCGTTGCTGCACGTGCCGCATGACGTCACCGACGAGTCCTCTCTCGGTGCGGACCTCACCAGCTGGTTGGCCTTCGCCGATCAGAAGGTCGCCCAAGTGGCCGTACTGGCTCGCGGGCTGGCCGAGGGGCCTGCCGCGATTGCTCCCGACCTGGCCGCGGCCGCCGCCGCACTGGAATCCCGCCAGGCCAGCCCCGGAGTGCGTGACGGCGCGGTGCGTGTGCGCACGGCCGCCCTGAGCGCCGCCGACTTCTCCCGCGGCGAGTACGCCGACCGCCTCAGCGCCCAGGAGAAGGCCCTCGGACTGCCCCTGCTGCCGACAACCACGATCGGGTCGTTCCCGCAGACCGGCGAGATTCGCCGCGCACGCGCCCAGCTGCTCAAGGGGACGCTGACCGAGAGCGAGTACCGCGCGCTCATGCAGGCCGAAATTGCCCGGGTCGTACAACTGCAGGAGGAGATCGGACTCGACGTCCTCGTGCACGGCGAGCCCGAGCGCAACGACATGGTGCAGTACTTCGCCGAAAACCTTGACGGCTTTGCCGTGACCGAGAACGGATGGGTGCAGTCCTATGGCAGCCGCTGCACGCGGCCGTCCATCCTCTGGGGCGACGTGTCCCGGCCCAAACCGATCACCGTGGACTGGTCCGTGTACACCCAGAGCCTCACGACCAAGCCGGTCAAGGGCATGCTCACCGGCCCGGTGACGATTCTTGCCTGGTCGTTCGTGCGCGACGACCAGCCCCTGGGCGAGACTGCCCGCCAGGTGGCGCTCGCGCTCCGCGATGAGATCGGGGATCTGGAGGCCGCCGGAATCGGTATCGTTCAGGTGGACGAGCCGGCGCTGCGTGAACTCCTGCCGCTCAAGACCCAGCAGCAGCCGGACTACCTCGACTGGTCGGTCGGATCCTTCCGCCTGGCCACGGCCGGCGTCGCGGACGCCACACAGATCCACACGCACCTCTGCTACTCGGAGTTCGGCGTGGTCATCGACGCGATTGCGAACCTCGACGCCGACGTGACGAGCATCGAGGCGGCGCGGTCCCGCATGGAGGTGGTGCACGACATCAAGGCCGGCGGCTTCGACCACGGCATCGGACCGGGCGTGTGGGACATCCACTCCCCGCGGGTTCCGAGCGTCACCGAGCTGACGGATCTGCTCGAAACGGCGGTCGGATCCATCCCCGTTCGCCAGGTCTGGGTGAACCCCGACTGCGGTCTCAAGACCCGCGGTTACGCCGAAACGGTTGACTCGCTGAACAACATGCTCGAAGCGACCCGGATCGTGCGTGCGCGAATCGGCGCGGCCGTACCGGCCTAACCCACAACACGGCGTCGGGCCCGGGGC
>Ga0307487_1000477_pt1 | contig 31550 bp, 23 predicted proteins | sample CBIW12metaG_FD_203665 | JGI IMG/M metagenome (GOLD analysis project Ga0307487, IMG submission 203665) | Sea-ice brine microbial communities from Beaufort Sea near Barrow, Alaska, United States - CBIW 1.2 | ecosystem: Environmental > Aquatic > Marine > Coastal | place: USA: Alaska | collected... | reverse complement strand
GAGGTCCCGTGGTTGTCCCCATCCGCGTCCATGTGTCGGCCGAGGCATCCTGGCGCCAGAGTATTCCTTCGCCGTCGATTCCGACCACGCCTCCGCCGGCGGAGGCGCCGATGGCCTCAACCAGGAGGAGCACGGGAGCGCCAGCCACGAGTTCAAAGCTGCGACCGGCATCCACGCTCAGGGCGAGCCCCTCGGCTGTTGTCGCGAAGACCCGATCAGGTTGTGACGGATCGACCGTCAGGTCGCGTAGTGGCAGCGTGGCTCCCGGCGACCACGTGGTGCCGGAATCATCGCTCACCAGGATGCTCCCCGCACCGGCGTCATACCCGTAAACGCGCAGCGTGTCGTCCAGGCGTACCGCGGCGAGATCATGAAAATCCGTTTCGCCGTCGAGGGAGAGGGCGGTCCAGGACCTGGCGCCGTCTGTGCTGGAAATAAGCCCCAGGTTGGGCAGGTGCAGGTCGGTCTGCTCCGTCGGTGCGGGGTGGCCGGACGCCAGAAGGTGCCCGGGAGCCGCCACCGTGAACGCCATGGTGTCCTGCGCCCGGCCGGCGATCTGGGTCGGCACGGCCGTGCTGCTGCGTGGTGTTCCGTCGAGGTACGAATCGGGGAGACGTTCCGTGGGGATGAGCCACACTCCCTGGTGGGTCGCCGCGTACGTGTTTCCGGTGAGGGGATCGGCACCGAGACCGTGCACGTGCTCGAACGCCTGCGGGACCGGCGCGTTCCTCGCGGAGGCGGCATCCGGGCTCGTTCCGGGCGTGGCGCAGCCGGCGAGGACCAGAGTGCTGAGCAGGGCCGCCGACAGCGTTCGGGCGGAGCGGTGGGACCGGCTGAATCTAGCCAAGAGTGACTCCTCGTGAGCTCATGAAGGGTTGCGGATTCACGCGCGCACCGTTGACGCGTGTCTCGAAGTGCACGTGACAGCCGGATGACGCGCCGGTCGTCCCGACGAGAGCGACGGTTGCTCCCGCCGGAACCTGCTGCCCGCGGGTGACGAGCACGGAACTGTTGTGGGCGTACCCGGTCTGCGTGCCGTCGCCGTGGTCGATCAGCACCCAGTTGCCGTACGAACCCAGCCAGCCGGCGTAGACGACGGTTCCGGAGGATGCGGCGTATACGCCTTGTCCACACCCGGCGGCAATGTCGGTGCCCGAGTGAAACGCCCCGACTCCGGCCACGGGCTTGCTGAGCCGGGGGCCGTAGACGGAGGTGATCCGGCCGTACACCGGCAACGTCCAGCCCTGGTTGCCGGGAGCGCTGCCGCCGCTGGACGGCCCCGGGCGGGCGGCTGCTGCTGCTGCCTGTGCTGCTGCCTGTGCACGAGCCTGTGCCTGTGCCTGTGCCTGTGCCTGTGCTGCGGCTGCACGCGCTGCCTCGGCGGCTGCCTCCGCAGCACGGCGTACCTCTTCGCCCGTGGCGTAGTCGGCCTCCGTCGCCGCACGATCTTCGGTCAGCACGGTGAGTTGTGCCTGCAATGTGCCGGCCATCTCCTGTTGATTGGCGAGTGCCGTCTCTACCCGGTTGCTGGCTTCCACCGCGTCCGCCAACGCCGTTTCGGCTGCGCCGGCCAGTTCTCGCCGCGCCTCCTGGGCCACCGTGGCCTGATCGGTCGCGGCCGTGGCGGAGTTTCGGTCGGCTGTCGCCGTTTCATAGATCAGGCTCATTCGCTCGGTCAGCTTGCTCATGGAGCCCAACTGATTCAGCAGCTCATCGGCCTCATTGTGTGCCAGGAACAGGGTCATCGACACGTCTCTGGTTCCGGACCGGGCGAGGAGAGCGGCAAAGCGTCCCGCCTGTTCGGCAGAAAGAGCAGCCAGAGCCGTGGCCTCATCCGCCTCAGCTTTAAGGGTCGTCGCCCGGAGGCTTGCCGCGTCGAAGGCGCTCTGCGCCGTCTCATACTCGGTCGCGCGCCTGGTTGCCTCCGCGCGCGCAGCATCCACTTCAGCCGTGAGGCCGTCGATCAGCGAAGTTATTGCCTCGATCTGTGCTTGTTTTGCCGCTTCGGATGACCGAGAACTCTCTACCTCAGCCCAGGTCGGGTATTCCTCTGCGGTGGCCGGCGCCGCGACGGCGAGCATGGCCACGACGGCCATCGTCGCGATGCCGGTACGAATGACGCGGGCAACCGTCGTGGACTCAGCCAAGAGACACTCCTCGGGAACTCATGAACGTGTCCGGGTTGATCTGCGTTCCATCCACGCGGATTTCGAAATGCACGTGGCATCCGCTTGACGCACCGGTGTTCCCCACCAAAGCGATCACCTCGCCGGCGGCGACGGTCTGTCCGGCTTCCACGAGGAGCGTGCCGTTGTGGGCGTATCCGGTCTTGACACCGTCCCCGTGGTCGATGAGTGCCCACTTGCCATACGAACCCTGATAGCCGGAATCGATGACCGTCCCGCCGGTCGCGGCGAACACGGGTTGGCCGCAGGGAGCGGCGATGTCGGTTCCGCTGTGGTAATCGCCGACGCCGCCGACAGGTTTGTTCGGACGCGGGCCGAAGGGGCTGGTGATGTGGCCCAGCACGGGCAGGGCCCAGCCCTGATCCGTGAGTTGGCTCTGATCGAGGCTGGCCCACGTTCCGTTGCGCGCGAGCTCGGTGTACGACGCGGGTTTGGGGATGTCGGTGACGGTGAACCCGTCGCGTTGGATACGAGTCGAGGCCGTGCTGGAGAAGTGGATGCTCTGCTCGTCGATCGCGTCGGCCGCGTCGGCCGCGGGAGAGGCCGATGCCCGTGTCGACTGGGGGTTGACGGCCAGGGCGGGGAGGGAAGCGCTCACCGTGAAAAGACCGATCATCGCCATAGCGGCACCGGCGGCGACGCGGCGGCGCAACGGCGCCCGCTTCGGGGCGGTGCGTGCGGGGCTCGGCCGGGGTGGGGCTGATCGGCTCTCGCGCACGCGGTTTTCAAGCGCGCGAACCTGTCGCCGAGACATGATCGGCGGCAAACCGGGGACTGCCGGCGCGGTGGCGATGTGTCCGGTGCTATCCATGCGTGCGCACCGGGGCGACACGAGAGAAGCGGACAAGAGAAAGAAAGTACATCAAGAAACGTCCTTGCGGGAGGGATATGGGTAAGCAGGCGCACAAGCAGGGCGGGATGGCACGGGTCGGTAACCGGCGAGTCGCCTCCGAGGCGATTCGCTAGGAGGTGGCGAGGAGCTTCGCCATGACGGAGATCTCCGCCGTCTGCGTGGTCAGGATGTTCTCGGCCAGCGCTCGGGCATCGGCGTTTTCGCCGTTGTCGATTTCGAGCTGCGCCATGGCGACGGCGCCTTCATGGTGCACCGTCATCTGCTGGAGAAACAGCCGACCGGCGTCGGTTCCGGCGGCGTCCTGAAGCGCCATCATGTCGTCGTCGGACATCATCCCGTCAGAGCCGTCGCCCATGTCGGGCATGTCCGACATGCTGTTGTCGTGCGCGCGCCACTGGATCAACCAGTCGCTCAGCTGGGCGATTTCCGGCTCCTGAGCGGCCTTGATCGCGGTGGCGAGGTCGACGGTTTCGGCGTCAATGCCGTCTTTTGCGAGCAGATCATCACTCATCTCGACAGCCTGCTCATGGTGCGGGATCATCATCTGTGCAAACGTCACGTCAGCGACATTGAAGGCCGTCGAGGGGGCCTCGGCGGAGGGGCTCGTGGACTCGGAGGCGGGGCCGCCGCCCGCGCAGGAGCTGAGAGCGAGCGCTGCGGCCAGGGCCACGGCACCATAGAAATACGTACGTGATTTGAGCATTGTGCATCCATTCATCGTCAAAGTTCAGACCGGGCGGCCGTGGGTACGGCACAGCGACGCGGCCACGAATGGCCGCAGAGCTACAGCGCGGTCTAAACGCGACTGATGGACAGAGCAGTGAGGCTGGGGCGGGGCGCGGGAAGCGCCGCGATGCTCACGAGCAGGCCGCCGGGCTCAAGAAGGCGCCGATAGGTGGCGGGCAACCGGGTCAGAACGACGAGGGCGATCAGCACGAGCAGCAGAACGCAGGCCATCGCGAGCAGGGCGCAATCGAGCATGCCGCCGTGCGACCCAGTGGAGAGCGACGCGACCACGGGGGCGACCACGCCGACGGCCGCGACAGCCGAGGCATCGACGGCGGCGCTCGCCGTGGCAGAGTGCGATGCCGGAGCCATGTGCATGTCGTGCCCGGTCGCCTCCGAGTGCAGCGCGAAAACGCCGAACAGCAAGGCCACCAGCGCGATCAACGTGACGAGAGGGGACAGGACACGGCTGGATTCAGGGCGCGTGGCCTGATGTACCGTCATGTCACCTCCGTCGTTTGTCCGCACGCAGGGGCATAGATTTTCCCGGCGGCACCTCGAACATTAGCCCATCGTTTGCCTGCGCGGCTGAGAGCGACCCCGCGACCAGAAACGATTCCAGCGCAAATGAGCCGATCAGGACGCGTGTGGGGCCGAAGCGGCGTAGACCGCACCGTTGTAGAGCTCGCCGACGGGCACCGCAACATCGATCGTGTTTCCCGGCTGCGCAAGCGGGCAGGCCCACATCGGGTCGTACGCGCAGGAGGGGTTGTAAGCGAAGTTGAAGTCGAGAATCAGCGTGTCGTCGTCAACGCCCGGGCCGAGGTCGGCGCCCTTGACCGTGTCCAGCAGGTAGCGGCCTCCGCCGTAGGTTCCGCCGGGCTTGCCGGCGAGGCCGTCCTTGATCGGGAGAAAGAGCCCGCCGCCGTAGCTGCCGAGATGCCACACGTCGAGCGACCCGAGGTAGGGCAGTCGCACGGTTCCCACCAGGTCGAACGGCACGGTGCCGTCCGTTCCCGTATCCACCGTGATACGCAGCGGGCGGTCGGCCCGGTGCACCTCCACTTCGAAGCGCCAGTCCGGGTCGTAGGCGGCGATGGGCAGACCCGTGAACGCGGCTCGATCGTCGGGCAGCAGCGGTGACGACGGATGCCCCGCGAACAGTTCGTCCCGCCCGGAGCGCCACAGCTCATGCCCGGCCTCCGGGCTCTGCACGCTCAGTTGGCGCACCCCCGCGTACAGCCCGAAAACGCGACGACGCCAGTCACCGATCTGCAATGCCCCGAGGGAAGAACTCATGCCAATAGGTTACCGTCGGCGCGGCCACCGTTGCCATCCGATTGCCACGGATGCCCCCGGCCGGCCCGCACGGCGCCTCACGTCTGCTCGAGCTCGCTGTCGCCGTCGACGGGGGCGGGCGCATCGACGCCCACGTCGTGGCGCCACGTGGGCGCGAGCTGCTCGAGGCGCAGCATCCGTACCTGCCAGAACGCCCAGAAGCTCGGCCACAACGCAATCGTGCCGAGGCCGGCGCGAAAAATGAGCTGGTCGCGGTAGAGCGTCTTGCCGGTGCCGGCCGGGTCTGGAGCGATCGCCATGCGATGGTCCCACAGGGTGACGGCCGCGAGGGCGCCGGAGACGCCACGGCCGGTGTCCCGCAGGATACGCACGCCGTCGGGCCGTTCGGTCTGCTCGGTGAGCCGAATCACCTGGGTGCCGAGGGGAACGAGTCCGAGAGCGCGAAAGCTGGCCGGGTGGTCGCCGGGCTGCCACATGGTGGGAAAACCGCGCGGTTCGAGGGACTCCATCGCGAGGAGGGGGGAACTGACCTCTCGAAACACAGCGGGGCTGCGGATGGCGCGCCAGGCGGCATCCGGATCACAATCGAGCACCTTCTTCAGTAGTACGCGCATGCTCACCAGTGTGAGCGACGCTTCGATGTTGTACAACTGATACGTGGCAATTCGTTTCTGGCTGGGGGTCGCCCAGCGCGAGCAGGTGCTGCGGGGCGTTCACACGGGCATGGCCCACGCGAGCCAGGCCGCACGCACGACCCTCGCCGGCATGGGGGAGTCCGACGGGCTGGTGTACTACTCCCCGAAGACCGCGTTTGAGGGTGAAGTGCTGCGGGAATTCACGGCCATCGCCCGCATCACGGATGCCGCAGTCGCCCCGATCGGTGACCCCGGAACGGAGTTCCAGCCGTGGCGTCGCCGTGCGGACTACGACCCGCATGCCGTGGCCACGTCGATTCGGCCGCTTCTGTCGGTTTTGGAGCTCACCCGCGGCGATCCCAACTGGGGATACCAGCTGCGACGAGGCCTGATCGAGATCTCCCGCCACGACTTCGACATGATCCGCCAGCAGATGCGTCGCCCGAGCGCCGACGACCTTTAACCCGGCCCCGCCCGCAAGACGTCCTGCAGCGGACAACTGTGCCCTGCGCACGTGGCACGATTGTCCGATTCGGCAACGTTCGTCTGCCCGGCCCCGCCTGCGGGAACGACTTGGCCCCGCGGCGCGCACGGCACGTCGAGTCTCGGTTCATTAGACTCGGCGCATGGACGCGCTCTTGCCCTCACTCGTGGTCTTGGGATTCGTGTTCGTCGGAATCGTCGTTCTCGTGGGCCTCGCCCGTCGTCGCACCCGTGCTCGCCTGCGCCTCGAGAGTGCCGCTGCCGCGGAACTCGTACGGTCCGCGTCGATCAGCCTCGTGCGAGCGGATGACCTGGTGCAAGACGCCACGAACGAGCTCGGTTTCGCCATCGCCCAGTTCGGCGAGAACGCCACGCGTGAGTTCGCCTCAGCCCTCGTCCTGTCCCGTCGGCAGCTGACCGAGGCGTTCGCCCTGCAACAGAAACTCGATGACGTCGTGCCGGACACCGCCCCCGAAGTTCGCCGGTGGAACGAGAAGATTCGTGCCCTGGCCGACGAGGCCACGCAGCGCCTCGAGGCGCAAACCCGCGACTTCGACAAGAAACGCGGCGTGGAACGCACCGCACCCCAGGCACTGGAGCAGCTCGTGCGTCGGCTGGATCGAGCCGCCGACCGCGTGAAGAGCGGCGCCCGAAGCCTCGACCGCCTCGCCCTGAGCTACACGACACACGCCCTGGCCCCGATCAGTACCAACGTCGCGCGGGCACGGACCGCCCTCAACGATGCGCGGCAGGCCGCCGATAACGCCGCGACCCTGCTCGCCGCCGGCGACGCGGTCGGCGAGCAGATGAGCGCCGCCGAGCACGGGCTGTTTACCGCCACGCAGCTGCTGGATGCGATCGAGAGCGGCGAAGACGAGTTGCACATCGGCTTTGCCAACCTCGGGCGGGCGACGGATGCGGCCGTGATCGAGCTCACCGAGGCGCGCGGGCTGCGTGATTCCCACGACGAGGCCGACACCAGCGCCAACCTCAACCGGGTGATAGCGGAGGCCACCAAAGTGCTCGCCCAGCTGGGAGAGCCGGGTCGGCTCAGTGACCCCGCCGCCGACCTCGCCCGTCTGCGCGAGGTCATGGACGGGCTCGACGTGATGCGGTCCGAGGCGCGCAACCGTCAGCTGCGGCTGGAGAACGCCCGCACCGCGCTCGCCGGGGCGCTGCTCACGGCTCGTGGTCAGATCTCGCTCACCCGGGACTTCATCGGCGGGAACCGCCGACGCGTGCAGGCGGCCGCTCGCACGCGGCTGTCCGAGGCGGAGCGGCAGCTGGCGCTCGCCGAGGCCGAGGCCGACCCGGTCATCGCCCTCGACAACGCGAGGCGCGCCATGACCCACGCAACGGATGCCGACGCCCTGGCGCGCTACGACGCCCGCTGACCGCCCGCCCTCACCGCCCCCCAAATCGCTGGCCGCGCGCCGATCCTCGCGTCGCCCCCATCTCGCTGGTCGAGCCTGTCGAGACCCTGCGACCCGGCCGCTGAGTCGCTCGCGATAACCTGAACGGATGACCGACGCACCAGCACAGCACAAGTACCAGGTTCGCTTCGACTGGGGTCAGGCCGGTTTTCGGGCGCTTGCCCCGTTCGTGGATGCGGTCGTCGTCGTCGACGTGCTGCCCGAGGCGGATGCCGCCGCCCCCGTCGTCCCCGGTGCCGACGACACACAGGTGATCACCGCCGGGTTCGGCAATCGCACCGCCGTCGCGGAGTGGGTGCTCGCCCGACAGTCCGAAAAAGGCGACCGCTTCTCGGTGGCCGTCATCGCGGCCGGTGGCCTGCGCGGCGACGGATCGGCCCGCTTCGCCGTCGAGGACCTTCTCGCCTCCGGCGCCGTGATCGACGCCCTCATCTCACTCGGCATCGACCACTGCTCACCGGAGGCGGCCGCGGCATCCGCGGCCTTCGTGGGACTCAAACAGGCCGTGCGACACCTCGTGAGCGCCTCGGTAAGTGGCCAGGCGCTGGCGGCACTCGGTCGCGACGCCGAGGTGCGCCTCGCCGCGCGGCTTGACGACAACCGCGACGTGGCCGCACTCCAGCGATAGCCGACCCCGGGCAGCCGAGCCCGCAGCCGACCGCTACAGTGCGGCGACAGCGTCGATCTCGACCAGAAACTCGGGATTGGCGAGCCCGGCCACGCGCAGCACGGTGATGGCGGTGGGATGATCGCCCCACTCGGTCGCCGAGGCCGCGAATGCCTGACTCAGGTCGGCGCTCTCCGTGAGGTGCACCGTGAGCTTCGCCACGTTCTCCTGGGTCGCTCCCACCTCGGCGAGCACCGCGAGAAGATTGCGCAGGGCCTGACGGGTCTGGCTAAGCGTGTCGGAGCCCACGATCGCCCCACGAGCGTTGACGCCGTTCTGGCCGCCGATGAACATGAGTTGCCGGCCGGCGTCCACGAGGGTTCCCTGCGCGAAGGCCACGTTGCGGTGCACGGATGCGGTGTTGATTCTCGTGACGGTCATGGGGGTGTCCCTCTCCAGCAGGCGGGCTGCGCAGCATCAGTCAACTCGCATGGGCGCCGCGGGGCAAGACCCCCGGCGGCGGTGTTTACCTGACCGCAACAATCAACGACCGACGGATGCCGCCGCCCGTCGCCGCGTTGCCGCCGAGATTTCCCGATGCGCCCACGTGATCACGTTCTCCGCGCGGTATCCGCGCCCGCACAGTCCGCAGGCGAGGGCCCGCGTGGGTTTCCGATACCGGAAATGCGTGTGACCCGAAGGGCAGGCTCCCACCCAGGGCGCGAGCTCGTCCGCGATCTCGCCGTCGTGGGTGCGTTTTCCGACGTAGCCGAGGTTCTGCGCGATCGCTCGCCATGTGGGCCCGTGCCCGGCGCGCGGCCCGGCCATGGCGTGGGCCACTTCGTGCAACAGAATCTGGTGCACGTCGTCGTCGTCGTACCGGGCCGCGAGGTACCGCGACACCGTGATGCGCTTCTGCGTGAAGTTGCAGAGCCCGGCGCGTTTCTTGGCGTTGTCGAACGCAAACGACCAGCTCGGGTCGAGGTGCAGTGTGATGAGCGCGTGGGCCCAGTGACGCACCCGGTCGAGATCAGCCATTCGCCGCACCCTCCAGGCGCACTTCAAACAGCCGGTCGTCGCCGGCGGCGGGCCGGCCCCGGCCATCCGTGTTGTTGGTCATGAACCACAGTGTGCCCCCGGGGCCGGCCACCACGTCGCGCAGGCGACCGTAGTCGTGCACAAACCACGCGGCGGGGGTCACTGTGGTGGAGTCGGCACCGGAGGAGACGTCGACGCTCCACAGCCGCTCGCCGCGCAGGCTCGCCATGAACAGGGTGTCGCTTACGATCGCGATTCCGCTCGGGCTCGCCTCGGAGGTGGGCCACTGCTGCACCGGATCCACGTACTCCGGGGTGCCGCCGAGCCCCTCCACCTCCGGCCAGCCGTAGTTGTTGCCGGGCTCGATCAGGTTGAGTTCGTCCCAGGTGTTCTGACCGAACTCGCTCGCCCACAGCCGACCACGCGAGTCCCAGGCGATGCCCTGGGGATTACGGTGACCGTACGAATACACCAGCGTGGCGAATGGGTTGTCGGCCGGGACCGCGCCGGTGGGGGTCATGCGCAGAATCTTGCCTCCGAGCGAGTCGAGGTCCTGCGCACGGTCCGGGGTGCCGGCGTCGCCGACGGTGGCGTAGAGCATCCCGTCGGGACCGAAGGCGATGCGCCCTCCGTTGTGGTTCGACGCTTTCGGCAGCCCGGTGAGCACGGGCTCGGCGGCGCCGAGGCCGAAACTGCCGGGGGAGCCGAGCAGCGGCATCCGGTCGATGCGGTTGTCGGTGTCGGTCGTGAGGTACGCGTACACCCACTCGTCGCCGGGCTGAAAGGCCAGCCCCAACAGGCCGCCTTCCCCGGTGGGGCGCGCCTCGGTGACCGAGCCGGCGTCACGCAGCGTGCCGTCGGCCAGCAACTCGCGCACGAGCGTGGTGTCGCGCTCGCTGATGAGCGCGCCGCCGTCGGGCAGCCGCAACACCGACCAGGGCGCGTCGAGTCCGCTTGCGATGGCGACCGGTTCGCCCGTGGGCAGCACCGGAACGGTGGAGGCGGGTGGGGTCGTCGTGTCGGAGCCGGGGGTCGACGTCGGGGGAGTGACGCGGGTGTCGGACGAGCAGGCGGTGAGGGTGAGAAGGGCCGCCAGGGCGAGTCCGCCGGCCAGGCGGAGACGGATGCTCATGGCCGAGACCCTCCTTACCTGCGGGGCGCGCGCTCCGCGATAAACGATTCGACCACGGCCACCGCAATCAGGCAAGCCTCGAGCTCGTTGGCGGATGCGCCATCCTTCTCGCGCAGGAAGACCGCGGCGGTGAACTCGGAGAGGGCGGATTCGAGCTCGCCCATGTCGAAGAGCACCTTGCCGCGGTTGTGCCGCGCCTCGGCGGCTGCACTGATCCACTCGTGCGTTTCGGCATCGAGAATGCAGTGGTTGAGTTCGGTCGCGGCCTCGTCGAGCTTGCCCTGGTACTGCATCACCTGCGCGCGGCGGATGCGGCTCGAGACGGCCTGCTCGCGGTCGCCGGTGAAGCGGGACAGGCGCCAGGCCTCGTTGGCGATCTCCCAGGCCTCGTCGAGGCGCCCGAGCAGGCGCAGCAGGCTGACCTTCTCGTCGAGCGCCGAGAGACTGCGCATGTTGCCGAGTTCGTCGAGACGCTCGGTGGCGGCGGTGAGGTCGACCTTTTCACGCAGGGTGATCGCGTCGTAACCGGTGATGATGCTCAGGGTGTGTTCCTGACTTCGGCGGCCATGCGACCGCGGGAAAATTTGGACTCTTCACCCTAACTCCGCTCGCCGTGAATTCCGTATCCCACCCGTCCGTGCGTCGTAAAACCGGTGAATCTGGAACACCCCGGGCAAATTGGGCCGGGGACGCGGCATGTCGCGAGAAAGACCGGTTTTGCGGAAGCGGATTGGGGGAGTGGTCGACGGGTACCGTTGAGGGGCGGGGCAGCACCTGTACCCGTGTCACCGCACCGCTGAGAAAGAGACCTTCGTCTATGCGCGTTCGCGCCCACGCATCATCCTGGCTGCGCGCAACCGTCGCAACCGTCGCCATCGCAGCCCTCGTCACCGGGTGCGCGGCCACCGCGCCGACCGCGGGCACGAACACGCTCACCTACGCCATCAACGGCGGCACGCTCAGCGGCGGCAAGATGGACATCCACTCGTCCGCGTTCCAGGCCACCGCCCTTGTGATGCGCAACTCATTCGACTCGCTCGTCTACGAGAAGGCCGACGGTTCCTTCGTGCCGTGGCTCGCCACGTCATGGCAGGTCTCCGACGACGGACTGCATTACACATTCGACCTGCGCGACGACGTCACGTTCCACGACGGCGAACCCTTCAACGCGGAGGCGGTCAAGGCCAACTTCGAGCACGTCGTCGCCCCCGAAACGGCGTCAGCGGATGCCGCGAGCCTGATCGGCTACGCCGAAACCGGCGGCTTCTACGCGGGAACCACTGTCGTGGACGAGTTCACCGTGCGCGTGGACTTCAGCCAGCCCTACGCGCCGTTCCTGCAGGCCGTCAGCACCGCCAAGCTCGGCTTCTACTCGCCCGCCACGCTGCGTGACAACGCCGCGCAGCTGCCCGCCGGCGGCCCGGGCATCTCGGTCGGCACCGGCCCCTACGTGCTCAGCGAATACACCCCAGACCAGAGCATCGTCTTCACGGCGAACGACGAGTACGACTGGGCGCCGGAGGGCAGCACCCATCAGGGCGCACCCGCGATCGAGACCCTCGAGTTCCGCATCCTGCCCGAGTCGGCGGTGCGCACCGGAGCTCTCACGAGCGGCGAGGCGCAGATAGCGAGTGACATTACCCCGAACACCGTGGGGCAGATCGGCGACGACTTCACGATCGAGAACGTGACGATGCCCGGGCTGCCGTACACCCTGTTCCTCAACGAGGCCCACGGCGTCTTCGCCGACGAGAACGTGCGCCGCGCTTTCGCCCTCGGCGTCGACATCGGCCCGGCCGTGAAGAGCATCTACCAGGGGCAGGCGGACCGCGCCTGGAGCATCCTGTCACCGGCCACGCCGAACTCCTATGACCCGAGCCTCGAAGGCAGCTGGGAGTTCGACCCCGCCCAGGCCAACGCCCTGCTCGACGCATCCGGCTGGACCGGGCGCGACTCCGAGGGCTACCGCACCCAGGACGGCGTTCGGCTCAGCGCCCAGTGGATCGCATACACCCCCGTTTCCGACGCGAACGCGAGCCTCGGCGACGTGGTGCAGTCCGACCTGCGCGAACTCGGCTTTGAAATCGTGCGCGACAACCTCGAAATCGCCCAGTACTACGAGGCCTTCGAGGCACGTGACTATGACCTCTCCGACTGGAGTTTTCCGAGCGTCGACGCCGACGTGCTGCGCGCCCACCTGCACAGCGGCGGCTACAAGAACGGCTCAACCACCGCCGACCCGGTCGTCGACCAGCTGCTCGACGACGCCATCGCCACGAGTGACCCGGCCGTCCGCGAGGGCCTCTATCAGCAGTTGCAGCAGTGGAATGCGACCCACGTGGCCATGGTCCCGATCACCGTGCCGACGGCCATCACCGCGTACAGCACGGCCATCAAGAATCTGAACTTCGACCTGTACGGGCAGCCGCTGTTCTACGAGGCCTCCCTCAGCACCGCTCCGTGAGCGGTCCCCGCGACGGCCGCGCCCGCCGATCCGCCCGACCGGGGCACCGCTTCATGGGGCGGATCGGCGGCGTGCTGCTGGTGGTCTGGGGCGCCGCCACCGCGGGCTTCTTCTCGCTACGGCTGATTCCCGGCGACCCCGTGAACGTTCTCGTCGGGCTCGGAAACGTGTCTCAGCAGGTGCGCGACCAAATCCGTGTCGACTGGGGCCTCGCCGACCCGCTGCCCGTGCAATACGTGCGCTACCTGTCACGCCTGTTGCAGGGGGACCTCGGCACCTCGTACCGCATGCAACAGCCGGTCGCCGACGTGATCGGCCAGCAGCTCACGCCGACCGTGCAGCTGATGGCCCTCGCCATCGCGTTCGCTGTACTGCTCGCGTTCGGGTCGGCGCTGTTGGGCCGCGGCCGCCGGACCGCGCCGGTGGCCGGATTGCTCGAACTCGTCGCCGTCTCGTCACCCACGTTCTGGATCGGCCTCGTGTTGATCAGCGTGTTCGGTTTCGGACTCGGCTGGTTCCCGGTGGTGAACACCGGCGGTTTCGGCGCCCTGGTGCTGCCCGCGGCGACCCTCGCCATCCCGGTGGCGGGCATCCTCAGCCAGGTGCTGCGGCAGGGCCTCGATGCCGCGGCCGCGCTACCCTTCGTCGACACGGTGCGCGCGCGGGGCGCCACCCACACCCGGCTCGTTCTGCGCCACACCCTCCGGCACGCCGCGGCCAACAGCATCACGCTCACCGGTTACATCGTCGGATCGCTGCTCGGCGGCTCCGTGCTCGTGGAGGCCGTCTTCGCCCGCCCCGGTCTCGGCCGTGTGGCCCTGGGCGCCATCGTCGACCGCGACGTGCCCGTGGTGCTCGGTATCATCGTGCTCGCCGCCGCCTCGTTCTCGCTGGTCAACCTTCTCGTCGATCTGATCGCCGACCGCATCGACCCGCGCCTCGAGGCCGAACTGGCCTACGCATGAGCCTTCTCGCCGCCACGCATCGACGAACCGTGAAACGGATGCCGGCGCCGGCCGTCTGGGGCGCCGCCGGCTTCCTGGCGCTCCTGGTGCTGTCCGCGCTCGCACCCGGGGCCCTCACCGCCGCCGACCCGCTGCGCACGAACATCGGCGAGGCCCTGCTGGCGCCGGGCCAGGGGCATCCGTTTGGCACGGATCAGGCCGGCCGCGACGTGTTCGCGCGCGTGATCCACGGCTCCCGGTATTCGCTTGCCATCGGCTTTGGCGCGACCATGATCGCCGTCGTGGCGGGGCTGGTGATCGGCTCGCTCGCCGGACTGATGCGTCGGGTCGGCGATGGCGTGCTGAGCCGGGCGATCGAAATCGTGATGGCGTTTCCGGAGTTCCTGCTCGCGCTGATCGTGATCGCGATCATCGGGCCGGGGGAAGCGAGCCTGCTCCTGGCCGTGGCCATCGCGGTGATTCCTGCCTACGCTCGCGTAGCGCGGGTTCAGACCCTGGCGGTGACTCGCGCCGGATATGTGGAGGCCGCACGCACGCTCGGGGTCTCCCGCGCCGTGACCGTGCTTCGTCACGTGGTGCCGAACACGCTCGGACCGTTGTTGTCGATGGCTGTCATGGGAATCGGCACGGCCATCACGGCCGCCGCCGGCCTCAGCTTTCTCGGCCTCGGTCCCAGGCCACCGACGCCCGAGTGGGGCCTCATCCTCTCCGAGGGGCGCAATTTTCTGGCCACCGCCTGGTGGATCGCCGTGTTCCCGGGGCTCGTGATCACCGCCACCGTGGTGTCCACGAGTGTTCTCGGCCGGCACCTGCAGGCCCGCTCGGCGGGACGGCAGCGGTGAGCGTCGTGAGCGTGCGCAACCTGAGAGTGGTGCCGCCGGGTTCGACGACAGCCGTGGTGGACGGTGTCTCGTTCAGCATCGAGGCGGGGCAGTGCCTCGGGATTGTCGGGGAATCCGGCGCGGGCAAGACCCTGACCGCCCGCAGCCTGATCGGGATCGCCGGCCCCGGGGTCACGGCCGATGAACTCACGGTGGCCGGCGTGGACGCCCGCGCCCTGGACGAGCGGGGCTGGCGCGGCCTGCGCGGCGCGCGGGTGGGGCTCGTGAGCCAGGACGCCCTGGTCTCGCTGGATCCGCTGCGCCGAGTGGGCGCCGAGGTGGCCGAACCGCTCGAGGTGCACGAACCACAGCTCGCTCGCGCCGACCGCTCCCGTCGTGTTCTCCGGCTGCTCGGTCAGGTTGCCATGCCCGATCCGCACACACGTGCCCGGCAACACCCGCACGAGCTCTCCGGCGGGCTGCGCCAGCGTGCGCTCATCGCCTCGGCCCTGGCGGCATCGCCCAGCGTGCTGATCGCCGACGAACCGACCACTGCCCTCGATGCGACCGTGCAGGAACAGATTATTCTCCTGCTGCGCGAGCTGAAGGACTCGGGCCTCGCTCTGCTTCTGGTCAGCCACGACCTCGGCGTCATCCGCGCGCTTGCCGACCAGGTGGCGGTGATGAAGGCCGGACGTTTCGTGGAGCTGCAGGCCGCGGCCGAGCTGTTTACGTCGCCGCAGCATCCGTACACGCGCGAGCTGCTCGCGGCGGCCTCGCTGGGCGCGGCAGCGCCGCCGACCGCCGGCCCGGTGGTGCTCGCCGCACGCGACCTCACCAAGTCCTACGGGCCGCTGACGGCGGTGAGCGGGGTGTCGTTCGATCTGCGCGCGGGCTGCACCGTGGGCATCGTGGGTGAATCGGGCTCCGGCAAGAGCACAGTGGCCCGGATGCTGCTGGGCATTCTCTCGCCCGACCGAGGCTCGGTGTCCCTCCACGGTCGGCCCTGGAGCGAGATGCCGGAGGCAAAGCGGCGCGGTCGCCGCGGCGCGATTCAGATCATCCACCAGGACGCCCTGAGCGTCTTCGACCCGCGCGCCACCGTGCTGCAGATTCTGGCGGAGGCCATCGCTCTCGACGGCACAAAGCCCCGGCTACGGAAGGCGCGCGCGATCGACCTGCTCGAGCAGGTCGCACTCAGCGACGCCCTGCTCCCGCGTCGGGCGCATGAGCTTTCCGGCGGACAGCGGCAGCGGGTGGCGATTGCCAGGGCGTTGGCCCGCGAGCCGAGCATCCTGGTCTGCGACGAGCCGGTCTCGGCACTCGACGCGCAGGTTCAATCCCAGGTCCTCGAGCTGCTGGCTTCCCTGCAGGAATCCCGGGGGCTTGCGATGGTCTTCATCTCACACGACCTCGCCGTGGTGCGGGCGCTCAGCCACGAGATCCTCGTGATGAAGGACGGTGTCGTCGTGGAGCAGGGTGCGGCCGGCGCGCTGTTCTCCGCGCCGCAGCATCCGTTCACCCGAGAGATGCTCGCCGCCCACCGCACGCACACCGGCTATTTGCCGATCTGAAAGACCGTGCGCCCCGGCAGCGGGGACTGCGTGGACGTGTCGTCGGTGGCCACCAGCGAACCGGCCATGAACGCGGCGAGCTCCGCGCCCTGGATCACCTTCGCCGGGTGCGGACCGCCGGCGAGCAGTCGTTGGACCCACGAGACGTCGATGGGTGTGTGCGCCGCGATGAACACGATGTTGCCGAAGCGGCGCCCCTTGAGCACCTGCGTCTCCGCGAAACCGATCACGTGCTCAAACACCGCGGAGAGCGTGGCCGCCTGCCCGCGAGCGAACGCGAGCCCGGGCCCATCGGCCACGTTCACGGCCACCACGCCGCGCTGCGACAAGAGGGGAGCGGTGAGGGCGAAGAACTCCCTGCTCGTCACGTGCTTGGGTGTGCGTGCCCCGGAGAAGATATCAATGACCACGAGGTCCACCGTGCCGTGCAGGCCCGACGGGAGCTTGCCGAGCACCTCGCGGGCATCGCCGTGCCGCACGCGCAGCTGCGCCCGCTTGTCCCACGGCAGCTCGGCGCGCACGAGGTCGATCAGATCGCTTTCAATCTCCACCACCTGCTGGCGTGACCCCGGCCGGGTCGCCTCCACGTAGCGGGGGAGGGTGAGCGCCCCCGCGCCGAGGTGCACGGCCGTGATCGGCTCGTGCGGGTCGCCGAGCAGGTCGATCACATGCCCGATCCGTTGGATGTACTCGAAGAACAGCTCGTCGGGATGCTCGAGGTTCACGTGGGACTGGGGCGTGCCATCCACGACCAACTGAAAACTGCCGGGGGTGAACCGGTCGGGTTCGATCACGGCCAGGTGGCCGCTCAACTTCAAGACGGCGGAGGGATGCTCCGGCTCGCCCCTACTCATTACTCTCGCTACTCATGGCTCCAGTCTGCGCCCTCCGAGCCCGCGTCGAAAACTGGGTTATACCCGAGAATCCAGAAAAGGTCAACAAATGAGTGGACATCCCGCAAGGGGGCACGTATAGTTGATCCTTGCGCTCCCAGACAAACTCTGCCTTCATATTGCGGTCGGCTTTGCGTGCTCAAGCCACCTTGCGGCACATTCCGTGCGAAGAATTCATTCGTTCAGGGTCTGTGGAGTTCTTCACCAATAACAGTAACTAGACCTGACGGGGTCCACGGAGGTTATTTCCTTGGCTGCTGCGCGCAACGCAACCACCAACTCACCCAAGAACGGCCGCTCAGCTGAGCGTCTTTCGTTCGCGAAGATTAGCGACCACCTCACTGTTCCGGATCTGCTCGCTTTGCAGACCGAGAGCTTTGACTGGCTCGTCGGCAACGACATCTGGAAGGCTCGCGTCGCCGAGGCCCAGAAGTCCGGACGCCAGGATCTGCCGAATCGCACCGGGCTCGATGAGATCTTTGAAGAGATCTCTCCCATCGAGGACCTCGGCGAAACGATGCAGCTCTCCTTCACCAACCCGGAGCTCGAGCCGGAGAAGTACACCGTTGACGAGTGCAAGGAAAAGGGTAAGACCTACTCCGCACCCCTCTACGTGAACGCCGAGTTCATGAACCACCTCACCGGTGAGATCAAGACTCAGACCGTGTTCATGGGTGACTTCCCGCTGATGACGCCCAAGGGCACCTTTGTGATCAACGGCACCGAGCGTGTCGTCGTGTCGCAGCTGGTGCGTTCGCCCGGCGTGTACTTCGACCGCCAGCAGGAGAAGACCTCCGATAAGGACATCTACTCCGCTCGCGTCATTCCGAGCCGTGGTGCATGGCTCGAATTCGAGATCGACAAGCGCGACCAGGTTGGCGTGCGCATCGACCGCAAGCGCAAGCAGTCCGTGACTGTCTTCCTCAAGGCCCTCGGCCTCTCGAGCGAAGAGATTCTCGAAGAGTTCAAGGGCTTCCCGTCCATCGAGCTCACCCTCGAGAAGGACAACATCCTCACGAAGGAAGAAGCCCTCAAGGACATCTACCGCAAGTTGCGCCCGGGAGAGCAGGTCGCCGCTGAGGCTGCCCGCGCCCTGCTGGACAACTTCTTCTTCAACTCGAAGCGTTACGACCTGGCCAAGGTCGGTCGTTACAAGATCAACCGCAAGCTCGGCCTTGAGGCTCCGCTCAGCGACTCGGTACTGACGCTCCAGGACATCCTGGCCACCATCAAGTACCTCGTGTCGCTGCACGACAACCGTTCGACGATTGTCGGCCTGCGTGACGGCAAGACCGCCGACATCAACATCGACATCGACGACATCGACCACTTCGGTAACCGTCGTATCCGTGCCGTTGGCGAGCTCGTCCAGAACCAGGTGCGCACCGGTCTGTCCCGCATGGAGCGTGTCGTTCGCGAGCGCATGACCACGCAGGACATCGAAGCGATCACCCCGCAGACCCTGATCAACGTGCGCCCCGTCGTCGCCGCGATCAAGGAGTTCTTCGGTACCAGCCAGCTGTCGCAATTCATGGACCAGAACAACCCGCTCGCCGGACTGACGCACAAGCGTCGCCTGTCCGCGCTGGGCCCGGGTGGTCTGTCCCGTGACCGTGCCGGCGTCGAGGTGCGAGACGTTCACCCCTCGCACTACGGCCGCATGTGCCCCATTGAAACCCCGGAAGGCCCGAACATCGGCCTGATCGGTTCGCTCGCCTCGTTCGCGCGAATCAACGCCTTCGGTTTCATTGAGACGCCGTACCGTCGCGTGACCAACAACAAGGTCACCGAGACGATCGACTACCTCACCGCCAGCGAAGAGGACGACTTCATCGTCGCCCAGGCCAACGCCCCGTTGACCAAGGACTCGCACTTCGCGGAAGACCGTGTTCTCGCCCGTAAGAAGGGTGGAGAGGTTGACCTCTTCCCCGCGGAAGAGATCGGCTACATGGACGTTTCACCGCGCCAGATGGTGTCGGTCGGAACCTCGCTCATCCCGTTCCTCGACCATGACGATGCAAACCGCGCGCTCATGGGCGCCAACATGCAGCGTCAGGCTGTCCCGCTGCTCCTCAGCGACAGCCCGCTCGTCGGAACCGGCATGGAGGGCTACACGGCCATCGACGCCGGCGACGTGCTCACCGCCGAGAAGGCCGGTGTGGTCGGCGAAGTGTCTGCTGACTTCGTCACCATCCAGCTCGACGAGGGCGGAACGCAGACGTACTACCTGCGCAAGTTCTCACGCTCCAACCAGGGCACGAGCTTCAACCACCGCGTCATCGTCAATGCCGGAGAGCGCATTGAGGTCGGCGAAGTCATCGCCGACGGTCCCGCAACGGACCAGGGCGAGGTCGCACTCGGAAAGAACCTGCTCGTGGCATTCATGCCGTGGGAAGGCTACAACTTCGAGGACGCGATCATCCTGAGCCAGAACCTGGTCAAGGATGACACCCTCTCGTCGATCCACATCGAAGAGTACGAAGTGGATGCCCGCGACACCAAGCTGGGCAAGGAAGAGATCACTCGCGACCTTCCCAACGTGTCGCCTGACTTCCTCGCCGACCTCGACGAGCGTGGCATCATCCGCATCGGAGCCGAGGTTCGCCCCGGCGACATCCTCGTCGGCAAGGTCACGCCCAAGGGCGAGACCGAGCTCTCCGCTGAGGAACGCCTGCTCCGCGCCATCTTCAACGAGAAGAGCCGCGAAGTTCGCGACACCTCGCTCAAGGTGCCCCACGGTGAGCGCGGCACGATCATCGGTGTCAAGGTCTTCGACTCGCAGGACGGCGACGACGAGCTCGGCTCCGGCGTCAACCAGCGCGTTGTCGTCTTCATCGCCCAGAAGCGCAAGATCACCGAGGGCGACAAGCTCGCCGGTCGTCACGGTAACAAGGGTGTCATCTCCCGTATTCTGCCGATCGAGGACATGCCGTTCCTCGCCGACGGAACACCGGTCGACATCATCCTGAACCCGCTGGGTATCCCGGGACGCATGAACTTCGGTCAGGTTCTCGAGACCCACCTTGGGTGGATCGCGAAGCAGGGCTGGCAGGTCGAGGGCAAGCCCAAGTGGGCCGAGCGTCTTCCGGAGCAGGCTCACAGTGCTGCACCGGGCACGAAGGTCGCCACTCCCGTCTTCGACGGCGCGCTCGAGGTCGAGATCGAGGGTCTGCTCGATTCCACGACACCGACCCGCGACGGCGACCGCCTCATCGGCTCCTCGGGAAAGACCGTGCTCTTCGACGGCCGCTCCGGCGAGCCGTTCCCGGACCCGGTTTCTGTCGGCTACATGTACATCCTGAAGCTGCACCACCTCGTCGACGACAAGATCCACGCTCGTTCGACCGGTCCGTACTCCATGATCACGCAGCAGCCGCTGGGTGGTAAGGCGCAGTTCGGCGGACAGCGTTTCGGTGAGATGGAGGTGTGGGCGCTCGAAGCATATGGAGCCGCTTACGCCCTGCAGGAACTCCTGACCATCAAATCGGACGATATCCTCGGCCGCGTCAAGGTGTACGAAGCCATCGTCAAGGGTGAGAACATCCAGGAGCCCGGTATCCCCGAGAGCTTCAAGGTTCTGATCAAGGAAATGCAGTCACTCTGCTTGAACGTCGAGGTGCTCTCGGCCGATGGCACCGCCGTCAGCCTGCGCGACACGGATGACGAGGTCTTCCGCGCAGCGGAGGAGCTCGGAATCAACATTTCCACCCGGTTTGAGTCGTCGACCATCGACGACATCTAAGCCAGGCCACTGAGACTCGAATACTTTCCAAGGGAGAGAAATTGCTCGACGTAACAACATTTGACGAGCTTCGCATTGGCCTGGCTACGGCAGACGACATCCGTCGTTGGTCGCACGGTGAGGTCAAGAAGCCCGAAACCATCAACTACCGCACCCTCAAGCCCGAGAAGGACGGTCTGTTCGGCGAACAGATCTTCGGCCCGTCCCGGGACTGGGAATGCTCCTGTGGCAAGTACAAGCGCGTGCGCTTCAAAGGCATCGTTTGTGAGCGCTGCGGCGTAGAGGTCACGAAGTCGTCGGTGCGCCGTGAGCGCATGGGCCACATCGAACTCGCCGCCCCGGTCACCCACATCTGGTACTTCAAGGGTGTGCCGTCTCGCCTCGGTTACCTGCTCGACATGGCTCCGAAGGACCTCGAAAAGGTCATCTACTTCGCCGCCTATATGGTCATCTCGGTCGACGAAGACGGCCGTCACCAGGACATGCCCGGACTCGAGAACGAGCTGCGCCTTGAGCTCAAGACCCTTGAGAACAGCCGTGATTCGCGCATCGCCGATCGCCTGCAGCGCCTCGAAACCGACCTCGCAGCACTTGAGGCCGAGGGCGCGAAGAGCGACCAGAAGAAGCGCGCGAAAGACGCCGCCGAGAAGGAAATGAGCCAGGTTCGCAAGTCCCTGGACGAGCAGATCGCGCACCTCGAGCGCGTGTGGGAAGACTTCCGCACCCTCAAGGTCGGCGACCTGAAGCCCGAAGACTCCGTCTTCCACGAGCTCCAGGACCGTTTCGGCATGTACTTCGAGGCGTTCATGGGCGCCGAGGCCATCAAGAAGCGCCTTGAGGCGTTCGACCTCGTCACCGAGAGCGAAAACCTTCACCTGCAGATCGCTGAAGGCAAGGGTCAGAAGAAGATCCGCGCCATCAAGCGCCTGCGCGTGGTCAACGCGTTCATCATGACCGGCAACTCGCCGGCCGCGATGGTGCTTGACGTCGTACCGGTCATCCCGCCCGAACTGCGCCCGATGGTGCAGCTTGACGGTGGCCGTTTCGCCACGTCCGACCTCAACGACCTCTACCGTCGTGTGATCAACCGCAACAACCGCCTGCGTCGTCTGCTTGACCTCGGTGCCCCCGAGATCATCGTGAACAACGAAAAGCGGATGCTGCAGGAGGCCGTCGACGCACTGTTCGACAACGGTCGTCGTGGTCGTCCGGTCACCGGTACCGGCAACCGTGCCCTCAAGTCCCTGAGCGACATGCTCAAGGGTAAGCAGGGTCGTTTCCGCCAGAACCTCCTCGGCAAGCGCGTTGACTACTCCGGCCGTTCGGTCATCGTCGTCGGCCCGCAGCTCAAGCTGCACCAGTGTGGTCTGCCCAAGCAGATGGCCCTGGAGCTGTTCAAGCCGTTCGTGATCAAGCGCCTGATCGACCTGAGCCACGCTCAGAACATCAAGGCCGCCAAGCGCATGGTTGAGCGTTCACGCCCGCAGGTCTGGGACGTGCTCGAGGAGATCATCCGTGAGCGCCCGGTTCTCCTGAACCGTGCACCCACCCTGCACCGCCTGGGCATCCAGGCCTTCGAGCCTCAGCTCGTTGAGGGTAAGGCCATCCAGCTGCACCCGCTCGTCTGTGCGGCGTTCAACGCCGACTTCGACGGTGACCAGATGGCTGTTCACCTTCCCCTCTCGGTTGAGGCCCAGGCTGAGGCACGCATCCTGATGCTCGCCTCGAACAACATCCTGAAGCCGTCTGACGGTCGTCCGGTGACCCTGCCCACACAGGACATGATCATCGGCCTGCACCACCTCACGACGATGAAGGAAGGCGTGATCGGCGAAGGCCGTGCCTTCACCAACGTCGCCGAGGCGATTCTTGCCTTCGACCAGAAGACGCTCGACCTGAACGCCAAGGTTCGCATCCGTCTCGCCGACAAGTACTTCGCCGAGGGCACGCAGCCCGACGGCGTGGAGCTTGTGGGCGGCCAGGCCGTCGGTACCGTACTGGTCACCACCAGCCTCGGCCGCGCCATCTTCAACGAGGCGCTCCCGGTCGACTACCCGTACTTCGAGCAGGTGGCCGACAAGGTCACCATGTCGACGATCGTCAACGACCTGGCCGAGCGGTACGTGAAGGTCGAAGTGGCCGCCACGCTCGACCGGATCAAGGATGCCGGGTTCTACTGGGCTACTCGCTCCGGTGTGACCGTCGCGCTCAGCGACATCCTGACGCCTCCGAACAAGAAGGAGATCGTCAGCGGTTACGAGAAGATGGCCGCAAAGGTTCAGGCACAGTTCGAGAAGGGTCTCACGACCGACCTCGAGCGTCGCCAGGAACTGATTCAGATCTGGACCAAGGCAACCGAGGACGTTGCCAAGGCCATGCAGTCCAACATCCCGTCGGACAACACGATCAACCGCATGGTCACCTCTGGTGCTCGTGGTAACTGGCTGCAGGTGCGAAACATCGCCGGCATGCGAGGCCTCGTGAACAACCCGAAGGGTGAGATTATCCCTCGCCCGATCATCTCGAGCTACCGCGAAGGCCTGTCCGTCGCCGAGTACTTCATTGCTACTCACGGTGCTCGTAAGGGTCTGGCCGACACGGCGCTTCGTACCGCCGACTCGGGGTACCTCACCCGTCGTCTCGTGGACGTCTCGCAGGATGTCATCATCCGCGAAGACGACTGTGGAACGACCAAGGGCCTCGAACTGCCGATCGGCGAGCGGGACTCCTCCGGCGTGCTCGGCGTTCACCCGAACGTTGAGAACGCGGTTTACGCTCGCAGCCTGGCCGCACCCGCGGTCGACGCCGCCGGCGTCGTTGTCGCCGAGGCCGGCGCCGACGTGGGAGATGTGCTCATCGCACAGCTCATCGCGTCCGGCATCGAGACCATCAAGGTTCGCTCCGTGCTCACGTGCGAGTCGTCCGTCGGTGTGTGTGCGGTCTGCTACGGCCGTTCGCTCGCCACCGGTCAGCTCGTCGACATCGGTGAGGCCGTCGGTATCATCGCCGCGCAGTCCATCGGTGAGCCCGGTACCCAGCTGACCATGCGTACCTTCCACACGGGTGGGTCGGCATCCGCCGACGACATCACCCAGGGTCTGCCGCGCGTTCAGGAGCTCTTCGAGGCTCGCACCCCCAAGGGTGCGTCGCCCATCGTTGACTCGGCGGGACGCATCACCATTGAGGACAGCGACAAGGGCCGCAAGGTCATCCTCACGCCCGACAACGGCGATGAAGCGATTGCCTACCCGGTGCTCAAGCGTTCGACCCTCCTCGTTGAGGACGGTCAGCACGTTGACCTCGGAACGCAGATCATCATCGGCGCCGTCGACCCGAAGGAAGTTCTTCGCGTCAAGGGTGTTCGCGCGGTGCAGAAGCACCTCGTGGGCGGTGTGCAGGACGTCTACCGTTCGCAGGGTGTACCGATTCACGACAAGCACATCGAGGTCATCGTTCGTCAGATGCTTCGCAAGGTGACTGTCGTTGAGCACGGCGACACCGGCCTGCTTCCGGGCGAGCTCGTTGACCGGTTGAAGTACAACGACCTCAACCGCAGCGCGCTCACCGAGGGCAAGAAGACGGCTTCGGCTCGTCAGGAGGTCATGGGTATCACCAAGGCATCCCTGGCCACCGAGTCCTGGCTGTCGGCCGCGTCGTTCCAGGAGACCACCCGGGTTCTCACCCAGGCGGCCATGGAGGGCAAGAGCGACCCCCTCATGGGCCTCAAGGAAAACGTGATCATCGGTAAGTTGATCCCGGCCGGAACCGGTCTCCCGCGTTACCGCGACGTCACCGTCGAGGCAACCGAGGAAGCCAAGGCTGAGCGTTACCCGAACCGCATCTTCACCGAAGATGCCACGTTCACCGAGGGTGACCTGAGCTTCGTCGACTTCGACAGCTTCTCGTCGGATGATTTGACTCCCGGTACGTACAACTAGCACCTGATACGAGAAAGGCCCTCATCATGCGATGGGGGCCTTTTTCGTGCCCTGGGCATCGCCTCGCGCGTTGGTTGTGCTGCTGCCCCACAGCCCGCGTAAACTCATCGGGACGTCTGCAGTTCTGCAGAGGTGAGCCGGGGGAAACACCATGCAGGTACCACAACGGATCGGGGCGATATTCGTCGTCGCCGTCGGGCTGCTCGTGCTGATCGGCTGGTACGCGCAGATCGCTGCGCTCACGAGCGTGATTCCTGGTCTTGTCCCGATGAAGCCGACCACGGCCATCGCCCTGATCCTGTTGGCGCTGTCTCTCGCCGTGACCCAGCGTTGGGCCGGCTTGGTTCTGGCCTCCGCGACGGTTGCGCTGTCGGCCGTGACCCTGATCGGGTACGCCATCGGGTCGACCCTGGGCATCGCCGGGTGGGTGCCGGGGATCGATCTGGGCGGCCAGGAACCGAGGATGGCGCCGAGCACGGCCGTCGCCATGGTTCTGGTCGGCGCGGGCGCCATTGCCGGCAGGCTGGTGCGCACCACGTTGATGCAGGTTCTTGCCTATACCGCGCTCCTGGTCAGCCTGATTGCTCTGCTCGGCTATGGCTACGGCGTCTCGTCCCTGTACACCGTGGCCGGGTTCACGAGCATCGCCGTGCACACCGCCCTGGGCATCGCCGTCCTGTCCGTCGCCGTGCTGTTGCGGCACCCCACCGTGGGGCTGATCGGACTGCTTCGCGACGAGGGCAGCGCCGGCGAAACGACGCGCCGGTTCGTGCCGTTCCTCTTTATCGGGCCGTTCCTCCTGGGCGGACTGCGTCTCTGGGGTCAGCGCCAGGACTGGTTCGACGCGGTTTTCGGTGTCGCCATCCTGATTGCGAGCGTGACGGTCTTCGGTATCGCCCTGACCTGGCTCGCGGCCGTGAAGCTGCGTGAACTCGACGCTCAACGCGCCCAGGCGATGGGTGCTCTGGCGGTGCTCAATCGCACCCTGGAGTACGCCGTCGATGACCGCACCCAGGAACTCGGCGAGGTGGCCGACAAGCTGCACACCTTCATCAAGATCGCCCCCGTCGGCATCGTTCAGCTGGACTCCGCCGGTGGGCTGCTCACCGCCAACGACCAGTGGTTGGCCCTGAGCGGGCTCACCATCGGTGAGTCGTTGGGCGACGGATGGGCGAAGGCCATGCATCCCGACGATCTCGACCGGGTGTCCGGAGCGTGGGGCGTCGCCGTTGGCGCGGGGATCGGCTACGTCACCACGCTGCGCTTCCTCACCCCCACGGGCAAGGTCAACTGGGTGCAGGTCAGCACCGCGCCGATCCGCGACCAGTTCACCTCTGCCGTGACCGGACATCTGGGCACCGTGACCGACATCACCGAGCTGCGCTCTGCCGAGGAAGCCGCCGCCGCCGCCCGGGCGCGTTTCGAGGCGGCCTTTGCCTCCTCGCCGCTGGGCACGGCGATCGTTTCGCTCGACGGCGTGGTGCAGGAAGCCAACAAGCGACTCTTTGACCTCGCCGGGCGATCAACAGGGTTCGTGGCGGGTCATATTGACGAGATTTTCATGCCTGCCGTCGACCGCGGTGACACTCAGCCCAGCGCCACGGACGGACCGTCCACGAGGCAGCGCATGGATCGGCGGATGCGAAGCGACGACGGAACCGAGACCTGGGTCAAGGTCAGCATCGCGGAGATCAGCGAGGGCGAGCACACCGGGGGATTCCTGTACCAGTTGGAGGACATCACCGCCCGTCGGCTGGCCGAGGCGCGGGTGGAGCACCTCGCTTTCCATGATCCCCTCACCAACCTGCCCAACCGTCTGTTGCTGCTTGACCGGCTCAATCAGGCCCTCCTGCAGGCCTCGCGAAGCGGCCAGGGCGTCGCGGTGCTGTTCATCGACCTCGACCGATTCAAGTTCGTCAACGACAGCCTGGGCCATCACGCGGGGGACGCGGTACTCACGGAGGTCGGTATCCGGCTGCGCATGAATGCGCGGTCCACCGACACCGTCTCCCGAATCGGCGGCGACGAATTCGTCGTGATCTGCCCGGGCGTGCACAGCAACCAGGACGTGAACAAGATCGCCGACGCGCTGCAGCGGGCCATCGGCGCGCCGATCCCGATTGGCGACCAGATGGCATCCGTCGACGCCAGCATCGGAATCGCCTTCGGTCTCGGTCACGACGATGCCGAATCAATCCTGCGGAACGCGGACCAGGCCATGTACCAGGCCAAAGACAAGGGCCGGGCGCGCTACGAGGTGTTCGACGACGACCTGCGTGGTCGGATCGAGCACCGGCTCGACACCGAACTGGCCCTGCGCGACGCGGTACACCTCGGCGAGATCGAAACCTGGTTTCAGCCGATCATAGATCTGCAGCAGCAAACCGTCGTCGCCACGGAGGCCCTCGCGCGATGGCGCCGCCCGGAGAAGGGCCTCGTCTCCCCGGGGGAGTTCATCGCGATCGCCGAAGAGGTGGGGCTGATCAAGGGGATCGGCGCCACCGTTCTCGGCCAGGCCTGCCGGGCGGCGGCGTCGCTGGACGGACGCATGGCGGTGAGCGTGAACGTGTCCCCGCGGCAGTTCGTGCAGGACGACTTCGGCCTGGTTGTGAAACGGATACTGAAAGAGACCGGCCTTCCCGCGGATCGGCTGTGGCTGGAACTCACCGAAAGTGCGGTGCTCGAGGCACTCGACTCCGCTGCCCGAACCTTCCAGGAACTTCGCGGCCTCGGCGTGAAACTGGCCATCGATGACTTCGGCACCGGCTATTCGTCGTTCACCCACCTCAGGTCATTCACCGTTGACCTGCTCAAGATCGATCTCACGTTCGTTCGAGACCTGGAGCGCTCCGACCACGACCGGGCCATTGTCGAGGGCATCCTCCGCCTCGGCGATTCTCTCCACCTCGACGTCGTCGCCGAGGGGATCGAAACCATTACGCAACGAGATCTGCTGATCGGGATGGGCTGTCGCTACGGGCAGGGCTACCTCTTCTCCAAACCCACGCCCGCCGTGCTCCCCGATGTGCGCTTCGGTGAACTCATCGGGTCGTAGGACTACTACTTCCGCTCTATCCCCTGAATAGGTGCCATAAAGGTGGTGGCGGGTCGGTATCCGATATAGGCTCACAGCTACGCAACGTGATCGGTGGAGGCTGGCATGGCAACCTTGACCGAGATTTTAATTCTGCACGGTCTGCTGCCGATCGAGGTTCTCGATACCCTCCTGGCGGGGGATCTTGCCGACGAGAGCGCGGTGCGCGCGCTGGTCGGCAGTGGTGTCATTACCGAGGTGCAGTTCGCCAAGGCCCGGGCGGAACAGGCCGACCTCCCCTTCATAGAGCTCGTGGACTACCCCGTCGATCGCCTGGCCGTCGCCCTCGTCACCCCAGGCGTGTGCCGTCGCCACGAGGTGCTGCCCATCGCGATCGTCGATGGCCGTCTGCTTCTGGCCATGGTCGATCCAGGCAACGTGTTCGCTCTGGACGATGTGCGCGAGGCCTCACACCTGCAGGTGAAGCAGGTTGTGGCCGAACGCGCTGACCTGATGGCCGCCATCTCCCGGTATCACCGCGCCGACGACGAGCTCACCAACCTCACGACCACACTCGAGGAAGAACACGCGCCGGCCGAGGCGGCCGCCTTCGGAGTGTCGGACTCCCTCGATGACGACGCCCCGATTGTGCGGTTCGTGAACCTGCTCGTCAGCCAGGCGATTCAAGACCGCGCCTCCGACATCCACATCGAACCGGCCGAAGACAGTCTCGCGGTGCGGTACCGCATCGACGGGGTGCTGCACGAGATGCAGCGAGCGCCGAAGAGCATTCAGAACGGCGTGATCTCCCGGCTGAAGATCATGAGCGACATCGACATCTCGGAGCGTCGCAAGCCGCAGGATGGCCGAATGTCGGTGAGCCATGGCGGGCACACTATCGACCTGCGCGTGGCCACGCTGCCGACGGTGTGGGGCGAGAAGATCGTCATGCGAATCCTGGACAATTCTGCGGCGAAGCTGAACCTGCGCGACCTGAACCTGCTTGAGAAGAACTTCAATGCGTACAAGGCGTCGTATTCGAAGCCATACGGCATGATCCTGGTGACCGGGCCCACCGGATCCGGCAAATCGACGACGCTGTACACGACCCTGAATTCCGTTGCCCGACCCGAGGTGAACGTGATCACGGTCGAGGACCCGGTGGAATATCGCATGGCCGGCATCAACCAGGTGCAGGTCAATCCCAAGGCAGGCCTCACCTTTGCGAGTGCGCTGCGCTCCATTCTTCGTTCGGACCCGGACGTCGTGTTGATCGGTGAGATCCGCGACCACGAGACCGCGCAGATTGCCATCGAAGCATCGCTCACCGGGCACCTCGTGCTGTCCACGCTGCACACCAACAACGCTCCGAGCGCGATCACCCGTCTCACCGAAATGGGCATCGAGCCGTTCCTGGTGGGTTCAGCGCTCGACTGCGTGGTGGCCCAGCGGCTCGCGCGGCGCCTGTGCGAGCGCTGCAAGGCTCCCGACCATCACGATGTGGATGGCCTCAGACTGCTCAATTTCTGGGTCGACCCCGACCTGCCGGCGCCCCGCATCTATCAGCCGGTCGGGTGCGCCACGTGCTCCAAGACGGGCTATCGCGGACGCATCGCCATCCACGAGGTGATGACCGTCTCGGAGGAGATTGAGCGACTCACCGTGGCACGCGCTTCCAGCGCCGAAATCACCAGGGCTGCACGGCAGCAGGGAATGATCTCCCTGCGGGAAGACGGCTGGGCCAAGGTGCTTCTCGGGCTCACCTCCATACAAGAAATCTTGCGCGTAGTCGCATAGAGCACTGGACAAGGACTATGAACAAGCCGATCTATGAAATCCCCGTGATGTCGACCGTGCCCGGCTCCGACGATGACGACACGTCGACCGACGCATCCGGTGAGCGCGAATACCTGGTGTCGCCGGCCGAGGGCACGATTCGCACCCGGTTGCGCGACGAACAGCTCAGTCCGGACAAGGACCTTCTTCGTGCGCTCAAAATCGTGCTCGAACTGAATGCGTCAGATCTGCACGTCACGGTCGGGGCGGCCCCCAGCATCCGGCTGGACGGGGGACTGCGGCCGGTTGAGGGGGAGTCGAAGTGGATGGGCGACAAGGTCACCGCCGCCCTGTTCAGCCTGCTGACGCGGGAACAGCGGGAGGAATTCGAGCGGGAACTCGAGCTGGACTTCGCCTACACGGCCGGCGGTGCCCGGTTTCGCGTGAACTACTACCTGCAACGCAACTCGGTGGGTGGCGCCTTTCGACTGATTCCCCGTGAGATCAAACCCCTGTCCGAACTGGGTGTGCCCGATTCCGTTGCCCGATTTGCGCAGCTGGCGCGTGGCCTCGTGCTCGTGACCGGGCCGACCGGATCGGGAAAATCCACCACCCTCGCGGCCCTCATCGACCTCGTGAACCAAACCAGGGCCGACCACATCGTCACCGTCGAAGACCCGATCGAGTTTCTGCACCGGCACCAGAAGTCGCTCGTCAATCAGCGCGAGGTGGGGCACGACACCCACAGCTTCGCCGCGGCGCTCAAGCACGTGCTGCGCCAGGATCCGGATGTCATTCTCATCGGGGAATTGCGAGACCTGGAGACGGTGTCCGTGGCGCTGACCGCCGCCGAGACCGGGCACCTCGTCTTCGCCACGCTGCACACGCAAGACGCGGCCCAGACCATCGACCGCGTGATCGACGTCTTCCCGCCGCACCAGCAGGGACAGGTGCGAGCCCAACTCGCAGCAACGCTGCAGGGTGTCGTGTGCCAGGCCCTGGTGAAAAAGGTCGGTGGCGGCCGCGTGGTGGCCACGGAGGTGCTCGTGGGCACGTCGGCCATCGCCAACCTCATTCGCGAGGGCAAGACGTACCAGATCGCCTCGGCGATGCAGGCGGGGCGCTCCCTCGGAATGCACACGATGGACCAACACCTGGCCGACCTCGTGAACTCCGGCACGATCACCCGGCATTCTGCTGAGGAAAAGGCCCAGGACCTCGAGGGACTCACCCAGCTGATTCGCCGCGTGGACGGAGACTCGGGTTCGATGGGATCCGGCGGAATCGATTTCGGCGACTCCTACTCGCCGGGAAACAAGTAGAACATGGCCACCTCGGTCGCCTTCGCGTATAAGGGCCGCAACAGCGCCGGCAAGGTCGTGAAGGGTCGGCTCGACGCCGCCTCGGAAAGCGCGGCCAGGACGCGCATCCGCACGATGGGGGTTTCTCCGATTTCGGTCGCCGAAGTTGCCGCGGGAACGGGGCTCAGCCGAGAGATCCACATCCCCGGCCTGACCAAACGGGTGAGCCTGAAAGATCTCGCCGTGATGAGCCGCCAGATGGCGACCATGACCTCGGCCGGGCTGTCCCTGCTGCGCACGCTCAATATCCTCTCCGAGCAGACGGAGAACAAGGAACTCGCCAAGATTCTGGCCGCAGTGCGCAACGACGTGGAGTCGGGAGTGTCGCTGTCCGAGGCGATGTTCAAACACTCGCGCGTGTTCCCGCCGATCATGATCAACCTGGTGAAGGCCGGTGAGACGGGTGGGTTCCTCGAGAATTCGCTGAACTCCGTGGCCAACAACTTCGAGTCGGAGGGCAAGCTCAAAGACACGATCAAGTCGGCAATGGCCTACCCCACGATCGTGCTGATCATGGCCGTCGTGGCCGTCATCGCCATGCTCACCTTCATCGTGCCCGTTTTCGAGAAGATGTTCGCGGGCTTCGGCGG
>Ga0307487_1000472_pt1 | contig 31815 bp, 25 predicted proteins | sample CBIW12metaG_FD_203665 | JGI IMG/M metagenome (GOLD analysis project Ga0307487, IMG submission 203665) | Sea-ice brine microbial communities from Beaufort Sea near Barrow, Alaska, United States - CBIW 1.2 | ecosystem: Environmental > Aquatic > Marine > Coastal | place: USA: Alaska | collected... | reverse complement strand
CTTGCTCTGACCGGATTCCTGCCACTTACAATACAGGGAATAATACGCTTCGTTGCTTGTCTTTTTCATCCTGCAACTTTAAGCATTCAGGAAACCACTCGCAATATGGGGTTGCTCGGATGGATACGAGCGAAAGATATTTGCTAAAATAGTGGTCTATTTCCAGATAGACAAGTTAGCATTCACGGTTGACTCCTGTCTGTGGGAGAGAGACCACGGATGTTTTTAATTTTAAATTTCACCTAAAAAAACAAACAGGCTGCACCCATCTTAATGGAGCAGCCTGCGTTTGCGTCACTTAAAACTCAATTATTACCCTGAAAACCAATAATTCGGGCACTGACTTACCATGGTTTTCCGGTGCCTTGAAGCAACCAGAATCTTGACCATGCACTGTTGTTTTCATCTGCTTGCGAGAATTGTGTTGTCTCCAACTTGCTCACAGCAGCACTTGCATTTTTCTCATTGATCGTCAACTCATCTTGCATATAATAGAATCTGATAGGCAAAGCGTTTCTGTTGGCGGCTGGGCCTGCAGTCAATTTTGGCAAGCCGGTTCTTCTGAAATCAAACCAAGCTTCTGTAGCTGCGGACCAACTTGCAATCCACTTTTGAGAGATGATCTGCTCCAATGAATTATTGAAAGCCGCTTTGTCTGCAATGTATTCTTCGTAATCGTCTTCTAGTCCCCAAGCTTCAAAAGAAGCTTTTATACCTGCTTCATAATGTTCTTTAGCCGATCCTGCACTTGTCAGACCTGTCAAGCTCGCCTCTGCCAAGATGAAATGAACTTCGGCTGCACTTAGCAATCTGGATTTTAGTAATGGGCCAGATGGATCTTGGTACATTTTGCTCACAAAGGAAACGTGTTGATTATACGATTGCTGACCTGGACTTGGGTTCAGATTGAATTCGCTCGGTGTGTTGGATACAGCAGGAGGGATCCCTACATATTCGGGATCCGTATCTATCTTCTTGCCAGCAGCGACATCTGCGGAAATGTATCGTTTACCATTTTTGATTTCATCTGTGCCAGAAGGCAAAGTATCATCAATGACGATTGGAATTTGTACTTTTTCTGCCCAAACTGAAATTCTGCTGTCATTCAGACTCTGAAGTACCTCTACCAAAGTAGAGCACATCTTGATTCTACGATAGTTACTTCCATTTGATCCATCAAATTCAGTATTGGATGGCCACGACGTATTGGAAGAACCTCCAGGGAAAGCTATTGCTGCATCGTCAGCTTCTTCTGTGATTATTGGGAATTGGTTAGTATCACTGATAATTTCCCGAATACCCTGACTGGCCATTTCTGGCATTTTCTCAGATACCCTCAGATAGATTCTCAGTCTAAGGGAGTTCGCAAACTTTCTCCATTTTAGCACATTTCCTTCGAAAAGAATGTCTTGAGGTGTGTTCTCGAAAGTCCCTAACACTTGAAGTATTTTGTTTGCTTCTTTCAGTTCCTCTAACACTCCTTCATAGATCAACTGCTGAGAATCAAAGGCAGGTAAAAGGTATTGTGAGCTACCTTGATCACCGCTAATGGCGTCCAAATAAGGAGCATCTCCCCACAAGTCAGTAATTCTCGCAAAATGATATGCATCCATTACTTTGGCTACACCTATGTAGAAAGGTAGATCCAGAGCTTCTGCCCTCTGCTCCAACATTTTGATATCTTCCAAAATGCTGTAATTCTCCGTCCAACTTTGATTGCTCCAATCATAGTTATTATGTGAACTGAACCAAGCGTCCAATTGGGTGTGCTGCATCACTCCGGCGATGTTCCCAAAACCCAAATCTACTTCTGCGTTTGCGGTGTTGGAAAGCACAGTAGTCAGTAGAAGGTTTGGGTGCACAGCGTTAGATTCCACGCCATTTGGATTGATATTGGTTTCTGTCAGGTCTTTGCAAGCCGTGGTCGATCCCAATAGGATTGCACTAGTTGCCAATGCGCTGAGGTAATTGATATGTTTTTTCATTGTTGATTCTTTATTTTCTGATGTCCAAAAAGTAATTACAGATTAGAATGAGGCGTTGATTTTGAAACCTACAGGAATTACCCATGGATTAACATTGTATCGCTCTATCCCTTGTTTGAAACTGCCATTTGCTTCAGGCTGGAAAGCGTTTTCAGGATCGATTCCTACTTTGGCCTTTGTCCACAGGATCAGATTGCTGGTGTAAACTCCAACATTGATTGACTTCATCTTGAGTTTATTTACAAAGTCTTTTGGTAATTGATAGCTGATCGCAGCTTCTCTCAATTTCACATAGGAAGCATCGAAAGTTGCCGGTTTGAAGAAGCTCCAGGGATAGTTGTCCGCATAAGGAATGATTTTAGTGCCTGCACCACCCAAATTCTCTGTATATCCTATGATGTCACCATTATCATCATACTGGGCAATTACACCAGGATTAAACACGCCGTCATTAAGAGTGACATTATATTCAAAAGGAAATCCTCCGGTTTCTGCTGTAAGACCACCGACTACATTTAGTCCATCAGTGATAAATTGATCTTGGTTTGCTACCAAGTAATCTCTCAATTCAGTGCCAGATAGGCCATTAGGGTTGATTAGTTCATCCAACCAACGTTGAGTTTTAAGATCTGATTCTGAATATCTAAAGGTTTGTGAAACAAAATCTCCGCCTAACCTCATGTCGAAATTCAAACTTAAAGTCAAACGCTTGTAACTCATACTAACCTGCATTCCGGCAAGGAAATCAGGATTGAAATTCCCAATTTTATTTTTTGCTGAAGCTTGATTGATTGCCTGCCAGCTACCGTCATCACCCAAAATTGGATAACCATAGTATGGAGATTCTTTATCCTCTACCCTCACCAATCCTCTATCGTATATATCGCCGATCTCGTCGCCTACAAATGTCCATGCACCACCTCTAGAGTCAGACCATAGGTAAAATACATCTACATTGTCAGTCAACTCTACGATTTTGCTTCTGAATTTGGAGTAGTTGAAGTTCAAATCCAAGGTGAAATCCTCTGTTCTTACAGGAGTTACCCCCAACATTACTTCCCAGCCTTTGCTGTTTACCAACCCTGCATTTACAAACTTTGAAGTAAAGCCGGAAGAAGAGGGAAGGGTTACTGGGAGGATCTGGTTTTTATTGTCTGTGTTGAAGTAAGTGATATCAAATCTTAATCTATTTTGCATCGCAGCCAATTCCAAACCCACTTCATAGGATGTCGAGATTTCTGGTTTCAGATCCGGAGTCTTCAAGTTGTCTGGTACAGTCAAGCGAGTTTGTCCATTCCATTCTCCATTGTTGCTAAGCACCTGATAGAGATTGTAAGGGTCGGTGTCATTACCTACTTGTGCCCATCCGCCTCTTAGTTTCAGCATGTCTATAGAACTGCCCATGTTGAACATCTCATTAAGAATCAAGCTGAGAGAAGCTGAAGGATAGAAGTAGGATCTATTTGCCTGCGGCAAAGTGGAAGACCAGTCATTTCTTGCTGTGAAATCCAAGTAAATCAAGTCTCTATAGCCAAAGTTGGCAAGTCCGTAGATACTGCTGACAGCTTTCTCTGAAGTTGAGGAAGTGTAAATCAAGTTATCAGAAGATGTGTTACTGAGTGTGTAAACTCCTGGAACGATCAAGCCCGAACCTTCTGGTTTTGTAGAGTTCTGCACGGAATTATTTTTGTTAAATCTCAGGTTTCCACCACCGGAAAGGGTCATGTGGAAATTGTCATAATTCTTGGTATAAGTCGCGAGGATATCTGCATTTCTTTCCATTCTGTCCAAGTTGACTATTCCGTAGCCGCCATTTGGATCACCAGAATAGCTAATAGGTATCTTAGATTCTCTTCTCTCCGAATACATGTCGAGCATGTAACTCGCTTTTAACTTCAAGTTATCCGAGAATTTGTACTCTAATCCCAAATTGCCAAACACACGATTTCTTGTGTAGCTATTATTGACCTCATAGGCTAAGAAATATGGATTGTCATAATCTCCAATTGCTTGAGATCTTTGTTGAATTCCCTCCTGACCTGGAACCCAGTAGGATTTCAGCTCATTGATATCTATGTGCGGAGAAACTTTGTATGCTGCTTCCAAAGGATTAGTACCTCTATTTCCAGCCGGTCTATTATCCGAGCCGGTTTGATTGAAATTGATAGTTGAGCTAAGTGTCAATTTCGGATCGATTCTTAAAGTAGTATTGATTGATAGGTTGTTTCTGGAAAAGTCAGAATTCGGGATTATACCCCAGTTACTGAGATTAGTGTAGCCAATTCTAAAATTGATAAACTCATTATTGTTGGCTACAGAAACACCGTTGGTAGTGGTCACACCAGTACGGACAAAGTCAGCGACGTTGTTTGGATGAGACACCAAAGGAGAAGGAATTCGATTTCCGTTAGCATCCAAAGGACTATTCCATTGGATCGCATCATATCCTTTGTCTAACTCTGGGCCTGCACCTGCAGAAGAACCTTCATCGATCACTAACAGTCCACCAGGGTAAGGATTATTATCAGGAGTGTAAGGTCTTACTCCCGTAGCAAATTTGCTATGGAAGGGAAGGTATTTGTATGGCGTTTCCAATAAGGTGTTTGAAGATATCGTCACTGTCACATCTTTTACTTTTCTACCTGATTTAGTCGTGATCAACACCACGCCATTTCCAGCTCTTGAGCCATAAAGTGCCGCTGCACTTGGACCTTTCAGGATAGACATGCTTTCGATGTCTTCAGGGTTCAAATCTGAAATTGCATTGCCATAATCCACCTTATTATCACTTCCAACCTCAGAAATGTTATTGAGTGAGTTGATGATAGGAACTCCGTCCACTACGAAAAGCGGCTGATTGTCACCACTCAAAGAGGAAATTCCACGGATTACCATACTTACCGAAGATCCCGCTCCCCCTGTAGCATTGACACTTACGCCCGGAACCCGTCCAGACACTGATCTAAGCGCATTGTCTTGACTTCCATTTTGAAAGGCATTCTCGCCAACTTCAGCCACTGAATACCCTAGTGATCTTTCATCTCTTTCGATTCCCAATGCGGTCACTACCACTCCTTCCATATCTGCAAAAGCAGGAAGAAGTTTTATAGAAAAATTGGTTTGATTCTGTACCACAAATTCCTGTGTTTCGAATCCCACATAGCTAAATACCAGCACAGCTTCCTTTGAAGATACTTCAATAGAAAACTTGCCGTTGATGTCAGTGATGACTCCATTGCTAGTTGATTTCTCAAGAATAGTAGCGCCTGCCAATGGTAAATCGAACTCGTCCAACACTATTCCCGACACTGCTAAGACTATGTCGTTTTCATGTTTACGGATGAGAATATTTTCTCCCATTATTTTAAACTCGAAATGAGATTTTAGGGAAACCTCGTCCAGCAAGGTTAGAAGTGTAGCTTTGGTGCTTACTGTGATTTTTCGGGAAAGTTGCTCATGAATTCCGTCAGCGTAAATGAATTTGAACGCACTTTGCGACTCTACCTCTGAGATAAATTGTTTCAGCGCAAGAGTGCTACTTGAGATCATAATAATTTTTTCAGGCCTTTTCTCCGCTGCCTGTGTCCAGCTGGGCAGGAACACCAGCAGCAGAAGCCAAGCTGTGATCAGAGGTAAAAGATGTTTTTTGGTAAATGCATTTTCCATATTTTGTGAGTTTGAGTGTTATACTACTTGATTAAATTCCCTCGCTGTTGGTTTCCATTAAGTTATCTTCAGCGCGGTTTCTTATTGTTGGGGAAATTTATTTTCTGTTGACTTTTTAGAAATCACCTCGATCATCTCACTGTTTTCTGACTCTTTATTAGATAAAAACTCAATTGCAGCTATCACTTCTTCAATGTTTTTATTCTTGAATTGACCGCTTATCTTCAACTTGTAAAGGCTAGAATCTTTCACAATTAGCTCGACTCCATACCAACGTTTTAGGGAATGGATCACTTGGGTGAATTCTGATTGATCAAAGTTTAATACCTTCGATTTCCAGTATATTGGTTCGTTAAATTCCACTACTTCATAAGTTTTATTGGATTTATTGATCCGTATTTGCTGATTGATGGTAAGGATTTCATCTATGAAAAAATCCTCCCAAGTCAACGATACATGTACTGTACCTTCAGTGACAGAGACTTTTATAAATGAATCCTCATCATAGGATTCTACATTAAAGGCCGTCCCTAATACAAGAATTTTTATTGATTGGGTGGTGATTTCGAAAGGTTGGGAGGTGTCTTTTGCCACCTCAAAAAAAGCTTCTCCACTTAAGTTGACCTTGCGCATGATCTGGTTTTCAAAAGGCAATTGCTCTAGTGACGAGACTACATTCAAATTTACTTCCGTACCGTCAGGAAGAGAAATGCTTTTCTGCTCCGCAAATGCAGTCTGATGCATGATATTTCTTTTGGAGTCCGGTGTTTGAAGATTTTGATAAATCAAAAAACTGAAGGTTGCCAACACTAGCATTGTGGCTGCAATTCCCATCCAGTGTTTGCCAAGTAGTTGGCTGAAGTGATGATTTTTGGAAGCGATTGCGTATGCGTTATTTTGATTTAGACTTTCCTCAAAACTTGATTTTAATTGGTCAGAAAAGATTTTTCGCACCTCAGGCTCATCCAAACCATTTAAAAAAGAATCAAAATCACCCTTTGTGATCTTTCCTTCTAAATACCTTATGACCAAACTATTGATCTGCTGTCTTGATGGGCGCATTAAATTGAGTCTTAGTGAGTAGAGGAAAGATGATTTACAACTACAGCAAATTGAATTGCTTACTGTAAAGACTTGCACGATGCCAAATGGACTAGAGGTGCTGTATTATCAAATAGTTAAAAATTAGTGAAGCGGGATAATTTGGAATAGAAAAACCATTGTCACCTTTTAAGTAGTAAGGTACACAGACATATTTCCTTTAGGCGGAAAATAGAAGTGGCTTTAATTCTAATGTTTGCAATTTCTTTGGTGGTTTTATCTCTAGTCTAAAAAAAATATGATTATTCGCTACTTTTCCAATAAAGATATCCTAAACTATAATAGTTTGGTGGGTATTTTTGTCACTTTAAAAATCGACTTTTTAAACTTACTCTGTCCTGATTGCTATCCGGGAGAGCCTATCCATACCCTCCAAGGATTTATAATTGTACCGGTGATTGCTTTGGCAGATTTGGGCTTGGCCTACATTGAGTTTATAAATCAATCTACTAAACTGAAAACCATTTATTCAAAATACTAACAAAAAACCCGGGGGGTTAATCCGGTTTTTTGTTAGTATTTATTTCTTTTGCTGCCAACAAAGAGTCAAAAGCATCAGCATAATCTCCATGCTAGAATTCAAGGCTACTTCGGTCAACCGTCTTCTGTTTTCCTTCTTTTAAAGCTTAGAGAATACGATTACTTGCATCATTCGATATAAGACTAGTTACTTACTTACTTATTAAATCCTCTCAACTTGATTTGGGTAAGTTTGCGCTTGGTGTCAAGAGGGAAATCACCACGCATCATCCAATCGTAATATCCTGGCTCATCTTTGAGTACTTGAGTGACGGGAGTACCTTTTTGCTTTCCAAAGTTAAATACTTCTATACCATCGTTATTAAACACAAATCTTCCCGCTAGATCTACCATTTTTTCATTAAGAAGATCATGGAGCTTCCTCATGTCATTTTCGAAGACACCCATTTTATTTCCCTGTAAATCTTCCATTTCCTCCCCGAGATATCTTTCAATCTGAGCATTAAATACTTCTAAAGTTGCTAAAGTGTCTGCTTCAGCACTGTGCGCATTTTCAAGAATTTTGCCACAATAGAATTTATAGGCGGAAGTCAGATTTCTTTTTTCCATCATAAAAAAGATCTTCTGTGCGTCGAGCAGATTTCTTTTTTCCAGATCAAATTCAATTCCTGATCTTAGAAACTCTTCTACCAAAAGAGGAATATCGTATTTCAGCACATTGAATCCAGCTAAGTCAGATTGTCCGATAAAATTCTGAATGTCTTTTGCGAGCTCCTTAAATGTTTTTTCCTCTTTTATATCCTTATCATATATGCCGTGAATCAAAGAAGTTTCTAAAGGGATGGGCACTGTAGGATTGACCTTTCGGGTAAAAACATCCTGACTGCCATCCGGATGTAATTTTACGATGGAGATCTCCACTATTCTGTCTGTAGAGATATTTGTACCTGTTGCTTCTAGGTCAAAAAATGCGATTGAATTTCTGAGATGTAATTTCATAGTTAGCAAAATTTAGCTTTAATTGGCTCTAAATCCATTTTATCATAGGATCCTGAGCTCATCAAAAGTAGGTTAGAATTATTATAATTTTGAGCCAAAAGATATTCTTTCAATTTTTGACTATCTGTAAACAGTAGTAAGTCGGGTCGCTTAAATCCCTCTCTTAAGGTGTTTTCATCCATTATCTCCAATTTCTTCAACGCTACTGCGTGAGGATCCAAATAGAGTATAGCCACGTCGGCAGCGTCCATTGTGTTGGCATAGTTAGGTAGAAATTCCTTATTCAAGGAGGAGTAAGTATGCAATTCCTGAACAGCAATCAATTTGCGGCCAGGAAATTGAGTCTTTACCGCACTTACAGTAGCTCTGAGTTTGGAAGGAGCATGCGCAAAATCTCTGAAAAAACTGGAATTCTCATTTTTAATCAATAATTCCTGCCGCTTTGCTGCTCCTTTGAAGGTCTGAATACTTTCATAAAACTGACCTGCAGTCAATCCCAAAGTAAGGCAAATATCCATAGCTCCCTGGATATTTTGAAGATTGTGTTCTCCGAAAATGTAAATAGGAATTTTACCTTTAGGTGTAAGCAAGTAAGTTTGTCCAACGACTATTTCTGCTGGATGTGCTTTATAAGGAGTTTTTTTAGCTTTTATATCGGCTTTCTCTGCTGCACCTTTAACCAATGGATCAGCTTCACAATAAATCAATTCTCCTGAGTCAGGAGTGATATTCATGAATTTGCTGAATTGATTTTTATATTCATCAAAATCCGGAAATACATTATAGTGATCCCAGGCAATGCCGCTCACTAAAGCAATGTCATGTTTGTAGTGAAAGAACTTCGGAGTTCTATCCAGCGGAGATGTAAGATATTCGTCCCCTTCAATGATAATAACAGGAGCATCCGAAAGCTTTACCATCAGCTCAAAACCTTCTATCTGAGCTCCTACCAGATAATCAAAATCTATATTTTGATCTTGCAGTACATGAAGAATTACTGAGGTAATGGAGGTTTTTCCGTGTGAGCCTGCAATAACGACTCTCTTTTTATGCTGGCTTTGGTCGAAGATAAATTCCGGAAAGGAATAAACAGGTATTCCCAATTCTTGAGCTCTTACCAGCTCTGCATTGTCAATGCGGGCATGCATTCCAAGAATAATTCCGTCCAGACCTTTTGTAATTTTATCTGGAAACCAGCCATAATTTTCCGGAAGAATTCCTGCCTGTTCAAGTCGTGTTCTTGATGGTTCGTAGATTTCGTCGTCCGACCCGGTTACGTTGTATCCTTTTTGAACTAAAGCTAAAGCTAGGTTGTGCATTACTGCGCCACCTATAGCTATGAAATGATAATTGTTCATATTTATAATTGGTAGAAGCTTTCAGACTCAAACTTAAAAATAATTTTTGGGTGGTCAGAAGACTATCATTCCAAATTCTTAATTATTTTTCGCCATGGGAGGATTTGACTAATTTTCAATTTTATTAAGCATCCTATGATTTCCGACAAATTCGCCTATTTATCGTTGGCCATACTTTACATGATTCCGTGGACGGTGATTTATCTTAAAAGTCCCTGGAAGAGCGGAATGATAAAAGTATGTGCAGTAGGTGGAATCATGGGAGTGCTTGCCGAGTTTTGGTATTTTAGAGATTACTGGAGACCTCCCACACTTTTCGGAGAAGGAATGGCGGGGATTGAAGATTATGTTATTGGCTTTGCACTATTTGGAGTTGGAGGATATATTCACTCCTCTTTCACTAAAAAAGAAATTGACCATAATCGTCAGACACCGCCACGAAACAAAGATTTTTTTTTCCTGTTTGTAATTGGTTGCCTTAGTTTAACCCTATTTAGCGTTGGATTTGATATTCATTCAGGCTACATGACTTTTTTGACATTTTTATTTTTATCCGTTTACATTTGGATACAGAGGCCAGATTTGATCATGTTATCTATAATTTCCGCCTTTGCAACACTGGCTATTTCTCTGATAATTTACACTATCAACTTCAACTTGTTTTTTCCTCATTTCTGGGATCAATATGGAATGTTGGATCATCCTGTTTTAGGAATCAAATTAGTAAATATACCGCTTTCTGAGATGCTTTGGCATTTTAGCTGGGCCATGTTATGTAGTATGTTTCGAGGATATCGAAACGGAATCTATTATAAATCGAGTTAATTTATTAGTCTGCTAGTAATACAATTTCTGTGTTGATAACTTTGCAAAAGTTGTTCAAAACTCTTGCTTTTTTCCCAATACATTTGTTGTATGGATCAGAAAAGTACCAATCCCCGCATTTTGAGAAATAAACCCAACCATCCTACTACTACCGGATTAGGAAAAGTACCCCCACAGGCCACAGACCTAGAAGAAGCTGTATTAGGAGCATTGATGCTCGAAAAGGATGCGCTCACCAACGTGATTGATATTCTTAAAGTTGATAGTTTTTATAAAGACTCACATCAGGTTATTTTTCAGGCAATAATTGATCTTTTCACCGAAAGTCAGCCTATAGATTTACTTACTGTTACTGCTCAGCTTCGCAAAAACGGTTCGTTGGAAATAGCAGGTGGAGCTTTTTATGTGACAGAACTGACCTCGAAAGTAGCTTCTGCTGCCAATATTGAATATCACGCCAGAATTATCACAGAGCAATCCATTAAGCGGGAAATGATTAAAATCGCTTCAGACATTCAGCGTGATGCCTACGAGGAGACAACTGATGTCTTTGAGCTACTGGATAAGATGGAGCAAAACCTTTTTGAGATCTCAGAGAAAAATATCCGTAAAAATTACTCAGACATGAAGTCTATCATGCGTGAGGCGATCATTGAGCTGGAAGCGAAGAAAGATCAGAAAGATGGTTTGACAGGTGTTCCTTCTGGATTTACGGCATTGGATAGAGTTACCTCTGGTTGGCAAAAAGCGGACCTGGTAGTCATCGCCGCAAGACCGGCAATGGGTAAGACTGCTTTTGTACTTTCTGTGTTGCGCAATGCAGCCGTAGACCACAACAGACCAGTAGCAATATTTTCTCTGGAAATGTCAGCTATCCAGTTAGTCAACCGTCTGATCAGTGCTGAGGCGGAACTGGATTCTGATAAAATTAAGAAAGGCACACTTGCCGAGCACGAATGGGCTCAGTTGGTACACAAAACAGCGAAGTTATCCAAGGCGCCGTTATTTGTGGATGATACTCCTGCGCTTTCTATTCTTGAGCTAAGAGCAAAATGCAGAAAGCTTAAAGCCCAGCACGACATTCAGTTGATCGTAATTGATTATTTGCAATTGATGTCAGGAGATTCTAAAGGTGGTTTTGGAGGAAATAGAGAGCAGGAAATTGCGAGTATTTCAAGAGCTTTGAAGAAGATAGCTAAGGAATTGATGGTGCCAGTGATTGCGCTTTCTCAGCTATCACGAGCGGTGGAAACCAGAGGGGGAGATAAAAGACCACAGCTTTCAGACCTTAGAGAATCCGGAGCTATTGAGCAGGATGCTGATATGGTGATGTTCTTGTACCGTCCTGAATACTATGGAATTACTGAAGATGAAGATCACAATTCCACCCAAGGAGTAGGAGAGGTGATCATTGCAAAACACAGAAACGGTTCCTTGGATACCGTGAAACTTAGGTTTATTGGTCGCTACACAAGATTTACAGACTTGGATAATTTTGGAGGCATGCCAGATCCTCAAGGTGCTAATGCAGTTTATAGACCAACCTTTGCAAGTCAATCTAGCGGAGCATCTGAGTTTGATGCAGGCAATACTATTAAGTTGCAAAGCAAAGCCAATAGCGATGATGGAGAAGATTTGCTTAGTAGAAATAATTCAGAAGATATCTTTTAAACAATTACCATGAAAGCAATCGTACTCGATAGAAATAAAGAATCAAGTTTAGATCTCATTGAAGTTCAAGAAAATAAACTTCAGCCTAATGAGGTACGTGTTTCCATCAAAGCTGCATCTCTAAATCACCGGGACGAATGGTGCAGAAAAGGTAAATATCCTAATCTTAAAGAGGGAGTAATTCTTGGTTCAGACGGTGCCGGAATTATTATTGAGGTAGGAGATAACGTACCCAAATCTATCATTGGGACAGAGGTAATCATCAATCCTTCAAGAAATTGGGGTGATAACCCTAAAGCTCAACATAAGGATTTTGAGATTCTTGGGATGCCTTCTAATGGGACCTTGGCTGAAACTATTGTAGTACCTTTAGATAGAGTGTATGACAAGCCTTCCCATCTTAGCTGGCAGGAAGCTGCCGCGTTGCCACTCGCTGGTTTAACTGCCTATCGAGCCCTGACTTTTCATGGTAATATTCAGGCTGGACAAGATCTTCTTGTGACAGGATTTGGCGGTGGTGTAGCTCAATTCGCTGCTCAATTCGGTTTGGCTTTGGGTGCCAAAGTTTCAGTAAGTAGCAGTAGTGATAAAAAATTGGAGCAAGCCAAAAAACTGGGTATAATCAACACCTATAATTACACCCAAACAGACTGGGTAGGACAGGCCCAAAAATATGGAGGCTTTGATTTGATTATAGATTCTGCCTCAGGAAGGACACTCAATGATCTTATTGATGTGGCAAAACCCGGAGGAAAAATCGTTTTCTACGGAGCAACTCTGGGTAATCCAGAGTCAATTGATGCCCGTAAGATATTTTGGGGTCAACTCACCCTTCAGGGCACGACTATGGGAACTGATATGGACTTTGAGGCCATGTTAGAATTCGTGAAAAAACATAAAATTCATCCCATCATTGATGAGGTATTTAGTTTTGGTGAGGCAAGTGAAGCATTTGATAAAATGCGCGCTGGGCAACAAATGGGAAAAATAATCCTGGTTCCTTAAAGCAACACGTAAGTCTCTTTAAATTCCTTTTGGGCTATTCGGTAAATTTCATTTTTTTCTAGTGGAACTACCAAAAAATCTCCATTTCGGATAATCATTGTATCCTTCCAGGGAGCTTGAAATTCCAGCACATCTTCTGTATTAAAATGTGCTAAATCTTCGTTGCTTATTTGATAACCAATAATTTCTCCTTTTGGAACATAGCAGCCCCAGCCACGCTCAAGGGCTTGGACCAAAGTATATTTCTTCATAAAAGTCTCCTTTTTCACCAGATATAACTCAGCCGAACTTGTCTGGTTTTCTACTAACCAATCTCCTGCACTTGCGGTGTTTTGGGTTTCAGTTCCATCACTTGTTTTGGTGACAATCAGTTCTCCTGGAATTGCCTTTTTTGCACGTATTAAACTTTTCTTTTTATAGCGTTTTCCGATTTTGTCTAAAATGGGACAAAAATGAGCTAGCATTTCTTTTTGAGTAATCATTGTAATAAAAGTTGGAGTGAGCAATTGATTGGTCAAGATATGAAAATGACTACGAATCTACCTGATTAACCTCAAGTTAGGGTTAGAATTTTGTCATAGGAGTAAGTTGGCATTTGGAGGTAATAGAATCTCAAACTACTTGTCGATTTTTTTTTGTAGAAAGTAACCTTTGCTTCTTCTACCCCGAAATAATTCTGATTTTTCAGCGCGAGGATTTCATCTTTACTATTGAAAACGCCAATAAATAGTAAACCTTTCGGTAGGTCAATATCTTTTTGAATAAGGGAACCATTTTTATCGAGAACTGCAGCGAATCTGGATATTCCATTGATAAGTTAAATCCATTAATCTAGCCTTCTTTGATTCGGTATTATTTTTTGAACTTGAAAAATAAAAATCTAAAAGAAAAAAATAAGCCCAGCTCTTGCAGAAGGAATCAAGGCAAACCAGATAATTTACTAAACTTCAAGTTAATCCAAGTCATTTTCGAATAGAAAATTTTGATAGGCGTTTTGAAGTTCCTGAAGTGCTTTGGTGTTTTTTTGCTCACGAGCCAAAGAGATGCCATTTTCGAAGATTACTTTGGATAATTCTATTTCTCCCATTTCAGCATAAAGATGAGCAGCAGGAAAGTAAGTTGCTAAATAAGTCGGATGATCTGCAATCAATTTTGCAAATAGAGCATATGCCTCAGCTTTATCCGTTTCCCTAAATTCTATAGCCAAGGCATACCAATTGAAGGGATTATCAGGTTCTTCTTCGGTAAATTGTCTTAGTTGCTGTATCCTGTTCAGATTGGTCATTAATAGTTTTTTTAATTAAGTGCTTACTGTTAATTTCACGATAAATAAATCTAAACTAATCTAATTCTAAACCAATGAAGATTCTTGTTTGTATTACCCACGTACCCGATACCACTTCAAAGATTCAGTTTACCTCAGACAAAAGTAAGTTTGATTCTACTGGCGTACAATATATCATAGGCCCATACGATGACTATGCGCTCGCACGGGCAGTTGAGCTAAGAGACCAAACTGGTGGAAAACTCACTGCAATAAATGTAGGGGAGGCTGATTCTGATCCTACCTTACGAAAGGCTCTGGCAATTGGGGCCGACGAGGCTATTCGAGTAAATTCCGCTCCAAAAGATTCCTACTTTGTGGCCAAGCAGATTGCTCATTATGCTAAAGAAGGTGACTATGATTTGATCCTTATGGGAAGAGAATCTATTGATTTCAATGGAGGAATGGTTCATGGCATGGTTGGAGAACTACTTGGAATTCCATCTTTTTCTCCGGTAATGAAACTGGAGGTAAATGAAAACGTAGCAACTATGGCTAGAGAAATTGAAGGTGGAAAAGAAATACTTGAGGCCAAACTTCCTTTGATTGCAGGATGTCAGGAACCAATCGCTGAGTGGAAAATCCCAAATATGAGAGGGATTATGTCTGCCAGGTCAAAACCACTGAATGTAGTAGAAGCTGTGTCTGCAGAAGTTCAGGCTGAAGCTAACAGTTTTGACCTACCACCAGCGAAAGGTGCCGTCAAATTAATAGACAAAGACAACGTAGAAGAATTGGTTCGATTGCTCAAAAATGAAGCAAAAGTACTTTAGCCTAAATACAATAACTTACTATAAATAAAGATATTATGTCAGTAGCAGTATATATAGAACACGCGGAAGGTAAAGTAAAAAAAACCAGCTTGGAAGCAGTTTCTTTTGCGAATGCTCTCTCTGCCAAAACTGGAGAAGGAGATGTAGTAGCGATTGCTTTAGGTAGTATTTCTGATGAGACTCTAGCTACGGTGGGTTCCGCTGGAGCGTCAAAAGTTCTTCATTGTACCGATAGTCGCTTAGATGATGGGTTGATCCAGGCACATGCGTCTGCTTTAGGTCAAGCATTTAAGCAATTAGGAGCTCATACCTTAGTATTGGCAAAGTCCTCTTTGGGGGATGCAGTAGCAGCAAGATTAGCAATTAAAATAGGAGCTGGACTAGTATCAAATGTGGTTGAGCTTCCAAACACAGATTCCGGATATGTGGTCAAAAGAAGTATTTACACAGGGAAAGCATTTGCTTTTACTCCCATGACAACCGATTTTAAAATATTGGCGGTTAAGAAAAATGCAGTTGAATTAAAAACTGATGGATCAACCGCTCAGGTAGAAGAATTTACCGTAAATCTGGACGATTCTGATTTTTCATCAAAAATTTCTTCAACTGAGCGCGCATCCGGAGACGTATTACTTCCTGAAGCAGATATAGTTGTCTCGGGAGGAAGAGGGATGAAAGGGCCTGAAAATTGGGGAATGCTTGAACAAATGGCTAAAATTCTTGGTGCGGCCACGGCGTGTTCCAAGCCAGTTTCAGATTCGGAGTGGAGACCTCACCATGAGCACGTAGGACAAACGGGAATAAAAATCGCACCAACTTTATATATAGCAATTGGAATTTCAGGAGCGATTCAACATCTTGCGGGAGTTAATTCATCGAAATGTATAGTTGTGATTAACAAAGATCCTGAGGCACCCTTCTTCAAATCTGCGGATTATGGAATAGTAGGGGATGCTTTCGAGGTAGTACCAAAACTAAATGAGGCGTTTAAAGCTGAATTATAATAACTTTTGTGGAAAAATTCATTGAACTTGAAATTCTAGGACTTTCGTCAAACCATTCCCAAACGGGATCTTTTACCCTTGCTTTGGGAGAAGTTGGTGGAAAGAGAAGATTGCCAATTGTGATTGGCATGTTTGAAGCACAGGCGATAGCTCTAGAAATTGAAAAGATTGTCCCTAATAGGCCTATGACTCATGACTTGTTTAAGTCATTTGCCACAGGTTTTAATTTTGAGGTTGACAGAATCGTGATTACTGATATGAAGGAAGGGGTATTCTATGCTAAAATTCAATGTAAAAACACAAATTCGGAGGTAGAAATTGATTCACGACCTTCAGATGCGATCGCCATTGCAATCAGATTTGGTTGCCCCGTATATTGTACCGAAAAGGCGATGTCTGAAGGAGCAGTTGAGCACTACGAGTTTGACCAAAAGGATGATTCTTCGAAATCGAAGACACAACAGGTGAAAAGTTCAAAAGAGCCGTCTTTGAAAGATTTTACGTTAGATAAGCTCAATCAAATGCTCGATAAGGCCATCACTAATGAGGATTACGAACGTGCTGCCCGAATAAGGGATGAAATCAATAAGAGAAACTGATATGTAAAAAAGCCCGAGTTCGCTCGGGCTTTTTTTAGTTAAGAGTGTATGAAAAGTTTACTTGATGGCGCCACTTATCAGTTAACAAAGATGATTCTCTCCGCCCAAATTTAAGAGATTTCTATACTGCCAGGCTGAACTATGTCGAAGCCTAAAAAAATATGTTCTCCCAATAGCAAGTAAGTTTGCAACGGCTGTCAAGAATCTTAATTATCGATTAATGATGACTTTTCAGTCTCCTACTCTGAATTTTCACTTTTATCGCTGTTAATTCGTCGTTGTTTTCTGAGTCTGCGTTCCTTATTTTTGGACTTATCTGCAATTGATAGTAAATGGATTACTTAAGAGGTGCCTTTGGACTGGCCGTCATCATTTTGGTGGCTTTTGTTTTTTCTAGTAACAAAAAAAGGATCGATTGGAGATTGGTTGGCATAGGTATTTTGCTTCAGCTAATATTTGGAGTGCTAATTACCAAAGTGCCACTAGTAGAAACTGGATTTGCATTCTTAAGTCAGGGATTTGTAAAATTTCTAAGCTTTAGTAGTGATGGAGCGCAGTTTATTTTTGGAGATCTGGCCACAGACAAGTTTGGATTTATTTTCGCATTCCAGGTTCTACCTACAATTATCTTCTTCTCCACAGTTTCCGCTGGGTTGTATTACTTGGGAATATTACAAAAAGTAGTATTTGGGATTGCATGGGTGATGGCGAGAACTATGCGGCTTTCTGGTCCAGAGAGCTTATCTGCGGCAGGAAATATATTTTTGGGACAGACAGAAGCTCCATTATTGGTAAGACCCTTTATTCCGCAGATGAGTAAATCTGAGTTGATGTGTCTTATGACAGGAGGCATGGCCACCATTGCAGGAGGAGTATTGGCTGGTTATGTGGCATTTCTGGGAGGAGATAATCCGGCAGAGCAAACCAAATTTGCTGCCTATCTTCTAGGCGCCAGTATTATGAATGCTCCTGCAGCCATAGTGATGTCCAAAATGTTTATTCCTGAAGTAGAAAAAGAGAATGTTCAGGCCAAATTGGAAGTCAACGAAGAGTCACTGGGAGTAAACTTGATCGACGCCATGTCGATTGGTGCTTCTGATGGATTGAAACTTGCACTAAATGTTGGAGCTATGCTACTCGCATTTATTGCGGTCATTGCGGCGGTCAACTATCTATTAATGGGAGTTTTTGGAGAATATACTGGTTTAAATACCTTCGTAGTAAATAGTACCGGAGGCCAGTTTCAAGGGTTTTCTCTGGAATATTTATTTGGACAGATTTTCCGAGTATTTGCTTGGGTGATTGGTGTAGAATGGGCCGACACACTTCAAGTCGGAAGTTTACTTGGGCAGAAAACGGTCATCAATGAATTTGTTGCTTATTTAAGTCTTTCGGATATGAAAGAAGCCGCCAGCCTGAGTCCTAAATCTATCATCATCGCTACGTATGCACTTTGCGGATTTTCCAACTTCAGCTCTATAGCGATCCAACTTGGTGGCATAAGTATTATCGCTCCAAATCAGCAGGGGAATTTAAGCCGATTAGGTTTTAAAGCCTTGATTGCAGCGTCGCTTGCTTGTTTAATGACTGCGACGATTGCTGGGATGTTGTTTGGGTAATTTCTTAATACCAAGATTCAAAAGTATAGAAAAAAAGCTGATAGAATTGAGAGCCAAGAATCAAGATTTTTGTGCCTAAAAATTATCGGTGAAAGTGAAGATTTGATAATATTCTGCTAGAGATATGTGTGACAATGACTACCTGGGCATCGATAAAGTGTAAATATTACTCAAGAGAAAGGTTTAAAAAATTACATTCCGATTGATAGCGAGGATGGTAAGAATATGAGCACAAAATCAAATTAGGTTTTAAAGAAAGCTGACAATTAGGTTCGTCTGGTAATTGAGGAGAGAAATTGGAACCATAAAAACCGTTTTATTAGGATTGTCACGCTTATTGTTCTGTTGATGTTTCTTATTTAGGTTTTCGTTATGAAAACAGACGGCCGCTACCTCAACCCTATTTTTCAAGTAGTTACAGATGTTATTTTGATATTGCTGATGGTTTATGAAGTAAAGAAAAAAGTGAATTTCAATCCAGTCTGAACTACTGAGCTTTTAAACTAATCCATCAATCTAAATAATTTCCTAAAATTTTATTCATGGTTATTAAAGGATTTTCGTTTGGCACATGAAGTAAACTCACCTCCTAATTAAGTATGTTTTTAGCATTTTTAGCACTTTTATACCACTTGGATCCAGTGATATTGCCAAAGATACTACCTGTAAAAGGGCCTAAATGAAGGGCAGCAAAATTCGAGATATAAATGATTTAAAAGTGATCCGTGAGTGCCAAAGGCATGATCTGTAATAATTCAAGAATTTTTGGTTGAATTAAATTTTGTAATCTAGTCATACCAATAAAAAAAAGAGGCAGTAAATCGAACCACTCAGAAATCCAACTTACCACCTTTTATTTCTTACAATAATTACTACTTATAAAAAAACAACTTACAGAAGTTATTTATCCCCATAAAGAGCTTTTCCAGCTTCTTCGTATTTATCGCCCGCTACCCACATAGGTTGCTCATTTGCATTCGCAATATTTTGCGCAGCAAGGATAAAAGACTTCCAATATAAGCTCACATAGTCCATGTCCATACTGTCAATTTCATCTGCTGCTTGGTGGTAATATTTGTTGATCTCCTCATCAAATGCAGTAAACCCAAGGCTGAAAGTAGGTGCAGGAATGCCATGCTTTGCAAAACTCACATTATCTGACCTGTCATATAGTCCCTGCTCCGGAGCTGGGTCAGCAAGCGCTTTTAATCCAAATTCTTCTACTGCTTCACTCACCAATCCATCACCACTAGTTCTTCCCAATCCGATCACCGTGATAATCGAAGTGTCATTATATCCCGCTCCATCTATATTGAGATTGTAGATGATTTTGTTCAGAGGAACCAAAGGATGATCTGCGAAATATTTACTTCCTAAAAGGCCTTTTTCTTCAGCCGTCCATAATGCAAGCAGAATGGACCGTTTCGGAGGGTTTTCTACAAAGTACTTTGCAGCATTCATCACAGCTACAGTTCCCACCGCATTGTCGCGTGTTCCATTGAAAATAGAATCGCCTTCAGTATCTGGCTTTCCAACTCCCACATGATCATAATGGGCGGAAATCATTACGTATTCATCCTTCAGATTTTTGTCAGTTCCCTCTATCCAAGCGACGACATTTTTACCTTCAACAGGAGTGTTTACTTTTCCTTCAATTGCCATACTGACAGATTTACCATTTTTAGCAATTTCTTTGTTAAGGTTATTGCCGAGATCTCTCACCCAGATATAAGGAAGTTTACTCGACTCACCATTATCTATACTCATTTGCGATCTGTTGAGATAGTTGGTAACTAATTGCCATGAAACTGAACGAATGTTAAATCGCTCGATCAAAGCCACTGCACCATGTTCTTTGGCAATAGCAATCTTTTCATTTCCTAGAGTAAATAAATCGGAAGGGCTCATTTTATCTGGAGCGCCAACATTACTAATTGCGACTTTTCCCTTAAGGTCTTTCCCTTCATAATCAGATTCCTGTCCAAACCCCACATCCACCATTTCATAATCACCCGAAATTGATTCTCCATCCAAGACCAATAAGGTCACTCCCTGCTCAAAAGTAGAATCGCCAAATGTGATTATTCCCTTACTGAGTGGCGAGGAGATCTTAAAAGGAATAGTCTGAAAATATCCATCAGCTCCAGAAATTTTTTTTGCGCCTGCTTCTCTTAGGGACTTCTCAATGAATGAATAGGCTAAGCTTATTTCAGATCGGGCTGGATCCCGTCCCATTAACTCGTCAGAAGTCAGGTAGGTGAGATCTGCTACCGCTTGTTTTTCATCAAATTCCTTTTCAATGCTCTGTTTTTGAGCCATGACAGAAACTGAAATTCCAATAAGTAGTCCAAGACCTAGGATGGATCTTTTCATAGGGATATAGGTTTGTATGTAAATTTATTCAATTAAAGGAATTGCACCAAATTTTACTTTATGCGAATATCCTGCCATCCAAATTGCTTCATTATATGATCGAAATGAATTGGAGTACTTGCTTTCATTACGACTTCCTGATGAGTGATAGGATGTGAAATTACTAGATTTTGAGCATGCAAAAGGAGATTATTCAGTCCATATTGCTTTTCGAAGAACTGATTCTGTTTATTGTCTCCGTGTTTTTTATCCCCAATAATATAATGCCGAAGATGCGCGAGATGCCTTCTAATTTGATGAGTCCGACCAGTTTCAGGTTTCAGTTCCAAAAGACTATATCGACTGCTTGCATATCTTCCCGTCGTGTTGAAAGGAATTTCAACCTCATTTAAGACATGATAACCTGTCTGTGCCTCCTGCATTTTTCCAGACCGCTCACTTTTTAGTGCATAATCAATAGTGTCACTTTTTTCTCCTGGGATTCCTCGGACTATTGCTAAATATGTTTTTTTCACTGTCCGATTAGCAAACTGAACTTTAAGCATTGGCAAAACTTCTTCATCTTTTGCAAAAAGTAATACGCCACTGGTGGGTCGATCAAGGCGATGTACAGGAGATACGTGTTGACCAATTTGATCTCTCAGTAATTGGAGCGCAAAGACGGTTTCTTCCGCTGCAATCGATGTGCGGTGAACCAGCAGACCCGAAGGTTTATTGATCGCTACAATATATTTATCTTCAAAAAGGATTTCTAGACTCACGCTAAAATTTGGAATTGTTAAACTGATAGTGGAAATAAAACAGGTAATAATAAGGTTCTGATGAGTGAAACATTAAGTTATGGAAGTCTCAACAGGCCACTTTTACGGCCTGTCATACATTCAAAATACGTATTAGGTTACTGTTATCCTGAATTCTTAAAAGTTGCCCGCTTTACGTTCCACTAATTGGTTAGATTAGAAGCATTCAAGCCCTTTAAAAGAGCTGCTGGCTCAAATTCTAATATATCGTACCTGATCCAACACATTCCTCGCCCTTATACCAAGCTACAAATTGTCCGGACGCTATTCCCTTTTGAGGATTTTCAAAAATCACATATAACCCTTCTTCTTTTTTAATCATTGTAGCCCCACTGAGAGGTTGACGATATCGAATTCTAGCTTGGTATTGAGCTGTTTCAGAATTTTTCAATTCCAAATCAGGTCTTATCCAATGAATATTCTCATTTTTTACCAATAAACCATGTCTAAGCAAACCCGGATGGGTCTCACCTAAACCGGTGTAAATGATGTTTTCTTGGGTATCGGTAGCGATCACAAACAATGGCTTGCCTGTGCCGCCCACATGTAATCCTTTTCGTTGACCGACAGTGAAATAATGTGCTCCAGTATGTTCTCCTAGCACTTTACCCTGATCTTGAGAATACTTTTTTGGAATAGCAATTTCTTCCAGAATTGCCTGATCTAAATCCTGTACAGCTACTCCCGATGGAATTTTATAGCTGGAGTAAATTGCATGGTCTTCTGGGATTTGTAGGATGAGCCCTTTTTTAGGTCTGAGTTGCTGCTGCAAAAAATCAGGCAATCTTACCTTGCCAATAAAGCAAAGTCCCTGACTGTCTTTTTTATCGGCTGTGATTAGATCTAATTCTTTAGCAATTCTCCTCACTTCTGGCTTTTGCAAATGCCCGATCGGAAATAGTGCCTTACTTAACTGCTTTTGATTCAATTGGCATAAGAAATAACTTTGATCTTTGTTAGGGTCGGCACCAGCAAGAAGTTTGTAAACAGGAAGGCCATCGATATCAACTTCACCTTTTTGGCAATAGTGTCCCGTAGCTACATAATCTGCTTTAAGCTTCTTGGCAGCTTTTAAGAAAATATCAAATTTAATATCTCTGTTGCACAGAATATCCGGATTTGGCGTTCGACCAGCTTTGTATTCAGCGAACATATAATCTACAATCCTGTTTTTGTATTCTTCGCTTAGATCGATGGCTTGAAATGGGATTCCTAGCTTTTCTGCTACCAACATTGCGTCAGTCGAATCTTCTATCCAAGGACATTCATTTGAAATAGTAACTGACTCATCGTGCCAGTTTTTCATAAACATCCCGATGACTTCATAGCCTTGCTCGAGTAGGAGATGAGCGGCTACGGAACTATCGACACCTCCTGAGAGGCCGACGACTACTCTTTTTTTCGTTTTCATAGTATGTAATTATTAATGGATTCAAGGTCCATTAGGTTACAGTTGAATGCACAACACTACTTCTTGTGGAATTGGTTCTGAAAGTTTCAAATTAACTCAAATACACAGTTCAGGCTAAACCCTATAAGTTGACTTATGACCTGAATAGTAAATTTTAAACTGTATGAGTAACGGCTTTATCGCCAGTAGGCATAAAGACAAAATATAGGTAGGGTTAAGCTGATAAGTAATCGCTCCTGTCTTCCTTGCCTTGCACTGGGAGAGTATTCCAAAAAGCCAAGAAAATAAGCCTACTGCCAACGTAGCTGAAAATGCTATTAAACATTAAAAGCTTCTTCCCAAAGTCTAAAGCCACCAATAAATGCATTTTGGTTTGTGCCTAATCGACACCCTTCAGGTACTTGTGTGAGTAGCTTTGAATTTCCTCCGCCAATTACAACATCTTCAGGTTGAAATGCATCAGTAAAAATATCAACGGTCTTTAGTACATGCTTTTCCCATTTTTTGGAGCCTTTTCGTTGAAGATAGGTTTTATTGATATAGGTTTCAAAAGTAGATTTTTTATAGGGGAGATGTCCTCCTTCAATGGGAACGATGGTATGGTTAATTATCATTGCAGTACCCAACCCTGTGCCCAAACCTAAAAACAAAAGTTTCTTCCCCTCATAATTGCCTACAGCCTGCATCGCGGCATCGTTGACAATTTTAATTGGTTTCCCAAACGCTTTTTGATAATCAAATGTGCTCCATCCACCACCAAGATTAACGGGCTCGCTTACTAATTTGTTATTTTTCACTACTCCGGGAAATCCCATCGAAATTTTATCGTATTCCCAGATAGATGAAAACTCTTTGACCAAATCTACCATCTGAGCTGGAGTGAATTCAGGACCAGAAGGAATTTTAATTCGCTCTTGCGCTCCTGTTGCTAATATTTTTACGTTCGATCCACCTATATCTATTACAAGAATTTTGCTTTTACTTTTTTCCATTACATGAAACTAAAGAGATTTGTTTATTTCTGAGAGGATTATTTTCGTTTTTTTCAATACTTTCAAAAAGAAGAGAATCAATACATTAATTATAAATATAGTTTCAATTCTCTCACTTATCCTAATTTGTATTTTCATTAAATTTTTATATAATGCAGAGATAGATCTAAAAATCTAGAGTTTTGTTCTGTATAAGTCATTAGAATCTTAATTTTTTTATCATTTCTGTAACAAAACTAGAATAAACTTAATTTTCCTTTAATTTCAGACTCAACTTGAAAAACCTATTATCAATCAATAATCCTATGCAAGAAGATTTCAGAAAATTCATGGATGGTGTCAGAACCAGAAATGCACATCAGCCAGAATTTGTACAATCGGTAGAAGAAGTCGCAGAAACCCTAATTCCATATATTTCTCAACATAGTGTCTTTAGAGACAAAAGTATTCTGGAGAGATTAGTAGAACCAGAACGAATGATTTCATTTCGAGTATGCTGGGTGGATGATAAAGGAGTAGTTCAAGTTAATCGAGGATATAGAATACAAATGAATTCCGCACTAGGTCCATATAAAGGTGGTCTTAGATTTCATCCCACGGTCAACGCCAGTATTTTGAAGTTTCTTGCTTTTGAGCAAGTTTTCAAAAATAGCCTGACCACCTTGCCTATGGGCGGAGGTAAAGGAGGGTCGGATTTCGATCCTAAAGGAAAATCTGATGGAGAAGTGATGAGATTTTGTTATTCATTTATGATTGAGTTGAATAGACATATTGGTCCCAATACTGATGTCCCTGCTGGTGATATTGGGGTAGGAGCAAGAGAAATTGGGTATCTATTTGGAATGTATAAAAAGATACGAAATGAATTCACCGGTGTTTTGACGGGTAAAGGTCTTTCGTGGGGAGGCTCTTTAATACGACCTGAAGCTACTGGATACGGAACGGTTTATTTCGTCCAAAATATGCTTGCAGTAAAAGGTATGGACTTGGAAGGAAAGAAAGTAACCATCTCTGGATCAGGAAATGTAGCTCAATACGCGGTGGAAAAAGTGTTGGATCTAGGAGGAAAAGTATTGACCCTCTCTGATTCTCAAGGATATATTTACGATAAAAATGGAATTGATCGTGAGAAACTTGCTTTTGTAATGGACCTAAAAAATGAGAAGAGAGGGAGAATTTCCGAGTATGTGATTAAGTACCCTTCTGCCGAATACCATGCAGATGAACGTCCGTGGAATATCCCATGCGACATTGCACTTCCATGTGCCACGCAAAATGAGCTAGATGGTAATGACGCGAAGTCACTAATTGAAAACGGATGCATATGTGTAGCTGAAGGCGCAAATATGCCTTCTACTCCGGATGCAGTGCATCAATTTCTAGCTGCAAAAATACTGTATGCTCCAGGTAAAGCTTCGAATGCAGGAGGAGTAGCAATATCTGGTTTGGAGATGTCACAAAACTCCCTGCGATACAGTTGGAACAGGGAAAAAGTAGATAATAGACTTAAATTGATCATGAAGGAAATCCATAATTCTTGTGTTGAGTACGGTGGATGCGAGGATGGATATTGTGACTATGTCAAAGGAGCAAATATTGCCGGTTTTGTCAAGGTTGCAGATGCAATGCTCGCTCAGGGCGTGGTGTAAAGTAACTAGAAACTACGCAAAAATTTCTAACTGTAATTTTTAAACAAAAAAATAGCATCGAACAATTGTTCGATGCTATTTTTGTTAGCACTCTTTTTAAGAAGATTACTCCATCTTAATAAAGTACTCTGAAGCGAATAGTCCCGCCAATTTTCTTCAGTGCTTCTATAGCATCCTCAGAATAGGCCTTGTCAATATCTGTAATCACATAACCAATCTTTTCATTGGTCTTCAGGTATTGTCCTACAATATTGATCTCAAAATCTGCCAAAACCTTATTGATCTTAGCCAATACTCCAGGTTCATTCATGTGGATATGGATGAGTCTATGTGCATTTTGAAGGAATGGCAATTGAATGTTAGGGAAGTTTACAGAGTTATACGTATTGCCGGTGTTGATATATTCCATGATTTTACCAGGCACAAACTGAGCGATATTCTGCTGGGCTTCTAAGGTGCTTCCACCTATATGAGGTGTTAAAATAGTATTTGGCAAACCTATCAATTCAGAAACAAACGGTTCATTGTTATTTTTTGGTTCTTCAGGAAACACATCAACTGAGCAACCAGCAAGCTGACCAGAAAGTATAGCATCTTTCAAAGCGGCAATTTCCACTACATGCCCACGGCTTAGATTTAACAGGATTGAGCCCTGCTTCATCAACGCTATTTTTTCGCTATTAAGAATGTACTTATTTTCTTTACGGCCATCTACGTGAAGTGATATAATATCACACGTTCTTAATAACTCATCGAGTGAGTTCACCTTGGAAGCATTGCCTAAAGCCAATTTTTCAATCACGTCATAATAGAACACATTCAAGCCCATATTCTCAGCCAACACCGAAAGTTGGGCGCCGATATTTCCATACCCGATAATACCCAATTTCTTGCCTCTTATTTCAAAGCTTCCAGAAGCAGATTTATCCCATTTTCCCTGGTGCATATTCACTGATTTATCGTGAAACCCCCTCATTAGAAAGATGATCTGGGCAATCGCCATTTCCACTACTGATCTTGTGTTGCTGAATGGAGCATTAAATACCGCAACGCCTTTTTCCTGGCAAGTCTCTAAATCAATCTGATTGGTACCAATACAGAAAGCGCCAACAGCTATTAATCTGTTTGCATTCTCCAGTACTTTCTTGGTAATTTGAGTTTTAGATCTGATGCCGATGATAGAGACATTTTTGATCTTTTCGCAAAGCTCATCTTCGCTCATGGCAGAGGGTACGACTTCTACTTCATAGCCTTCCTCATTGAGAAGATCTACAGCTATCTGATGTACGTTTTCAAGGAGCAATACCTTGATTCTACTTTTCGGGTAAGAAAATTTAGTGTTCAAATTATTTAGGTATAAAATTTCGTCTAAACTGGGGGCAATATGATCTGCTTGGCTGGTAACTTTTGGGCGATTGACGTTTTCTGTAAAAGCGTAAAACTTATTTGCCAATCCGGATGCTTTTATTTCATAATCTGTGTAACCGTCACCAATAACAAGGATTTCTCCATCCAAATTGATGTTTTTGATAGTTTCGGATTTTCCATTATTCTGTGAAAGTGGGTTATCGCGATTAAAATCTACAATATTATCAGCATCATCATATACAAAATCATTGGCGAAAACTTTGTCCTTATGAATTCCATAATCTGTGACAATCGGAATAATAAAGTCTTTGAAGCCGTTAGAAACGATGTAAATATTATCTGCATTATCCCTTAAAAACTCTTTATTACGCTCAAATGACTTGGATACCTTTTTCTTTAATGCTGAGATCAAATCGCTGATTTGACTCTTATTGGCATTTAAAATATCAATTCTATGGACCAAGCTATCTCTAAAGGTTACTTTTCCTTCCATGCCCTGATCGGTGATGTCCTTAATAGACTGTAATTTTCGTTCTTTATCGGGGTCATTTTCGAGACTTATCTCTCCCAAAATATCGAGGGCTTCGACTTGGGTGAAAGTGCTGTCAAAATCAATAATGAATTTAGTAGAATTAGGCATAAATAGGTTCAATAGGTAGTAGTCTGTAAAATTAGCAGATTGTTAAAAAAATAGAAGGTTTATTGAAAAAATTGTTTCATTTCTTTTAGACAACTGTATATTTTGTAATAAATAGGATAGATAGGCACATAGTTGGAATTTGATAAATCTTGCCAAACTTAACTTCTTGCTTTTTCTATACTTTTCTAAATCGTACTTTTGTGACTCAAAGCTAATCCAAATCGTCATGAAGATTTCTCGACTATACATATTAATAGTAGGCATTGTGTTTTTCATCTCATGTCAAAAAAATGAATCTAACGATATTTCAGAACTTAACATTGAGAATGAGCAAGAGCTAGATTCCAAGCTAGTATCTGGTAAATACGGAGCTGAGGTAGTGCAAAATGATATTTTATCTCCTGCCGAGATGGTAAGTGAGGTAGAGAAAAATGGGTATTTCGAAGGCAAAATCTCAGGAACAATAAAGGAAGTATGTACCAAAAAGGGCTGTTGGCTTACTATGGATCTTCCAAGCGGAGAGACCATGCGAGTGACTTTTAAAGATTACGGCTTCTTTGTTCCAACAACTTCTCAAGGTTATCCTATCATTTTGGAGGGAAAAGCAATCATGACCGAAACTGATGTGGAAACGTTGAGGCATTATGCTAAAGATGGAGGCCAGAATAAAGAAGAGATAGCCAAGATCACCAGCCCTAAGGGTGAAATAACTTTTGAAGCGGTAGGGGCTATTATTAAAGAGAAAGCATAACTATGCCGATTTCCCTAGATAACCTTCGAGTAGGTAGGAAATATCAATTGATTAACATGGGTGAAATTCGTAATCTGGAAATCGTAGCTCGACTCCATGGGACTAATTTCCAAGTGAAAGATCTAGATACCCTTGAGCTATATACGATAAAAGAGCTTCTTGAATGGGGCATCGGAAAGGATTATGATATCGATGAGCTTTTTCGCTAAGTGGCTTTATAATTTTACAATCGTAACATCACCAGCGGAGTTATTAAACGTATTTTTTATGATAAAGAAACAGTCAAATAGTATAGTCAATTTTCAAAAATGAGTACTAAAAGCAAAACTTTAGCAATCTTAGAAGGTAAATGTCCAAGATGCAGAGAGGGCAACATATTTGAAGTGTCTATGGCGAGTTTTCGAAAAATCACAGCTATTCGAGATCACTGCCCTGTGTGTAATAAAAGTCTTCATCCGGAAGTGGATTTTTATTTTGGGGCGATGTTTATGAGTTACGTTTTATCAGTGGTTCTGGTGGCGGTGACCATGGTGACTTTAAATGTGATTTTTGAGGATCCTTCTCTTACCATGTACTTAGTTTCAGTCGTAGTGGTGAACATCATATTGATGCCTTTAATGTTAAGATTCTCAAAAGTGCTCTATTTATATATGGTAGGAGGTATAGCTTATAGAGGCTATTAATTTTTGAGATATTTGCTTGGCGATATTATGATCATCACCATACTTATGGAAACCAGTAGTAGGAAAAATAGTGCTGGAAGTCCTCCAATTACCGACAATATTCTCACGCCATCAATCCCTGAATAGGTAATCATCACCCAGCTCAAAAATCCAATTAAAGTACCCCACAATACTTTTAATTTAGTATCAGACTTAAACGGATCATTTTCCTGCTTTTTCATACTTATACTTGCCAAAGCGTCTGTACTTGAATCAGCCGCTGTCACATAGGATATAAAGATGCCTAATATGAAGAGCTGCGCAAATAATTTGAAGTAGCCAATATCTTCAAACACTTGATAAATGATGGATTCTGGTCCCGAATTTTCGAAAAGATTTTGATAAAGTTTGGGATTAAGTGCTGCAAAATCTAGGGTAGTTCCTCCAAAAATCCCCATCCACAGCAAGCAAAATAAAGCCGGCAGAAACCAATTTACCAACATGAATTCTCGTACGGTCCTACCTATCGCTATTTTTCCCAAAAACAATGCAGTCATAGGTGCCCAAGCCATCCACATCGCAAAATTAAAGACGGACCAATCGTACGTCCATTGACTTCCGCTACCACTTAATTGTAAACTGAGATCAGGGAAAACACTAATGTAGTTGGTGAATCCAATTTTTATATTTGTGAAAATCTGATTTTTTTCTCCCAGGATCACAAATAGAATTGCAATTAGAAAAAAGAAGCCAAGATTGAATAAGGACAAATTCTTGATGCCTTTCTCTATGCCTGTGGTAGCAGAAATAATGAATGTAATTAGAATAACTACAGTGATAATTCCAGAAAGTAACGGCACCGATATTTCTGGGAAAAAAGCTAAAAAACCTCCTGTAAGACTTAAGATTCCAGCCCCAAGTGCGGCAGACATACCAGTGACTAATGCAAATAGACTGAACATATCTACTCCCGCCTCACATATTTTCCCAGGTTCCTTGCCTAACAATGGCCGTAGCATTATGCCCAAGCTAAACTTACCTGAGTTGGAATAATACATCAATGCAAAAACTAATGCAGGAACGGCATAGATGGCATAAGGCGTAAATCCCCAGTGAAAATATAGCGCACCTAGCGCAAAGGATTTAGAGGATTCTGAACCAGATTCAAAGTTTTTGAAGTCAGGAGGGAAAAGAAAGTGGGAGAGTGGCTCTGCACTTCCCCAAAACAAAATACCAACTGCAATTGTGGTGCATAGAACAATTGCAAACCAACTGATTCTGTTTAATCTGGGTTGAGCATTGCTACCGCCTATCCTGTAATTTCCTAAAGGGGAAAATAACACGCAAACTGCAACTAAGCACATTGCAAGTGAGACCCAACTAAATCCTAAAGAAAAGTTAATTAAGATAAACTGTTGAACCCCACGGATAAGATCTAAAAATTGGTCTGGTAGGATAATACTTAAAATTACTGCAAGTATCAGTAACAGAAATGGTGGCCAAAAAACCCAAGTACGAATATTAAAGTGCAAAAAATCAGAATTTTTACTCATATGGATTTTAATGATTTCAATAAAGAACAATAAATACTCTGATTATCCGCAATCATGCCAGTAACCTTATCTTATTTGGTTACTTGGCTCAAAGACTGTACTTCGGCAAGCTCAGCATAAATGACGGATGACCGAAGCGGCGTAATTGCTTGAGTTTACCCAATTCTATACTGCTTTTACCTCTTTACTGGCAGAAAAGCGGATATACATAAGTGTGCCTTGAAGCGAAGGAATAAGTCCAACGCATGCTGTTGAAAAGATGATGGAAGGCCCATCGTGGAAGCTGTCAGCCAGATTTCACAAACCACTTTATGGTGCGTTTCACCGAAAGGTATTCGTATTGAGCGATAAAGAAAAGGCGGAGTTATCCGTCAAATGAGTAACGGGGAGCTGAACGAGAGTGAACCTCCATATTAAAACATCGATATATCCATAGCCCATACTGAAACTGAGGGGGTTTATGTGTCCTCAGGAACTGAGTTCGGCAGAAGTAAGCTGTTACCGGCCGGACAGTATGCGGTGTAAAGGAGGCAGGAACCCGTTACAGGCTTTTCAACGGAACAAGGGAACTCTTTCGGCGGAGTTAAGGGAAAGTACAAGCAGCGAACCTGCAAGGCGAATACTGTAATGCTGAAAGGGGGCGGATTCCATCGTAGTAGTGACGATATTCTGTGAAAGCAGAGAGGAGCGAAGGGTGGAACCAGAGTCGGTTTACATATTAACAACAACTTGTAAAAGGGGATGAATGATTATTATGAAACAAAGGAACATCCTGTAAAGAACAGGAGACCTGACTTTGGAAGCGCCGTGTGATGGGAGACTATCACGCACGGTGCTGTGAGAGGTTTGGGGTGAAATTCCCCTTACCTACTCGACTAAATATTAAGTGAGATTTCAGAATTAGACGAATTTTCAATTTCTTTCCAAGTCCACGTGTTGAAACTTAGAAAAATCGAACTTTGTTATAATTTCCATCCAATAATGACTTATTCTTCTTACCCAAAATACTCAATCTTTGTAAGTAATTTACAGAGACAACCTAACTAAGCCTTTCACACCATGAAAAAAGTCATCCTTATGAGTTTATACATCATGGCTATTTTTTATATTTTCGGAGGTATCAATCATTTTCGCAATCCCGATACATATACCAAGCTAATCCCTCCGTATTTGCCAGCCCCTGTCACACTTAATTTCTTGGCTGGAG